>Ga0163217_1060921_pt1 | contig 11401 bp, 24 predicted proteins | sample SynspAceP_FD_185933 | JGI IMG/M metagenome (GOLD analysis project Ga0163217, IMG submission 185933) | Saline lake microbial communities from Ace Lake in Antarctica - Synechococcus sp. Ace-P (PacBio error correction) | ecosystem: Environmental > Aquatic > Non-marine Saline and Alkaline > Saline ... | reverse complement strand
GATCGGGAATGCTAGGATTTCGCGCTCGCGAAACTTGACCTATTGTGTCTCGTGGCTCCGCCAAATCCGACTTGACTGCCATGCGTTGGAAAATTGAAGGCGTGTCTGCTGTAGATTAGTGGATGTCAATTGGTCTGGTTGGGTCGCTCTTCGACGTGTCGAAGCGAAGAACGTTAGCCAAGGGTGCGATCTTTCGTCGGTGGTCCCAAAGCCTGCAACCGACCATTCAACATTGGAACCTTGGACGGCAAAATGAGGCGCAAGATGATTTGAGCCGAACCTATCAGATCATGTCAGTCAGCAAGCAGTTGTTTGCGTTTGCTGCGATCTCGCGGTCGTCGTTTGATTATGAGACCTAAGGGAGAGAACCGGAGATTGCCCTCGAACTGATGCGGCTGAATCCATGCCCGGCAGTCGAAACGCCAGTTTCGATGAGGGGATAAGCAGTTCCTGGAGACCCCGTTTACGGGTGTGCGGCAGCCTCGGGACATTGCTTTCGCGGCATTACCCTGACGGCCGCGGTATGACATGGCATCTTGCGCAATGTAAGACCATCTGCTGAACGAGAAGCGGATCAGACCCTGATGCGGATGATGGGCCTCAGCCGATTCTATTCAGGAAAACCTGGACATTCCGCCGCCCCTCTCGGGATCATGCTGCGCATAAACCCTGCCGGGCAACGGATCAACATCTTTTTCGAACGACTGTGGCGGTCTTGAAGTACGAGCTGCGCTCTAGTTGCATGCTGGAAGACCGGTTCAGAGTAAAGCGGGCCGTCAGAAAGTGGACTCGAGTTTCTACATCACAAGGGCGACCGCATTCTTACCTTAGGCCGGCAGGTCACCAGCCCGTGCGTCCATTGGCCATAGAAACAAAACAACCAAACCCCGATCAGCCGGTGCAAAAATTGGCTAATTTATGACTGTACTGTCAACTAAGGGGAGCAAGTAGCTCATGCCCTTATTTCTTTTATAAAACCTGTGTTACCTGATCGAGATTAGGAAGCCCTCTCGAACTGGAGACATGTCAAACCTGCGCAGCTATTTCTGGTTTTTCCTGCTGGCGCTTACGGTGGACGGTTACCGTCGTTGATGACGCATAACTACCGCACAGCAGGGAGCGGCGTCCGATTGAAAGGCCGGTGTTTCCACGCAAGTTCTATGGTGCGGCAGCCGAGCGGAATTTGAATGGTGCGATGATGGCTGCGTGCGATGGCAGGCCACTGCTTAATTGCGTCGTGGCGCCACCTACAAGCTTTCACAGCCCCCAGCGATCCGGATTTCCATCAGCCACCTTCGCTCTCAGACCAAATCCTACAAAATTTCGCCGCAATCGAGGACGCCGCAACCGCGGCGACAAGCTAAAGCAACGCCTGTTTTTAACCCAATCTTAAGGTCGGTTATTCTTTAGACGTGTAAACCGCGATTCTGAATGCATCCGCGGGCTTTTGGCGAACTCAACATTATAGACAAGTAACTCCGTCGCGTTCTCGGCGCCGAGTCTGCATTTTGTAAATCATTGAAAAAGGAATGGAAATGAATTCCATTGCCATGTTTCGCGCGGCCCTTTTGGGGGTTGGCGGTAACCACTTTTGGGCGGGGCTAAAGCGCCTCGCTGAAAACCTATGACATCAGCGTCGACAACATCCGTATCCGACACCGGATGACTTTCAGAAAAGGGGTGCGTCGGGCTATAACAACAGCCAAATCCCTTACTGTTCTTGCGGCTTCACAGAGGGTTGAAAACGTCATTCTTCAATGTCAAAAACAAACCTGCGCGAAGTCGACGTCGGATCACTGCACGGTTCTGATTTGCTGCCGTTCGCCAGGACGGGTGCCGGTATCAGCTTTAACGGGCATTCAAGCCTGGCAGCTACTTCGCCTATAACTTCCCGATCAAACAGGCGGGACCTAATTTGGTTCCACAGCCACTCCGGTATCCAGAACCTGGCGGTGAGCTACGGCGCGATTGTGATCGAACTAAGGGGCCACGATTCCCATTTCCATGCCGATCGCGAATTATGTCGTGCAGGTTGACGATAAAACACCCCCACAGTTGGAACAAGATTTTTCCGCAAATGTTGAAACGCTCGGCGGATTACTATAACCGTTTCGGCAACGCACGCTTGATGACCTGTTGAAACGGGACGCTTCAGGCGACGGGCTTGAAAGCGACTCTTAAAGATCGCAAGATGTGGGCAGATGCGGATGACCCCGACCGGGGGGGGGGACGGCGTTGAGGGACATTCAAGGCTTCACGCCCTGATCAACGGGCAGGCACCAAAACCCAAATGGACCGGCCTGTTCAAGCAGGATTGAAAAAGTCCGCCTGCGGTCATCACCTTCGTCAGGCAATGACCCTATTCGATGTTGCGTGTCCCTGGCCTGAAGATGACGTCGTCCAAACGGACGGCATACATGTCAAACCTGTTGTGGTCGACGAGAGTTGCGCATTCGCGGTCGCCGAGACTACGGATGATCGTCGAGCCGCGGCAAAACATTGCCCTACTCGGGTGATTTGCTGAATCGATGGGGCGCACGGGTCTGGTCGCTGTTACCCTGTTCACCGCAGGCCGGCTGTTGTGGTGTTCCCGTTTGCGCCGCAACCGCTTCTTACTATGGCTGATTATGTTCCGCATGATGGGCGGCATGGGGCATTGGATATGGAACGGCATGGAGAATGGGCGGCATGGACATGGCGGGTATTTGAAATGAACCCTTACCGTACGGCATGAACGACATGGCCGGAATGGAGTGCCGAAAGCTGGCGCTTTGATCCCACACGCAGGCCATGACATGGCAAACATGGACATGGGCGATATGAAGATGCCCAAGAAGAAGGCTGATGTCCGCGGGGACAAATGAAGAACAATGGACATGGGGCGGTAAGAAAATGTCCAAGAAATCCATGGCAGGCATGAACGACATGAACGGCAAAACTGAGTTCTATGCGCAGGGCGCGGATTGAGCCTCATGCAGAGAACGCGGGGCAAGTTTCTATCCTACGACGATCTCAAAGCAGCAACCCGCGTTCGCTGATCGCGAAGCCGGCGCGCACGATCGAGCGCGTCTGACCGGCAATATGGAGCGTATATCTGGTCGATCAACGGGTTTAAGATGGGAAGATGCCGAACCCGATCGTGCTGAACATGGCGGAGGTGTACGCTTTAAGTTCGTGAACGAGACGATGATGGCGCACCGATGCACACCTGCCGCAATTGTGGTTCCTTGCTTGGATACCGGCAAGGGCAAGTGGAGAACCCCATCAAGCATACCGTTCAACATCCAATCCCGGCACCACTGGTCTATAACCGAAACCGGAAGTTGATGCCTCGGGTCAGTGGGCCTTCACTGCAGCTGTTCTCCTACCAGGCCGAAGCGGGGCATGTTCCGCAAAGTTGGTCGTTGTGGTGGTCCGTCCGACATGAGCTCCATTACAAATCTAAAAGGTACTCAGATGAAAAACCTTATCACGTTCCGGAGCAGTGGCTCTGCAACCTTTACGCGGCGCTGCCCTTAGCAGAGCCTGGTGTGCCACGCTGATCTTGGGGTTGTCAAGTCGAAACAGCTTTTGAATATCGTTTTGGCGAAAATGACGAAGAACTCCTCGTTGTGGGACTTCGACGCCATGGTCGGCATGACGAATTGAGCTGGTATTTCAGGAAGCGAAGCAGAGGATGAAACATCGTCAAACGATTCGAGACGCTGGAAAACCAGTTGCGTTTGCAAAAAGCCGATCTCGGATTTCTTTGATGCCGCTGTCGGGCGTGCATTGCCAGCACCCCGACCGACGAGGCCCGACGGTATATCTGGTGGTCGGGCGTCAAAGGGCTCTCGCCGCAGTGGTTCGAGATCGCGCAGATCTTTACCTTTTCCGAGCACCCGTTTGGCCGGTTTGAGGGCTGAATACGAAGGCTCTGCTGGACCAAACCGGTTGATCCTGACGCCAAGTATCGAAGTCAACATTTGCCGTTCAAGGCATTGACCACCGAAAGCGGGCCAAGCGGCTGGCGGTGCAACGGATCGAGTCGGCGCACGGCTCAGCTACGATCTCGTGGATCGCGCCATTTCGCCCTTACGTTTTCTGTGGAGGTGAATTAGAGAAGTCCTTTTGGGCACGGCCGACTGACTGGGGCTGCGGGGGGCCAAAGCGACAATCTCTCCTTGTGTTTCGGGGACACGTCTGTTTTCTGATTGCTTGATAAGTGAGTTATCGGCCGCAGGCAGGATTGTCTGCGGGCCGATGGCCGGCGCCGTTGACCATTGTGGTTTTTCAACTTTTAAGTTTTTGGCTCCCGCGAACAAAATAGCGAAACAATTTATTTCCAGGATATCAGCAGCGGGTCCAGCCCTCAAGGCAGCCAGCGACTTCTCTGCCATTTCGTAAATGGCGAAACAGGTTGCGTCCAGTCGTGGTCCGTCAGCCTCACTATTAGGTATCGCGGATTTCATCGACCGTTCGGTACCGGTAAAGCTGCCGCGATTGTCAGGGCGGCCAGCCGCCGCCCGGCCAGATTCTGTACAGTTGATCCGCCAGTTGCCGGAGCGTGCGTCCATGGGACGGATCTAAAAGACTCTGGATACTCAGTCACGCCTCGCCCAAAATGATGCCATGGTAGTCATCTGTCAGGGCAGATTTCAGGGGCGCCTGTGTAAAGCTCGGATGCTGCTGATCTATGAGCGACAAAGCTCCTAGACGGCTCTTCTATTTAACACGCACTAGTCATGTACTCAAGCCCCCGGATGTACGTATGAGAGGGGGTGTCAACTTTCCTGGACCCCTTAGCCATGGTCTTGGCCAACGCTTCGTTCTCTGAATTGGCAGGCCCCAGGTCGCGGCTTTCTTTGCTTACCACGATGCGATGGAACCAGGGAGCGCTGACTAGAAGCTCAGTGGTACCTCGATGCTGGCGGCAGTTGCAGGCGCTCAACTCACTTCATGCGGTGCCTCGCAGCGCCGGCAGGTGATTACAGGGACGGGTGACCGCGGGCTCGCGTACTTACGGCCGCCAGTGTTCGCCGGCCTTGATCAAGCGGGCGGTGCGCCAGGCGGTAGAGGGTGCTCGACGCTTTGATGCCGAGGGCGCGGGAGGGCTTCTGGGCGCCCCAAGCCATGGGGTGGTGGGCTCATTGGTGTGATCTCGCTGGACATGAAGGGCTGACGCCGGGAGAACTCAAGAACTCGTCGCTGTCGTCAGCTGTCGACTCAGGCGGCGGGGCCGCTCTGATGACGACACGCCTCAGGGTCGCTGATTGGCGGCTTCCAAGGCGTGTTGTTGGCATAGCTAGCGCAGCGTGGGTGGTGATACGCTGCTCGCCGCTGTTGTTTCCCGTGGGGCTTCAATGGGCTTGCTGGCGTCGAATGGCTTGATGTCAGAAGGGATTGCCGCGCTTCTGGATCGCCTCGCCGAGCTGTTCGCAGAAGCTGCTCTGTGCTTGAACCATGGGCCTCCAGGGCCTTGATCGCTGCGGGTAGCGACAAAGAGACGCGACCCTTCCTGCCGGTAGATGGCGAACCGCTGAACAGTCGGCAGGGTTTTCTCCGGCCAGGGGCGCCGATCTCAACCATCTGATCAAGGCTGTCAGTGGCGGACTGGATTGGCCTGGGCATCGAGACGGCCCTGCTGCTTCGGCGGCCAATAGAGGGGCGTTCAAGCTACTTCTTGTGAGCGAGAAGGGCGATGGCGAGGGCCCGAAACAGGAAAGCCAGAGGTGCGCAGGCAGAGGGCCATAGCATGGAGCTGGCGCGCGTTGATTGGCGGCGACTGAAGTGACGTGGGTTTTGGCAGACATCGCTGCAGGGGAGGCAGAAGGAAGGACAGGTGGGATGCGCCTTGGAGCGCGCAGAAGCAGGCAGCTCGGCGACCGTTTCACGCTGAAGCAGGATCGGTAGACTACCTCTGCATTCTAGCCGCTAGCGAAACGCTATTTCAGATTCAGAATGGAACGCCAGATGGCGCTGTAGCGGTTAACATGGTCTGGCGCCACTTGCGCCGGCAGTCGGTCGCCCTGTGGGTCTGGATTTCGCACTTGGCCTGGGCCGGACAGATCGTCAGTCCCGCGAGAATTCCAGCCCTGAAGCGGCTGCTCGGCCATGCGATTCCGGCGCCGATCTGGGCCCTGGTGATCGTACTTTTCTGCCACTGGCCGCAGGAGCAGTCTTAGGTCAGGCCATGCCGTGGGCTTAGCCATCCGGGAAATCTCAGTGATCAGCATCCTCGTCCCGGCGAACGTTGTCTTCCAGGTCGTAGACCATCACCTCGGGGCTCCCCACGACAGTGATGTGAGCCAGAGCGGGGGCTGATGCGAACAGGGCCGGATCCAGTCGCTGTAGGCCCCGTAAGCGCAGTTCCTGCCAGGCTCGGGTGGCCTGGCTGCCAGTCGAGGCCGCTGGCCGTCAGGGTCGTTCAACGGCCACAGCTCGCTGGGGGCACCCCAACGGTTGCAGGGCGAAGTGCTTGCATGGCGGCGGTGAACCGTGTATGCCCCTGGGCTCCCAGACCGTGCGCCAGGCCTCGATTCCAGCCATGGGGCGTCCTCCGATTTGCAGACCTTGGCCGATCACGCCTGTGATTCGAGATCGGGAACTGGTGCGCTGGTTGCTGCAGCCAGTAGCGTCCAGGTGCTTGTTTCGCGGCGCAGGGCAGCCGCCTGCAGCCAGGTGACCGGCGCCCTGGCAACAGGGAGAGGAGATGCCAGCTTGCCACTCATCTTGTGGCTCGCTAGAAAATTTAAGACTAATCTCTAGCGAACACAGTCTATTGCTGATCAATGGCCGTGCCCTCGTTCCCCCGACTGTGTCCACGCCGACGGCCTCGGTCGTTTTTCTGCTCCAGCTCGATCAGATCGCCTGGCATACGAGCCCCATGCCTGCGCAACGCTTCGAGGCTTCATTGCGGCCCTGATCGCTAGTTGATGGAGGACGAGCGCCGGGATGTGGAAACGGCTGGCCCTGGCCCACTGCCGAAAAACAGCGGCAGGAAAGTGGCGATCCAGCAGCTGAGCCCTCGCCCGTGCGATCGCTGGGACCTGACTGAGCTGCCGCCCTTGGCTGGCCGCTGTTTTCGCTGGCCGACCCGCTTTCGGCTTCGCCACCATTTCCTCGATGATGCGACAAACACCGGGATCGCTTCTGGCCTTCCCGCTACCAGCTGTTCGAGCTGCTGCTCGCGGGGATCACAAGAACTACCCATGGCCCTGTACCTGTGCATCAGGCAGCGGCCGCTGGCAATTTGCCCTGGGTTGCTGCGGCCCGGTGGCCACCCTGGCTGCCCTGTCGCGCATGAACCGCGATGCGGTGAAGCGTGGGCTGGGCCTGCTCTGCAGCACCGCTGGCTTCGAGCGTCTGCAGCGACCGGGTCGCACCAGCGTCTATCGGGTGCAAAGGGACGACCGAGGCCCGCGGTCCCAGCCCGAGGGCCAGGACCCGGCCCTCAGATGGGGGCCCACCCCAACGAGGACCTGGCCCCTACAGCAGGGGCAGCCACCCGGCCATCAAACAGGGCCAACACCTGGCCCCTGTTTGCATGGCTACCGAACTAGACCCAGGAACTACAAGGCCAGGATCTAGAAAAGAACTTGATCCTTTCTCTGTCTCTAACGCCGCGCAAGCTGGCTTCCGTCCGACCTGGCGGCTGTGGCCTGACGATGACCCGGAGATCTTGCCCGCCCGATCGGGCGCCGGTGCTGGTGCCGCTGCCGCTGAGCGGTATTGACTTGGCCATGGGTGCCGCCCGGCGTGTCGGTCATTTGCCCGGCGTTCAAGGCGGGCTTGCCGGTGGTGATCGGCGCCGGCGCGGAACTGCCGACCCCGCTCCGGCCGCTTGCAGCCGCTGACTTGTGCCCTTTACAACGCCCTACCGACGGCTCTGGTGGTGGGCCTTTCCACCGCCACCTACGCAGACCTGAGTTCGGCAGCGAGCCAGGCAGGCCCAGGCGCCGCCGGCGTTGAACTCCAGTGGCAGATGACCCGGACCAGCGCCTCAGCGGGCCACCCAAGCTGGCGCTGGTGTCTGAGGCCCATGATGCGGCCGCCCGACGTCTTGCCGTTGCCGGTGGCCGAATTGCCACCGGCCCTGGCCCGATCCGCCGATCGCATCGAGACCTACGGCTCGCCCGCAACGGCCCGCGCAACGGGGCGGTGTTTCTGGCCCTGCTCGAGCGAGCTCGAGCTGGTTGCCAACGCGCGCCGGCTGTGATCGTGGTGGAAGCTGCTGCGCCCCAGGGGCCTGCAGGCGGGCTGGCAGCGCTCAATGGCCGCAGCTGGCTCAGGCGAGCCAGTCAGGCCCAGGCCCGCACCCCAGGCCGCAGCGTTGCGCTGCTGAACAGCGGCCGCCTATCAGCTGTTTCGCAGCCCTGATAGCGGACGCAAAGCCCTAGACTTCTTCGTCCAGTCGCTAAGGCACTTTATGTGTTCCTTGTCCTTCCGAGCCACAAGCGTGACGCGGGTGAATCGTGGAGATCAGCTTCCGTCACCGTCGTTTGCCTGCCTGGCTCTGCAATTGACACCGGCCTGCGTCACCAACGGCGCATGGACTTGAGTCAACAGCCATTCTGGCCGATTACGACTGCCTTCCGCGGATGGCCGCCCCAACTGGCGCGCGGCGGAGCGGCGTGGGCCCGGTCTGGCAACTTGCCCCGCTTGCCACGTCCCGGCCTGCGGCTGACAGCCAGGGGGGCGCGGCGGCTATCGCGAGGCTGACGGCCGATGCGGCGACTTGGGTGATGGGCGCTCGATCGGCTCCTGAGCTGACGGCCGGCCCCAGCTTCGTGATCCTGCGCAGGCAAGCGAGCCAAGGCTTGGGCCGAGACCGAGGCCACATCAACGGCGTGCCGCCGGCAGCAGGCTGCTTGGACCTCAGCCCGCCTGCCCTGAGTTCATCGCGAGACGGGGATTGAAGTTCCGCCGCGCCACGGCGCAACTGGCTGAGCGCCCTGCCAGTGCCGGATGAGCCTGCAGTCGATCGGCTCCTTAGGCCTCGTTGAGGCCCTGGCTGGACCTTCCCTGCCCAGCCATGGCGCCAAGTGCCACGAGGCCTGGCCAGCGGGGGCCTGCCGGCGGCTTCTGGCGCGACCTTGTCCTTGCCCTTCGCTCAAGAATTTGATCATTCTTTTAAGGGGCCCTAGCCCTTTTTTTTTTCCCTATCCCTCTAGCGGTCTGTAGGGCTCGGATTGCCTTCGCTACGGGCTCATGGCGAACCCGGTCCAAAACAACGAGGTGGACCGCGCTGAACGGGCAGCTGTCTCATCTGCTTTCCCTGCTTGCCTCTGGTCAACCGATCCGCCGCAAGGCTCGGCCGCTGTAGTCGGCTCGATGACGCTGGGCGATCTTGACGGCCTCGATGGCTTCACCTTCAGGTCGCGACTGGCCGATGTGGGCCCCGCCGCCGCCCGCGAAAAACCCCTCGGCGCCGAAACGTCCAGCGGCCGCAACGCCTGCAGCGATCCACGCGACCCACCTTCGTTCGTTTCCGAGCGGACTCCTGGCGCTGACGTTGCTCACCCGCCTGAGCAGTGGGGCGCGCCTGTTGCTGCTGCTCACTCAACAAGCCCTCGGCGGCTCCGTCCCCTCTCGCCACTTCCGCCCCCGCAACCGAGTCGCTCGACTGCTGTCATCCCTCTTCCTGGCCTGACCTCGATGGGTAATCCCACATCCATTCGACCTCCTCGCCTCCAGGCCCGTCCTCGTTTTCGGGCAGACCCTCGGCGCTGGCATTGTGAGCGCGGCGGCTAGCCAGCAGCTGAATCTCCCCTGCAGCTTTGGGGGCAGGCGGCAGCTTCCGCCGCGGTTTCGGCTGCCACTCCACCCTCAGTTCTCGACAGCATAGCAAGCGCGGCGCTGTACGAGCAGCCCTAATCCGCTCACCGTTCATCCAGTTCGGGGTGTCTATGAAAACGATCGCCTAGCCAGTTCGCATAGGATTACGGCGATCTGTCCTGCCGTCATGACGTAATCCCTCGTGGAGCGCTTGGCCCGCCAGCGTTCCCCGTGCGTCGACCAGCAGTGAGTACGGCCAGAATCTGGACGGCGACGACTTCTGTCTTCGCACTCATTTACGGAGAACTGGGCGATGGCCCCGGGCTGGGCCCAGGAGAGCCGCTTGCCGAGCCTGGTGAGGCTGTGGAGCTCAGCGCCATGTCGCCGACGCTTCAAGGGATCGCCAAGGAGCCGACAGGTTGATCTGCCTCAGCCTGACGGATCTCGCCGCAGTGAGTCATCGACATCCGCCAGCCGCTGCTCAGCCGCGCCGAGCTCGAAGTTCTGCGCAATGTGCTCAAGCGGCTGGCATGGTCTGGACGCCTGGAGCAGCTGCACGACCCTCTACCGGGACAACTGACGGCGAACTCAGGCCCCTGCTGGCGCTGCAGCAGTGGTCCACGGGCCAGGTCGCTAAAGCGCTCAGTCACAGCTCGCTTTGAAATAGCCTGCGCCGCCGTCCTGACCGCCCAAGGCAGGAGCTGAGTCCTGTTTGCCTGGCTTTGCTCGCGTGGCGCTGGCTGGGAACAGCTGAACGACGCGCCTCCGGACGGCTGCTGAGCGGGCCGCGGCCCGCACCATCATGCTTGCTACCTTCTACGCTATAGTAAGATTACTCTATAAGCGGAACGCTAGTCTAATTTAAGCGACACTGCCGGGCCCTCCATGACGGTTTCCGCGCCAGCTTCCGCTCCATCCGTCAGCCCGTTGCCGCTTCCGCCACGCACGGGCTCCATCGGGCCTCGCTCTCCTCCCTTTCACCGTCACGTCGGCCCCATCTTACAAGGCCTTCCCAGGCCAAATACGGCGTTTCGCCAACCTCCAGACCGTCCTGAAGCTGGTGACCCCTCCCCTGCTCGATCAGGGACTGGTGCTCACCCCAGACCCTGCAACCCCGCCGCCGATGGCGCCAGCCTAGCATGCGCACCCGGCCCCAGTCCATGCCTCGATACAGACGAAGCGGATCAGCTCTGAATGGCTGATCCCCTCCCTCGACGCCTTACTCCGTCCGCAGCCATGAGCTGCGCCAGGCTTCATCGAGCGTTTCCCGATCGACCTATGCCCCTCGTACTGCTGCCGTGCGGCGTTTCGCCCCATGTAACAGCCTTGGCCGCACGGCCTCCAGCCCCAAGCCGCTGATCACCCCCCCTCTCACTGATCCAGTCCTGCGGCCAGCAACGTGCGCCAACGCGCTTCCCGCGTGCATCTGTCGCAGACCTCTTCCTGCGCCTGAGCGCCCGCCAGGCCTGACGGCCTCCGAGTACCAGCTTCATGGACCCTCTGTTACCACCCTGCTCGGGCAGCTCATGCGGCACCACCCACCAATCCGCTTCACTCCCTCGGCGGTTGAGCACTACCTCGCGCCGTTATCAGATCCTTCTCCCTGCTCTTGCCTCTCCGCTGAGGGGACAACGGCCGCGGTGAC
>Ga0163217_1022894_pt1 | contig 11401 bp, 13 predicted proteins | sample SynspAceP_FD_185933 | JGI IMG/M metagenome (GOLD analysis project Ga0163217, IMG submission 185933) | Saline lake microbial communities from Ace Lake in Antarctica - Synechococcus sp. Ace-P (PacBio error correction) | ecosystem: Environmental > Aquatic > Non-marine Saline and Alkaline > Saline ... | reverse complement strand
TGATTCCTGTGTCTTTCTTACGTTCAGCAAAACCTCAGTTAATAAACGAATTTTAAAGGGTTTCGTTTTTTGACCCATTGAGCGTCAGTTTTTTATTTTGAATGAAATGGGTTGTGAAAACGTGGAAGACTCTGCTTTTAAAAAGTGGCACTTCAATTGTTGACCGTGATTTGGGGGGTGGAACACTGACGTTTTTTTTTTTTGATGCGTTCTTTGCCTGGCGACATGGCGTATCGGATTGCTGCCAGTCGTTATGGTCAAGACATTGTTGGGATTCTTTCAGGGCTCAAATGCGTCCGTGAAGAGCTGCAGTTAGATCAAGTCTTTGCTTGCGTATTGCATGGCTGACGGATCTACTGGCAGTTTCCAAATTAGCGATCGTCGTAAGCGGTGCGCCTGTTCATAGAAACAGTTCAGCATATTGTGGGTCATTTCATTGTTGTGGCATTTGCTGGCTTGATGGATGTCGATATTGATTGCTGTGCCGTTGGGTTGTTGGTCGCGCTTGGCGAGGCAATCCATTGGACTCTGTTTTTAGGTTATTCCAGTGTTGATTCGCGCTCTGCAGTGTTTTGTGATTGTTGTGTTGTTTATTTTGCTGTGTGCTTTGCATTGGGCAATGGTTTTCTGCGCGGGATTTTTGGCTCTTTTTCTCACCTTGTATTGCCTGCCGTCACGTTGTGCGCTTGCTTGCTGCAGTGTCTAATCCGGTGTTGTAAGAACTGCGGCGAAGACAAACCTTTAAGGCGCCGTCTTTATCAGTTTTCTAGAGTGAAAGGCTTGTCTGCTTGGCAAACATTTAGGCCGTCATGGCATCGGAAATAATTGCGGTGCCGTTTGTGGCGTTTTTTGGATCGCTTGGGGAGCATGATTGAAGGCTGTTGATATTGAGTCTTTGTTCTTCATGGCGGGGATTGGTCATGGCTTTAGGCATGCGATTTTCGCTCGAGAATTCCTGTGATTCAAGGTTGCGGCTTTGGTTATGGGGTTGTTGTTTGTGGTGTGAATACCTTGGTGGATATGCTCTGTTTATGGATCGATCCATAGAGGGGGAGAAGGCACGTATGATAATGACTAAGTCTCAATGGGCATGGCGGAAGGAATTTGCTCTCGTTGTTGTGTTTTTCTTTGGGCTGTATGTCGGTTTTCACCTTTACAGCCTTTCGCAGCAGGATTTGAAGTACGATTTTTAGGAAGCGCCATTCGTTCGAAGCCACTGGTTGGGGGACGGATCATTTGGGTCGTTAGTATGTTTACACGCATGGCGTATTTGCGGTGGGTCTGTCGTTTGCTCTGGGTGTGTTATGTGTGCTGAGCGTCGCCTGGTGGAACATGCGCATGGGTATTTGGGCCGTTCTGGGGCGAGTAAAAAAGTGGATAGCACGTTAGGTGTTGTTGTTAATGTGTTTTTGCTGGCTCTGCCCGGATTGGTTGTGGTGTGCTTTTCGCATGCGATTGCCGGCCAGGGTCTTTTTGGTTTTGTTCTGCCATTCTTTAGTGCAATGGGTTGAGTACTTTCAGCGTGGTGCGAGCGTTGACGCAAAGGTGATTCATAGTCCAGCGCGACAGTTATTCACTGTATGATGGCTTTGGGCGTGGTATTCAGGTTAAACGTCATATTTGGGCCGTTCCATAGCACTTTCTGGTTTACGTTAAGCTTGCCTTTGGTGTACTGGTGCGAAACGCTGATTTTGACTAGTGGGCATTCGCTGGGCTTTGTTTTATGCGGCAATTCAACCGTCCATTAGCGGGAATTAGGCTTGATGACGCGGTCGAGGCTTTTTCCTTATTACAGTGAGCGCCTTGGTATTAGCGCAGCCTTTAATTGTCATTGCGTATGTGTTGCGTCCATTTGTTGGCAGGAAAACGACTATAAAAGTGTTACTGAAACTGACGAATGTCCGCAGTGTATGCCGGAGAAAACCTGCTTATTGGAGGCCTATTTCACTTTGAGCTTTGATTACAGGACAACCATTTGACGATATTGGGGAAACAGGTTCTGCTAAAAGGCTTGTTGCGCAAGCAATTATGGGGTTGTTGCCTGAGGCGTTGGGGAGTTGTTTCTGGTGGAAATTGAGGTTTCGGTAAGGTGATGACGAATAAAGAGCGTCGGGGGGCATTATGGGGAGAGTGTTGGTAATGTTGGCCGCAAGAGCCTTGCATGCATTAAATCCGCTTATGGAAGGGTGCGATCAAGTAAAAGAAGTCTATCAATGGTTGTTGGGGGAAAGTCGTCAAGAAGCATTGGCGTTTTACTCACCAAGATTTGTTTGGCAAGTTGGCTTGTATGATAGTGCGGAATTAAAAGGCCGGATCCAATTGTCAGGCGGCATGGCGCAGCGGCCTTGCTATTGTCGCTGCGACAGCAGCGGCGCGAATATGATTCTTGGCAGATGAGCCCACAAAGGGCTGGCATGTGTCTCGACGGGATGGCATTGTTGCGATGTTGCAGTCTCGGTCAGATTCTGGGGAGTTACTGACCATTAACTCATGATGTTGTGGTGGCTCGTCAGGTTGGGCGGTAAATTGCTGGTTGATGAAAAGAAGGGCGAAAGTGGTCGAAGAAGTGAGGCGTTATTATGGGCTAAACCAACCCCCAGGCTTGCTTACAACAGGGACCTTATTGCGGCAGAGCCAAGTGCGTGGCCTGAGAAGCACTTACGTCACGACGAAGTGCCGCTGGAAGAGTGTGGTGGTTGACCAGGCTTTGCTATTGCACGAAGGCACCGCACTTTGTTTTAAATGGTATGTTTCTTTTTCAATTAAAAAGTTGCCGTTTGTTGGTATTGTTGGAGACAGTGGCTTGTGGCAAGTCGTCATTAGGGGATGCGCTGCTGATTCTTTTGCCGAATTTCGGGCGGCAGTATTACTCGTTTGAATCACGATGCTTTAAGCCACATCAGTGGTTGAAATTGTATCAAAGATCACCATCGGCTTTTCGTTCTAGTGTGTCATTGGGGCAGTTGTTGGACGATTTCGGTGGTGTTGCATGACATAGATAAAAGCGAGTGGCACCATTGCTGGAATCGATTTGAAATTGCGAATGGAATTCTTGAACGAAACTGCTTGTCTGTGTCGGGTTGGCGAGTTGCAACGCTTTGCGATTTTTGCGTGCATTGTGGCTGATCCTGTATTTTTTGTTTGCAGGACGAGGCCGAGGGCGTCTCGACTTGATCGATCACGGCCAAAAGAAAGTAACGACGTTATTGGTCGATTGGCGAGCGGAAGCGAATTGTTGCTGTTCTGTGGTCAGTCATGATGCAGCATTAACTCAGAAAAACCTGCCATTAAGACAATTTGTTTGTAGTAGGGATTGTCGTGAGTGCGTCGACATTAGGGTGAATGCGCTTCTGGTGGCTGTATCCAATCTAATGTTGACGGAACAACTTTTTTTTCATCATGTAATGTTTTGGTGGACTTGTTGTAAAAGGGCGCCATAGGGATGGCAACTTTAGGTTTAACCTTTTGTTGGTCTATGTTTATTTTCTAACTGAATATCTATTAGGAAAATATATATGTCGCTCCAAAACCTCACTTTCTTTCGCTTTAGTGGTAGTCGCCGCCTTCCACATCCAGTTATACCTTAGTTTTGATGACTATTGCACTCCTAAGCTAGTGATGCCTACCTCAAAAATACTCAAAAAACCGTTGATTCGTAAATTACATCTTCAGGGAGCGCCAAAAAGATGTGCGCAAAAATTCCTTTGATAAAGTAAAAGTGAGTGTAATGAGACTAAGGAATTGAGTTGTGCTAATCGAAAGCTGTTTGCCGTGAATTTATTGACCTGATTTTTTTTTATAGCAGAATGGTGTTTCTGATATTTTAATATATCGAGAATTGGCATTGGTGCTTTACTCATTTACGTATTTGAAAATGTGATGAGAGAAGAAGCTGAATGGGTTAAATTAGAGGCGGCTTTAAAAGTCGCCAAGGTTCTATGAGAATGCCTTTGCGCTGGCCTCGTCTTTCAAAGATGGTAGAGTCCTGTATTCTGGTGAGATTGCTGGTCTTAAATGGGCTGACTTTTCTAGCGACTTTCTTATTCTCAGCTGTTGTCTTCCTGCTCGCTTTTCTTATGTTCAAAATGCGCCCTCTGTCCCTTCTAGCTTTAATCTAATTTTCCTTGTTTAATCCAGTGTGATCGTTGAACCTTGGCATTGCTATAGGGCGAGTTGTTTTTTTTAGCGAGGAGCCTTTTTTACGGAGCGCTGATCTAGAAGAACACACGACTACATACTTGATTTTGTTCGACTTATTTAGAAACCACGTCGCCACTCCAGGAAGCAGGTTCAGGCTCTGTAGTACGATGACTTAATTCGATTAAAACAATAACGTGCCTGTTTATTCGCTTGGTTGAATAAAGATCTTCGTTATGAGTTTATCAATTGACACTTACGGAACAGCGTTTTTCAATACTAAAGATGAGGTAGTAGGTAGGCATGTGAAGGAAGCAACATTCCTTTTGATAGCAACCAACATTAAGGCTAGCTTGAAGAAACGTTACAAGCAAGTCTCCCGTTTTCATTATGAAGTGCGTAAAGGTTGTTAATTAATGAGTTGAGATTTATTGGGGCGTATTGTGTGCCTCGTATTGATCAAGGTGAGGTGACGGGCTTTATTTGTGTATGCAGGATGTCACTGCACAACGAAGAAACGCTGCATACATTGAAATGCTTTACATGAATTGACGGGCAAACACTGTTTGTCATTAGATGAAAAGTTACGCGTATTTTACAGTTTGGCGCTGAACAGTTGCTTTACCATTGGGCGAATTAGTTCAATAGGGGTGAGTACCTCCTTATCGTGTTGAATATAGCCATACGCCTACGGTGAGGTGCTTCCTTGGATCCACATTGCAGTAGGCAAATAACATTATTGTGTGCATACGCTTGAAGTGATTTACCACACGTTCTTATTTTCATACTTGCTATTAGTGATATCAAAGAGGCACCCTTGTTATCAAAATTTTAGCTTAGAGCGCTTTACTATAGGGTATTGTTGTTTATGTTGGCGGTAAAACGTTTGGGGACATTGAATTTTTCAAAAGTCCAAATCCCAGAAAAAGCGCATGTTTGGTGACGGATGATATTGAAGTGATGAAATTACATTGCCAGTGGGTTTGGTAATGAAATCACACGTCAGCAGAGTGAGTGAAAGCTACAGCGCTGAACGTCAGCAACGTCTCATTTTAGACGCGGTCCATGAAGGAATATTTGGAATGTAAATGACTTAAGGGTTATTACCTTTGCTAATTCGGCTGCGTGCCAATAATATTAGGTTATTCTTTAGACGGAGCTACTGAATAATACTTGTTTTTCGTTACTTTCTATCGAGATGAGAGTGGCGCTCTTTTAATTCCTTTAGAATTAAGCCCTTACATAAAAACATTGAAAAACCGGTGAAAGCAGTCAAGCTCGTGGCGAATATTTTGCCGCAAAGATGATGTTTCTTTCGTGTGTGAGTATACTTGTATGGGCATGCGGTCAGAGCGGGGCGATGTAGAAGGTGCTGTTATTTGTTCCAGGATTAGAAGCGAGCAATGGAAGGCAGAGAGGTGAGTTTCACGAACAAAAAGGCTTTTGAATCATTGTTTTAAATTTGCCCCTGAAGCCATTATCATGATAGGGAGCGACCGTAAAAATTAAAATGATGTAACCCTGCCTTTACAGAATTGTTTGGTACCATCTTGACTTGATGTTCGGGAGGAAAGCACTAAAAATCTTTATTGCCAATGAAAGTGACTTCATAAAACGTGCTAGCGCTTATGGTGGATGACGAGAAAGCTGTCTTAAGTCGCCTTACAGAGTCAGTTAACAAAAGTAAGCAGGGTTCGTATCTATTCATACGCGAAACGATTGGCAATATGATTTCCGAATCCTGATTGGGAGTTTAGGAGGTTCATAGCCCACGTTCGTGAGTTAGTAAGCGGCTAGAAGTCGGCAAAAAATTGATCGACACTTAATTTACGCCTGTCTGATTTGCTGCCGATGCGGCAGGGCATTGGTGTGTGGGAGCTTGATTCTAGCGGATCATACACTTCATTGGGATGATTGGATGTACCGCTTTATAGCATCAAGTAAAGGAGGGAGGGTGAATCTCCATTTTCAAATTTTGGGGATGCGTGCGTATTTTCCAGAAGATAAAGCCTCGATTAGAAGAAGTCTTAGGCCCCCTAGAAAAAGATGTTGTCAATGGAAAAAGAAGAAGAAGTGCCTTTTCAACTTCCAGTAGTATTTAGATACAGGACTTTAGAATTGTACGACAAGATGGCCAAAACCGCTTATTTTGAAGTCTAATGCCGCTATTGTTTTTGATAAGGATGGTGAGGCCCTCTCGTCTTTTAGGGCGTCATATGGATATTACTTCAGGCCAAAGAAACGGAAGGTTGTTTGCGTGAAAGCAGCAAGCAAGCGGTGCGGCAAGCAAAGCCAAAAAGTGATTTTCTCGCAACGATGAGTCATGAAAATTTAGAACGCCATTAAACGCGTGGTTTTAAGGGATGCAGGAGCTTCTTTTTCCACCAGCTAGATCCAGAGCAAAAAAATGGGCAACTGCGGAATTTGAGAGAATCGGAGAGAGCTTATTAAAACCTTATTAATGAATCTTATTGGCATTTTTTCAAAAATCGACGAAAGCGGCCATCTTTCTATTGGAGAAAGTCGATTTTGATGTGTGGAAAAAATCCCATTTATGATGTTGCGCGCTTATTGATGTAGGGCTGAAGAAAAAGGCATCGATTTACTGATCGATATGATGATGATTGCCCGCGCTTTTGGGTGGGTGATGTTTTCGTATTAAGCACAGTTCTGATCAATTTAATGAGAATTGCGATTAATTCACGGGGAATGTGGTTATGTCTTAGTAATCGGACCAAAAAGGCGTGTTAATCGCAAGGCGTCGTATCCAGTAACGATAATTGTTACCGATACAGGTGTTGGCGTTGCTAAGGATGCTCAGTCATGTTTTTTGATGCTTTTTGTGCAGGCGACAGCTCAACAACTCGTAAATTTGGGGGTACGGGGTCAAGGGGCTTGCGATTACCAAGCAGCTGAATAGGGTTGATGGCATGGGCGATATCACATTGTTAGTGGAATTGGGAGTTTGGGTCGAACTATTACGGTGCATGTGTTACTTTGCCAAGGTAAAAGCCATGCGATGCCAAAATAGAAACCGGTCAATGAATCCTTGTTGGTAGGCAAAGAAAGCATCTGGTTGTTGATTAGATTAATGAGATAAATCTAAACAATCTTAAAAGAATCAACTTAAAATCCTGCCGGGAATTTGATGCGGATATAGACATAGTTCCATCGATGCTTTGTGTCATATAAAACAGGGCGATAGACAGTGGCTCGCCATACGATATTATTGGTTTTAGATTACAATGTGCCTGAATTGCCGTTTTGATGTTAGGCTGAATTGATCTGCTGAAAGTAAGTCGATGTTCAGCTATTTAATTGATGAGCATCGTCAGTGTGTGTTGGCTCAAGAAGAGTTTATCATTTGCGGGGTATTAATGTGTGCATGGCTAAGCTATTGGAAGACTTTCATTGAAGAAAGGCCTGATATCAGCTCTGTCTTCTGTTTCATAGGGCAACAATTTTCCAGTGGTGAGTTGAGTCGACTTGATAGTAAAGAGGGCGAAAAGGCAGCGCTGCGATTTAAGAAAGGGCGTTATATTAGTAGTCGAGGATATGAAAAGCTAATATGCGGTTGCCTAAGGAATTCTTGCGTTAGAATGGGTTTTGAGTTTGAGGCTGAAAACGGAAGCCATTGGAACTAGAACAGTGGACGAGAGCATAACCCGAAAACCTTATTTTTATGGATTTTGCATATGCGGTCATGGACGGGCTTTCTGCAATGCCGTCGTATTAGGCAGAGAGACAAACGGCATAATTAAACGTGTTCCGATTGTAGCGTTTGACCGCGGATATTATGCCTGCAACAACTATCAGAGTGCTTTCGTGCAGGGGTGGTTATGGATGTACCAGAAACCCTTTAAACCAAAAAAGAGTTAATAGAGATGTTGGATAAATGGCTTGTCAGTTGCATCAAGCCAGTCATTTGGTTGTTTTGAAGATAAAAATGAACCGTTGCGGGACACTGTTTTTGATATTCAGTTCTAATGTTGTGATTGATGAGTCAGTGCTTAATGATTTGAAAGCGATTTTGGGTTGACGATTATTTATTATTGGTTGACCGCATTTTTTAGTGATTGCTGATAGCATCATGATGCTTTTAAAAGATGATTGAGAAAGGAACATGCCTGACGTATACCTCTGCTGTCTCAGCTCTCGCATAGTTTGCAATCGATTAGCCAAAATTAGGGCTTTGGCCTTATCAATCTATGGCGCTCAGCTTGAATTGGAGAGTCCGCCAAGTCCGACGTAGCAAAGTTGCAGGCAAATTAGGTGCATTGAAGTGTGGATTGTACCAGAACGTTTAAAAAACGAACTTCAGCGCATAAGTGGCAGGATATGAAAGTATTAAATTGTTGATGACACAAACCACCGGATCGTTTATTTACTTAACTGCATTTTATCGAATCTGGGTTATTAAAGTAAAGAACGGGCGAATGGACAAGAGGCAAGTAGAGCAATTTGTTGAACCATTTCGAATGACTTGATCTTCATTTTAATCGATGTTCAAAGCCTTGTCATGAATGGGTTGAGGCAGGGTCAAATCCATTCGAAAAATTACAAAGAGCAGAAAAAAACAAGAGTGGTTACCTGTTATATTTTGAGGCGCCAGCGGCTGAGATGCCGATATTGAAAAGGGGGTATTTTGGCCGGTGGAGACGATTACCTTATATAAGGCAATTTAGTCAAAAGGTCCTTTCTTGCCAAAAGTTGGCGATTGGAAACGACATTGCCGACATAGGCGCGATTGGTTGAAATCCAATGCGAATTCTTAATGAGTTGGCTACTACAGATCATTTAAACAGGCTCCGCGAATCGTCGTGCTTTTGAGTCTTACCTAGGAGCATGAGTATGTCTTCTAAGTCGTTGATATGGCAGTCGTTTAGCGTGTGGCTATTTTGATTTAGATTAAGTTCAAGTGATAAATGACACTTTTGGCCATGAGTGCTGGAGACGCTGTTTTGGTTGAGGGTGGTTTAATCGAATTAAAAGCGGAAATTTAAGAGCAGGGTGACACTATTGGCGCAATAGGGTGAGAAGAGTTGGTATTATCCTGCTTAATGTCGAGGAGAGTGAAGTCCTTGCTGCGTTTGACCGTTATCTTGTTATTGATGGGCGGATCACCCAGTCGTGCATGGAAAGTATCAACATTGCTGTTACTGCCAGTATTGGTGTGGTGTATATGCAGGAAGGAAGAGGTTAAAAGAGGTTTTGTTGAAAGCGTGCAGATGAGTCACTGTATGAAGAGGCCAAAAGAGACGGGGCGTAATGATCGTTATCGACCCTTAGTCTTTCTCGGTCTGTAAATGGAATTATTTTGTTACTTAATTTTTTCATAAAAAAGCCGCGAAAATCATTCGATTTCGGCTTTTTTTTGTGTTCACCCTGAGGGCGATTAGTACGCAACCGCCGCGTCTTTACCTCTGATTCGATTTTCTGGTCACCGTTGCTAGTAAGAGCCTGAATAGAAGCAGAAACAATGTCGTTATCGATTTCCGCAACACCGTTTAAACGAATCACCATTAATATTAGCCCCTGAAACATAGCAATGGCTTGCGAAGTCGCTACCGACGGTAGCGTGCTCATTTGATACGGAATAATGTCGACACGCATATTGAAATGCTTGCCTAAGCTTGCGCGGAGACGCAGGGGACAAGCGGGGCGCCATTGCCATTTGCCTGTTATTTTCCACCGTAGTGTTAATGGAGACAAGCTTCGGCATTAACCGTATCAACTATCTTTTTGCAAGGTTCGTATCGACCCAAAGTTGTAGGGCTGTGCGTGACCTGTCAGTAAAAGCTGCTTTCGAACAAATCTTTCATGGATTCTGCTTGACAACACAACCGGGCTTGTTCGGCAAATTTCTGAACAATCGGGCTGAATTCAACCTGTAACCAGCAGTAATGCCAGCCAAAAACTCTTGTTCAAGGGTATTAGGCGATTACCACCTTTGCATGATTGGCTATTTCACACGAATAAAAACCTTCTTGGGAGCTACGGACCCACATCGCGGAGGGATCAATTGGCAAGAGCCCACATCCCAAGTGGTTTGGCGTCAGTTTGATTCGCCAAGCATTTTTAAATGGCTTCCTTGGTGAGAGCCAGGAAAAAGCATGAATACTAATTCGCCGGGCGTACGGGTGGCGGCGGGGTGAAACAATTGTAACAGTGCAGGCTTGAACACACTATATTGATGCGCTCCATCATCACCTAATGCTAACGTTTGGGTCAATGCCTTGGCTGTAATAGTTCACGCCATTGTGGACGATGTCCATGTTGGCCTGTGCGTTCGCCATTACCTAACAAAGTACCTTCACATGCGGTCGCGGCCAGCCATACATACCTAGTCTGCCGCGGCGACACCACAGCCCACGGTCGTTGTGAGTGTTGTGTAAAGCTTGACGAACATAACAGTCGCGCTTTTATAACGTTGCGGCAGAAATATGCAAATTCTGTCAGCGTAACGATTTTGCGTAGACAACTTCCGACGGTTGGCTGGTAGTGTTTGATAATAACTTTTTATCAGGTGTTGGTTGCCAAACGTCACACAACAGGCGTCTACCAACTTCAATGCGTAATCAATTTCGGTGCCAAGTGAAGGCTTCAGGAGAATAATTGGAAACCCATTCTTGTTTCTGGGTGTTTTTTTTGCGTTTCTTTGACGCCATTTTGCGCCGTCTACTGCAATCTTGTCTTGATTGCTTCCATGTCCATGCGAAAAGACTTGCTCACCGCTGTGTTTTTTGATGTGAGTTGTAAACATTGGACGATGGCTTTTTTAGCGCCTTTTAATGATTCATAAAGTACGCTCAAATAAACTCTGGGCAGTGCTTGAGTTTAATACTGAACACTTAGAAACATTTCGTCTGGCAACTGCGTCTTCTTCAATTCACCAGCGAAACAAAATCCAAAATTCTAACTGAGAATGCAGCAGGGAGCCAACTTTCAATTTCTTTAAAAAGCCAAACATTTCAACCAGCTAGAAGCGAAACAATTGTTCTTTTGTTCCACGTCATTGTTTACCAATGCCTTGGGTTGCCGGCCACGCAAAGGTCGACCAACTAGACCAGAATAGGCGCTTTGGGTGATGTTCATTATCAGGCCAAAGTTGGCGGTTTTTTGATTAGCGACCTGGTTTAAAACGCGCTCTATTTTTATGGTTGAATAAGCTGGTGGTCAAAAAACACCGATTGTCCATTATCTTTCGTCCCTTCTTCATTTGTTGTAGGAAGCGGGTAACGCTCCGTGGTTGTTATTTTATTCA
>Ga0163217_1087710_pt1 | contig 11402 bp, 3 predicted proteins | sample SynspAceP_FD_185933 | JGI IMG/M metagenome (GOLD analysis project Ga0163217, IMG submission 185933) | Saline lake microbial communities from Ace Lake in Antarctica - Synechococcus sp. Ace-P (PacBio error correction) | ecosystem: Environmental > Aquatic > Non-marine Saline and Alkaline > Saline ... | reverse complement strand
GGTTGACCTGAGGATCACCGAAGCCATTCGCCAAGCAAGCGATGCGTCTGGCCCAGTACAACTGCCCCCGGGTCAAAACCAAGTCAATCGGCCCAAAGCCGGAAAATGGCAAAAACGGAGCTGGGTGATCGCTTCCCGGTCCCGAGCCCATTCTCGACGCCGTTCCCCGCTGGAGAAGTCCTAAACCATGGCCAGTTCCCTGACATCGCCGAAGTGCGTCTCCTCCAATGACGCCGACTCTCTGACATCAGATCCAAACGGTTGCCGCCGCGTGAATTGTTCGATCCTTCGCTATCAGGGGCCACCCCGCCGCCGTGGAGCACCCGCACGCATTCAAGCAGAAGCCGCATCAACTGGCCCAGCCTATGCTGACGGTGGCAGAAGGCAGCCGCAGCGCTCCCCCGCTCTCAACCCGCCTCCTGATCCCCCCGATACCCACCATATGCACCAAGGGAAAGGGTCAGGCACCTCGATCAGCGACGGAAGATGGATAAAACGGTGGTAGGTAGCGGACCCCTCGAAAACCGCTTTCCCCCATCCCATCCTTTATCAAAAGACCCTCAGCCGCCACAGTCCGCCTACCAAAAGCCCACGACCGAAGACAAACCCGTTTTGCCAAGTGAACATTTGTCGGCGCTCCTGAAGTCCGTAATATTCACCTACCCGACCCCGTTCCGGCTCAGCGCGCACCAAAGCGTTGGGCTGTCCGCCCAGGTGCTCCAAAACGTCCCACACGCGGCCAACTTGAATGTCTACCCCTCTGATGATATCAGCTTAGGAAACTTACTCTTCGAAATGTCGGCTAGAGGCGTGGTCCCCGCAGTTGTGATATGTGCGTTCTCGTGCTTATAATTATGTACGCATTGCCAGCTGCTGGTGTGTAGTGTAATGTATTCGTGTGTCGTTGGCGTGGTGGCGGCGACCAACCGTCGCGGCGTTATTGCCAAGCCGCCTATCGTGCAAGTCCCCTGCCCTATAGTCTGCGTCTTGACAGGTGATTTCCTGCACGTGTAGTGGGTGTCTGGTTCTCGAGTGCGGAGAATTATCGCTAAGTCCACTCGAAAACAATATCCTGGTTTTTTATCCCAACGATGCCCAACGCTTGGGTTGAAGCATGAACAAACAATACCCGGTTGGCAAAGGGAATTGATCCAACAAGTCTAGTGGCGCCAGGACCGACTCCGCTTGGGGTTGCGTGAAAGCGGTGGCGCTGATAAAGGGGGACAAGCACTTTTTTGGCGGATTCGCCTTTTTCTTTGCAGAAATTTTAATATTGCATGTTATTTAACCACTACGCTTATTGTTCTGGATTTAATTACAACGGAGCGCTGGCTCTATCCAGAAGTTTTACATCTCACAAAAACAACTAAGAATTTTTTAAAAGAGTATTGTTGGCTCACTCACTCCACAGGCGTGCCTTTGCGTTGTTAGAGCGTATGGCCATATTGCTGTTAATATGCCTATGCTCAGTTTTGTTTTTCTTATTGCACATTGGTTAATCAACGTAAAGCAGCCAATTCAGCCATTGCTAACCGAATCAGCCCCAGTTAAGCCAAAAACAGCTTGGAAATTCGTCCTATTGGCAGGTCCAGAAAGCTTTGCAAATTGTTGACAAACACTTCTACCAAGAACGAGCCCAAAAATTTAATGCGGATGATGGTTACCGGCATACATAGAGAACGCCCCTATAGTAGAAAGTGGGTCACCAAGGTGGACATATCAAGCAAGTCAGGACCGTAAAAACAATGAAAAGTCTGTTGAAACGCTCAAAAAAACAGCTTAGATCATTCCCATCTTAATGCTTTAGGTTACCTTACTTACCAGCGTGGGGTGTTTTTGTATAAATGCTATTTTAACACCGGTGTTTCAGCAGACCGTGGACTATAGCGCACCCAAAAATCGCTTCTGGTTGAACTTGTGCAGGGCTTTCGACTAAAGAATGTCGACTTCGCACATTTTCTAACCTGTTGACCCGCCTCTAACTTTGCACCCGAAAGTCAGCAATAATGTGTGTTGGTTACCACCCAAATCGAAATGTGCGAATATGGTAGGGGTCCAACAGGCGCAAGGTTTCCCGCCTCTAATCACTAGTGTCCGCGTCTATCTTGTTCTCTGTAGCTTTTCGATTAATTCCCGGCACACAAGGGTGACTTAAAGCTCCCTAGAAGCCAGGGCGCACCCTGCAGTGATTTCCATTCACAAAATAGCCGTGGATTCTGCAGGTGTCTTGGATAACTCTAGCTTTACCGGATGTTAATGGACGAATGAACATCGGACTCTTGCTCAATACTAAAACTTTTGCAGAGGCTGTAACCAAACATCAAAGGAGTTGTTGCAGTACGCTAAATATAACTGTTCTTGCTATTGAAGTATATAGTTAGGTTTGTTAGATTAACTTTTGCATGTGCTGCACTTGTTCTATGCTAGTGCATGCACCGCGCTGATTAGATAAAATCTAAAGCAGCTTGCTATGACTTTTCGTTTACTTTCTTTGGCATGTCTTTACGCCGTTTAACATTCACACTAGCACTGTTGTTTTCTTGACGATTTTTTACTTTTTTTTTGTTTCGTCGTCAAAACTTGCAACCCCAGCTTGACCTTCACTTTCATTCTGTATTCAATGTTGTAGTTAAAATAGGCATGTAAACAGACTACACTTACCCAGATAGCAATTTTCAAAATAATCACGCTTATGTCGATAATGCGCTCACTAAACATGGGAATCACATCCCGCGTGTTGCATATAATTACAACGAGATGAAAATTCCTAACAAATAGCCCCCTAAAGGCTGTGGTATTGCAAAAATTAAGCTGTAAGTTAGGGGCTAAGCATGAAAAAAATTACCACTTGTTATGTGAGTTGCTTTTGTGCTTCTTTTATGATAACAAAACCTACCACTACGTATCTTGTGTTGGGGTAGTAAAACATAGTGTAATAAAATAAGCCATTTTGCCAGTAAGGGAGCCAAGAGGCCAATCAAGTGCACTCCACGAAGCGCAGGGACCCAACCTTAGCAGTGTGTTCTCCAGAAGCTTCTTCGTAATGGTATATGGCGGACTCCCTGGTACAGTTACGTGTTCACCATGGGCGAGGAAGGCAATGGCAGGGTGTTACGGCGACAGCAGTGTTGCAGTCGTCTAGTCGATTAATCCCCCAACTTTGCTTGGTGTGTCTCTAAAACGGCGAACCTCGGGTTTATCAAGTTTCAATAACAGCATCGCAACTTTTAGCGAATGTAATACTTTAAATCAACGGTCAAGCAGACAATATCAAAATTATTTTGGTGGTAAGCACGAAGGAAGGAACGTTTTTGCTAGTGCCCAGGGGGACAACACTGAAGTGACTGGAGCCCAAAGTAATAGTTAAGGTGCAGCATACTTTGAATTAGACTCAATTAACTCTACTGAGCGTTTAAGATTGGTTGCACTACTCATCGACGGTGATTTTTCTGTCAAGGGTAGATATTAACATCAACAAACGCCGGTGCCTTGTTATATCACAACGTCAATATCGTCAACTTAGCCGCTATCAAATAAAAAGGGCTTAACAGCCTTTTTTGTGATTTATATTTTCAGTTTTTTTTTTTTTCTTACTTAGGATTAAGCGCGCATGATCCGTTGACTTTTCTTCTTATTTCGCTATGTGATAAAATGTTTAACTTGTGCACTGATACGGCCTGCCTGCTTGCAGCTGGTATTCAGTCTTGCAATAATAGCCAACGACTTTCTTGCACCGATTCATAAGGTTTTTTACATGGGGTAATTTTAGAAATAAACATCGCTTCTTATCAGCGCGGACCGCTAGCCGACCCATGCGCCATTAACTTAGCTTACTTTTTTGTGGCTGTTCTATCAATGTCGCACACTAACAAATAAATGTTATTTTTTAGAGTTTAAACTAAATCCATGTTCTGGGCAATACGTTACTAGGCCACTATCCTTAAGGCTTTGATGTTTCCATTTGCACCATTATCAACGGCCTCCGACAAACATGCTGCGGTCTAACAATTGATAGGTCCATCCTCCTGGGCATGCGCCCAAGTCTACTGCATGTAAACTGCCCCCTTAGGGCGGTCTTCGTGCTCAGCTTTAGGAATAAACGTTGAAGCTTCGTCCAGTTTTTAAAGTTTGAAACGAACGAGGCTGCATCTATGGAAATTGAGGCGCAAATTACAAAAGGGCAGAGGTGAGTATTAATTGCATGTAAGAGTTAACCAATATAAGCAAGCGTCGGTTGAGGTGATAAAACAATTGAATGTCATACCGGTTTTAATGCGCATTTTCTTTTTGGCTTAAACTTAAGTTAGTGTCTTACGCCAAAGCTGTTCGCGCGAACAGGGCACACTGACTTTTACGACCCAAAATTTTTGATAATACGCCCAATCAGAAGAGTAATCCGCATATTCAGACTCTCAACAATCACCACAACAAGGGAAAATCAAGCTGGCCAGCACAGGACAGCTGGAGTGTCAAGATAGTCCGGCTCACTCACATCCGTCTCTCCATCAGAGTTTGACTGGCTGGGCAACTTTGAACTGCCAAAAAATAAGCTGTAAAAATAAGCTCTTGCGACCACCTGTCATGTAGCATGAGTTTGTCTTGCCTCTTCCAGGTGATAGCATTGAAAGAGTTATATAGTGCAGAAATCAGGTGCTGTCTCTTCAAAACCAAAGGACATTAAAGCTGGCTCGCGTTTATCCATGCACTTTCCCGCTGCCTAAGTCTTTTTCAAAGCCACTGCGGCCAGAGTATCAACAACATCCAGCAATATTTTGTGTATCCCATTTCTTTAAGACGCGATGGCTAACAATAGCAAGCAGAATAAAACACAACACCCAGTGGGTTAATAGGACCAAACCACTTAAGTGACTTAAGGCTAAAGCCAAACACTACCCACTAACAAAAAAAGTGATTGCCAGCCAAACATTAGAAGTGCTCCGCATCCAAAAGCACTCAGTCCATCGAGGTTGGCTGACGAATACAACAGTACAATAAGCACTAAAGCCTAAACTGTGATAAAACTGATATTGTACCCCCCCTGTCTGAAAGGTAAGTAACATGGCCTCGCTATAAAAACGAGACTTGAGAACACTTCTGGGCAGCAACTCGCGCGCCACTAACCCTCACCATCTATCACAATGGCGCACGACTTAACATGCGCTAAACTCAAATAAAACTGCACTTAAACTCAGTACCTCTTACTTACAACCTCGATCGAAAAGACGCTAATTACTAATTAAAGAGTTCCTCGTCTTGCTGTGGTCTTCTTCTACTGCTGGATAAGCCAGTTGCCTAAAACGCAGTCGACATTTTAGCCGAGTTTGCATGCTTGGGATCATTGACAGACAAAGTAATAGGCATTGTGGGTAATTTGTTTCTCTTCAAGGGGCAAAACCAAGCGGACCGACTCTATTTTCCGGTTCTCGCTAGCTGACAGCTATGTTCCCAATCAAGGCCTCCCTGAGCTAAATGCGGCCGCCTAGTAATTACTAACATGGAGTGACTGAATATCGGTCCGATGATTCACATTACCCCAAGCGACCATTGGACAAACATGTTTTCAAGCCAGCGCTGTTCCAAATTCGCATGGTAAGAACTCAATGCCAAAACAACTACATACGCAAAGTCCTAGGTTCAGCAATTGCAGTTAGGGGATTTAATGCCTATGAAATAACAAAAGGCGAACACATGGGTGTCAATAATATTCAGTGAGGTGGCGAGTTTTATCCGCCCACACCCGGAACACTTACCTTTACCCTAATAGATAGCGACATCGACAATCAGTATCCACTTACAAAAAACGCTTCAATCCCGCAAATCCAAATCCGCTTACCCACAACTGCGCACATTCGATATCGTGATTTTGACATTGACCACGCTTGCCGGCTATATGTCCTAAGCATCGCACACCCCTTGCCAAATAGCAACACTTGCTGTCTGCAATAGGCAACGGTCAGGGACCTTTGCCTCTTCTGGCTAATTAAACAGCCTCTGTTGGCATCTTGGATACTGCTATAAACACTATCCTTGAAATCTAAATAATAGCTCTCTGCGCCTCTTCAAGTCAACACACAAGGTTGAGAGCCGCATATGACCGAGAAAACTAACCTTGCGATCGATAAAAAATCTTCCAATGCTTTGGAACTTTGCATGCTGAGCTGCCCGCTGAAGTAAAAATATTCATCAGCTGCCCGGTAAAACTTTAGTGTCGCGCGGCGGGACTCAAAGGTTTTGAGTGAATTTAAGGGGAGTGGCAGCTACGGGGCGCCGAATTCCATGGCGTCGAATGTCAATTTTACAAGATATAAAACGGTTTACCATAGTTTTCTAATGCACACCCCATACAAATATGTTCTCAATAAAAAAATAAAACAATGATACTGTATTTACCCAATAAACCTCATTTTATCTTTTTAAAACAATAAGTCCAACGCTCCATTCCAACGACGTATTTACACAAAATAGTAGAAAAAACTAAACCAAAAATCTTTTTACATTAAAGTATATAAGGGCAAATTTAGATGAAAATTCGATTTGATTAAACATAAACTTGAGCACTTTATCGCTGTTTTAGTCTGCTATTTATTCAGTCAAGTGGACACCACGCTTCTATGATAAAGACGTGGACAATTAGTCTATACTTCAAAGTCAAACAAGTGCCTAATCTGTTCAGATGAAGTGCTCGATTGGTTTTGCTTGACATCTTTACTGGCAGACCCTTGGCTCTGACACTGTCTCAATACCTGACCAAGCACACAAACAGCTCTAGGCCAAGAGTAATCATAAGAACACCGCTGACTCGCTGCCCTTGCAACAACGCCACAGACATAACCGAGTATACAATTTAAGCGTTCGCTTATTACTGATATAATATGTTGTTCTCGGCCCTACTTAAAGCTCTTTTCACTTGCGCCATTCTATTTGATTTCTCTGCGCACCTGACGGGTGCGCTGCTAATACTAGTATGGACACTCTTTAAATTCAGAGATTGGGCGCTCTGGGTAACTCAGACGGGGAGCAAATCTTCTTAACTAGTTCAATGCCCAAGCTAACTTTGCTCCAAGTAAGCGGGATTAATCAGGTTTTAAAGCGCAAAGAGCGCCATGCCCCTTTGCTTGGTTTGGCTCAGTGCAGCTAACTCAACTTAAGTAACCTGCTCCAACCCCCGCAACCAAGGACTCAATGCGCATCTCACACGACTAACACGAGCAAGGCCTAGCAAGTCGACAGGGCCGTCAGCCGAAGTTTTCTCTACATCCCGGTTGTGTCTACCGTGGTGTAAGGCATGGAGACGACCAGGGTGGCGCTCCAAACATAACACGGGCGCTTAGGCCTTTCAATTTCTCATTCAATGATCTGAACCTCCCATAACATGTCAACGACCAAGTTGTTATAACCAAAATCGAACTCCTCCGTTCACCACAGCGGATTATAATATTTATCATTACCCGCTCATGGATATTACTTATGTAATGATATGGGAACCACGCTTATTGAGCCGCTAAGAAAATTGACGGAATTTTTGCACCTATTAAGCTTAAACCGGCTTGCATGTAAGTGTTAGTGCAATGCCACACTAAATCCTTCTGACGGGCTGATATGCCGGCAATTGGAAATGCACAATCTACAACCTCAAAGCACAGTTGCGACCATGCCTGATGTGTTTCATTCGGGACACGTCGGTGATTAAACGGTACACCTTAAAGGTCTCTAGTATTAATATTTCCTCACCAAAATCTTCAGAGGCCTCAATCCAACCCTGGGTTCCCGATAAAGGAGAGGTGACTCCGTCGACGATTCGCACGGGAGAGTAGCCTCTAGTTCAAAACCGAGGCCGTACTATCAACCGTACAGAAAATAAGACGAGAAATACCCAAGGTTGGTTAGTGGTCCGACTTCTGATTCATCACGTATCGCTCAGCATGTGGCGCGCATTGCCATATTCCCTAGATTCAAGCACATTTCATACGCCAAGAAGCACAAAGAGGAGCTAGAAGTCAATTACGCGACCTCTGCTAATATCACCGACGTATCACATATTGCTGTAGAGAAATTGCAATCACTTTCTTAAAGATTCTAAGCAAGAAAAAGATAGATTATAAGCATATCAAGCAGTGGCAACTTGGGTTATTATCAATTAAAGTAAAAAAGCCTAGTTTTAAAGGCCAGCTTCGTTTCAAGTTACTATTAAGCTAAACTCGGCTTTATGAACTGTCGAAGGAATTTTTTATTTTGCATGATAAATCAATTTAAGTTAAGCAAATTCAGTAAGGTGTTGATTAATATTTCATGCCGAACTTGAACTCGCAGTATTTTCTCTTAACGCAAAACTGGAAAAAAAAACAAGTAGCACACTGAATATAAAGCCAACGGCGGCCACTTTATGCCAGCGACGCACACCTCAGAAATAATCGATGTGTGATTTCGATTCCGTGTTGGCTTAAGATTCGTGGCTGAACTTAAAATTCCAGATGAGAGTGGCTTGCAGGTTGGAGTGTGGATAAGTTGTCCACAATCAAAGTACCCTGCGGAATCCTGGCGGTTAGGCCGTCACCACTACGCCCGACTACTTTGACGTATATAGACAGATTTTTTGGCAAGTCGAAAAAGCAATACAATCTTAAGGCTTAATGACAAGACGTGTTAGAATAAACACCAAGTAACGGCTACCTAAAACTACTCTTGTGAGATGTGCGGCCCTGGATCTGAAACAAATATCCGACGTGACACCTTCAGAAGATTAGCAAAAAAGCCTACATTCTGCCGAGTCTTCCAAGCCATCTTTCTCACCAAATAATCCTTTCTTGGCCCCTACAAATTTTGTCTGTATTGCTCAGTCTTACATCTGCATTAAAACCATTAGGACAATATCAATTACATTCTGCGCCAAACCCCGATCCCCCTAGCCCTTTGTCCCCCAATTGCCCCGCCCTATGCCTCCCCTGGTACGCCCAGGGCGGCCATAAAGGTCATCCACCATAATATACGCCCCCTCCGGAGTACAACCCATGAATATTTTGGGTAACTTGCCAGGAGATGAGTGAATACCATTTGATTAAGCTTTGCAACAAGCCGATCGAATAAAGGATATCTAAAAGAGCTCAAACCCACCATTGGATTGCCACTTTAAGGCCACATATCCAGGCAGCCAAGGTTATTATATCGCAAAGCCACATAACGAGCCATCGGATGGAACAATACCAAATACGGAGAATTACAGTAGAGGCAACAGAAATAAATCCCTTTCCCCGAAAGTACCTTGCGACTACGAACCCGAAACAAGAGCCCAAATCGACCGAACCCGTGCTGCATACAGATTAGGACTTCCAGGTCCTTAGAATGATATGTTCCTAGTAGCTACTTAAATAGACTAAAGGGAAAGATAGTAATTTTAAAGATAGTTAAGTAGGATCAACACACTCTTGATTATCCGCAACATCAACCTATATGACCCTGTGTTTGAAACCAACCCAATAACCCTGAAAATAAGAACGTGTTTAGTCTTTTGCCAAAGCCCCATAGAAAAAATGCCGTTCGAATAAGAACCTGATAGCGCGACAATCAAAAAGCGCAGGTCCCCAGTAGTTGGCAACCTACCCTTCTGGTAACCCCCAAAACCTTTTAAGAATTGATTAAAAATTTAAAATTGACTCCTCCCATGCAGGTTCGTTTGAGGTTTTCCATATATGTTGCTGAGAGATGGAATGTTAATCATTTGTATAAATTTGCATCATATCATCTGATTCATCTTTTGTTTGTCTTTGAATCCCCTATATTAGCAATTTCGGGTACGCTAGCAAATTCTGAGCCCTCCTCGTGACCCATATCCTAATGGTACCACAACCACGTGATCCCGGATTTCAGACAAAATGTGAGCATTCAACCCCTGTGACACTTCGCATATTGGCGAGTTGTCAGAGAGAAAAATGCACGCATGTCCACCAAAGTTCCGGCTTTGCGCTGCTCCTTCCTATCGAGCATCGCCAAGCTTGACACTGCCAGAAATGAGGGTCTTTCATCGCTAGTATTCAGCGACAGAAAGGCGAAGGCGTTTCTTCAGGCGAGTTCTCTCCTCGACTCAAGCTGAACAGGGCATAAGCATAACCGCCATGTGAAGCCGACCGAGTTGCTTGCTCCGTGGCCGCGATCGCGTCAGGCAGAGCCCCGGCTCTGTGCGCGATCTTACAAGAACACCCGTCAGCTGACCCAGAGTTGTCTGGGTAGGCCTTGTCCTTGGATATTGTGGCGATCATCTCCACCTCCCGGGATGTGAAAATGAGCGACAACGTGTCCCCGCACAGCCCGTTAACAGCAAAGTGGCGTGGAGCTGGTGAAGTGCTCCGGCTACAGTCTCAAATATCTGATTTGAGCGCATATGGTGCGTTCTCATTGCTCACTGCATATGGTTAATTAGCCGCCGAATGCCCCATCCCACCGATACAACGGTAAGATCGTCACCTTGATGCGGAATTTGAACCGTGTCGTTGCAAAGCCGTCCCACACAGGAGTGAGCTCAGTCACGCGTTTCCTCGCCCCCTTGATGGCGTTTGTTGTCCAAAGCCAGAGACAGATGGCTTTTGTCTCGCTTGTATAGAGCGCCGCCAACGGCAGCCGTCCGACTCCCCGCGAACGCCATCGGCTTTGCCGCCACCCTGGTGGCCAACATGTGAAGGGGTGCAGCAAAAGGTTTTTCCCGCAAAGCCGAGGATGCATTCGGGCGTCGGCTACCGAAAGGCCGTGGCAGTCAAGGCCGCGAAGATCGGTAACTGGTCAGCGGCCTGAATTGAGCAGCACACGCAGTTGAGATGCGTTTCCTCCCGAGCATCACCGGTTTTCTCAACGGTGAGAACAAACCACCTAGAAAGAGCTGATGTGTCTTTCCGGTTCCAAAGCGAAGGACTTGAAGAGGCAATAGATAAGCCGCCAAAGATCCTGCACCATTAACGTCCCTCATTAGCCTTCTTTACACAAAGGGCATATGGGGACAATTCTTTATTAGCTTCAAATGAGAAGCGATGTGCGCATGCCTGAAAGTCCGTCTTTAATAGTGGAACGCGATCAAATTACTGGCAAGAAATAGTCTTGTCGGCCTTAGGTGCCTCTTCTCGTACCCTCATGAATTCCGTCATGTTCACTACCCTTTCCAACGCAAACAAAGGCAGACCCAAGAAAGCTCATCCCTCGCCGGTCCGTGTTCAGAGCCACCCTTCAACGGCACGGCGGCTCACGGGTCCGTCAAGGACATATCTTGTTCCGCTCGACAACCAACATCTACGCCCAGTCATCGACGACAGAGGCCCAGAAACACACACTTTCTGTGCACCGCCTCGAACCACTCGGACAAAGTCCTGCGCGTCCCAGAATCCACCCTCGTGAAAGTGCAGCCGTGCCTGTTTGCGATG
>Ga0163217_1008716_pt1 | contig 11402 bp, 7 predicted proteins | sample SynspAceP_FD_185933 | JGI IMG/M metagenome (GOLD analysis project Ga0163217, IMG submission 185933) | Saline lake microbial communities from Ace Lake in Antarctica - Synechococcus sp. Ace-P (PacBio error correction) | ecosystem: Environmental > Aquatic > Non-marine Saline and Alkaline > Saline ... | reverse complement strand
CTGTAAATTCCATTTACTGAAGTAGCACCTAAATTGTTTTTAGCAAAATTAAATCCTCTATATTAAGGCATATAGTTCTCAAAGCAAGCCAAAGGCTCTTGGTTCCAAGTAACATCTGCCTGGGAAGTAATTAGTCTGGTATTGTACCCCAAAGTACGACCAATTCAAAAAATTATATCAAACCCCCTTAAATAATGAACTTCCCAAGAGATCTGTCCAATAATTCTTCATCCGAACCTTGCACTAAAACTCCTTCATTTTCTCCTCCATTGTCCAAAAAACGTATTGGCTGCGCCTATTATTCCCACAATTGATTCCATCCATTCGTTGCCAAGGGTTGGTACCTAGTGGAGTCATTTGATTCCATACTCTAGATAAAAAGGTTTTATTGGAACCTGTGGCTGCAGTTCTGTCATTCAGCCGCCCAAAAGTGACAATAATCTTCACTAAATGGGCAAACCCCAATTTATCCATAGTTACGGAATAAAACACCCAATGTTCCAGATTGAATTATCCGCTACACTGTTATAGAATTGCTCTGCCAGCCAATTCACCTTTGTTGTAATCTATGCCGCCAGATCGTCGCACGAAATACTAATACAAACAACTATTACCATTCTTCTCGCTAAACTTGTTAATTGTCTTTTCATTTTTAATTTTTTTTTAAAATTTTAATTTAAACCAAAGTAAATGTTTGTTTGATGTTGGTTATAAAGCCCCCAATATCCAACACCCGCAAGCCAGTCATTTCACACCTTGCTGGACTTCCAGGATCTTAAACCAGAATAATTGGTAATGGTCTAATTAAATTTTTGGGGCACTACATACAGTCTTAAAGGATTCAGCCCCAATGGTATTTAAAGCGTGACATCCCTTAGGGTGTAACCCAAGGATATATTCTTCCAAAACCTTAATAAACGGAACCATCCTCAATAAATTCCGAAGATTGACTTGGGTATTTGTTGCATTTAAAGAAGGATTGGCGCTGATGTGTTATTTATAGTTGTCCCATGTTTCTCTTTAATTCGGTTAAGATGTTCCTTAATGGAATTCTACCGTCACGTCCTATGATTAAGCGAGCGTGCACGGTTGAAAACATCATTACCGAAAAAACCGCCTTGAAAAAGAAATTAAGTCAAAAAAACCTTTATAGGACATATTATTGTTGACCCAAAAGTAAAATCTGGATTTGCATCCCCTATAATATCTTGGCAGCAGCATAAACGGCATACCATCGGCTGAATTTACTCCTTTCATAAATAAACCCATAGAACTCACCTTATTTGGCTCTCCTACACGCCACAATTGAAAGGCCGCAGGAATTTTGAACCACCAACAGTTTAAGCCTGGAAATACCTCAGTTTTTCATCACCAAATTAAGCTTAATACTTTGTTCTTATTACTTGATAAATTGGCGGCTTAAATTCCCAAGAAAAGCTTTCATTTTTGGACAATTCTTCCGGACAGGTTAATATCAAATCCCTTATTCTCAAACCTCTCCGGCATTTACAACTTGGTCTACCTTCCTGTAAAAGCGTGGTACTTGTTTGTAAGCAGTAAAATCCTCCGTCTTTTTTAGAATAGTATTCTAGTGTTAAGTTAAGCTATCATTTAAAAATACCCAAATCCAAAACCTATATTGTTTTGTACAGTTGTTTCCCATGTAAGATCTGGAAGCAAGTCTTGTACCAGGTAGGAATGCTGTACTTTCCGGTAGCACCACCATTAGGGGGATCCAAGGAATTATTTCGCAATAAATTAAGTGCATCATTGGTTCCAATAAGTTCATAAACCTGTTCTCCCCATCACACGAAGGTCTTAATTGTACTTACGGTTTCAGAATTAAAAAAAATCCTCATATTTATGTTCCACCCAAGGGCAAATGAGCTAAAACACCACCACCCTGATCTTTTAAAAAACACTTGACTCGTCATATTCTAATAGACGCAGTTACAAGATAATCTAAGTTCTCGTAATTATAGGTTCCCTACCAATAAGCAGATCTTAATGTTGCGTTTCTGAAGTTCACTTACCAATGGTCTGTGTATCTTGCTAGACCTTATATTGTCAAAAAAACCTGTACTGGCCGTGTAAGAAACCTCTACCATCTGCATTAAAATCCGGTAGGACAGGTTCTTCCTTTCTTCAAAAATAGCAGTTGCACTTATATTTATGTTTCATTAAAAGTATTATCAAAATTAAGTCTAAATGCGTATTGTTGTCTATTGCTGTTATTGCATTTGACCTGCAGTTAAATTTGTGCAGGCATCATTATTGGCCGGATTAAAAATAAGCAACGGCAATATTGGCGTAATCAATACCTCCACTTTACATTAAGTCCAAGTTTTCCAGAGATTGTAGTTTAATGAAACATTGCCTGAACTCTATTATACGCGAACTGTCCATTACTTTCACCTAGCAGTAAAATATTTGGATTGCCGTAAGAACAGACTCTTGAACACCACCTATAACCAAGGTTTGTCTATTATAATTAACCATTTGAATCATAAATTGGTGTTGTTTTATCAAAACCACAGCACCTAAAGCTAAAGCCAGCTCCAAACCCTGTGGTCGTTTTATTTAAATCCCCTCTTGACGAATAGATAAAGGGAACTCAAGTTCAAATTTATCCGTTTAAATCAGCATTTAATATTAGATCTTAAAGAATATCTTTTAAAATTAGGTTTTAAATGCAAGACCTGTCCTGATCTAGGTAGTTTACCAGGAAACATTTAATAATTCATTTTTTCCGCATCCTTCCCCTAAACCGAAATTGATAGTTTTGAGCAATTGCCGTTCTATATTACTTCTTCTTGAGTAATCGGACTGAATTTGCATAAAGTCATTTTATTTTTTTGCTGGGAATCAAAAACAGGAATAGTTACCTGTTGCTCCAATATTTTGTTGCGCGAAAATCTATAAATGTTCTGCTGACTCAACAAATCAATTGACATCCGAGGATCTGGAAAAAACTTATGTAAGACCAAATTCGATGATTACTCTTTCCATTAGCACCCTTTTTTCGTTTGTAATTATAATTTACACCATTGGCAGCACGAGTTACCATAATCGCCGAAAGAACTAGCGTCCTTTAAACACTAATAGATTGAATATCCGAAGGGTCACCGAGTTAATATCTACATCGATAAGTCGCATCAACCACAACAGCGGTGCAGCTTACTTACCGGTTATTTGAAGTTGCTTACCCCTCACTCGGAATTCTTCAATCCGGCTCCCGGTTGCACCGGAATTTTGAGTAAGTGAACCCCTTGATGCCCTCCTTGAAGCGCCTGATCCACATTTATCAAATGGACTTTTCTCCAGTCTTTAACTTCCCAACTACAGAAACGCCCCTGATTAAATCTTCTTTTTTAAACAGTTTTACCATAACCCTACAACAAACTACCTCTTTCCAACAAAGCAGCATCTTCCTGTAATAGCACATCAACGGTATGCTTGTCCAGCATAACCTTTAATTTCTGAGTAGATATCCTATTAGGATAACAAACATTAAAAACATCGTCCAGTATAACGGCGATTTCATATTTCCATTCAAAAATCTGAACCAGTTACCTGTTGTAGTGCTTTAATTACAATGTAGCACCAGGAAAATTGGTCCGGATACATCGGTTACGAGCCCCCTTGGACTGTTTGGGGAATAAATAACACTTCCAAGGCATTAGAAATACCGGAAATATCAGGTTCTTAAGTAATTTGTTTTTCATAATGTTGAATCTAGTTTAAGTTTAGTATAAAAATTGTATGTCTCCTATTGGTCATCAATAGTCTATAGTGTATTACCCTTATAGGATTAAAAACGATAAAAAAAATCAAGAGGTCCAACTATGGCTGGCATATATTCACAGCATTTCTATCAACGGCTTCCATTTGAATTTTGAATTATTCATTTCATTCTATTTCCAAATGCTTAAATAAATATTAAATATGCATGCCATATATCGTGCAACCTGAGAAGTTTGATGCAACTTTCATTTATAATTCCAGCATGGGCAACATCCAATTGCATACCGTGCATTCATTTGTTATAGTATTTATTCAATACAATGGAGGAGAAAAGAAACCTAATTTAAAGGACTTCCCGTAAAATGGAAACTTAACCTAATTGTTAAAATTATCTGGGCTTAAAGCAAGGTATGCAGAGGCCCTTTTATATAAAATAATAGGTTGAGAACATGAACTGTAGATCAAAAAGTTCATCTTTTTTGAAATGAAGAATATAAAAATTAAAATATAGGGCAACCGTATATTGCTATTTATCAAAAATTAATTGCGTTGCCTTTAAGCATTTACGGAAATAAGAAGGAGCACAAAACCGGCCCGCTTGAAACATTTTTGTAATAGGACAGACCAATGCTTCTACCCAAAACATTTAAATGATAGGATATATATCATTTCTCTAAACTAGAATCCCAAGAGTAAGGATTTTTAAGATTTTATGATCAACCTCTGTAGGCAGAAATCCCCAAAATGCTTTCTTTAAAGCATTTTGTAAAATATGAAGGCAGTGGAGAACCCCAACCTTGTAAATAACCTCACTTATATTGGTGTTTCCCATTTCCAATAATCTGTTTAGCCCTTTCTATTCTAATATTTGCGCAGAATTCATTGGCCGTCTGATTGGTCAATGCCTTTATTTTCATAAAACTGACTCCTGCTCAAATTTAATGTGATTGCCAAAGCTTCTACACTTAAGTCTGGATCATCAATATTTTTATTTATGTAATTCAATACTTTTTCAATAAAATCCTTATCCAAGAGGTAAGTATTCTTGTTAGCTGGCACATCACTGGATAACACTAAAAATTTATGAAAATTAAGTGCCGACTGGTTTATTAGTTGGATAAATCTAAGTCTCAGGCAGTCTTAAGATTTCAAAGGGTTTTACCATTATATTGCGTCTGCGGCCCATTTTCTATCCCTTCCATTCTATCTCTATCCCTTGCTTTTGCCGTAAGCATCAAAACGGTATATGACTGGTCCTCCATATTCTCCCTTAAATTTTTTTTACCAAAATTCAAAACCATCCATTTTCGGCATAATATACATCGCGTAATTATATATCCGGGAAGAGATGACTGGCCAATTCCAAACCTTCCCTTACCATTTTTGGCCAAAATGACCCTGTATTGCATTTTGAGTCATCCTTAAGTAAATTTTCTAAGTTCGGCATTATTCTCGACTATTAACAATGTGTAGAACTGGCTACCTTCATCTTAATCCACTTCCATTTTTAATTCTCTCCCGTATTGGAAAGGATAATGGCTTCATTGTTGTATCACGTCTTTTAACATCCAACAATATTTCATCTGTTTTATAATGCGTATTTCCTTTGGGCAATATAATCCTAAAGAGGTGCCACACCTACCTCGCTCTTAACTTCTAATTTTACCCCTAAGGCAAGTCCACGAAACTTTGAACTACCCTCTAGGCCAATACCCTGTTGCCTCCATAATAAGTTTTGCTTTCAAGTTTTCCACCTGATAGAACCTTTCAAATATCCGCTTCGTTTACTTCTGGTTTAAGACCGGGCCCGGTATCGAAACTAATTATTTTCAACTCCATTGCGTTGGCTTACTGTCGTCAATAGTGCGCAATGCATACAAATTTCATCTTTTGTGACTTTAATATTTCAATATTGATGGCTCCCCCTTCGGGCGTTAACCTTAAAGGCATTGGATAAAAAAACATGAAAATAATTTTCTGCCAACATACTCTCGTCCGCCCCATATATTTAGATTCATCTGCATCCGAATTCCAAGATTTAAGATGTATGTTTTTCAAGGCCTCCCCTTAAAATGGCTTACACTTCCTTTTGCCCAGTGTTCACGTTAAGTTAAGTCATTTGCCCTTACTCCATCTTATTCAATTTCCAATTTCTAAAGTCCAAACAACTCGTTCACCAGCCTATTCAGGCGATCCGATTTTTATAAATAGTTTTGTGTTTTTCTCTAATTCTTGAGGAAGATAAACTTTCATTCTTTTAAAGATATCCCTAATGGATTAAGAATAAGCTAAGCAGGTGTTCTAAACTCATGGGATATGTTAGTGAAAAAATTTGAAAACTTTTTTTCATCCCATATTTTTTCCTGCAAACCTTTTTTCTCTTCTGAATGTTATGGTTGCTTTTCTTTCCATTCTGGGACTGGCGTGTCCATTTTTGTTGAGAAGGAAACTCCCAGAATAAATAGAATATATACCGAAAATATGCCCAATTTGTTCCACCAAGGCGGTAAAACAATAATCTGCCCAAAGTTAAGGAGCATCGTTCCAAACACCATCATTAATTGGCCGCCTTTAATTTAAAAGGTATAATTTCCCGCATCTAGATTGGGTATAGGTTGCACTCCTTTTTTTTGACATAATTCCACGATCCTTCGTAACCTTGTCCAAATTAATAGCATATTCATTTTTTCTGGTCGTGTTATAGTTTATGCCGGAATATTCAATAGTAACAAAAACCGATGGGTTGTGCCGTAAAACTACCCACTATCCGTTTCTGAAATAACCCTTTTTAGTGGTGAATTATTTCTGAGTCGGTAGCACCTTTCATTAAAATAACCCTAAACTCTGACAAATACAAAGAAGACTTTTTGGTATTTGGTAATTATTCTGTGAAGGATTTAAAAATACTTTTAACTCCTTGAATACCCTCCAAAATAAAATGCTGCCCAAATCATCTCTAAAGGTTGCAATTGATATTTAAAGTCGTTGCGAAAGCCAGGCCATCATCTGTAGTAAGTTATCAATTTCTCCTGTTGAAAATAATCCAATTTGAAATTACCGGGCATTACCCCCAATTCCAAATATTGCCATCCGAACTTGAATAATACTACATACATTTTCCTTCTTCCAAAAAACCCATTAAGCCTTATCGTACCAAATAAAGTATTCGTCATAGGCCGGAAGTTACAATAGACCCGCGCCTTTGGTCCCCTATCCACAGGGTTTGGTTCAGTACTTTCATATATTGACAAAATGTAATTGGAGCAGAATTATTGGTCGACCTCTTGGGACATTCTATCTACCATTGAAACCACGGAAAACTTTTTGGCCTGCCTGCTTTCGTTATCTCTATACAGCCCTTGGCGTAGACCCCAACCACAAATTATCCTCCAAATTCCACCAAAACCTTTGTATACACTTGCAACCTGGTATTCAAGTGCGGTAAACGGTTTGCGAATTATAATTTTTTAAAACCGCATTTGAGAATTTGGATCAACGAATGTAAAACCATTATGATAGGTGCCGATCCATATAGTTACCTTCTTTATCCTCATCAAAAACTCATTACCGTATTGACCTTAAGCCTCCATGGGGTATTACTTGGTATTGCTAATTAATGAATTTTTTTGACCTTTTTTTAGAAAATAGATTACCATTACCCCAAACTCCGCCCATTATATTTCCCTTGCTATCCAAAAAAATAGATTGATTAATAATCACTAGTCAGCCCGGAATATTCTTTTATTGCTTAAAATATTAATGTGAGTGTAGTCATTCTATTCCAGTCCAGAATATCGATTCCCACCGCCGTCCATTCCAACCACAGGCTTATCCTTCAGAATCTTTTGCTGATAAGAAGTTAACAGAACTTTTTGCAAGAAACTTGGAATTGTTATAAAATTTTCTATGTCTTTAAACTTGTCATATAAACCTATCATTAAACTGCCACCCTTTATTTAAGTATCCAAGCCATATTTTTTGATCGTTATCCAAATACCAATGTCCAAATTAGAATAGGACAATAGACTCTTTTCATTCCCTCCTTTGTTGGACTTATAATGATTCAATAAATCTGCCCCTGTCATTTATATGAAATAGGCCATCATTTCCGTCCCACACATCATTGTACCATCTGGAAGGGCCCATTAGGGTAAAAAAAAGGATGGGTGGAAAAGTACCTTTCATACCGCTGTTCACAAACGGTTTAAGTTCCTAAAATTCACCCCTTATTACAGGGCCATTCGATATAGGGTTCCTACCCAAACTATTTTTAGCCTCATCCAATAAATAATAAGACCTTACAGAGACGTCAAATGCACTCTTAGGCTCCCATTTCTCAAAGGGTAAATGGGTTTAAGAACTCCAGATTGCCCGTCTACGGCAAAAGAGCCCTAAATTGCTTTCCAGCATTAAAATTTTTCCTTGCATCCTTCTGAATAGCACCGCACAACCTAGGAGTCGCGCTAACATTAGTTTATTAAAACCCTCACTCTTTCCACCTCAAAATTATCGAGGCTCAATTTTAGCATACCCAAACGGTAGAGCCTATAAGTAAGATTACCCTGATATCTTATTGTAGCGCTATTACGTGAATAAATTGATTCATCATCCGAGTTGGAAGGTGAAATCGGTATTTGGCTTGATTTGAACTGGATCCTTTATCTGCGTTCATAAAGGGCTTCAACCCCGCTGCCGGTACCTACCCATAATCTATTTTTACTGTCCAAATAGCTGCAATTACCTGGTTACTTCCAAATGGAAGTGGAATCATTTTATAATATGCTTTGTAGGATTTATAATCTATTCCATCATAACGGTACAAGCCAGATCCGTTGTCCCCGATCCATATAAAATCATGGTCGTCACGTAAAATAGAATAAAACCCCCACTTTGGACATTTTCCCTCCTTTATATATTGACAAAATTTAATTTTGGAGTAGCCTTTTGAGACCAGAATTTGGAATAAAAAGACATAAGAACGATAAAAAAATACAATTCTTTCTAAAATCTATTGACATTGAGGTGTTTATTTAATCGGGTGCATGAAAATACGCTTAAAATGGGAGATAAAAACTCAAATCAATAAAAAATTCAAATTCAACATATACAAATGACGTTAGGAAATATTGCTCAAAAATGAACAAAAGTAATTACAAAGGTTTCCCACCCCATAATCAATATATAAGTAAACTATAATTTTAAGAATATAGGGACTACTTAAAAATCCACAACTTTTCTTTTGACTAAAATTAAGCCTTTTTTATCAAAAATTTAGCCCAATGGACATCAAGACAATATTCTTTGCTTATTATAGAGGAAGGGATATACACACAAAAGGAGAACTTTTATTACTATGGGAGCGGCCATTGTTAGATGGGGGGAAACCATAACCAATGCCCATGTAAAAATTCCATTAAAGACCCTTAACAGACATGGTTTGATCGCCGGGTAACTTAGGAACCGGGAAGACAAAAACACTACAAATAAATAGCCGAAAAACTTATCTAAACAAAGGTATCCTGTATTTGCTGATGGACCTTAAAAGGAGATCTAAAGTGGATTGGCACCAACCCCAGTCCTGGGCATTCCAAAAATAGGATGAAACGTCACACCAGATAGGTATACCGTTTGGCCATCCAACGGGCTTTTTCAGTGCGAAATACTTTCACTATTCCGAGCAAGATGGCGTAAAATTACGTGCAAACGGTTTCAGATTTGGCCCTGTTCTTTTAAGCCGTATTTGGACCTTTCCGTAACTCAAGAAGGTATTGTAAGCGGTTGTTTTTAAATATTGCGATGACAATAAACTTCCGCTTGCTAGATCTTAAAAGGACTTAAAAAGGTACTACAATACCGCCACTGAAGAGGGTAAAAAGGAATTCTCCGATGGCCTTTTTTTTATTTTTGGCCGAATCTCTTACCAGTTCTACCGGGAACGATCCTAAGAAAAAAATAGAACTGGAACAGGCAAGGTGCGGACCTGTTTCTTTGGCGAAAAATCATTGATGTTGAAGACCTTACTTCGCATTAGACGAAAATGGTAGGGGCTATATCAAATATTCTTCGCATTAACAGATATACAAGACCGGACCTAATTATTTTCTACTTTATCTGAAGCCTATTGGCAGAAATTTTACGATACTTTCCCTGAACAAGGTGATACGCGTAGACCGGAATTGGTTCTTTTTATAGATGAGCCACACCTCATATTTCTAACGGAGGCCTCAAAAGCGCTTTTAAATCAAATAGAAAGGCATTGTTAAAATAATACGTTCCCAAAGGAATACGGTATTTATTTTGTTACCCAAAAAACCCTACCGATGTTCCGGATTGCAAGTCCTATCCCAATTGGGGGCTAAAGGCTGCAAACATGCTTACCGCGTGCATTTACAGCAAAAGCATAGGAAAAGCCATAAAACTTACTGCTGAAAAAATTTATTTCCTATTTCCAGAAATAATTTAGACACCAAGGAAAGTATTAACCTCCCTCGGAATAGGTTGAGGCCCTAATCTTCTGCCTTGGATGAAAAAAAGGTAGACCCAACCAACACGCTGGCGGCTACAATTGTTGAGGGCCTCCAATGAAGGCCGTATGGATATATGGAACGGACAAGCGAAACTAAAGATGTAATAGGACAGCTTCAAGATGGTTTAGAAAATATACACGAAACAATTAAGATCGTGAAAAGTGCCTATGAGCTCCTTAACATAAAGATAGAAAACAGGCAGGAAAAGGCTGCAGAAAAAAAGAAAAAAGTAGTAGCAGTAGGTCTACTCGGGTTTTCAACGACCAGAAGAGCCAGGCACCAACGCCAAAAAATCCGATTATAAAGTTTTAAACTTAGTGCTTACTTTTTATCTAGGGGAGTTCTTGGGGGTTTTAAAAAAGGTAATGCGCTAATGCCATTAATAGGTAAACCACTTTTAAAAAACAATAAAAAAACAATTTAATTAGGAACTTTGTTCTACATACAATGATAGAAAATCGATTTTTACTTGGTGGCCTTAACGTCACTTAACTATTTATTCAATGTAACCACCAATACAGATTTTTGTAATTGCCCAAAGACCAAGGTTGGGCCAAAAAATGCCTAAAAATTTCTAAACCCACCAATTGAGGAAACTTAAAAACCATATTTGCTGCCGATTCCAATAGTTTAGGGGATACCACAATTGACCAGAATAGCACAGGCGGTCCAAAAAAAATTAAATATTTATGAAAAAGGCGGGCAAAAAAACAAAAATTTTACTTGGCCTTTTACTCCCCAATACGATACTTAATTCCAAAAATTTGGGGAAATTTTTCTACCGTATTTACCGGGACCCCTAGGTAATGTAACCGGGAAAAAAAGGAGTTGCCTTAATAGTACAGTTTAAAGATATTGAGGGGACCAAAAGCCCCACTCCATCAAAAAAAATTTACTTTTCCGCCCTTAAATTATTTTGTTTGGTCCATATTTCCTTAAATGGGACTTCGACGGGCTTATTTTAACAATTGCAAAAAACAGCAACTTCCCCAGGCAAAAATTTACAATTATTGGATCAAACACCAATATTGAAGCTGTACAGCATTTCCTTGATAATGCCAAAATAAAATACATGATGGAGGCTGGGACTAGCCAAAAACTATCCTATGCAAAAATTATTAATCTCTCTCT
>Ga0163217_1068328_pt1 | contig 11403 bp, 9 predicted proteins | sample SynspAceP_FD_185933 | JGI IMG/M metagenome (GOLD analysis project Ga0163217, IMG submission 185933) | Saline lake microbial communities from Ace Lake in Antarctica - Synechococcus sp. Ace-P (PacBio error correction) | ecosystem: Environmental > Aquatic > Non-marine Saline and Alkaline > Saline ... | reverse complement strand
CCCTACGCACCACATCCCGTTAGTGCGGAGAAAATCAACCCTGCAATTTGTGCTGAACGCCTCAACGTTTACAGCCGCACTATCGAACAGTGCTTGATGCCCCATGCCCCCGGTAACAAAGAACATTAAAAAAGGGCGGAGTGTTTCACTCGACCCTTACAAATTTACATCAGCAATGTCTTATCAGCGTAGCGTTTAGCAGGAATTTCTGGTTAGCGGGTTTTGTGGTCGGTTAATTAACTGTTTAGCTCACAAGCTCGGGCAATAAACCTTGTGAAGAAGCCACGCGACAGACATCGCGCGCTGGAAACATTTCTGTGTCAAACAGATCATGGTCATTCCCTCATCCGCCAACAGGAGCAGTGTGTCAGGGACCTCACCCACCATTCGGATCAAGAGGATGTTACCTCATCAAAAAGATGTTACTCAGGTTTCATGGCCAGGCGCGGGCAATCGCCAAGCCGCTGCGTGTGGCCCAGCATTTTTGTAGGGGTAACGTTCAAAATTGTACCCAGGCAACGTGGCACGAGCTCTTTTTTTAGCGACTTCAATCGCTTCTGCTTGCTCATTTTTTTGACGATTCTGGGCGCGCAGAAGCGCATTTTCCAGCACGGTCATGTGCGGAAAGGATTCATTGACTGAAAATACCTGCCAGTTCTGCGCAGCTTATCTTTAATTGAGTCTCTGTTGCTATGAACATCAACGTCATCGACAAGATTTTACCTTGTGAAGCCCTCAAGGCATTGATGCAGATACGCAGAGTCGATTTACCGCTGCCGGAAGCCGCCGTAATGGCTGAGCCACTTCGCCTTTTTTGAACATCCAGGCTAAGGGCCTTTCAGACCTCTAGATCGCCAAGGATTTAGTGGGACATTTGGATACTAATGATTGCCATTTTTTCCTTCAATACCGTACCATATGACGATAAGGGTATGATAATAAAGTAAAAAAGATTACAACACCAATCAAAATCTCTAGTGGTTGCTGGTCGGTTGCTGGTAGACGTACGCAGCAACTCCTGTAACCATACAGAAGACCAGAGGCGAGTTTTTGATGACCACTTAAGGCAACACCCACAGGGAAAGACGCGCGCAAAAAACGATGGGTTAAACAAATATAAAATGGTTTTTGTGGTTATGATATACCAATGAGCGGGTGAGTCCTGATTGATTGCACGCTTTCGGAAGCCATACGGAAAAACTTTCGCTCATGAACGCCATTGTGTAAAGCGAGAATTTAATGGACCAGCACAACGGATGCGAGTGGAATTCCCATTACGCCAAAGGTCGAAAAAGAATCAGCTGAATGATCAGCGGACCCTTCTGAGTATTTCAGCACACACAAGCAGTATGTTAACACCTTGCTGCTTGTCAGCGCGCAAAAACCGACGACCAACCGCAGGGGTTCCAGCAATATCGCTTACTATCGATTTCGTCACCGTATTCATGCGCCGGAAGAATAAAACGGTTATCGCTTCCAGAACGAGCGTAAACAAAAGATTCATCAGGATTTCCTTGAACGAGTTTGCTGGAAAGAAAGCGAGAACTGAAACAGCACCAGCTTAGTGATGATGAAGTTACATAACTGCTGCACCCTAAGAACTCAAGGTCCGGATGAACAACGGATGGAGTCTTTGGTTGCCCTGAAAGCTGCCATTCCACCCCAAATACCCAAGGGAAATTATTAAGTAGACAGACGAAGTTGTTAGTCTCGGGTTGATAATCGGTGGAGCATTTGCGGCAATGATGTATCGATACACTGAATACTGGTCATGCTAAAGATTTAGAAGCGCTGTACTGTGTGCTGGGTAACTCTGAAATCCTCCGCGGAAAGTCTCGGTCAAATAACCTTGATTGATAAAAAATCCAGTGCGCTCACACCGGGCAACTAGGGCTTATGAAGGCCTAAGTCCTAGCCCAAATAAGCCTATAGTTTGGAAAAGTGGGAGTGTTCGGCTATCTCGACCACGTGCGCAATATAAAATAGGGTCTTGCTGTTGTTCATCGTTTGCCAATTCGCCAACAATATCGCTTACATGCCAGAAGCATTGCGAGCACAGATGACGTGCAGGTTACAAAAGGCCCCATTCAGCAATAGGCAGTATTCTGGAACGACGTTCAGTGATTTCATATCCCATACCTGGGCATTTCTGTGTTAAAGGGACCTGATGAGTGCTTATCAAACACCGTCAGAATCGAGCGTTATGCATAGAACTATGCGTTCTATAGCCTGTCACACAAGTAATTATTGCAGCCCTCTGACTGGCGGGGCACGATTTGTTATATTGTTATCCTCAAGGACTGAATCAAATCCAGGCGGGCGCATCTGAAACGAAGTACGTGTTGTTATGTGCGTATCATGTTCCATCGGCGATTTGATGCCCAGGAACAGGTCAGGTAGCTGAATCAGGCGCTTCGCTTCTTTTTGCATAGAACCTACGAGTGTATAGTTGGGTACGAAAGGCCTGCAGCAAAATTTTTAAACTCTGGCTTTGCAGCTGGTGGGACAATGTTGGTGTTGGTTTGAAATACCGATCCTTTGCCTTGGTACAAGCCCAGATAGGATCGTTTTCGAGACTTGAACCTGTGTTAATTGTCTGTTCCCGCTTCTTTATTTCAGCTAGCGTATTCAGTTTCGTAAGTGAGTGCCCAGTGCAGCACAAACCTTCAGATTTCAAAGACGTCAACGATGGATATTCTTGTTCTTTCGAGGCAAATTTACTTGGACTTTGAAAAAAGTACGGGTAGGTGAATCCAACGGATTTGACGTTTCCAGATGTCGGAAGTAGAGCCGATACACATCGGTTTTTCGGAATCAAGGATGGAATTCGATCACCAGGTAAGATTGAGTATGGTTTGACTCCACGCCGAGGGCGGCAGCAGATCGTTGCAATACTTACGTCGAGCCTTGGCGGGCTGATTGTCTGGCGTAAAATATTCCATTGGTGGAATCGAGGACCACCCAACGTTCAAGTGCCTCGCTGAATACGGGGCAAGACTGATCGGCTGTAGGCATTCCGAGTGTTGAACGCATGGCAGGAGATGGGAGTGACTGCTAATTTACGCATCTTAGTTTGTTTCTATGGTTCTTTTTTGGTTACGTCATAAGTTACGAACTTACATGACTTAACTAACATTGAAGTTACTTAGATTTGTGAGTGAAAATCACTAAAAAGCATTGATTTAAGAGGCTATTTAACTTTTGTACTATCTTGATAGGAAATACGAAAAAACCAATGAAAATTCAGTCGAACCGCCAAAAAATAGATTGATGCCGGTCAGTCTTTTGGAATTATGATTTTTTACCTTACACGAATATGACGGAATTATTTTAAGGCCGGCCTGAGTTGAGAGGAAATTTATCGCGGGTTTTGTGAACGCATAGAAATCAGGAATAAAACCGGTAACCGTTTGCGCTATAGGTTCCTGCTATCGGCGTCCCGCGACGGAAACAATATTGCTCTCACGCGCTCGGCGCGAGTCGACACTCCCTGTCAAGGGATTGGGATACAATCATTGGAGCCCCCCTCTTACAAGTATTACTGCATCTGTGCATGTTTCGGTTTTTATTTGAGCTTGAACAGCCGAGCATTGCTCGCTGGTTGCTTTCAAGATACTGCGCTGATGTGCGATAGCGTCACTTTTTTACTGATCGGCCCCGGGCAATCGAGAAAACCGACGTATGCCGGCCTCATGAATGGCCGTCATATTTTCGCCCACAAATGCAGCGAGGCAATACAGGTACTGATAGCCGCCTGTGCCAGTTGGCAACGCTGCGGACGTTTTCCAGAAGCACTTTTGCGTCACTCCTTCAGCCGTATCCAAGTCGGCTGCCTTATCTGTGCGGTACCATACCGTACGCAGGCTCACCAACTCGATACGGGCCTAAAGCCCAACGAGAAATCCAGCACGTTTCCCCCAATCCGCCCGCTGCACCCACTTCTGCAAAGTGCTTTATGTCGTACCCTTAACTCCACACACTGGCAAGTGGCTAAGATTGGCGTCGAGTACTTTGACGGCGTTGCGCGAAGCGCGCTTTTTGTGGCCAAACACGGTGCGGCACCAGTTGCCGAGTAGGGATTCGTCAATCGCATGCGACCAACATCTATACATCCAGTTGCTTTGCGTCGGCAATGGTCAAAAATGGCTGATTGTATTTTTAAACGTCACCCCGGGAGGTAATGGATCGCTTTTACTGCAGTTATTGTGCGCCTAGATTGCAGCAACCCGCGCCACATCGGTGTGCACTGCCACCAAAACAAACGGGATAAGGGTCCTCGGCGGTGTTTCAACGCAAGCCATGATTGAGCTGGGCACACGGTGCATAACTGGACGCTGTCATCCATACGGTCAGGATCGGCCACGCAGTGCAGCCGCTGCCTCCGCTACTCAACGATGGCAGTTTCCCCTCATCTATCAGCCGTAGATGGCAATTGATAGGGTCGCGGAAGGGCCGCTTACCGGAGTTGGTGCAATTTGCCGTGCATAGCCACCACAGAATGGGCCGTTGTGCTTCGCGCATCTTGCAGTCTGGGCAATTTTTTAATCACTTGGTCAGCCGGCAGCACAGCACCAACCTAGGCGAGTTCGCGTCAGCAACGCTTTCGCAGTAGAAACTCTTTATCGAGTCAAGGGAAATGAGCCACGCCATACTGCAAGTCTTACCAAATATATTGATTTATTCATCACTCTTTGTGGTACCAATACAAGCAACAATGGACTGCAACATAGCACTACCATATTGTATGCTAAACCTCGGATTTAGGAAACACAACGTGATATCCAGCCTGACAAACAATTCATAATTTTTTAGGGAATATCATGCTAAATTTTGCCCGCAACCAAACAATCCGACATGGCGGTTGTCTGGAAAGCAAACAAAAACCGATTGATCATGATGAGGTGGTTGACTTGCGGAATCAATGCTGGTAGGCACAGCCAAACAAAGCTGGGTGTGCTGTTATTATGAGCAGGACAGCGTCAACTCTAGCGTTTAGGATCGCGGTTAAAATTGAAAGCATCATAAGTTTTGCGAACAATTTTGCTGGCTAGAAAACGCTATTCTGTTCAGCCAGACTTTTTTCAGGTTCAATAGGGACTTGCGACGACTGCGAGAAAGCATCAAACCGCCAGACCCAAACGAACAGGACAAAGTGATCCAGAGCTCAGAACTTCAACCCGGTCTCACTCGGAAAGACGTAGGTGATATTGAAGTTTGATGGGTTAAGTTGGCGCTCTTGCAAAAAAAGATATCCAATCGTATTCGGTATTTTCCGCTATGCCATATGAATAGATCCGCGGTAATCCTGAGGAGTTACGGGCTATGCGCCGAGGCAAATGCCAGCGTGCCATTGATGAATACCCAAGATCGTTCTCGCAGTAAAAGCTGAAGACGTCAGCAGACTCAAACGACGTAGATGCCGCGCAACTTCATAGTGAGTGGTTCTTATGCTTTGCCTTCTCTTACACCAAGTGATTATCGATTGGGAAAAAAAAAGCGTTGCTGGGTTATGAAATTGACCAGATCCGGGCATGTCTTATCCCCGGGAAGTTTGACAGCTGTCGAACCGGACCTGGTCAGTCCTCACCAATTATTAAAGTATTACTACTTTGTACACATCACATGCCAGTGACGTTAGAGGGTTGCCTCAACACGAGTGAAGACTCACATCCCCGTGGTCAACCTATTAGTATCCTGGAAATCAGCGTCTGACTTGTTTTATCGAAAATGTACTGATAGCACCTTGCTGCAAAGGCTGGAGATTGCTGGAGGAATGTCAAAGGAGTTCATTCTGCAGCATAATAGTATTTTTTTTTATCGATTCGGTTACCTTTTAGTTAAACCGATTCTAAAGGCCCGGCTTTTAGCAATTAAAAAGTGAGATATTGCGCTGTCCTGAAACATCGCTAATCAATAAGTAACTTAAAAGCACGACACATCAACATTCTGATGAAAGATGTAAGATTTTCTGACGCTCTATAGGCGCGGCGACGGGCTTTGAACCTATCGGCGCACACGCCTCCAATACGAAACCGGGGCAGATTTAATTAAAAAGCGTTTACGCAGGAAAGCGCTGCTTTTACGACAAAGAGAAAAAGCATTACCACACTTGGCGATCAGGCGGTAACAACGTTTGGGGTGTGGCTAATCGACGGACGCTGATGGCCTATCACTTGATCATCACTTCACAGTGTACAGAAATACAGGCCACTTTATTCACTAGCTCTTTCTACCTGTATGCTTCATTCGGTTAGAAAGCCACGTGATGTCAGTCCTGACAACTAATCAGAAAGATTTACCCTAAGGGAAACCACCATGGAACATTACCGCAACCACAACCCGTTTACTCGTACGTCTTGCCGCTTTCGCCCTTCCGCTTCTGCCGCTGGGCAGACCGAAAGGTCTCGATGAGAAGAAGATCGAGCACCAGCGGCTTCCCGTCATACGCGGTCCGCGGACGTAATTCGCGCCGAGATTATTGCCAGCCTGCAGACGAAAGCGATGAGCGGAAGATGAACAGCCACGCACTCCTCATACAGCGTCACGACGTTAATTTCGCGGCGAGATATTGCCAGCTGCAGATCGAAATCCGATGAGCAGAAGATTCGAACAGCCAGCGGGCTCCGCTTCAGTACAGCGATCACGAGTAATCGCGGCTAGGAATTATTGACCGGGAACACACATCTAGATAACTCCACATCCAAAACTGAACAGCATAGCACGTGTTAGCACCGAACGGTCGGAAATGTATTTTTTACGCTGTCAGCGGTAAACATTTTTCCGATCCTGGGGGCTTAATTCTGCACTTGCAATTATCATCATTTAAATGCGGTTAGCCATGTTGTGTCCAGGATTGCTTGAGTAACGTCTTTCAGCGAGCTCTCGATCAACTCTCGCAACAGACACGGCCGGGATCGCAGGTCTGTGCCTGGTATGCCAAAACAAATGAGGCTGGGGATCCAATCAAACGCGCGAAGCGCGTGACCACAAATTCTCTGTGAAGTCGCTGCTTTGAAGAAATACTCCGGGACTGCCAAATAGGTCGGTGTGCGCAACAAGTGGCACTCCCACACTCATTCACCGTCACCGCAATGCGCCGGTTTCGACCATTTCAGGTCAGATAGCTGTTCGAACAGCCGTGGCTTCGCGGAAACATCGTCACAATAAGTGCGCGCAGCTTACGAACTCCTTCCATTAGAGAGCGGTTGCCTGCGCCGTGGTATTGATCGCCCGCATTGGCAACTGATATAACCCCCCTGAAACAAAAAGATACTTCTTAAGGCTATTGTCATGATGGCTGATCGGCCCAATCGCGAGATCTACGCTGCATCGCGTAATCACTGTAGGTTCTTCGGGGGTATGGATACAGCTGTGAAGGTCGAGCCTGGAGCCACTCGCTCAAGTTTTCTGAGCCAGTTTGGCGCCAGTTCTTTCTTTACAGGTGAGATCCGTACCGCAATCGAAAGGTCCGGCTCGCCTCGCGGGGTCGAATTTATGGATCTGACGGCGGTTGACAGGTCATAGTAATTGAGACCACGAGATTACGGTTGCCCAAAGGACTGAAAAGCAGGATGTCGTTTCCATTTTGCGCCCCTTCCACGAAACAGCGGGTCTTTCCATAACCCTGCCGCCATTCGCGAATCGCTGTTGGATACGTGGTGCGTTCATTGCCAGGCTTTCAGCCCGCGGCGAGTGACGAACGCATTCGGTCAGGGGATCGCAATCGAACACATAAGTAGCTGCAAAACTCCGTGAGCTCTTCATCGAGCGGTTTTACTCCGGTCTGGAAAGACCGCGTTGTGCGACAAGGTGCGAGGAAAACAGTCGGTACGCATGCCGTAAAACACCAAGCCTGGCTTAGGCTTAGCTTTAGGCTTAGGCTTAGGCTTGGGCTTGGGCTTGGGTTAGCGCACATCATTAAGCGACTCTGGCATGATGCACCACAGATGATCGGGCATGGACCAGCACAATCGGCAAATTTTTCGCTGTTATGCGGATGCCCATAACGATCAATCGATCTCGAGTTTCTTGGCACCTTGATGATCGACTCCAGGGCGAGCCATCAACCGATGACACTTTGCGCTCTTAATCCGGCGAGGCAGCGTCGCTTAATGAACGGCGCGTTGTGCCTCGGATATCGCTTCATGATGCTTCGAGGCGAAGTCCTGCGAAGTAAGAACCCACTAGGCAATGGTTGTAGTCGGCAGAACGTGACAAATGTGTAGCGAGGCAGTTGAAAATTCTGCATAGCGTCCAAAGCCGTTGGAAGCGCTTTCGACCAGGTCTCTTCATTAAGAGTCCACCTGGCAACATAATTCTGACTGTAATGGCATTCTTCCTTCAAGCAGTGGCGGTAGCACGCCGTATTATCACGACGCCGCGCTGCACAGTGCGACAGCCACGCAAGAACCAGGAAGGCGGATCCACATCAGCTTCCTCGTAGTCCAGGGCGAGTCTTACAGCGCCAGCCCCTCATGATTTGTGCGTCGAAGTCGAAGCCAAGATCCGGACGGCCTGACTGCATTGGCCACCTATCGACAATTGCCTTTTACGCCTGTCGATCAACAGGCCTCGGGCCAGATTATCGGCGCTCCTGCCCGGGCTATGCGTTGGCACTGCACGGGTTCATGTAGGTTGGTCATGGAGTATCGCCGAACGATCAAGCCTGAATCTGTGATGGCAGCAGAGTCTTCATCGGCACTGCCCATTGGCCTCCACGAATGTGCAGGGTGGCATGGATATAGGGATCGGGAAATCATGTCCATTACAGAACCGGGCCGGAAACAGCGTGAACGCAATCAGCAACAAAACGGCGGATTTCGTACAGCGGCCTGCGGAGTGATCATGTAACCTGAGTCGCGCGCGAAATCAACATGGCGATTGTCGACACCACAAAATCAAAATCCCTGCCAGAAAGTTACATCGATCAGCACAGTTCACCGTATAAAGATATGAACAGGAACGAGCGCCGCCAGTGCGAGGCTGTAGTAAAATGCTGGAAAACGGTCGGATAGGATCGCGCGGAAACGCCGCACGCGCGCAAGGACGCCAGCCCACGGCGGCGTACGTCAGCCATGAGCCAAGTAAAACACGAACAGATGCACCGCAATCACGGCACCAGCAGCCGTCTCTGCGCCACACGAACAATAACCGGCGCCAGGCAGCGCGAACCACAATGTAGTTGGCCACGTAGTAGAGCAAACCATGCAAGAATCAGGACTAAGCACCCGCGTAAGCAGCAATATTAAGCAGCAGGGTCCCATCGCGAGAAATGGTCCACTACTTCGCAGCGACCAACCCCACTCCGGTCTGCGACAAGCGCAACTATGAGACCCGCCGTGGCCGTGCTAATACATGCAAATAATGTTCGGGCACCTGTAACCAAAATCCAACCACAATCAGGCGCCTTCGCGACAGTTCAGCGCCCATTTTGTGCTGCGACCGCGGAAATGGGTGTAATAGACGCGGGTCAATGTAAGGACCATGGAACACCGTAGCCGAAAGCGACAAACCCGGGCGACAGGCGTCCACACTCAAAACACCAGACCAGGCAAACTACCACGAAGATGTACTGCAAACCACCAACCGGTGGGCCTGGTTTTGCGGGCGGCGAATAGATTGGCGAATTGGGTCATCCAACTGAGTTCACGGGTAACCGCTGCCAGGTTTAAGCAGAAGCGACATAAAAATCGACGCCAGCCCAACCGAGGAACACCAGGGAGTGGCATGCAAGGAACCGGCTTAGCCAGCAAGGCCGTAAATAGACGGACCATGCGTCACATCGATAACAGAGCCACGAGCAAGCCATCACTTGCGCACCCAAGGGACTTAGGCGGATTGCTGGATTGCAAGGCCTCCATGTTCGCGTTTCAAGGCTTCCAGCCTCGTGACGATATAGACCAGTGCGATATAAGAAATCAGGCAGGCAAGAAGGCAATGCTTGTGACATCGACATAGGAAATGACCCACATACTCACATCAGACGCGGCTTGCGCTGACGGCAGCATATCTGACATTGGACGAAGGACGCCACTTCAAACAGCTTCGGCCTTTTCGGCGGAAAAGCCGAACGCTTCATCATCGGGATAGTGAAGGTGCCGTGGTACCGATGGCATCGATGGATAGCCGGAGATCAGCCGGTACATGGCAGGACGCCACGACGGGCAGCCTTGGCCGGCCCGCCCTTGTAATGGCCAAGGCAACGAGACCCACCTGATGAAATAGTTGCCGTCCGGCGTTGTCGAGCAAACGCGAACAACACGAACAGGAACACAAAAATGGTAGAGACCCACCAGCCGCGATGCGGAAAAACCTTGGGTCGTCACACTGGTGATTGATCAGTCATAAGAGGCTGACCCCGGCCATGCGAGGGATACCGGGCATCATGGGCCAGCAAGGGCTGATAGATAAGGAAGAACGGATGACACGATTCATCAGCGGCTGCCAGCGCTCGGCGGGTCGCCTCGAGCAAAACAGCAGAAACCCCGAGCACCCGACGGATTACGTCCTTGCAATATCGCGACCGGGGCGCTGAGACAGTTCCTTCGTAGAAATAAAATGAAGCGCCGCAGAGGCGCCCACCGATCGCAGCACCCATCCTGGATCGGGAATTCGATCGCGGGGGGAAAGCTTAAATTGCGGGATAGGCCATGTAGCCAGAAAAAGCGCAAAGCAGGGAGATCGAGCGGCTTCAGTGGCGCTGGAACAGCGCCGAAAACCAGCGATGAAGGGCACTGGAGAAAGCGATCCATAATTGGAAAGAGCGACCATGACCGGCCGCAAGGCACACCAAAGTTTCCCCGGCATGCCGCTGGCTTGCGGGCTCCGAAGTCACTGGAGCGACCATGTCGTCGAATCAGCATCGGAGTCGCGAGGTTTTTGTATTGGTCGTCCGGTTCATTACTAGCCCCTATCCGCCGGTCAGGTCAGGTTGTTTTTGATATTCTTATTGCGCTTGGGAAAACGGCCCCACAAACGCCCAATGCGCGGATACTGATAGCATCCGCGGGGCATCGGTCATCAGTTATAACAAGACAATCAATTGCAAATCACACTTTTCATCCAGCCTTGCTCGCGGAATAGTAGCGAGCAGCGGGCCATTCATGCAGCGGTGCTGGAAGCCTGTGGTAGGCATACTGCCTTTGGGGACCAGGTTCTTCGAAGGGGGCCGGTGAAGCTGCTTGGAAGCCGGATCGAAGTTGTCAAAAACCAGCTTGGACGTCCTTGTAGATGGGACTTCCTCGTCGCGGGAAGTTTCACGGTGGTCCACGGGGGAAGGTAGGGCCGACACCCGGAAAAGTCCCCCCCTTTCACGGGGGGGGACATTTTTGGTGGTTTCCCCCGGGTACCCGGGGGTTTTTTTTAGAAAACCCCCCCAATCTTTTCTTTCCCCCCTCCTTTTGA
>Ga0163217_1039551_pt1 | contig 11404 bp, 3 predicted proteins | sample SynspAceP_FD_185933 | JGI IMG/M metagenome (GOLD analysis project Ga0163217, IMG submission 185933) | Saline lake microbial communities from Ace Lake in Antarctica - Synechococcus sp. Ace-P (PacBio error correction) | ecosystem: Environmental > Aquatic > Non-marine Saline and Alkaline > Saline ... | reverse complement strand
CTTACAGGCGTATTATCTGTAGATGGGTTCAGCCATTACTGGCGATTGGTATATCATTCAGCGTGAACTTACGGCTGGTGGATGCCAATGCCTTATTGGATGTTACTTTAGAAGATTACAGCTGGTGCAGTTAAGCAAAGAATTAGTAGCCTGATGCAGTAAACATGCCCAACTGAGCGATATGCAGTAAACACATGAAAAATAACATGGCACAATAGCGAGTCGATTTAGAATAGTCCCCCCCAGTTAACTACGGCAAAAATAGCTGATGAGAACAATGTATGTCTTGTTGATATAGCCAATGGGTGCCGTACCCATTAAAGGTAGATTGTAATATTGGCAGGGTGGGAATTGCAAGAATATAACTACCGGGTATTACTGTAGATGTATCAAGTTTACGGACGATGGAACATAGTTTCAATTGATTTAACAGTTACAGGTGAGCAAATTTCAACATCTTGAATAACGTCACTTTTAGAAATGAGAGGCGCAGTGGGTTACCAGGCTGAATTAAGATGCTGATTGCCAGAACAATTGCAAAATTAGCAAGACAATGCGTATAAACAGAAAACATTACCGAGTGGTACTAATTAGCTGCAGTTGATTATAGTATAACGCCGTAACCGCTTTAAAGATAGATGCCTCCCTAGCAGGGATCAGGATTATCAAGATTCAGCCGCTGGAGTATTATCGGTCCGATGAAGTTTGGCTACGGATACAGTTAGCGGATGGCCATAATGCGAGTGCTGCTTTTAGATTTAGATAAATAGTTGGTGAATGAAAACAAATGCTGACTGATGCTAACGTTAGTACCGAGCAGTGCAGGAAACCCCGGCAAGTCCGTATACTTTGATGTGGCGTGCTTGGAATCATGCGTATGATTAGCGATAATGCCCCAGGGTAACAACATTAATTAATTTGTATTGTGTTACCAGGTGCTAATAGCGATGGGAAGTAGCGACAGACTGATTTAGCAAAATAGATTCAGTGAAAGGCGCAAAAAATTATAGATGGAAGTATAGTGACAGCTGATTTAGCTGATAACGCGTAAAACTAGCGCTAAGTAGTTAGATTGGGCTCGATATGTGCCTTAGATTTAGCTAAATAATGCGGTAACACCTTATAAAAATTAGATGGCTACCATAGAGGATTCATGGCTTAACAAGAATTGTGACTACAGGAGTTTTATGCCGGTCACCCGATGGAAGTTTGGTACGGGTACAGAGTTAGCTGATTGCCATAAAATGCGAGTGTGCTTTAGATTAGATAAAATAGTGGTAATGAAATAACAATTGCTAATTAGACGCGATTTTAGTGCGAGGCGGTTGCAGGCAACCAGCAGTCCTATACCTTAGATGTAGCCGACAGCGGATTCAGTAAATGAATTAGCTGATAATGCGTAACTGTGCCAAATAGTTAAGGAATATCGTAACTGTGACTAGCGGATAGCTCGGTAACTCGGCAAAAAATTACGGATGGAACAATATGTAAAACTTGTAGTTAGCTGTTAACTCCGTAAACTACAGCCCCAAAATAGTTGATGCTGCAAGTAAGCTTTATCAAATTAGCGAATAGGTACAACAAGGGCAGATATGCGCTGAAGGGCAGTGGATGGGAATTGCAAGCCTACAGCAACCATGTAAATTGACAGTTGTAGACGCTAATGGTGACAGGTACTAGAATGAAGCAAACATCAACAAGTAGTTGAGTGCCATTGCGCCAATCATTTCCCAAGGCAAGAAGATTTTTTAGTCCGCCCCCGTTCCATAGTGTTTGATGCATTAGTACTGGGAACCGGAACAACTTTAATTTTATAAACAATATACAAGTCAGTATGCCACGCCAGCGGTAGCAGTTGCAGGGACGCCCCGCAGCGTACCAAACGTACAAGCAACGCAACTCTACTTTATGTTATTTTTTTGACACGGTGTTTTTGCAATGTAAGTGTCAATGTAGGGGGTCATGACTTTATGGATGTTATTGGACTTGCCTCAATTATAATTCCATTTGATCACGTATGTTTGTAGAAAAGTAATAGGCTTACGACTAAAAATAGAATAAATTTGAAATCATCAAACCAATTATAAATTTTTTATTGTTTACTCTTTGGAATTGCTATGCGTAATTTGGCAGTGACCAATATTTGCTGCAAAGTCCCCAATGTACGATGAAAATAATTATCGGATGGTTTAATGCTTCCGATACCCATTTACGGTTTTAGGACTGATATTTTTCTTTCGAAGGTAATCACTGAGAGTATATTTTTGCTACCTATGACTGAACTAAGCCTGTGGAAAAAATGCAGGAACGTACGTATTTTATTTTACAGACTGCCCATGCACTGATAATCAAGTGACTTTAGATATTGCTAACAATGTTCCTCCGGGGCGGCATACTGTCACCCGTTAACAGGGAATCAAAAATGCCTACATTCAAGCACTCAGATGTTATTAAATATGTTCGACAATTAGGATAGGCGGGAACTTCCAAAAATATTACCGAGTTTCCCGGTGGTTGTATGAGTCATCTGTACTTGGTAAATGATGTTGTAACCGGTAGTGCAGTTCGTTTGTTAGTGATAATATTTTAATAATGATATTGATGTGTACCAAAGTGTACCTTACAAAGTCTAGCCCGCATGGTACATGTAACGATTGATGCAATGGAACCCAAAACGATCGTAGACATAGTGCGTTGTTTATATACCCCAATAGATTTTTTAATGGGAAGTGAAGTTACCTATAGGTATGTAAGCTTGGAGTTGTAGTAGGCAACTGTAAATTGATTGTATTGCAATTTTAGATACAATGAATGACGTTGTTAAGCATTACTGAAAATCAAGTTATTTGTCATTGACAATGGATGTAAATGAATAATGATATTCGACAATGGAACTTTACCACTACTATCGACCTACAATGGATAGATAGTAATAGACAAAATGGAACTCACGAACACCATAGATGACATATTTACGTACACCCCGAATAATGGTTTTGATAGGATACGGGAATTTTCAATTTACCGTTTTGTGATACGCAGAGTAACTGTAGTTTTCTTCGACCGTGAAACTTTGTGGTTTCGAACTGACTAGATTTAAGATAGCGATAAATGACGGTATTTTTAGATGCATGGGAAGATTTGAACATTGGAAACGATAATGATCGCAACCCCAATGGCTACCGATTCTGACGGCGACGAATTCGCTGATTATTTAGATATTGTACTCTTGATAATGACGGAGTTGCAGACAATGTAGGAAGCTCAAACCACAGAGAATATATATTGTACCAAGTGGGTAGATTGCATAATAATGGTTTACGATGATGCTATGAACAAATTGGCAACCTTGGTTTAATCCAGGTACATTACGGGATTAACTCAGATTTACCAAGATTTATTTAGAATGAGATAGATGAATAATGATGGTGTTCCTGACGGCCATTGAGGCGATGTTACAATCTGATGAGTTTGCAGATGTGGTATTATTAGGGTGGGATGAGATTATGACGGAAATTGGATGATTGTTACGAAGGCAGTAATACCAAATGATATTGTCGTTTTAATGATGAAATAAGATAATCCTTTTACAGATCTCCGATCGATGAAGATGATGAAGTAATTATGAGATGTACGATTGATGATTGAGGTATGGACTATCACCGATGAAGATGTAAATGGTTGATGGTTGATTCGGTCTAATGATGACATAAATTATAACGGATTCCAAAATTATTTAGATCCTTGATTAGTGGTTGCTGGTGATAGTTTAATGCTTGATTGGTTCCACCGATGGTTGATGGTGTCTTGATTACTTCCGATTGATCGGATTAGAAAAATTCCTATAATACAGTTAAAATCTTTAAGATGAGCGGGATGTGATGGCTGTTTGTACGAAGCATACAATACAAGGAAATGTATTATGGTATTTTATGTGGAGTAATATGATAGGACAATAAACTTCGTGGGTAGTATTTCTATTATTATGATTTCAAGATGCCGTCCCCCATAACATTGAAAAATAAGGTTTTAATTTAATAAACAGTAGTATAATTGAAAAAACCCCAATTTGATACTTATTTAATCATGTTTGCCTTGCTTTGCTATCGCTATGTGTAACACGAGTCAGTGTTTTTTGCAGCAAGCACGCCATATACAAATACTGTACACAGTTAGTGTAACCCGGCTTGCAGGTTCACGTGGGCACATGAGTATTGCAGGCTGCATTTCGTTCGCAGTGGTTGAGGATTAGAAGGGCCCCAACAACGCAAACCACTAATGTACATACACCAATTGGGATAGAGGCATGGGTTTAGGAGTATCTATAGTAAATGGATAAATTGGACCACTCTGAAACATTGGATGTTGATTTTTCATATTTACATTTCAAACTTCAAAGAAGAGGTAAACCTGAGTTTTGGGATTAAAGCAAGGTAATTTATTAGACATTCGGGTTTTCACAATTTAGATTCAATACGTTCAGAACGTCAAAACCTTACAACAAGATGTGACATAGGTTTTTCTCGAATATTGGAGCAGAGGGTATATTATATACGATAAATTTTATTTAGGATTGTCAGACAGAATATTAGAAAAATCCATTTTGAATCCTCCTTTTATCGACGGTAGCGAACAGAATGAATTTTTGATTTTATTAACTGGGTATGTTTGGGACCTAAATCCCGTCTTTAAAATTTAGCACGTGCTCACTAAAATGTCCAGGCGCCCCTGGCAAAGTAAGATGAATCCGCTTTTTTATGTTTGATAATAAGTTTATTTTGGCGTGATTTACCGCCTGGGGATGCTGCAAACTTAGTGCCCTGGTAGGTTTCATGTTTTGATGAGTTATTATTGCTATAGCCTATGACAGAGATTTACAAGATGGGTTTAGCGCCGCCTTTTATGCGGTTCCTATTGAAAATTATTTTAAGATTTGATTAGTAAAGCAGACGGGTAACCTAAGATACACCAGATCTTTAAAACGACAGCTTTTTTTTCAGGTTTATGGCCAAATTTGTATTCTCTTGTTACCCGGTAATTCAATAAGTAAACTGATTAACGTTTTCTTTTTTTTTCTAAAGCCTGTTTTCCTTTACTTTAAAGATTGGTGCTCTATAAAAGTTAGAGTTTTCATAAATTTTTTTCTAGTCTTATTTTTTTGTTAAAAACATTGAATAATTAAATTCATGGAGGTCTTTTCGGTATCGACAGCAATATTTTGGTTTTCATTATAGTATAAAACTTAGGGTATTATTTTGTCTTGCAATGTTAGTATGCGCATTGCTAGATTTAAAGAGATAAAATTGAAGAAGAAGTGTCTACTCGTTAATGAATTTAGACGACAAATTGGTACCATGCCCAAATGGCAGTTCCGAAAGGCCTTACTTCACCGAGCTTTTTCTGTTTTTGTTATTGAAACGATAAAGGCAGAAACTATGTTGCAACAAAGAGCAGCGCATTTAAAATACCACTTCCTTTATTACTGGACAAATAATGTTGCGTCATCAGCGTGTAGGAATCGAAAACATTCAAGCAGCGGAAAAAGAAGGTTACAGAGGAATGGCGTTTTTAAACGAATATAAAGAACTTTTTATTTATTTACAAAGACTTTTCGATCAATGGGTTAAAAGGGAACACGATTAGATCATGTGATGATGGTTATGGCCATGATGCCCAAAGATTAACCGATGAAAGTTGCCGATTGGAAATGAGAGAGCCTGAAGCTATAAGCGATATGTTTTAAGAAACCCCGACAGGTATACGCCATGGTTTAAAAATTATTTATGATAATTTATACAATACCATCACTGAAAATAATTTTATTTACCAATGAGGTAAAAGTAAGTAGAAGCACATTTTAATGCTGCACACAGATAATTAAGACCAGATTGGAGTTTTGAAAAGAATGATACTGTCTTTGGGTTTGTGTTAACCCTAATTTTCATGGCCAACAATTACGAAATTATTGTAAGTGTTACCGGTGAAATGATAAAGAAAACCAGGATTTGTTATCGATGTAAAAGTCAAAGATTAATTAGATTGAATTGAAAATGCTTTTTGATCACAAATCTAGTGACGTTTCCTGATTTTAAAAGCTTACCCAACTGCGAGAATATTGCAGTGGTATTTGGATAAATTGAGACCAATAAGATCAAGATAGAGTTTAGAGGTAGGTACTCTATGAAACCCAAGAAACTTTGTTGAGCTCTCCGGATAAGTAAAAAAAGCAATGTAACTTACCCATTAAAATTAATCCTATTGAAAAGAACGCCTTTTGGGGTGGTACTAACTAGGGGAATATTTTATGGCAACCATAGTAGCGATAGTGTTGGGGAAAGCTGGGAATATCACTGTAGAGGCGATGTTTCGGTTGTTGCACAAACGGCGAATTTAGCCCATAATCACTGCGAAGAATTAACGATGAAATCCAGCAGGCCTTATTGGGTGGTAAAGTGTCTGTAGAGATTTGGTACGGTCATTCCTTATTTTGATTTAATTTATTGATGCTAAAACAAAGATTTATCACCACTGGATCCTTAATGATTTGAATTGGGCAAAAAAGCGTCATAGCTCTTTGGGAAAACGAAATGTGGTATTATGGATGCTTGAACCAGATGCCGATTTAATTGTGGATTTAATAACCGGTTTACTAAAAAAGCCTATCAAGAGAGTATTGAACATAATACCTTTTAGCGCTGTTGAATTAGAAAAAGTGGAAGAAGGGGTACTTTTTTTATCATACAGAGAAAAAAATTATGCTATTGGAGAAGGAGTTAATGCTGGCCAGAAATTTCAGCAAACTTCTGATGTAACTATATCGCGTTTTTTGATTTTAATGAAAGATAAAGTTGGTCATTTAGGAGAATTGCACACTGATTGGCTTTAGACGCCATGCGATTACGAGAAGAAAGATGATTTAGTGGCGTATGATACCGATAAATACCGTAAATCAATGGCTAGATAGTCCTTATTTTAAAAAAAATTTTTCATTCAGAAATATGAAATTTCGACTTGAGTCAAAGGATCATTTTACTATTTAAAGTGCGTAGTGGCAAGCAAATATTGCTAACGACATGGCAAAGCCCATATTTAAATTAAAGGTGATGAAAACGTACTTTCGTATCGGCCGAGTTCTACAAAAGGAAGTATTATAAACCATGACCGCTACCTTTTAGAGGTACGATTTATTCTATTCGGATAGTACTATTGTTATATTAAAAAGAAACTTACTTTTGCAAAAAATAAATTCGTAAAATGAGTTTCAAATTTTAAAAAAAAGATATAGCTACGATTTTAGTGATATTTTGAAGCAGTATATTTTTTGGGGAAGCTTCAAATAACAAAAGAAAGTTCAAAAGGAAGGTTCTGCCCTTATAGCATGACGCAATTAAAACTTTTGATGATTTAATGTTTGAAGAGTAATAATAAAAAAGGTAGATACAGAAGTAAGCATCTATAAAAAAAGTGCGTGTTGAATTAGAAGAAAAGAACAAATTTGAGTTGAGAGATTAAACAGTTTAGGCTAAGCCAAGCTATTCACGATACAAAACAAAAAAGATCCAAATAAAATGGATGCTTTTTTGTTTTGTATTAAAAATGCTAAAGCTATTTAAACTCTTATTTTTTGCACTTTTTTACTTCTTCATTGTTGTTTTAATTTTTAACCTATTAGAATCTGATATTCTGCGTGAGCATTTGTAATAGAGTCTAAATATTTTACGTTTCGATTTCTGGCCACTCATTTACAGCAATGTAAGGAGTAATAGATCTTTTGTTATTTAGCGCAAATTTAACGTAGCGTAACTTTGGTTATAAAATTTTTTCATTAATTTTAGTAAGAGTCAATGGTAAAGAGTCATTTAAGAAAACTTAGGTTTAATTGAGCTGTAATAGTTCTAAATCTTTTGCATATGTAGCGAGAATTTCCTTTGCGATATCTTCATATTTTTTGTTGATGTGTGACCAGGTCCTGTTATTTTAGCCTTCGTTCAAATGAATTCAAGAGTGTGGGTGAAATTGTTTAATGCCGCCTACCAAAAGTAATTACTGTTCATATGATGTCATTGTTATCATCTTTAGTTAATAGAGGTAAAGATATTGGATCTGTAACCGTGTAGAAACTAAATTCTCACTACTATTCTAAAGCAATCTAAGATTTTTAAGATAGTATCTGAATTTTGCTGCAAGTATAAGGTTTCCTTTTTTAAAACCTAATAGTGCCGTTAAACTCCATGTGTTGCTCATTAGTACCACCAAAAGAAGTACAAAAGTCTTACTAAGACCATAAAATTAAGTTTTTCACTACATAATTTATCAACCATCCAATGTATTATAAAGAAAAAGAGTTATGGAGTATTGAGTTGTTTTTTGAAGTGTCTATTTTAGACTTCCTTTCATTATTTAAGAGGGCAAATATCCCCATATTTTCTTTTATTTAAACTAGCCTAATCGTATTTTAAAATTAGAAGCAACTCCATCAATAGGCACAAAGTTAAAGCACCACCAAGTTACCAAAACATTAGCCAAAAACAGCTAAAAAACTAACAGAGGTCCCTGGGGGTGAAATTCAGCCAGGCACGAAGGAAGCGAAGCAAGCGCCACCACATTGCTGATTACCCAAAGCCAAAAGAAGATTACGGTGCCTTAATCAGTTTTGGGCGACACGAAAGCAACGGCATGAATGTATCCAAATAAAACTATGATTAATAAACCAGGATTTTTCTAGTAGCTTTACTCCAAATGCCATTTTCATACCAAATAGTGGCCCAGAATATATATAAAAACACCCATTTTACTGGCTCCAAGCCCTTGCATAATGATTTTTGCTTAGTAAGGAAAGTTACATGCCCAGTATGTGGCACAAAACTACCATCAAAAAAAATGGATCACTAAAAGGGATAGAAATTACTAGGATCTGCCAACGGAGTGCCCTATTTTTATTAAATTAGTCACCTGATGCATCTACCAAAAAAAATGAAAATTACTACGGCTGTAAAGCAAGATAACAACTCTATAATCTTTTAAGTAGGTACAGTGTTATTTTCAGAAATAAGGTAACTTTTTTTTCGGCAATTCTCAATAGCAGACAGTTTATCGTATTTAAACATGTGTCCGAATTTTTTTTAGTTTTTCCCAAACCACCAATAAAATAATCGTGCCATCAAACATTAAGCGTTAACATTATCAACCAAACCTTTTGCAGTTTATAGGGTTGTATTGAAAAATTTCAAGCATAGCGGGCCTGGTTGGGCTCCACCACCGATCAAACTCCCATGCCAACTAGTAGATAAAACCCTCTAATACCATCAAATCATTGCCGACCGCGTTTCAGGAGAAAGTGAGTACAATTAAAATGGCATAGGACCGCCGTAATGTACTATGTCACTGTAAAAAACATAATTAGGGCTTTGAGCCTTAAGCTTGGCAATCCGTTTTAGGTCGATACTCAATGTCATTAATACTAATGCGGTGGCAATAAATACTTAATGCCATAATAAAGATACGATATTTCATCAGAACGATATAAGGCTTGCTTAAAATGGAGGGAAGTAATAGCACATTAAACGGAGGCCAACGCTATGATTTACCCCAAAAACCTTTACGAGATCGATGATGTATAAAAAACAAAGCTAAAATAGGGGGTTAATCCAAAAATACAGTATCGTTGGTTAAAAGTGTTTTCGTTCATAATTTTTTATTGGTTTTTGTCAAATATAATTAGAACCCCCAATTTGGAAATCTACAGCTGTCTTTTATGATTCAGGAAACATCATCGTTGTTTTTTGCCGGTACGTAATTTAGCTATTTCTATTTCCGTATACGAGCGTTACCACCAGCAAGCCACACGTGCATATTTAAGATATCAAGATCGTTTATAGTTATTACTGAGGCAATTACCTGGTCCTTAAGGTTTCATGTTTTGAGTGCTAAAAATGATATAAGCGTGTTAATTAGGAGACGATTTTGGGGCTATTTCAATTAAGCGTTTGATTTACTGTAAATGGCAATAGCATCACTAAGCGTATTCTGTAATCTTGAAATAAGGGAATCAGTGGTTCTTTAACTCCATTAACATTACTTTATGTTGCGGCAGACAATTTGTCCGGGCTTTCCAATCATCAAGGTGTCAGTGTATTTTAAATTCAGGTGGTTTTTTGTATAGTTTATTTCTTTTGTACCTCTTGAGTTCTTCTACAAACATTTCATTTTTATAATACAAGGCCTAATTTAATGTCATAACGGAGGCAAGCTGGTAAATTCTACTTAATTGTGAAGGGGAATAGTGACCGGTTATTTCATTTTTTTCCATGTTACAACAGCTGTCCAATGTATAAACAATAATAGTCGTTTTTCAAATTCCTAAGGCATTTCTGAGATAGGTCATGGCTGTTTGGATTCTCAGAGGATAGGAATACGCGAAGATTTGTCTTTTATTATTGAATTTCTGAAATAGTTAAATTCAGAACGTCACTTTTTGTAGAAGGTAGGTACATCTAAATGCGAACAAAGTAGTTTGTTTGAATTTCATTTAATGTTTCTTTTTTATTTAACCCAATTAGGTTAATTTAAGATTTATGGATCTTATTTCTCGGTTGAAAAACTATTTACAAAATAATTGTTCATTATAGGATAAAAGGTCAGATAAGGAGCCAAAACGCAACTGTAGTCGAGAATTAAATCCTAAATTATCTCTTTGGTTCTGTTATTGTACAAAGTAGACCAGAAAAAATGGACTTACTAAAGGTAAAGTCGAAACTTGACTTAATAGCACAAAATTAGCGCTAGAATAGGGTGTGGTAAGTCTACTTGGGTCGTAGTGAGCGTATGAAATATTCGCTTTGGGCTGTAATCTGCAAGACTCAATTTCAAGCTGCAGCATACGCAAGTACCATTGAAAATTTCCCATAGGCTTGGTTGAAGTTCAAAGAAAAAAAACCTTTTTACGATCTAGATCGAAAAAATTGGTTTCAGCACACTGAATAGTAGTACCCAGCATCGGCGGAAGAGGTGTTGCACCCTCTTTTCTACTAGGATCAAAACTATCTAATAAAAAGGATTTATAGTATTTTCGATTACTGCATTTAACTAGATTGATTTGTTCAAATTCCTGCTCCCCATGAAAGTTAACGGTATAAGTCTGTAGTTGGAAATCGAGGGATGAGGTTTAGGTGAAGACTTGGAAAATAACTCAAACTATGTGATTTATTTTTTCCCGCAAGAGCTGGCACAGAAAATTTTTTTCTAGTTTTCCTGTTACGAATGTTGAAAGGATTCTTTTCTTCTAATTAAAAAAAACCTTTAAGTCCGAAATTAAAAATTCTTCCCCAAAATATATACCCCAATCGTTAAAAAAAAACATTTTTTAGTTTATTTTTTCCCCCCCCCCCTGCCTTTTTCCTTTCCG
>Ga0163217_1016316_pt1 | contig 11404 bp, 18 predicted proteins | sample SynspAceP_FD_185933 | JGI IMG/M metagenome (GOLD analysis project Ga0163217, IMG submission 185933) | Saline lake microbial communities from Ace Lake in Antarctica - Synechococcus sp. Ace-P (PacBio error correction) | ecosystem: Environmental > Aquatic > Non-marine Saline and Alkaline > Saline ... | reverse complement strand
AATGGCAGACCAAGTTTCGACCGGGCCGTCTTCAATCGCAGCGACCAGCGCCCAATCCGAAACCGGAAACTAACCCAGCGCCCCAATAAAAACAGATATCAGGCTAGTCGCTTCCAATTAAGAACAAAATAATTGAATATTCCATTGAAATTTAATTCAATTTTGTATGGCGTATTCAAACATTTTAGACATGCATAATCCAAATCTTTATTACAACCATATTATTGAATATTTAAAAAAATGATATCTCATGCGTAATTCTTAATTAATTTTTAAATATTAAGTAACATAATATAATTTATTTTACGTTTAATTTACCCAAATTGATATTTCTATTGTTTCCATCGATGTGTGCTTTTTGTAAGCGATGGCGTTCACTTTGCAAAAATTACCAGGCAGTAGCTGTTCAATGTCTTTTGTTTGTGACCGGTGGCAAGGCTGTGAGAACACCTGTCAGATAAGAGCCCGATTTAGCCCGTATATCCCAGATGCTTGACATTAATGGCCTGATGGATTCTGGTTTTGTTTAGGTTAAATCAATATGATTAGGTGGCGAGATGTCGTTTATTCGGGAGCGCAGCGGGTTTGAATCGGCTTCAACGCCTGGCAGACCCTTATGAAGCTCTCAGAGAAAAAGCTTACAGTAAACCCCACAAGTGTCCGCAGCGTTCGTCTGGGCTACACTACGAATATATTTCATCTTCTGTGAGTTTTAAATTCAAGCGCACCATTCTTCATTGAGCCAACATAGCCATCGGTTGAACTGGATTGTTTCCACATCATAAATCAGATTCGGAAACATTCTTGCATCTGGTCTTGCCCATCCCAGACGACGATTCCAGCGCCCTCATCAATCAACCCAACGGTATCTTGGCCATTGGCATTGAATCACCAAAGAAAAAACATTCACCGGCTGTCCCGTTGATATACTGGGTTGTAGCTGACATATTGTAAGTTAACCGCACCAGAGTAAGCTTTCCAGGCTCAGTGTTCCATCTGTATTGAGCGTATGGAACCCAATCATCAAATCGGATTTGCTCAAAAATCATAAACAAATCATGTGGAACCTCAATCATGTGGCCACACACAACACCGCCATCACCTGTTGCACCCCAGCCAAATTGCTGGAATGAACCAGCAAAATGATGACATGCATCCTTCTTCTCCTGTCCCCTCAATGTATTTGGGTCACTGAAGGGTCATCCTGATAAGAAATAAAGGTTGGAGGCATCATCCTTACCAGAACAGTAATGGTGACATCTTGCAGGATCTGAATTTCTGTGTTCCATTCATTCGCAGTTATACTGGAATGCAACCGTTGCGCTTTCTGGCTGCAAGATCATCAAACCGGTTGCCGGGATCAAACGACCCAGAGCCATCAGCGTTGAGTATCAGGCCCTCAGGGGCATCACCTGATATTGGCAAAGCTTAAACCATCCCCATCCAGATCTGTTGCGGTCAACTGAACCTGTGGACAAAAGCTTGCTTCAGGCGTGTGAGGCTGGTCACCAAGCGCTGACGGTTGAAACGTCATTAAGTGCCAGTGATCGTGACGACAAGATTGGCCACTGGCAATTTGCACGCTTGGTATCGTGATTGATAGCTAATTGCTTTCCCTGTGCAGCCACCAACCAGCGGCAAGCGTTTGAAGCCGTGTTCTGATCAACAGTAAAATTGCCAAGTGCCATCAATTGCTATTTAAGGCCTGACGCCAGGTGTAACGATCTGACCGAATTTGCTGTGAGGCCATTGGACCCTGTGGTCACCACCAAAGCGGCCTGACCATCAATATCTCATCATTGTCAGACCTTGCCAGATACCCCAATCCATCTTCAACACTGATGCTGTATCATCGCGCGCCGTGGGGCTGGCCGTTCTTGCCCAGAACGGTAATGGTGGACTTTCTTGCAGGATTCTGAATTCTGTGTTCCATCATTTCGCAGATACTGGAATGCAAACCGTTGCGCTTTCCATTGGCTGGCAAGATCATCAAACCGCGTTGCGGGCATCCAAACGACCATGAGCCATCAGCGTTGAGTATTCAGGCCCTCAAGGCGGTATCCACCTGATATGGCAAAGCTTAAACCATCCCCATCAGATTCTGTTGCGGTCAACTTGACCTGTCAAAATCATGGTCTTCAGGCGTTGGGCGTCACAGCGCGACTGGTTGGAACGTCATTAGTGCCAGTTGTCGTAACTTTACAAGATTAGACTTGGCAACTGACCGCTGTATCGTGATTTATAGATAATGCTTTCCTGTGCTTTCCACACCAGCGGCAAGCTTTGATAGGCAGTGTCTGGAATCAAACAGTAAAATTGCAAGTGCATCAATGCTGACTTGATGCCTGATCGTTGAGTTTTGTAACGATCTGACCGACATTGGCTGTGAGACCATTGACCTGTGTCACACCTAAAGGCTATGACCATCGATGTCCTCATTCAATGGTCGAAGAACATTACCAGGTTACCCAATACCATCCTTCCAACACTGATGCTGGTATCATCTCGCGCCGTGGGATGCTGCGGTCTTGCCAGAAACGGTTTAATGGTGACATCTGCAGGATCTGGATTCTGGTTCCATCATTCGCAGTATTACTGGATGGCAACCGTTGCGCTTTCATTGGCTGCAAGATCATCCAAACCGGTTGCCGGGATCAAACGGACCATGAGCCATCACGTTGGAGTATTCAGGCCCTCAGGGGCATTCACCTTTGATATGGCAAAGCTTAAACCATCCCATCCAGACTGTTGCGGGTCAACTGACTGTGACAAGCTGCGTCTTCAGGCGTTGAGTTATCACGGCACTAACAATTGGAATGTCATTGGCACCAGTGATCGTGGACACAAGGATTGGCACTGGCAATTACCGCTGCGTATTCGGTGATTTGATAGCTAATGGTTTCCTGTGCTTCCACACCACGGCAAGCGTTTTTGATAGGCCGTGTCTGGATCAACAGTAAAATTGCCAAAGTGCATCAATGCTGACCTTTTGATGCTGACGTGAGTGTAACGATTGGCCCGACATTGCTTGTGATGAGACCATTTGACTTGGGTCACACTAAGGCATGACCATCGATGTCCCATCATTGGTCAGAACTTACCAGATACCCCAATACCATCTTCCACACTTGATGCTGTATCATCCCGGCCGCCGTGGGGGATTGCCTGCCATTATTTGGTGCACCGGTATAAATACGAGCTCTCCCGACGGTGTTTTGCGGGTAACATTTAGCACCCCCCCCGGTTTTGGGGTGAAACTGGATTGTTTCACATCATAAATCAGATCGAAAAGGCCATCGCATTCTGGTCTTGCATCCCAGACGACGATTTCCAGCGCCCTCATCAATCAAACCCCACGTAATCTTGACCATTGCATTGATCCACAAAGACATATCACCGGCTTGTCCGTTGATATACTGGGTTGTAGCTGGTCATTTCATTGTTAAGTTACACCTGCCACCAGAGTAGCCTTTCCAGGCTCAGTGTTCCATCTGTATTGATGCGTATTGAACCCATCATCAAATCGGATTTGCTCAAAATCATAAACAATAATCATGGGACCCTTCATCATGTGGCCCACACCACAACACCGCCATCACCTGTGTTGCACCCCAGCCAAATTGCGGAATGAAACCAGCAATGATGAATGCATCTTCTTCTTCTGTCCCCTCAATGTATTGGGTCACTGAAGGGGTCATCTGATTAAGAAAATAAAGGGTTGGAGCATCACCTTACCCAGAACAGTAATTGGTGACATTCTGCAGGATCTGAATTCTGTGTTCCATCATTAGCAGGCATTACTAGGAATGCAAACCGTTGCGCTTTCTTGGCTGCAAGATCATCAACCGGTTTGCCGGGATCAAACGACCATGAGCCATCAAGCGTGGAGTATTCAGGCCCTCAGGGGGCATCACCTGATATGGCAAAGCTTAAACCATCCCCATCCAGATCTGTTGCGGGTCAACTGACCTGCCCCATGTGACAAAGCTGGTCTTCAGCGTTCGAGGCTGTTCACAGCGCTGACGGTTGGAACGTCATAGTGCAGTGATTCGTAAACTACAAGATTAGCAACTGGCAACTGCACGCTGGTATCGGTGATTTGATAAGATAATGCATTTCCTGTTGCTTCCACACCAGCGGCAAGGGCTTTGATTAGCCAGTGTCGTGGATTTCAACAGTAAAGTTGCCCAAGTGCATCCAATGCGACTTAAGGCCTGACGCCAGTGTAACGATCTGACCGGACATTTGCTGTTGAGGCCATTGACCTGATGTCACACTAAAGGCATGACCATCGATGGCCTCATCATTGGTCCAGAACATTACCAGAATACCCCAAATACCATCTTCCAACACTGATGCTGTATCATTCGCGCCGCCGCTGGGATTTGCTGCCGTCGTCGCAGTTTTGATGATTCTATATAAACTAATGGAGTTATCGAGCCCGTTTGGGCGGAAGGGTCTGTATCACTTGTTAGTTTGACTTTGTTCTATGCGTCCCACCAGCGCTGTCGTTGGCCCGCAACGAAAAACTTTCATAGCCAATTCGGAATTGCGCAATTTGATGATATCATGTCATTTGCCTATTGATATCCAAAATCACCTTTTTTGATGCTTCATAAAAATGCCCACGCCAAAACTCTGTGCAATACCTTCAAAGTTCACCATCGCGGAAAACCAATATTGCCGGGATCACCTTCATAATAGGCATCTGATGGCGGAACATGCAGAATTTGGAGCAAGGATTGGGCCGTGCCCGCTTCATCAAGATGAACAAACATCAATAGCCGGGATTTTGATTCGCGCATTTTCGCTTGCTGGCATAGAGACTTGATTCGGTTGCTGATGTAGCCGGTTATAGTCAAGCGAAACTAGATTTGAATCCATATTCAAGGAATGGGTTACGGCTCCGGTTTTCACAAAGAATTATTTTGGTTATCGCCGAAGCTGTCTTTCTAACGGTAATGCTAAAGGCCGTCCCGATTTCAATCTGTTCTGGCGCTTTGAGATTATTTCGGCCGTTCTTCAGCTCGCCGGAACTCATCTTAGCAGTAGTACGGAGGTGTAAATTTCTCCATTCAAATGTAAGCGCGACGGGCGCGGCCGCGCCCAGGGATAGGATCTGTGCCATCCTGAAGCAAGAGAGTTGTGGAGTGATAGAGCCGCGCAACCGCAGCCAGCATCGGTCCAAAAGTCCACTCACGGTATCAGGGCTCCAAGAAGCACTTGATTGTAGGATGTTTCCAGATTGTTGTCGCCGTCACTGCCGCCCGAAAACCCATGACCAGTCCCTTCGCCAAACACGGTCATGGTTGGGCCCAATCTCGAGTTTCTGCCCCAGCTCCTGGTGGCTTCCAAGTGGACTGTATCACCAGAAATATCCATGACCCAGGCTTTCGCCTTCGTCGCCGTGAGCAAGGACCTTGTCCTGCCTCAAACATTATGCTGGCAACAGATAGTTTGTGGAATTCAATGGGTACCCAATTTTCCAAACTGCCATCACCTGCAGGGTCCAGTGATACAATGTTCACGTTTCTTCGGTCCACTGGCTGCGAAAGTGATGATCTGGCCGGACTGTTACCCAGGCTCGCGGATACCACCAATCTTCCGACACTTCATCGGCTGTTGCCACCATTTAAGTGCGGCGCCAACCTTTCACCTGGTGTATAAATCTCCGGTGTTCCCAACACCATTTCTCTTTCAAACGTTCTTCCCACCAAATATGAGCGATCTGGGCCGGCTGTTGAAGCGTGACTAAGCTTGGGTACCAACGCTGGTACAATCATGTCTCCGTCTGTTGATGTCTCTAAGCCCAGAATCGCGGTAATCCAAAGACGATTTACGTCAACTTACCCTTGATTGACGGGGCCATTCCGGACCTTGCATCGCCCCCGCCTGATGATTAATTTCACCAGTTTTCTGGGAATGATGATTGCAGTCAGAGCAAAACAAGTTGGTTTTTGTTGAGTTTTCCAAATGTTTGTGAGTGCCGGTTACAGGATCCCAGACATCATAAATAGAGGTCTCCACCCTGCATGCCTTCCTCATCGTACCCCAAAGGTCAGAATTCTGCCATCTGGCCGCAAGAATTGTATGAATACCATAATGGGCCACTCAAAAAGGTCACCCCATTTCGCCAGCGCAATTGAAATTTCTACCATACTCACTCACACTACGCTCTGGGCGCACCTAACTCTTTGATCTTCGGGAAAGATCGTTACAATCATTCTCACGGAGCGACTTAGAATAATTGTTTCCAGGATGGGCCTTGAAAATGTAGGCCAACAGAGTTTGTTGCCTGTATCGATATACAAAATTCTGCCCGCTTTGCCCAGCGTCCATCTTGCTGTTGCTAAGTATTTGATCGCTCTGAGTTTTTGATAATTATTCGGGCTAAGTAATGGTTGCTCGCCAGTCCTTTCATCTTCAATTGCGATCTGGGGTCACTTTCGAAATTGTGCCTGCAATATTTGACAATTCCACAGATCGTAAGCGCTGAAAAACTGACCCCTCAGCATCTGGCCGATCACGTATAATTCGTTGATAATCTTTTATCCGGATTTTTGGCATCGATTATTGATCGTCCTCGTTCTTGCGGCACCAATTTCCATCAATGTTTCGCTTCGGACTGATAATACTACCTTAGTATTTTGTCAGAAGGTTCATTCCACTCTTCCGGGTTTCAGCCGCATAGATATTAGTCATGCGATCAAGCAACGTGAATTGTGCCATTTTTGAGTGTTGATTGTTCAAAGCAAGTTCAAGCGGGAAATTGGGTGAGTTCCGTATAACGCCGTTTCGCGCTGTGATGTAGTCAAGCGGGATTGCGTTGTTCTTCGATCTCGGCAAACTTGGACGCCTTGCTTTGGCTGTATCAGAAAAGAAATCAGTTGCCCGATGCGGCCATTGAGCTTGCTTGATCTGCTCAATTTAGGGCTGAATAACTTTGATCTTTTAGCAAGGCCATCGTTGATAGCGGTGTGTCGATCCGATTTCCACGGACACCAACTTCAAGTTGTTTCCCCGAGTTTGAAGTAACTTGAACTTCCGTGGCCTCGATTTCCTGATTAATTGCTGCGATTTGTTCCATCAAGATTGACTGTTCAGCCTGGCTGCGTGTCCAATTTGTTGCAACGATATTGGCCTTGCTGATGCAGAAATAGCCCAACCGGCTGGCGTCCAGCAGCTGTAGTTAGTTCATCCCAAAAGTTTCTTTTGGAGGGATGGAGGCTGAGATAAGCCATCGCGTGCAGCGATGGCAGATTGCTCCGCCAACCACAATTGACCAAGCGCGCTTTCAAGTCGATTCGAGGCAATTTGGCTACGGTCTCAATCAAGACTGAGGACAGGTTTATCCTTTGGAGGACTATTGGCCTTCATCGACAAGCACGTCCTCCACTATGCCGCCTTCGAGATGCTGAACGACGTAATTCTTGTTTGCCGCAACTACTTTGCCAGCGGTAACAACGGCACTGTCCAATGGTAGACATATGCGCCCAGTATCAAATAGTACCGCAAATACACGACAAGCCATAAACCGGCCTTTGCAAAATTGTTGTATCAAACATGGTCTGCGCCACGTTCCATTCAGACACCCCATTGCTTAAAATATTGTGCGGGCATGTCTGTGGTGGGTTTGAGGCCTTTTATGTTTGCGTTCCCTGATACAACGATTATCGCTGACCGGCCCACTAAGACACCAGCTGCGCCCTCGCGCAAGCACCAGCAGTTTTTGACGTTGAGGAAATATATTGGTCTTGTGTTGTGGATATGAATTACAAGGTTGTTCCCCTGCGCTTTAGCTCATCAAAAGCTTTGGAAGCGCATTATCCCCATCATGTATCGAAAATGAATTTGGGCTATCCAAAATAATTATTTGGGAATTTCCATACATTGCACGGTTGCAGAATGCAATTACGCTGTGCTTGGCCGGTGAAACGCCGGTGTTTTCTGCACCAATCAAAGTGTCGTAGGCCATCAGGCATCGATTGAATAAGTTGGTGACATCCAGCCAATTCCGCAAGCTGAAAGCACGGACTCATAATCCGGCATAGATATCCATACGTTGCAATATTCTCGCAACACTGGTGGAAAGAGCTGGCTGTTTGAGACAATGTATCCGATATGTTGACCGAATTGAACCATTGCCAGTTGGTCAATCGGTGCCCACCATGCGTATGTCACCAGGAAGTGCGGCTCCAGCACACCAAGGCTAACCGCCTTAGCATGTTGTCTTACCTGCACGGTTGGCAAACAACTCCAATCAACTCGCCCTTGCGATTTGAAACTGATGTTTTTTAGCACTGCATTTGCGCCAGGGGCTGGAATGCTGCACCAGCTTTTTTGATCTCTATTTCACAAATTGGGTGGTGTGAATCAGGACAGGTTTATTACTTTGCAACAGCTGGGGATTGCGGTCTTTCAACGCGTTCCGTATGTATGAAAACTGTTTGTGATAGTCTCCAACCTGAAAGGACGGATCAATGGAGCCAAGGCGCGGGCCAGATATTACTGGACCGCCAGCGATTAATTATTCCGGGGCTCAAGTGTTCGCTAAGCACGAAATATGCGCCAAAACCGAGCATCCCTATTCTGAAGGCCCAGACGCACATATCGTTGTGAAGCCAGATGATGATGCATTATTTAAAGCATAGATTCATCTGATTTTTTCAAACTTTAAACAGTGACCGTGAGTTATTGTCAAATCTGGTGGTTTGAGTTTTCTGGGTCATGCGGCGATCTGGTCGGGGGTTTGTGTGCTTCAATTCCGTCTTTTGAACCGTGACCGCCTGTGATGACTTTGGCCAGGTAATCAAAAGCCGCGTAGTTTTCGCCAGTTTTGCTCGGCGCTTGCCCCAGCTTGAACATCATGTGCAGCATGCCTTCGCGGGTCAGGCAGCCCTTTTGAACGCTTGTGGTGCGATGGCGGAATCTTGGCAAAACGCTGATTTCAATGGGTTGGCTGGTGCGGATGCTCTGCCAATGCTTGGCGGGAAGTCGAAGAATGCCATGAGCTCTTCGCGATCTTTTTTTGCAGGCACAGCGCTGCCTTGGGATACTTTGGCTCATAGGTTTTTGATGAACAAATCGGAATTTGCCTTGTTGCATCGTCTTTGCGTCTCAGCCTTGCCAGGATATTCGGTGGATCGCGGCCTTGGCCTTTGGTTGTTGACAGCTTGGGCAGGCATGTTGGAGCCACGTTCATCGTTTTGTGTTGCCAGCACCGCTGCTGCCGGGCCGTGGGATAAACTTTCATGCCCATGGCGGCCAGGAAACCCATGGCCCGTTCTTCAATTGCCAATTTTGGGGCATTCATTCCCCGGCTTTTGAGGGTGAGCAGAACGTCTCGCCAGCTCTGTGCGTGGACTCGCGCACACCGTCCTCAATGGCTAAGAAACCGCTTCTTGCCACGGGCTGTGACGCCAACAATCACAAGGGCGCACAGCTTTGCATCTTCGCCTCGAGGGCCGCCTGTGGGCGACACCGTCGGCCCAGATGTAGACCAAAGGTCATCGGCCAGCTCTGCTTCTTCTCACCAACCGTCGCTATTCCTTGCGGCCCAATCAGCTTAAGCCGCGAGACCGTATTTGCTGATAACCAGCGGCATCAGGGCCAAGAAGAACCTTTGAGGGGCGCGCCCATTTCGCCACTGGAAATTCCCCTTGAGGTTAAGGAGCCCATTGGCATGCCGCCTTCCAAACGTCTTGGTTCTGCGCACATAGGTGCGCACCAGCGGCAGACCCGGAATGTCAACCGGTGTGGCCATTCTTGGGACGAACCTTTGGAATGCGCACGCTCACAGGGCCAATGCCAGTCTGCACTGGTCGGAGCCGGATGATGCCATTGCGTACCACAGCTGCGTGGACCTTGCCTCAGTGCCGCAAGTGGCAAATTGCGCCAGATAACTGGCAAGCTCTGCCTCGACTGCCTGTCGCGATCAATTGCTGGGCTCCGCTTCTCAACAAATCCGTCAGCGTGTCCGCCATTTCCCCGTCTCGACCGCGCAAAACAATCAACAATGTAGTCGTTTTCCATGGTGCCGTATCTCCTTTGGTTGGCTGCTGTCTAAGGCAACAACAAAATCAACCAGAATACGGCCGCCAACCTTCAAACCGCACCAAACACCAGATTCAGTCATACTCGTTGGAACCGTTTCCAATTGGAAGTGGCATTATGTTGCCATTCCCATTGCTTGTATTACTTCACTTGTTCGGTCTAACGGAGGATACCCATTTGGACGGCGGCCGCCTCCATACTTTGCGCCTGTTCTATTGTGGATGCCTTTGTTGGTAATGATTTACCAAGGAAAGTCAGAAAAAGGAGAAAAAGACAGCAGCAATCGCCACCCAACCCAGTGCCGAGTGGACAAGAAATAGGATAACCAAAATAAATCTGGCAAACAGTTGGAAGGTCCATCAAGGCTGGTGCAAGTTGATGAAACCCAGAAAAAACTGTTTAGCGTTGCAAGGTCACGCAATACGCTGTGTGACCGAGTGTTATCCCTGCCAATTGTTAGGAGACATTTCCAACAAAGGGTTCAGAAAACGCGGCCTCCAAATTTGACCCAATTCGAGGGGAGGAAAGGACAATTTCCGCCTTATTTGTCTCCAGTTAAACCCGATTATTGTTTAGTGCAAAAATTGCAAGTTAAAGTCAGCACCAATCAAGGTATCGACACTCCTGATACCAATTAACCGCGAATCATAGATCTGCATCATGTACAAAGGAAACCGTAAGCATTTAGTATATTAATGACCAACAGACAGGAATTAAATAGCTGCCGCCATCGGTTTTTTCGTGCCCGCTTGAAATTGAATTTGGACATATTTTTCATAAAGTTCAATATTTTTACAAATATTTAAACAAATATGTTATTTTTAATGTTTATAACGTTAAAAATGGTCCATTGGATATTTTGTATTTGCTGGCGTCCACTGTCAGGATAATGGCGGCCAGCTTACATCGCAACCGAAAACTTAGCTTAATGGGCTTGATGACCAAAGGCATGGATTCACCGTTACGGCGGCGCGCCATTTTTTACCATCCACAGGAACCCAGGGCAAGATCGAAAGTTGGCATTAAAAAAAAAACCCTTCCAAAGAACCGCATCTTGTTGGAAAAACTACTTCCTAACAGGGCGATTCTTGTAAACCCGCCCCAAATCGGGGAACAAAACTTTCATCGATCACTACAATGCCAGCAACGCTTTAACACGTTGAAACCTGCAAAAAAACCCCTAATTGCCGGCTGAACATCTTTACTTCGGACGCGGCGAAACCATCCTTTACTTTGAACGCGACAAAGGATCAAAAAACAAAAAAAACCTCCCATTCAAACGGAAAGGGGCGGCGCCCTTTTTGCAATTTTGTTTAAAATTTTTTTCTCCTTTTCCCCTTTTTTTTTTGCG
>Ga0163217_1096297_pt1 | contig 11405 bp, 7 predicted proteins | sample SynspAceP_FD_185933 | JGI IMG/M metagenome (GOLD analysis project Ga0163217, IMG submission 185933) | Saline lake microbial communities from Ace Lake in Antarctica - Synechococcus sp. Ace-P (PacBio error correction) | ecosystem: Environmental > Aquatic > Non-marine Saline and Alkaline > Saline ... | reverse complement strand
CAATATTGTATTGGGAAACTAGAAAATAGGACTTATCACCCATCTTATTGAAACGGTATCCTTTCAGAATTATTAAATCAATTGAAATTTTGATGGCACTTCTTGTTTCAAAAAACAAAAAAATCATCTGAAAAGTTAAATAGGGGTATAGAAGGATATTTATTATTTTCACTTAATAATTAATCGGCGATATCTTAGATATAGAATCATTCGAAAAATAGCTGTTGCTGCTTTTTCTGTGCTGAAACTTGGCAGTAGTCCTAGTTTCATTATTTCACCAAAAAAATGATTTATAATTCCTGGCCCAAAATAATAAACCTGTTATGGCTAAGGTAATTGTAGCTTTGAAAGACTTTTGTCATTGTCCGACAAACGTCAAATTTATATCTAAGATTGTTATTAAGTTCTAAGTTTAAATATAAATTTTCAAAACTAGTGATGGTGTATTTTTCTATTTATAAAATTACTAGGGGATTAATATTTTGCCAAATAACAATTAAAAAAATTCTGTTTCCATCAACTCAAAAACTCGTTGATAAATTCTCTTTGATCTAAAAACTCACCCCCCCGAGTGGTTGCATCAGGCAATAAGCCGAGTAAGGTTTTTGGAAAGTTAGTTTTTCCTTTATTATTCCATTTAAACCAAACCGCATTGATGGAGTTACTGTCTACTTCCAAGTAATCTATTTTCTTGCTGTTGTTGTTGTTCTCCCAAAAATAGCATTCTATTCTATTTCTGAATAGCCAACTTTTTTCTACGTTCACTGATAAGGTAATTTTTTCCCATAAAGCACCTACATCATTTCGATTCTGAAGTGGATTAAAAATTGCCGATGACTGAATTGAATAACGCCATTGTCATAAAGTTATACTTTACGGCTTTTTCTTCAATTTCGTTCCGACATTTTTTTTACTCAATGGAAAGGAAGTGAAAAAATGACAAAGCATTCTCCAATAACATCAAATTACTTCTCTTACTGTTTGTTACTTACACCAATCAATGGACTTCAATTCATTTGCATTGACTTCATTCCCATTTTCAGCGCCAACGTGCTTTCACAAGGCTTTGAAGCGGGAGTCCGTTTTTTTTTAGTTGTCTAACTCAAATAAAATCTTTATATAAATAGCTGTTTATTAGGTTGAGGTGCTTCTTCGCATTGGTTGGATCAATACTATTTCAGGATAACTTTCCAAAAAAGTAATCGTTGCTTCCAAAGTTTCTTTGTTCTTCTAAAAAAGCCCAAATGGATCGAACCAAATCTCTTATAGGAAAAAAGGATGCAATTGGATTTCGTATTTTCTCCCTGTTAGAGGTTCGTTCAATGATTTGCTAAATCAAAAGCGGGAAGATCCTGTTGCAATAATTTGAACGCCTTTTATTGATCAAACAATATTTTATAAGAATTCCAATTCGGAATACGTGAGCTTCATCAATAAAAATGATTTTATGTGCTCCTATGGATGTTTTTTAGCAGAGAAACATTTGGTTTAGAAAAGAGCATCTCTGTAATCGAAATTGTCGCCATTATTAAATATTAAAACTTCTTCAGTAATTCATTGAGTTAGCAATTCCGAATGTTGATTTTTCCCACTTTGTTCGGGCACCAAAAAGGACAATTATGCCTTTTTTTTTTTTTTTTTTTTTTTTTTTTTTTTGAATAAATAAGTCTTTGCCTCTGATACTTGTAATCGCTTAACATCTTGTCTTATTATTTACAAATATACTCCTAATTCCAAATATTGTTATGTTTTTTTGGGAATTGGATTCCATTATTATATGTTTTTATGGGAATTAATTCCACTATTATTATGTTTTTGTTTAGGACTGTTTTATTCCTCAACCACAATTCTCTTTATCATTTTTCGCACCATTCACTCCATGAATCCCACATACAAATTTTGGAATTTCCAATCCGCATAATCCATCGCTAAGATTGTGTGGCAAGCCCGTTACACCTGAACCGCAATGTATGATGTGTGTGATCAGCATCTTATTCTGACGAAATAGATTGGATAAGCTTTCTTAAATTCTTTGTGAGCGGAACCCATCCATTTTCGTCTAAATTAATTGGCCATGGAATATTAATGGCTCCGGAATATGCCCAGCAATTGGAATCTATTGGCTCCGATTCTCCACGATATCTGTCGATTCTCTAACAATCTATTATTGGTATAATCTTCTTTTTGGATGAAAGTTGCTAATTTCGATCGATTGGTTACCAAAGGAAAGTAGCAACTTGTTAGTTGGATAAGTTTCTACTTATTCGGAAAGGGACTACTTTATCAGTTTGTCGGAAAAAAACCATTTTCTTTACAGCGGTTTGAAATCCACCATTCAGAAACTTTACTTTATCATGCCCGAGTAGATCGGAGCATTCCCACCCATAGTCGAGAAGAAGAATTTGGACCATTTTGTATCATCATAAACTACCAACATGACTGTTTCTGTTGAAATGCCTAGTTCTGACAGTGTTTTCACAAAAATTCACTCACTTCTGGTAATGGATGTCGGGCCACATCGACAGCATTTCTTTTATGTTGGACAACTACTATTTAAATTCTACGTGAATGGCTCCATCAAGGTTTTCTTTCGCATAATCGTCTTGGCTTCTTTTGCGCCATTTCTTCGCGTTCAATTATAACTAAAGTTTTGATTCGTCCGTTTTTAACTTTACTAATTCCTCGTAGGTAATGATTTGGAGATACTTTTTGATTCATGATAGTAAATGTGCTTTAACTTTTTATATAGTTTGTCAAAAAGTAGGAGTAGAGCTAATTTAGTTTAAACCGCTTCTTCTACCACATAACCTGTTAAAGCGTTCCAACTCAGTTTGAGCCTGCCGTTTTTTATTCTGAAAATCCCGATGCAAAGGGGGACGTAATATGTGGAGGAAGCGTTGTTAAAACTTTTAATGGTTTTCAGCAGAATATCTGACATCATAATCAATATGTTTCGCTTTCGGCTAAATTCGATAACTTTCTTGAACCAATTGAGCTGGAGCGTTTCTGTTTTAACTGCATTGAACTAACAATTCTCCAATGGTACAGTCAAAATAGAAGTGGCTGTGGCGATAGATGCAAGAAAATGAATTTCTCCCCAATAAACTTTTAAAGAAAGAATCGGAAAGGCGTTCTATATTCGCTTGATTAAAATATACGTTCTAGTTTCGATTAATTCGTTCATCTACAGTATCTCTTTCCCAAAGGGTAAAGCGATGTATATTACCTGAGTTCTCGATTTGCCTTCCCCATTTAATACTAGAAACGATGTATTACGCAGCATTTTCAAAACCAGATTATTCGGGAACAATTGCTCAAAACTCTTTCAACATTATTTACTCCATTTAAAAGGGCAGAGTCACAGTGGTTCCTCTGATTGAAGGCGCTATTTGATGAACAAACAGCTTCTAATCATAAGATTTGGTACAAAGCAATACATAATCTATTTCCCAATTTCTTCAATTATCAGTAGATAGTTTTGGATGTGCATTAAAGGAGTTTTCGCCCCATTTTACATTAGGAGTCCATTTTTCATTTATTCTGCGCTTAAAATGAGCGCCTCTAGCTAAAAAGTTAAATTTCACTTCGGAGAGCTATTTTTACAGGCTTTTAACCGAGTTGTCCACCGAAAAAACCTCCAACTCCTTCCAATACAACGACCAGTATTCTTAATTGTACTTTTATCTTATATCACCATATTTTCTCCATGCCAATTAAAATTCAAAAATTCTCGTTCCGGAAAATGGACTTCTCCTCGGGGTGATACGCTCTTTTCTTTATAGAACTCAATCACCTTTTTGTTCTGATATAGCATCTAATCTGATAGGAGGATAACCATTGTCTGCCTGCGCATATTGCTCGGCAAAAAATTCCATCATTTTAGGTAGCATAACCATTTTCGTTGATGAATGGGATTTAGAACCAATCGTTATGAATGACTAATAGTTAGAAATCATCAAATGCCAATCCACTGTACTATAAAACTGCTTCTTGAATTTCCGCTTGATGTTTTTTATTGCTCCATGATTTCATTATCAACCGTTAGTACATAATAATAGCCTTCCTTAAAATCATCCTCAATAATGGCTTTGGTAGGATAATTATCCGTCCATGTGGAAAAATAGAGTTTCGTTTCCAATTCGGCCTTTGCCAGCCTTAAGTAAATTGAAACAGTTGTCAACATCCAGAAACAGTTCCCTTTTTATATTGATTGTCAAACTATTGCCGTTTCCGTATTGGTGTCGTTACAACCAATCAGAACCTTATACGCTTCGTCCAATTGTGCTAAAAAGTGGCTTCCATTCTTATTCCAAAACTGACTTTTTCCTACCACTCATTAAAAGTTGTCACCAAAAGCCAATGCTATTCGCATTTTAAAACTGGAGTTGTTAAATTCTCTTTGCGATGGGAAGGGGAAGTGGGAGTTTGCTTTTTTCATTACCCACGATTTGGTTTAGACACACTTGCAATATATATTTTCGGCTTCCGTTATGATGATATTTATAATGTCTCGCTGCAGTGATCATAGCAAATTCCAAAGGGCATATTTTGGTCGATCAAACGGTGATATATTCTTGAGTGTCTCCTTGCACAAAAATAGGGCAACTCGTCATCATGCAGGATTTGCTTGGAATAGACCAACCGATCTTTGTTGGGTTGAAAAACAGAACGACTTATTCTAACTCCATCAGTAGGACGGAGTCGGCATTCCAACTTCCGATAGTAATCTGTATTTTGAAATCTGATAACTTCTGAATGAAATGGATCAAAAGTTCATTCATCGGATTTGACGCAGCCAACTCTTTTGCCAATTCAAGTTTCGTTAACGAAATAATGGACAGTTCAGGAAAAGACATATCAAATCACTTTCAGTTGAATTGCCTTTTTAATCAATCGAATATGATCTTGATGTTCTTTTTGAACATTCTCCTTTACTAGATTGTAGTTGAGCGAGGACAGATTTTCATTAAGAAAGAAAAGATTTCTTTCTTATTAAAAAATAGGGATATAAATTGGAATGTTTTTAACCCTTATTAAACGGACTTGTATTCAAAATTCTAATTTCTTTTTTTAAAAATTCTTCCATTCGTTATAGAATTGAATCGCTTTTCATAACAGATTTTCCACCAGATCCGGCTATCATGTTCTTAAACCATGCTTTATTTAAGTTTTCATGTATTGCTGCTTATACAGCCAATAGCTTAAATAGATGAATGATGTGTCAAAATAGAAATTGGAAAAATGAGATAACACTATTCCTACGGTCATTTGGAAACCAGTTGTTTGATAGGTAGAGGTGGTAAAAAGGGGAAAACTGTAAAAACACATTATTTTGGAGTGATTGATTAATCGACAATTGCAATTTGGATAAATGCTGCTGAATTTCAAGAACACTTCCGTCGTAATTAATGGTGTTCGTCCAAGTGAGGTGTTTGATGTAATCTGCAAACCCTTTTACATTAATCAAGCAATGATAGAAACAGAGCATGAAATAATTCAAAGAGGAGCTATAATTGGTTATGAATGAGTCAAAGCATATCAATAACAAACAGGTAAAAAACAAAAGCGATGATTTCCAAGACGTTTTCATCGGAATCAACGACTTTTAAGGAATTTGAGCCTTAGTATTTATATGGTTTCTTTTAAAGAATTTGATTGATCGGAGGAGTTTTCTCAATCTTTGGCTGTTTGTTCTTTCAGATATTGATCAATTCATATATTTTCCATTTTATTGAATTTTTTAATTGTTTTGATTTTTTGTTTGATTAAGGAGTTTGATCCGACCAAAATCTTAGTGGCGACGTTCGTTTCAGTATTCCCATGATAAGCGCAAAAATTCTTATGGACTTTCTCTTCCCAGATTAAAGTAGATGACCGCTTTGTTCCAATTGCTCAATTCCAGAATAACTGTTGCAGTAGTCCTTAAATCCATTCTTTATTCATCTTGGATTATCATTGTGTTGTAAAATCAATAAGTGCTGTCAGTAATGCAATTGGATATCGTTTTTCTGACTACTTTTCCTTGCGATTAAAAACGAATAGCCACATTTAATTGCAATTCGATACATTCCAAGTAGAATACTTGGAAAATTGGGAGTCATATTTATCAAACGACTTCCAGAGTGAATGATAATTTCTTGAACAAGCTCTTTCGCGTCTTTCTAGTTTTGACCAATAAGAGTTTGCTACCTTATAAAGATGGCCCTTATTCGATTGAATAACAGAAATGAAAGAATCAGAAAGATTAATTTTTTTCCATTGAACTGTTTTCAGTTGATCCATTTTTAAAGGATGACTCAGGTCTTTTTGCATTCAAACCTTTTGTTTTTGGACTTGATAGTAATTTCGGGTTACGGAAATGCTACAAACCCATAACTAAAAAAAAGTGTGAAGATTACCACCAACCCAAAAGATGCATTTTTTTATGTTCCTTCATGAAATTAAATATTTTAGAGTTAAATCGTCTATTTACTCCAATTATTCGCATGAGGTTGCCAAAATATCACAGTTTGGGTGTTTTTTTTAAGGAATTATTTATTTGGGAGGATTAATGTGGAAATATAATTTTCTAATCCTTTTCCTAAACCTTTCAAGCTTCTTCCACTTGAATTTCAGCATTTTTCTCTCCATTATTAGCGATTACACCTGATGCTTTGGTGTTTTAGGAATGTGCTTTATTATTTTTAAGTGACTGTATTTGAAGATAAATTATTAGAATTAATTCAAAGCTAAACCCCTCCTCAATTCACTTAAGTTTAATTTGATAAACTTGGATTGCTTCTTTCTGCGAATATAATGAGAGATTTCTATTTATAAATTCCGGGAATAGTTATCCCAATTGAGATATTCTTCTATTTTACTTGTTTTCAAAATAATATTCAGTTTCAACAGGGTAACTGACCAAACAATCTGAAATCTGTTGAATAATATTTTAAAAAGTCAGCCATAAACCACTTATGATTATGAGTATCAACATACTTACCATTATAATCCTCTTCTTTGAATTAAAATTTGCAAGTTTTGAATACCTTAAGGCTCGAATTTGAACTAGTTTTAAAGACATTAGTTTTACAGCAATAAGATTAAATCACACTCAGTTTGCGTTCAGAGGCGAGGACAAACGCCCCTCCATAACTTCCATCACTAAGCTTAAAAGTTAAAACAAATCCCTTTTCGTATAAAGAGTCAATCAGTTTTATCTTAATTTCTTCTTGGCAGTTTTCTTCTCAGACTTTTATTTTTTTTAGAAATTTTCTGAACAGTTTGTCTTCTTTTTAAACTCGTTTTTCTCGACTTTTAGTTCGTTCCACATAATTCGATGTTTGTTTCCTGAATTATGATCTTTGAAACTTTTTCTAAAAATGGGAATCTTCTTAAAGCTTTACATTTCCCCATTGACAAAGTGCTAATGCAAACCCAGAAATTATGGCATTCTTCCTGATCATAATTATTTCAAATATTCTGCTAATAAATTATTTGAAATTTCGTTTAGGTGTATTCACCCCGATTATAAAGGTCGAAAAAAAGTTGAAGTTTACATCTTCAAAAGTATCATTAGATGAAATAAGCGTTCCCCAAGTTCCCATATTTAATGAATAATAATCTATAAACCACGATTCAAATTTATTTAAACTCTTAAAATTGAAACATTTATGGTTTATAAATCAATAGGAAGTTTCTTAAAAAACCACTTTATAGGCACCAAAAAAAACTATTGAAAATTTGCTATCGAATTACTCCTAACCTTCTCCCCAAAATCTTCCAAGCTCCTCCGCCTGAATTTTTCGAATTTGCTCACCATTTACAAAATGGCTCCAGCAACTTTAGCATGTTTTAGGAAATTGTGTTTCAGAAGGGTTGTAGACCAAATCGTATAAGAAATGTTTGTCGGTCAGGTATTCGTAGGGGAAGTTCTGAGCTTCCGTAATATTCGGAAAGTGCCAATCGGCGTAGTGTTGACAACAATAAAATGGTGCTTCATCACGAGCTATTGATGTCGCATAGCTTTCAACTCGTTTTCAGCATTAGTTGGGGTTTCGGCTAACGTAGCGTGATCTGATTCCTAAATTCTCCAATACATTTAAGGCTACCGCTTTTGCTGCGCCTCCAGTACCCAAAATCAAATGCTCTGGTGTGTATGTTTTTCTAAGAACAGTTTAATGCTGTTTCTTGAAACCAATTCATTACATCCGTATTGTAGCCTTTTAAAACCGCTTTTTGTTAATTGAATGGCATTGACTGCTCCAATTGCTTTTGCTTCTTCATCTATTCGTCCAAAATAGGGGAGTACTCGCCTCTTTATAAGGAATCGTAAAACGTTTAATCCGGATAGTTTTTGATGCTCCTTTTTACCAATGCAGTAAATCGCCACTCTTCAGTCAGCTCAAACAAAGAATTTTAAGAAGGGCATCTGTGATTCCTCTTTCTCCAAAACTTTTTTCGAATACTGTTTAGAGAAAGAGGTGGGAGAGGTTTTCCCGATTTAAACCAAAATTTGTCTCATCCGATTAAGCTTTGTTGAAAATCGCTTACCCAATCCTTTCTAACACAAAGATCAATTGCCAAAACCAACAATCGCCGAATACCACAGCAAAAGCCAATTGATTGGTCGCCTTTCAAAATTTTGTGGCAACAACATTGATTTGCTTCTTTAGCGGTTTTTGCGTCTCCCATGGACGATCCGTCATATAGGCTTAGCGTTTCTTTCCATGCCAAATTTTTATTCAATGAACCAATCATGAACCATTAAAAATCGCCATTGTTAAGTTGTGGTAGTTTTTTTAACAAACCAAGACAGTAAATGTGAAAAGGCTCAACAAAACCAGTCACACACCCTAAACCAAATAAAGCAATCACCATTGCCAATTTAAATTGACTTAAAGAATCGATGATGTAAAGCGTATTTTCCCAATAAAACCAAAGATAAAAGATCCAGAGAATTCCAGGTAATATCATGGCCACAAATGGCAATGGCGTCCACTAATTAAAACTGCCCACCAGGTGTCGTGATTAGCTGCAGGAAACAATAAAGGTAATCCAATTAAATTAAACGGTACCGCGATTAATCCAATGATGTTGGCCACATTCCATTTGGTGATGGTTTGCAACGAAAATTGCTGAAAGCGACAATTAATCCAAAGAAAAATGACCAAATCAATACAGGTATGAACTTCTAATTAAGTATTTGATTAGTTTAACCATACTTACCAAACTGATGCCGATTTCCAAGCACTAAGGCCACGAGGAAATTTCCATTGATGTTGCTCCAGAATCCACTCAAACCATTTTCCTTTCAGTGCTTTATAGCCACCTAGGTTAAAAGATTTAGGGTGTCAACAAATTCTTCATAGATTCCAGCGATCAGTGCGATGGTTCCGCCCGAAACACCTGGCACGTATGTCTGCCAGCACCATTCCCCATACCTTTTAATGAGATAATGGCAAGTAGTCTTTCCAACTTCTTTTCATGTCAAATCGATTGTAGTAGTTAATTGAGCATTAGGCTTCTTTGAAAAAGCCGTTACACCACCAAACAAGGTATTGTAGTTCTTCCAATTTGAATTTCGTTCTAAACGTCATAATGATCGCAAGAAAGAACGGCTTTTTCCACTTTGCTACAAAAAAACCTACCTTTTTAGAAGTGTCTATTTTATCTACAGAACTCTACGTCGTCCAATGGAATATTGACACCACCTATATTAAAGTCTTCGAATTCGTATGATTCTCTGAGTCAATAAGTTGGATATCGCTGTTGTTCATCACAGCTTTTTTTTAGTTTCGGTTGGCTAATCGTATTGCATGGATGATTATTTAAAATTTCAGTAATCATTTCACAGACAAGTATTGGAAAAAGGTATTCTCCTCTTAAACGATTCTCATGTCTCTAAGGAATTACTTCCATCGTAACCGATGTTCCTAAGTTTATACATATTGGCCTAAATTGATTAAACCAAACTGGTTGTGCTTTATAGAGCTTCCCAAAGAAAATCTTATCCATAGGAAACTTTCTTTCCAAAATTTTAATTTTACCAGTGCGCTGTGCGCAGTTCCGTTTGGTCGATTTAAAATTCCTACGGTTCCACTTTCTCTAGCTTCAGCCAATTACTTTCCACGAACCAGCTTTCTAATTCGTTATTCATCATACTAATCCATTTCCTGGACTAATTAAAATGCCTTCTTCCTTAGAAACCTACTTCAGATAAAACGTAAACATCTTTTTGCTAAAGTTGGCTGCATGTATTTACATTTAACATCGTGATTTCATTGACAATAGAACCATCAGACACTTCACCATTTGAAGGCTTTAATTTATCCAACAATTTCTTATAGTCATCCAAACATTCCTCTAATAATGAATGCTTCGAAACAAGGTTCCACCTAAATAAACTTTAAACCATGCATCGTGATATAATTTAATTTTTGCTCTAAAATTATTAGAAAACAAAAGAAGTTTCCAAAACTAGTTTGATCACAATCGGTTAAGTCACCGGGATGACTCAATTAAAGTCTTTCAGCTTGTCCTTATGCTCAATCCTTTGTCCATCATCCAATGGTCAAGCCATGTCTCTCTTCGGTTCGCCTTTTCTTTCTGGAATAAAACGGTAAGCAAAAAATTCTTCATTCTATGATTTATTAATATCGATTAATTTCTAATACGCTTGAATTTTCTTTGATTTCAGGATAGATGTCAAATAAGTATCATGGCCAACAAAGTTTCAACGCAAGTGGTTTATCTAAAGTTGAAAAAGAAGCTGTCCTCTTTCCGACCGTGTTTTATTAAGAATGCTCCATAAAACTTGTAGAGCCAATTTTATCATTTTTGTTTCTTGTATTGCAATACCTTCTTGAAAAGTAATTAAGGCGAAGGTTTACATTGCCCAAACTGTGTTCAACATCCAAGCTTACGTTCAGACCAAATATCGGTATGCTTCTGGATCTAACTTCCTTTACCTTTTCATTACCGCCAATAATTGCTTCTTCTAAGAAGCCAGTTTGGCTGTACATCACCATAAAACCATAATAATGGAAAATTCAGGGATTAAAACTCATCCAAAATCCAAATTCCTTTTTTGATGTAATTGAATCGCTTCATGGCAAAATGTTCCCAACTCAATTGTTTAAATTGGCACCCCCATTGCCAAACCCACGGCTTCTGGCACAAAAAAAATGGGTCCAAACTGAGTCGGCTTTTTTTGTAATTTAATACAAAACGATTGTTGGTTATAACTTCCAACTTTTCGTAGCATTTAACCTATATAATTAAATAAGGTCAGCGATTCTGGGCCGATTTTCCGTGATCGGAAGGTTTCTTGAAAAAAACCAAAAAGGGGGCAAATTGGGGGGCTTCCCCCAAATGTTAACCCATTTTTTTTCCCCCCATTTTTCTCTTTCTTCCCTTTTTTTTTT
>Ga0163217_1088635_pt1 | contig 11405 bp, 17 predicted proteins | sample SynspAceP_FD_185933 | JGI IMG/M metagenome (GOLD analysis project Ga0163217, IMG submission 185933) | Saline lake microbial communities from Ace Lake in Antarctica - Synechococcus sp. Ace-P (PacBio error correction) | ecosystem: Environmental > Aquatic > Non-marine Saline and Alkaline > Saline ... | reverse complement strand
CCTGCTGCGCGGCGGATGTACCCCCGAGGAGCTGTTTGGCGCCAGCTCCTCTGGGTTCGTATGGCCAGCCCGCACTTCGTCCCTCAGGGCAACACGATCCACCACCGCTTCCTAAAGGTATCCAGGGCTTTGCCAATCGGGGGGTCAGGCCAAGGTTTTAAGCCAAGAGCTGTGAACATGCGCAGGACCAGAGGCCCCGTCCTGCGGATTCCTGCCCGTCCATATGTGTTTCCCTTCTCCCTGTCCAGCCCCATCCGCCGAGATGGGGCGTTATGTTGATCCGGTAACCTGCCGGTGCGATGAACCTAAGAACCTCCGTTCCGCTCCCTGGGATTCCTCGCGAACGCCATGGATTTCCTGATAGGACGCGAGAATCAGACCCTTGGCCGGCGCTGCCCCACTGAAGTGGCCCCAGCGTGCTGCGGGCAAGAAAACCAAAAGCCCGCCTCACGGCCCCACCTCGACACTGGTGATTCGTGATCATTGTCAAAACGCCGACAAGAGCCGCCGATACAGTGGCAACAAGCGCGATTCAGAAGATCTACCGCCGCCACCGGCAGGCCAGGCGGCATGTATAGACTATATATCTCTGCCGCCCTTCAGGCCCGGCTGTCCCGAGCGGATTCGGTCGAGAAGGCGAGTTCAAGGGCATCCCTCCCCACATACGCCCTTGGGCGGCAGTTGTTCCTCAAACACTTCAAGGTCTACAAGGGAACTGACCAATCCCACACGGCCCAACAGCCCCAGATCATGACCCTCGATCCTCCGCTCCGCCCAAATGAGCACCCCTTCAACCGCGTTCGGTGTACTGGGGCACCGCGCCGCCGCAAAACTGCGTGCACGGGTGCGGTGGTTCCCGGCACCGCCGTTCGATCACCATCAACGGCCGCCCCGGTGACAACTACCTCGCAACTACAACCCTCAGTTACCTTGCACGGGGTGACCAGGCCCCCTCGTCACACCCTCGCCTTGCCACGCGCCTACGACCTGCTGGTGGACACGTTCAAAGGCGCGGCCCACCGGCCAAGCCGAATTTTGCCATACAAGCAAAGGTGCGGCCCCGTCGCTCTGCATCTCTCGCCTGACACGCAAGCCGCTCAAGACGAAGGCCACCTCAGCCGGGAGCCCCCGCGCCAAAGAGCGCCGCAAGTACGCCTGAAAGCAAGCCCGTAAACTCCCCAGTTCTCCAAGCGCTGAGTAATTTCCTCCCCATGTGCCCAAGGCCAACATTCATCCCATCCCTGGTATCCCGACGCCAAGTTGATCTGCAACTGAGAAGTCTGGTATGATAGAACCCACAGGCTCACTCCAGAGCGAGCTCCATGTCGACTCTGGCAGTGCAAACCACCCCTTCTATTACCTGGCACCCAGTGAAGATCCTCGACACCAAGGGGTTCTGATCGTTTCAGCGCAAGTACGCATGAGGCAGCATCCGACAGTGCCGCCAGCAGGCCTGAGCAGAACCGCTTGCCGCCACCGTACACGTCGCGTCCTGATCAGGGCCCCATGCCCTGCGCGCCCACAGGGTCTGCCCCCAGCCGTTGCCGGAAGCCTCTGGCTTCCGGCTTTTTGTTGTCCCGCTGAGCTGGGCCCATAGGATGTCTCGTTTTGGTGAGCGAGCGTCTGGAGTGGCCTCCAGCACCTTCGCCACCCTGGAGCGACAACTGGCCGATCCGGCCGTGGCTTCCAATCCCACCCAGCGGAAAATCACTCGCCCGCGGGAGCGCTCGCGCCTCGAAACCCCTGTGCTGGCATGGCCAACTTCAGCAGTTCCAGAGGCAGCTCTGGCGAGACGCGGGGCAACTGCTAAGGGAGAACCGCTTGCGACCCTGAGAGGAAGCGCTGGCACGAGATGAGCTTGCAGGAGCTCAATGCCCAGATCGAAGGTTCTGCCGATCGCCTCATTCTCGCCCTGCTGCCCGCGACCGACGCGATCGGCGCAGCGTGATGCTGGAGATCAGCAGGAGCGGCGGGTGATGAAGCTTCCGCTGTGCCGGGTATCTGGCCGGATAGTTACGAGCGCAGCCTACCCTGGGCTGGTGAGCGTGAAAACCCTTTGAGTGTCCTCAGAAAGCCGATCTATGGTGGCGTATAAGAACTGATCTCTCGATCCGGGCGAAGGTCTACAGCCAGTCTTAAGTCGACTGCCGGCGTCATCGGCTGCAGCGCCTCCCGCCACGGAATCACAGTGACGGGTGCACACCTTCCACCGCCACCGTGGCGTGATGCCGCGAAGGCCAATCCGGTTTGAAGTTCGGCTCGACCCCGGCACCTGGAGATCAGCACCGCCCGGCTCCGGTGCGCGCCGGTGCGCCAGAACGTTCAACCAACAAGTGGAAACGGCGGTCGACCGCTGCACAAGCCACGGGCATTCCGGGTGTTCTGCACCCAGAGCGCTTCCCAGCTCAGAACAAGGAACGGGCGTTGGGAGATTCCTGCGCGGCCAAGCGCTGGAGCGGGAGCTTTGCCGAACGGCAGCACGGAGAGTTCCGCCCGGCGGGCCCAGGTGGCGGGGTGATGCAGCGAGAAGATTCGCATACAACGTCAAAGACAACCGCATCACCGACTCACCGCTCTGCACCGCAATTTCAGCCTGGAAACCGCGTCCTGGCGGGCAACGTCGATGAGCTGATCGCGCCTGCATCGCCAGCGACGGACCAGCGCATTTGTCCAGATGGGGAGAAAAGCGGCCACTGAGGGCCAGTGGGAGCGGTGCATCAGCAGGTCGGCCAATTCAGCCCCGATCACATATTGGCCCATTCCCCTCGGCCGGAAGGCGGGATGCTGCGGGTGCTTCAAAATACCAAGTGCTCACCGCCGCGGCACTTTCGCCAGGGGCATCGCCGCCTTTTCCCGGGCGAAACTGATACCTATGTGCACTCCCTGCCGGCACATTGCAACGCAAACAGCTGTGGTGACGTTCTCCCAGCTATCGATTGCCCCCGCGCTGCGGGATCACATGGTCGATCGGAGACTGATCCCCCTTAGCCGCCAGTATTGACAGAATGGCTGTCGCGCTGAAAGACGTTGCGACGGCGGCAGCGAGTTTGCTGAAGGAACCCGCACGAATTGCGCAGACGGTATCACCGGGCAAGCAGCAAAATCACTGCGGATTGAATGACTTAATCGTGCGTCCAGTCACTGCGGCTTTTCCTTTGAGAAACCATCACAGTGCGCGCGCCAGCTGTGATGTTGAGCGCTCTAGGAGCGGTTGAGAACGAGGACCTGCCACGATGTCTCGGACCCATGAAGTGGGCTGCCAGTTCCGGCCGATGCGCCAGGCAACGGTTCAAGCACGTTCTGATCACGGTCCGCCCCTACGGTCGATGGGTACCTCCCACTTCGATGGCCCGCTTGAGCCAGGCTCTGCCTCCCCAACCTGTGGACTGCTCCAGCCCCGCCAACGCGGCCTGGGTGTAGTAGACGGGCCGCCATCGCCCGCAGCTCGCCGTCTCCAATGCCTGCTGCCCAAGGCGCGAGCTGATGGCGGTTGTCAAGGCCGATGCTACGGCCACGGTGCACCCTTGCCGGGTGGCCCAGGCGGCCCTCGCCGGGGGCAACATGCCCTCGGTGTCGGCCACCCTCCAGGAGGAGTGGAAACTGCGCCAGGCGATCGATGCCCCCTTGCTGGTGATGGCAACCTCAGTCAACCCGCAGGAACTGAGGAGCTGCCCTGTCCACTGCAGCTGATGCCCACGGATCAGCAGCCAACGCCCAAGCCCTGCTCTGCCAGAGCCTGGCCAGTGGCAGTGCCGCCGCATGGCCCGCATCTCAAGCTCGATACGGCATGACCCGTCTGGCATTGACTGCCAGACGGCGGCCCAGCTGTTGGCGTGCTCCAACGGGCTCGAATGCCGTGCAGGGCCGGGTTTGTATTCCCATTGGCCGATGCGACAACCCGATGATGGCGACGCCAGCTGACCGCCTTGCAAAAGCTCGGTTTGTGCGGCGCTCCAGGCGATGCCAGCCAGGGCTGTCCACAGCGCCGCCACTTGCCAACGGCAGGAACCCGCCGCAGCCCATTCCTCCACTTCCACCTGGTGCGGTGGCGCTGGCCCTGTATGCCAATTGCCCTGCTTCCCCATTCTCGGTGGCAGCGTCGCACTGGAGCCGCGATGGACTTCGCCGCCAGGGTGACCCTGATCCGCGAAGTGCCCACCGGGTAGGGTGAGCTACGGGCACCTTCCCTGACCAGCGGCCGAGTCAGCTTGGCGTGTGGCATTGCGTTACCGCCGATGGGGTGCCCAAGCGCCTTTCCAACACGCTTGACGGTGTTGTTCGGCGAGAAAACGGCTGGCCCAGGTCGTCCATCACCATGACAGCTGATCAGTCGATGCCACCGACTGCCATGAACTGGGCAGGGATCGGTTGGTGACCCTGCTCGCCAAAGAAGGTGGCCAGTTGATCGGACGGAGCACTGGGCCGAGCTCGGGCACCATCTCCTGGAAATCCATCTGCGGCTTCAAGCACCCGCCTGCCGAAGGGCTCCAGGCCAGCAGGTCGGCGAGAGCGCCTGATAAGCTCGGACGCCCCTGAGAGGTGGCTATGGTTGAAAGCGGCTCCCTGCTAAGGAGTTACAGGAGGCAACTTCTGTCTAGGCGTTCGAATTCCCTCCCTCTCCGTTTCTTTGATGCTCCGGGCTCGCGCCGGCTGGCGCCAAGAACCGGCGTGCTGGGCTTTCTGCCCCAGCTTCATCAGGGCCCGGCGAGCCTGGCCAGCGGCGCCACTCCGCAGCAGCGGTGTTGTCGTAGCGCGGGCAGCACCCTCTCCTGAACACCCACCAGGATGAAAAGATGGTGCCATCAATCTCCAACATACGCGTCGTTGGTTAATATGAGTCAAGGTAGCGAAGCATGCAGACAATGCGTCCTCAGGTAGTAGCCATAGTGTTCATGGAGTCGCGCCTGGCTCATCCAGCCGGCCTTGCTCCCACAGTCCTCGCCACTCTCCGTAGGCCTTCACCGAGAACCATCCACCTGCGTTCTCCGATCGGCCCGTCGTTCCACCTGATCCAGCGATCGCCTGAGCAGGTGCTACCGCATCCGGCTCCAGGCCGGCGGTGAGACCAAAGCTGCCGCCACAATCGCGCGTGCAGGAGCGCGCGGTGCCTCAACACTGAGCCGGTGCGTCTCCATCGCCGGTCCCATAAGAACTGGCGTTCCCGTCCATAGGGGCCATCACCCCCAGGTTTTCTGACAGAGAGTGCAACCCCGTCAACTCGGCCAATCCAGGCCCCGAACCAGCGATTGAGCACTTGCACGCTGGCGATCCAAGCCTCAGCTTGCCTCAGGCAAGCCGGGCCACTCTGTTGCCGCTCAGCACGTCTCCACCAGCAGGATGTGGCGTCATTGCTGAATCCTGATCAGTCGGCCATTGCCCGCCTCAGTTTCGCTGGCCGTTCCTCGATCAAGCGAGCCTGCAACCAGGCCTCCACCCCGGCCAGAAAACAAAAACAGTATTTCACCCACTGGCTGGAATAAACGGCGCTTGTCTCCCCCCAGCAGAGCCCAGACGGTGCTCGTCCAGAAGCCACTGTGGATCGCTCAGGCTGTCCGCCCTCCGATCAAGAACGGTCCGTAACGCACCAGCACACCGAGAATAGCTGGGCCGCGAGTCCGGGCGCCCTGTTGCTCCCAGTTCCGGATCCGCTCGATGCAGGACTGTCGCCCATCGCACCCCCTCAGCGTAAAAACGCCATCAGCCAAGGACCGCAAAACAATGCTGAGATTAGCACCTCAATCCCAGCTCTGGCCCCGGGCTGCCGCTGCGAGCGGCACCCGGCGCAGAAGAGCTGCTGATCGCAGGCAGTGCTGCGCTTGGCTGGCCACTTGATGGCTACTAGGCGGATCGGGTTCGGGCTGGCCACCAGGTTCGCGCCGGCGCTGCCTGGACGGGCTTGAAGCCCTGCTCGGCCAGGGCGGGCGGATAAAAGGTGCGCTGCCTCGAAGACCGCGGCTATCCCTGCTGGGCTCTAGAGCAGGCCGACCTGCTGGGCGCAGCCCTGGCCGCAGAGGCCACCCCGGCGCCGCCTGCTCATCCAGGGCGATCGAGGGCGGCGCTCCCGGCTGTGCTGCACTACGCCAGCAGGCGGCTGACCAAACCCATATCACTTACCTCTGTTCGAAGTGGCACCACGAGGCCCGAATTACGAGCTGCCTCCGCCTGGTCCAGAGCGCCTTGCCATGCCGGAAATCTGGATCCCCGGATGCCATCAACAGGAACGCTTCTGCCAGCGGTGGCGATCCGCCCCAGCCTGTTCAGCCTGGTGCGGGCCTGGATCTGAATCTTCTCGCGACCACAGACGCTTTGCACCCATGTGGGCTGTACGGCAAAGGCCGCTATTACTGCACAGCTCAGGAGCCGCAAGCATGGCCACAACGGGGCTGCGGTGGATCAGCTTGCCGCCCACAGTCGCGCATCCGGTGGCAGCCACTAACCCGCAGCGAAACTGCCGGAGCCTGCCGTGTGCGTGCGCTGCCATGACGCACAACCCTTCCTGAGGCACGGCTGGAGCAGCGGCTCCCGTAGGTTGCTAGGCCCCCATAAACCTCGCCCAAACGCCAATTGGCGAACCGAAGCCAACTCAGCTCTCGGTGTTCATCCCCCCTGTACAACGAGCAGGACAGTTGTGCGTTGCTACTGGATCAGCTTTCTGGCGTTTCTGCGGCCGATGGGCGAAGCTTTGAGCTGCGTGCTGCGTGGATGACTGGCTCCAGCGACGGAAAACCGCCGCCGCCCTAGAGCGCCCAGGCCAGCCGGATTCCGGAAACTTGGTGCGGTTTTGCTGCGCCGCCAACTACGGCCAGACAGCGGCCGAGCGGCAGGGTTCGATGCCAGCGCTGGAGGTGCTATTCCCTTGGATGGGCGTCTGCCCAGAACGACCCGCGACATCCCCCTGCTGCTGGAAAGCGCTTGATCAGGGCTACGACTTAGTCAGCGGGCGGCGCACCAGCCCAGGATGCGGCGCTGCACGGCTGCTCCTTCCAAGATCGCCAATCGCCTGAATCGCCCGGGTCACTGGGCGGTACGCTCCCACGTTACGCGTTCGCTCAAGCTACCGCCGCGAATGGTGGCCGATCCAAACCTCTATTGGCAACGCACCGTTTCCTCCGCCTGGCCTCATCGGAGAGCTCGGAGGCAAGCGAGGTGAGGTGACCACCACGCCCGCCGCTTCTGCAGCCAGCAAGTACGCATCGATTCGCCACCTTCCGGGTGCTGATGCGACCTGCTGACCGGGTCTGGTTCATGAACGATCCTGACCCGGACCCAAATTGCATGTCTTTGTTCGCGTCTGGCCTCCCTGGCTGTTTGGCTGGTGATCAGCCTGTTTATTGGGCGAAAAGCTGATCTTCGATGCGATATCGGCCAACCGCCGTTGCTTCGGTGGCCGTTCTCGCCATCCCTGGCCGGCGTCCAGGTGTTCGCCTTCGGCCTGCTGGTCCGAACTGCAGATGCGCAACCTATCACGAAAGCCAGGTCGGCCTATCTAACCGGTGCGGACACCATTGCGCGCCGTCTCATGTGGCAGCGGCCAGCGGCTTGAGCCCCGCTTGCCACCGGAATCGGACCAGCCCCCTCGGCGCCAGGGCCGCCACCCGTGGATCGAATCAAGACGGCCCGCCGCAGAAAGGGGCAGCACGAGAGCGATCCCCCGATCGCAGGGCCAGCGTGGAGGCCGCGAGCCGATCGTCGCCTCTTGCCCCGAAAGCGACAGCGACGTTCCGCGCAGAGCCGTTGCTTTCTGCCGCTCACCACGCTGAACGACCAAACTCCAAAAATCAGTGACCCGCTGCCCAGCCAGTGCCTTTCCGGATCTTGTTCTTGGTCTTGGTCTTGGTCTTGCACCAGACTGCGCCGCAAACACGCCCTGGGCTGGTCCCTCCCCGGGCCGAAAGCCCGCTGGCCAGGCCGACGGATACGAGCAAAGCCAGGCGACAAGAAAAAATTTGCCGGTCTGATCGACGCCACTGAAGAACGCCATCAGCTGAAGAGCTCCATGGGATATGATTTTATGTCACCCCTGGCGACCCTTGCCAGTGACCCGGAATGCTCGATAACAGTACGCCGGTGCTTTATTGGCCCGAGCCTGACTGGAGAATTCGCCGCGCCTGCTTTGACCGCTCCATCCTCGTTCCATTTCGTGTTGAATCCTTGGCCCGGCCATCGCCATGCCCTGTTGTTTCAACGTATCGAAGCCCGCACTGAGCCCAGCATCCCCTGCGATTGCCTCCCTGCGCGTTGGCCTTTTGCTGCGTTCGCCCTTCCCGTTCTTTTCATGACCGTTGCACCCGTCGCTGATGCCACCGCGGCAATCTGGCCACTCCCGTCAACAGCAGCTATTTCTCCAAGGCGTTTCTGAAATGCCTGCCGCCAACCGGCCTTCCCTTGTCGCCGAACCGCGCGCCTTGAAGTGGGCATGGCCCATGGCTTTCTGCTCTACGGGACACGTTCGGCCCTCACCGGTCCCCGCGTCTGACGAAACGCCAGCACCTCTGCCTGCTGGCCACATCGGGGCTGGTCTAGATTTCCAACGATCTGCCTGTCGTTTACGGCACGGCGGCATGCTCCCAAATGTCCAGCCCCCCGACGCCACGATCGACAACCCACCTGCCGACCTGTTCACCAAAGCCCGTTGGGCGAATGACCAGTACGCTTCTGGCTCGGCGGTTGCGCGGTCGCCGCCTTCGCCTGTTTCCTGGCTGGCAGCCTATGGGCTCGCCACTATGAAGGCTCACGGTCGGCCTGGCCCGGCCTCAGCTGAGTCACCACCGCCATCCCAAGGGCGGGCCCAGCTCTAGAGCCCGCACTCAGGTGGGGCTTTAAGATGCGCTATCGCCACCCCTCCGGCATGGGCCTCCATCCAGCCCCTTGCCGACGCCTTAGAACCCCTTGAACACGATCAGCCGAGCGCTGCAACGCTAGCCCCATGTCCGGTGTCGGACCCTTCTTGAAAACGCCCCGTGCTCACCTGTTGGAGCCTGTTGTGGATGTTGGCCCTGAACAGCCTTCAGGACGCCAGTGGAAAAACCTGCCACCGATTCGCGGCCGATCAGTCCATATGTCGAGCAAACTATCCCCGGTTGCGGCGCCGCCGTGTGGAGCAGGGCTCACCACCCCCCTGGAGCGCCAGTTGACGGGCTGGAGCGACTCGAAAACGTATTCCGTCTTCCCCACCAGCTCGGCCAAACAGCAGCTCGATTCCCCTGACCTTTTGAGGGGCAATCCCGAGCTCAATCAGATCAACGCCACAGACGAGCCCTCCCTGGCCAACCGTCGCTGCCCCCCAGGTCGCGCGGCTGGTTACAAGCAGCGCAGCTCGACGATCTGCTATGTGGCTGAGTTCACGCGCCCGAGGGGCTTTCGAACCCGCTTTCTTGAGCGGCTGATGAAAGCTGCGCGACACGCTTGCAAACGGGTCAGCGGTCGGCAACTGTGGCCTTCTCGGCACAAGCCCGCTGCCTTCCGCTATGCTGGATCCCAGGCTCTCGAAACACGTGGGCTGACGATCAGCGATTGTGGACGCCCTGCGCGAGCAGAGCGTGCTGCGGCCTGGCCAGGTGGGCGATTTGCACCCCAGCCAAGAAAATCAGGAACCACCTTCCGTTGAAAAATGGAAGGCGCTGCGCAGCGTTGCCTGAAACTCGAAAGAGCTGTGTCGCCAAAACCCCCAACGGCGGGGTGGTGTTGCTCAAGGAGTGGGCGGTGAGCCTGGATCTCGAAACTTCGAGAGCACGCCATCAATCGGGCCATCCACCGTGGCGTGCTGAATCTTCCACGGGACGTAGCAATGCCCTGGAATGTCACAATGCCGTCAAGCCTCCCTCGCGAGATTCCGAGACCCAGCTTCCCGCCAGGCATTGAGCTGCCCAACGGACGTCGATGTGGCCGATACGGTGCGCGAAAGCATTTCAGCTGACCTGGAACAGCTGCGCGATGCGGCCTTGCTGCTACGTGCTGCTCGTGCTGCTGGTGGCCTTGGGCAACAGTCGACTGCCTTGGTCAGCGCTGCTGCGGTCCCGGTTGCCCTGATTGCAGCATCACGTCTTACGGCTCACATGCAGCTCGCATCAACACGGCTTCAACCTGTTTCGGCATGGTGCTCGCCCACCGGACTTGTGGTGATACGCCAATTTCGCAAGCGAAGACATTGTCGCGGCTGGAAGCCGGCGAATCCGCCGATGCGGGCGCCCGCCATATCCATCAGGAACTGGGGTGTGCCGTGATCCCACCTCCCTTGTCTGTGTGGTCTTCCTGCGTGCGGCGCTATTCCCGGCGTGCGGCCGGCTTTTACCAACCGATCGCGACACGATTGGCGGCCACGATTCTCTTTCTTCCACCTCAACGCCCTCACCTTCACTCCCGTGGGCTGCCAAGCTGCTGCTCGGCATGCTGGAAGAACCCGATTGGCTAGCCGGCTGTGCAGCGCCCCCAAACCTGCTGACCGCTGCGCCACTGGTGACGCAAGCCTTGGAACGCAGCTTTCGGCGCCGCCGCCTGGTGCTGCTCGGATTACTCGGCGGCTGGTTGCTGCGTGCTGGGCCCTTGCCAGCTGCCCAACCGGCTTCATCCCCCCAAGAAGACCTACAAAGCCAGGTGCGCGGCGTCTGTGCTCCCCGGTGGTGCCTTCAAACTGCGCAGCACCGAGCGGGTTGTGGAAAGCCGCAGGTGGTGGCCGAAGAAAAGCTGGTGCGGGTCGGCAACCTTCTACGCCGGCCGCTCCTTCGGCGGACAGCGTCCCCAAAAAAGAGCATCTTCTTCTCTCGCCTACAAAAAACCGCTGGAGGCCAGCGGCAACGCCAAAGAAAAAAAACAGCAACATAGCCATCGCCCAACGCTGGGGGGCTGCCATTGCGCCGAAACAGATCCCCGAGGCCACGGTGCTGCGAGTGTCCCTCCCCCCGTTTGCGGGGACTTCAGCAGCGAGGGCTTGAGCCGAACTGCTTCGAATTCAGCCGGCGCCGGCCTCCAATTTCAAGCGGGGACTTCGAGCCAGGTGCTGCGCAGGCTTCATCGCAGTGCGCGTCTCGCGCCAATATACGGGCCACTCGACGGCCTCTCTTGAAGACGGGTCAGCAAACACGCTTCAGTGTTGCCGACGGCCCCCTTTTGCTGCGCTTGAAACCGGATCGGCTTGCGGATGGGCTTCCCTCGGACCCTTCGAAATCTCGGGAAAACACCCGTCCGTTCGGGGGGAAACAGAACCCCTCGGGGCCAAAGCTTTGGCAGTTCGCCTATTTTGTGAAAAAACGACAAAAGCTTTTGAAAAGGGGGGGAACCCGGTGCGCGGGGTTCGTGGTTTTTTTTTCCCCCCCAAAAAAGGGGCCCCCTTTTTTGGGAAATTGGCCCCGAAAAAGGGGGGGGGGGGACCCCGGGGGGCGCAATGCGAAGACGTCATCTCTCTCTGT
>Ga0163217_1067580_pt1 | contig 11405 bp, 5 predicted proteins | sample SynspAceP_FD_185933 | JGI IMG/M metagenome (GOLD analysis project Ga0163217, IMG submission 185933) | Saline lake microbial communities from Ace Lake in Antarctica - Synechococcus sp. Ace-P (PacBio error correction) | ecosystem: Environmental > Aquatic > Non-marine Saline and Alkaline > Saline ... | reverse complement strand
GTTCACAATGAATATCGACAAACTCGCTCTCGCGGAGCATGTTCCTTTCCGTCATTGCTCTGGCGACAGTAGGGCTGAGCCACAGCCATCCTTCCCAACTCAATATCTAAACATAATATATCTCGCCAGCTGCTCATCCGTAAACGAACTGGATCTTGAAAAAAAATTATATCCGGGACTTACACGACTTGCCCAAACGTCACATTTGACTCACCATCAAGGGCCATTCAGATAGACCTCAGCATTGTGGAAATAAAGGATCCAATTGGATTGGTCTCGTAGGCGGGTTGAGAACATACGGCTTTCCTGTTTCTATTTTGGATTAATTAACCTGCTTGAATCGCCATCGCGATTTTATAGAATTTTCAGGTTGTTCGATCGCCTAAACTGTCGACGATCTCTTTGCACACGCTCCGCGGAAAGGAGCTTTATCCGGTCATAAGGTAATAGTGACACCTGCCTTTTTTCCAATTCCGCATAGATTCCGGCAGTTGAGTGTCCATAACAGGCTCACTACTGATAGACTTGTGATTCATCTGCCGCCTCTTTGAACCATTGCTTCCTGTGGAGTTCAAATGATTCCAAACCTTTGTTACTGCCACAATGACGGACTCAGGCAGGCCGCATTTGCCTCATCAAAACTAACGAATTTACCAAACCCTTCATACATGCTCTTGGAGGTATACAAACTCGGAGGATTATTTTTTCTGCGGCATCCGACGATTTCCTTGCTGAAGTGCGGTATACAATCCCCGTAGGATACAGGAGTGGTGATTTTTCCCCCCAAAAAAAAAAGAAACCCCAGGGGGGGGGCGTTTTGACCCATATTGGGATGCGGTGACACTTTCCATCACCCGAACTTTCTTTCCTGAACCAAATCCGCTGAGTTAGTACGGATTATCTTGTTGGTGTAAAAACTTCGCCTTGCCTTGCATCGTAATAGGTCAGTCACGCAGACCACTATATTTTTCATCCATCTCGAGCGGGATGAGTAGTTGCTTTCCGATTGGCCCTTCTAATACCTTTTTTTGATTCGCATATCACGAAATAAATAAGGTAATCTCCGAAGACAGACCATCGCTCGGAGCAAGCCTTTCTAATGCTGCAGCGGAATACCTTGTCGTCACTTCCCAAACTTCCGATTTGCCAGAAGTTACCAATAGTCCGGCCGTTCACAGAACACCCACACTGTTTGATTTGAGAAATTACTTTCCTATCCGCTACTCTCGTTCGCCATCCGACCTTCTCCTTTCAATCGTCCTTTGGCCAAGAAAAAGCATCGTCTCATGCCACCGGATGGGGCTTAGTAGACCTGGCGCATGGCCCATTTTGTCATTTTGGAAATTTAGTGTGGACTACCACAGGAAAAAGGGAGCAACTCCTACCAGAAGGATAGGCAAGGATTAAAAAAGAATGGGGATTTTTTTCATGAGGTTTATTGAATTGAGCTAGTCCTTACTACGATTTCTTGCAAAAGACAAGAAATAAGCTGAGGACACGACACCATCATAGTATTAAATGGTCTATTGATCCTCGGCCATTTTTCAAATCAATTATGGCTAGCGGCTTTTTTACAACCTGAGATCAGGAAATTTTAAATTGGATTTTTGTTCTTCCTATAAGTATAGAGTCGCTAAAAAACCGCCATTAAGTTTAACATTAAAGGTCTTTTTGAATCCTAAATTTAAAAAAGAACTACCTGAAATGAAAAATTCTAAGACCTTGAAAAACGCGATTCCGTAAAAAATACCAATAAATCTAAAAATACAAGTACTTGCTTTTAGCTGAATCCTATTCTTGAAAAGGAAGATACACAATTACGACGGGCTTCCTTTGGATGAGAAGATAATTCCTCGAATCAATTCCAAAAAGACTTCTTCCGTGCCCGGCGTACCATCGCACTGGCGAAAAAAGGAAAGAAAATGGGCGGTATAACAGTGTTAAATTTCATGGCTCGAGAATTCAGAGGCTATCAGGACGCACCTACACACCAAACGTACTTGGGATCTATTTACTCAATCGTGTGCTGGAAGGGCTATGCCTGAAAATTCAGCAATGTCGATTCCAATCTTCGAGAGCGAATGCGGAAGCTGGGAAGACTGCATTGCAAAGGACTAAATTCACTCCGAATGCTCGTGACCAATGAGGCCCACACCGTAGCACTACGTTGATGGGTCTGTGGACTGGGCCTGAAGGACATTATCACGATAAGTGAAAAGTGAAAGCCAAGGCTGCTGGAATGGAATTTGGGTAGCTGGCTAATAGGACTTCACATTTGAATGCTCGACTGCATTTTTCGATATTTTGCGAATTTCCGCATTCCACGTAAGTGGCCGGAAAATGGATAAGTGATTGAGTTTGAGTTAATTATTAACCTTTTGTCTTTTTTCATACCTTTAAAGACTCTAACACTTATATAGCCACTTAAACTTTCGAGGTTATGAGAATAGTCTCAAAGGTTTAGTGCATATATTTCTTTTTTGAGACTTTTCTCATTGCCGATCCAGGGACTGAAAACACAGCGAAATACCCAAGATTATTATCCGCAACGCACAAGTTCTAGCTTTCTTATTCCGTACTTTCTGAAGTTGCTTTTTAATCTCACTTTAACGGATAGGATTAATATTCCCTACTTTTCGCTCGATGGGCATGATTGATTTCAAAGAGATTTTTTGCCGTTTGACTCCCTGATCTTTTTCTTCACGTTGAATCGACTATACTCGGTTCCATACCGATTGTGATCATATTATGCCGAAACAAAAGGTGGGTCATTATTTCATGTCCGGAAGAAGGCAACTCTCTTGTCTGAGCCGGCGGCAGCTCTCTCTCCCATGTGATTGTGTTGCCTTGTTGGCTGGAAAAATCAATCCTCAATTCTTTTTAGGTATTGGAAAGGAGAAGAACTTTTGCTTCGCGGGAGCATTGCATCATTTTTGCGATTCCGCGCCGAGATGATCTGGGGATTGAGATAGTTTTCAAGAGACCTGATGTGCGCTGAAGCTACTACTACCCAACCAGAGAACAGCTTCGATCGTTCCGATTGCTTTCCTGATCTGTATCGCTCGTGTGGACAGCTGGACCCTTGACTACTTATGTTTTGACACTGCAAAGCCAGACATTTGGCAGCTCAATATTTTGCGATCGGGTATTTTGTTGAATTTGATTGTACTTTGTCCTTATGCTGTGCCTTAGAAAGCTCAGAACTGGCTGCTCAGCGATTAGCGTGTATTCGCGTAAAAACCGGCCAACTGGATTGTTCTTGAGAAGAATTGTTTGATAGTCGTAATTTTTTGCCTTTCAATTGCAGCTTAGACCAAAATTATTTTAACTCAAATGTTTCTTTCCTGCGCGTAATTTTATCTAATATGCACATGTCCGAGTTCCTTTCAACTCAGATCTATTTCTTTGACCATGATTCACGAATTTATGTGACAGGGAGCGCATGAGCAGAACGCGCAATCCGGGCCGGGCGGCTATGGAGCTTGTTGCTCTCAAAAATTTTTGGGCGCCCCGCGGCTCATTCTCGCGAACCGCCATAATAGCAGGAGGGCTCGGCATCCTTATCGACACGTAATACATGAACTCCGAGGCGCTTTTTGGCTCGTAATCGAGCGCGTTCCAAGAATGAAAAGTACCAATTTTCCGCAGTTCAGCTTATTCGGACAATCGCCAATATGTACTGGTGGGATTCGGTCGAGAAAGAGTTGGCTTTGGGTTGTTGCAGAAAAAAAGGGCTTTAAGTGATAAAAAGCATCCTAGATCTCTGGTTGCTTACATCCCGGCTCTCTCGTTGAAATATAAAGGCCCCAATAATTCTGTTCTGGCGGTAAAAAGCCATTTGCAGGGGGAATATGAAAATGAGCGCTGTGATTTCAGCTGGCTGGTGGTAAGCTAGCCTGACTGCATCCCTCAAATCTTGCCTGAAGAGTATCAGGCTATTGAAGAAAGCAAAAAACATAAGTCTGAAAACAGATGGGTAGCGTGTTCCCATTATGGAATGTCTGTGTTGGAATTATAACCTTCTTCTAAAATAGCGATCTGGGACACGTTTTGCTCCCTCGTTTCATATAAGTCGAGCTCAAAAGCGTCAGATTCCTTCTATAGACATAAGCAGCTATTTTCTTCCTTTAAAACGATATTCTGGCCTTCTTTCTTCCAATCAAGATTCTCTCGTGGCTTAGGATAAGTTAAATTGCACTCGTATGGGTCAACTAAAGGAATTCACTGGACGATCAGAACAGTCCATTAAGTTGCTCATGTCATATTGTCAGCTTCTAATGGGGTAATTGCCAAACCAGTGATCTTCCACTAATTCATTAGAGTATGAGAAGCGAGATTTCTCGCCTACTGGCACTTTTACAATACCTCTCCGCGGAACTGGCCATATATTGCTCCCCATTTTTCACGCCCTAGATAATTGCTAAATAGATTAGTGGCCGCCTCATTCTCGTGCATTTTCGAATGGTCCTGCGTTAAAATCCATTTTTCTTTTGAGTGTATTGACATAGATGGAACCCTACCACCTCCATACGAATCTCCCCAACCCAAACGCCTGTGAAGTGTAGCCTCTAATTGGTGCTCATCCCAAGGACTTTGGCTTGAGCTCAATTCCTGTTTTCTCCACGCATTCCTCACGAACTCCTGCCATAGGGTACATATTCCCCCAAGTTATGGTATCAGAGAAAAGTCTTAATCGTCTGATTTCTGACGTGAATCGTTTCAGTCCGGCTTAATATCATCGTCGGTATGCTGAAAATGGCACCCAGTCTATCGGATTCACGTAATTGCTGCCAAACATGAGGAGGGGTCAATAGGATTCTTTCACCGTGATTGGGAGTGAAGGTATTGACGTTCGTACCATGAGTTTTCAGAGCATAGCCAACCGTACTACTCTGTGACGAGATTAGATTGAAACTGGTCCCGAAATGACCCCCGAAACTTCTCCAGCCTTCCATGGGGCAGTTTCAGTTAGAGCACGGATGACCCCAAGATTCTGCCGCATATGTGAATGATTGGTGTGAGTACCGGACTTTCTCTTTTAGATATTTCGTCCCGCCGTAAGAGTTCATATTTTTCAAATCACCACCCTTTCTTTGGATTACCTAGTTCATGTTGTAAGCCTTACTAACGTTCGGACGTTTGACCATTTCATTTTCACTCCTCCTCCCAATTGACGCCTTAGAGACATAATCGGATAAAGAAGCCGGACGCAGATGTTTTTGATTTTTTGATTTCGATGCTCTGGATCTCCCCAAGTGAAGAATTCTACAAAATAGCGCCGTATGGTAGTTTCAGATTTTGCCGAGCATTGAATATTATCCAGAGTCGCTTTTAGCCTCCTCCGAACAAAAGTCTCATAGTCTAGGGTGCAGTAGCTACAAAATCAGTTGCGCCGAGCCATCTTTTCTAAACACGCAAAGGTCTTTAAAGCCTTTGAACGCCGATTTCTAATGCTTTGTGAATTGGTTGAATCGAGATCCAAGCGTATCAAAGGCTGCAGGTCATGATCCAGATTGGGATTTGCCATGGGGAAAGAATTTTATAATGAGAATGAAAAATTTACGAAATTGTTTCGCCTCTACCCAATCTAAGAAATACCTTCTTCGCGATCTCAATTTTTAGCTTTTTGTCGTTTCCCAAAGTGCTCTGGCTACAAGTCCCAGTTAAACGGCTGTCCGGTTCGGATTTCGTGGGAGGATTTTTTCGAGCTTTTTCCTGCTCCACAATCCGATGTTCGCATAGGCAGATTTGGAGCAATCGCTTCAAAAATCCGGTCAAGGAGCTGGCTTATCGCTTTGGAAAGAATCCCAGATTATTCAGCCTGTTTCTTCTTCGAAGCTTTTCTTCCAATTCAGACAAATTCAATATCCTTTTAAGGAATAGCGATGTGTCGTTTTATAGACTAGCGTGTTCTCATCCTCAATCACTGCCATGGTGCATTAATGAGAGACCAAAGCCCCTCTCTCACCACCCAGTTTTCAAACCCAAAAACGTATTTTCGCGCTTCATCGAGATTTGTATAATACTGGGCGGCAGCCACATCATTTTTTTGGTTTTGAGTTATTTTTCTTCTTCTCTTGTGTGTCACCCTCTGACATCACATGACGCGATCTCCGGCAATCGACTATAGGTGTGCTACGCCGCATGGCCTCATATGCTACGAGTCGCATAGCCAATGAAGAGAATTTTAATGGATCTGATATACAGAGATCGCTGCTCGCGTATATACATCGCGGCTCTCCGCGTGCATTCAACTACGGCCATTCAATTGTACTTTGAGTCTTGCTCTACCCAAGTTAACGTAGCGCCTCGGATGCTCCGCGCTAATCTAGATACGTTCCTCGGCATTCAATTCGTACACATACAATGAGAGACAATCATCTTCCTCTACATTCAAACTATCCTGTCTCTTGAATGACATCAAACGCCGACGTGAGACCAGATCGAATTGGGCGTCGCATCACCCTGCATTGCGAAAAGTAATGCGGTGTTTATTTAATATAAATCTCGATTATCGCCGCCTAAAGTGAATTTGGCTCACTCTCTGCACATTCGTGGACTACTAGTGTTTTTCGCGCTTCCATGGCACCTAACCAGCGTGGATAGTCTCAGAGAATGACTAGGATCTCGCGCACTTTTCACTGTCGTGCAAGGTTCCAAGAAACGAAGCAGTACTATTCGCTTCGGAAGAATCCACTTACTATTGCCTATCTCTAGTGCACTTAGTGTCTTTGATGTTCTCACATTCAGCTTTTAATTTCTTTAAGTCGGGCATGTCTCGCCATGCAATTTTCCCATAATAGACCATAATCTACTTAACATGTTTCTAGTCTCTTTGTGTTCACCCCTAGTCTTCGCCTCGTATGTGCTCGACTCCACACCTCTTCGATAAGACCGCATATGTCAACTATACGGTCATTTTACGGTCAGCTCAGTCGCGCAAGACCTTCTGCGCACTTTTGAGCGTATGCATCGAGAAGAAGCATAATGCTAGATCTGGTCGCCACTTCGTGAACCCTCCATTAATAGAACTGTCCTTTAGGACACTCGCAGCATTACAGTGAAATTGTATCTCATGTGATCTCCGTGCGTTCCTATTTGAATTAGGGACTCTCGTCTCAACTCGGCGCGTTTCGTAATTTATTGACTTATGTCATGTGCAGCGCACGTCCGTGCTCTGTTTCTGCGCGCTGCTCACCGATAGAGAGTAAAATATTCACATGACTGTCTGGAGTTGATGATAGACTGCTCATATAAGTCAAACTCGCGAGGTATCAATTAACATTACAAGAAAAACCACACGTTATTTCTTACGCTTAGGTAAGCAGTTAATATTATCGAACCTCGGGTCATCATACATGTGTACCACTAGAGCGTCTTATGTGTGACATTTCTGCCGCTCTCTCTCTAATGACTTACCATGACGACTGTGGGGTCCATGTGAGACACACTGTAATCAGTGGAACGATCTATAATCCAGGATTACCTGCGAGTCGATATGATCATCGCTGAAAATGACATATGAACTGTAGAATCGAATTGTGTTCTGTCTTATCACACTCTCGTTTCGTGGCAAGCAACGCGTTTACTAACTTCATAATAGCTCGCGCTTTTCTGTTGGAACCCAATCCTCGCGCAAATTAAGGTACTAGGAGACTCTTGCCTCGCACTCTGCAAAATCGTCTCGATGTGAGAATGCTGCAATACCATCTCTCGTCATGCTCGTCAGCGCTTTGCTTTTTCGCGGCTAAGATTCTATCCCCCGTATTTGTCGCACCTGGGTTGGTGAGTACTGCTGCACCCCATGCTGCTTATGAATCATGCATTGACGGAGCTCATAGCGTGAGAATTCCAGGTTATGCCTCGTCTAAGCGTTAACCTGTTGACAGAGCTCGCCTCAATAATCTAGCATCCCGCCATGGTGCGTACTCGCCACTGTGTGTTCCTTTTCGTCTATCGGTTATCGTTGACCGTATACCAGTTATGTTGCTGTTAAGACTCTCCAGAAGACTCGCAATCTTGCTGATGTACTCATCAGTAGGTTCCTATTTCGAGATGAGCAAAAAAGACCTCAAAAAAAAAGCTCATGTAAGGCGTCGAAATGACCACGCTGCTTTAACAACAGAGTCTCATAGCCACTGAAATGTACTCTCACATTTCTCAACTCCGCTCGATTCTTTTGTAGGGATAATGCGTGGAGTGATACACCCTTATTTGTCGCCGCGCAGATAAAACATACGCAGCTCTCACTTGATATAACCCTGCGTTCTGAAAATAATTAAGCTATTCAGCTCATATCCGCATTAGAATCACTCTTGACATCTGTCTCAGCCTCTCTCTGAAGCCCTGCGTGAGAACGAGAGTTGACCGATTAGAGTTGATTAGGCAATCGGCTCTGTGATCTCCGCGCAAAACTAACTGATAAACAATCATTCGGATAGTCGCCGTCTCTCGAATGGATGCTAGAGACCATGAGGTCCTCATAGTGAATAAAGTGACAGCACTCGCGTGAAGACATAGACGTTCAGCTATTAGATTATACGCTGTGTTAGTATTTACAGCTTGCGTAGATCTGCGGCCTGGCTTATTCGTTCTGTGTGTACTTGGAGAAGCAGTATAAAAAGTTTGAGTTAGACGAGTATTCATGCGATACTTCATTGGTAGTACTCTTGGATGTTTCAGTTAATACAGTACTAAAGTACTGAATATATGGTATGTGCAAGCTAGGATATGTTATCGAGTATTGGAGGTACGCGCGATCACTAGAGATAGAAAGTCATGCGACAGTAATTTCTTGAGTTTGTCGATGCGCATACGAACATGCTCACTCCAATGATAAGGTGTTTCTCTTATCTCTGATTCTATTCTCAAACTCTCCTATTACTTGTCTGCTTCAGAATTGGGAAAACTAGTAATCTCAAAGACAATTTCCTGCTCCGCTTGCGCTATATTACTTTATCTCCTGAGTCCGTAGCAGGTCGGTTTATTCCGTGCCCGATGTGGTGAAGAGATTTCTTTGGGCTCGGTATGAATCCTCAAAAGTCGGACTTTTACCAGGCAACGTATGCCAACAGTCACTCAACTATTTGGAATAAGCTCAATCTACACAGGAAGAGTAAAGTAATTCGTTGGAATTAGCCTTAGCCTAGCACGATAAATGCTTATATAGCAGGTTCTTCGCTTGGTCAAGGACTCTTTTCGGCTTGACCGAAGCACCATCTGGCATGCTGCTATTGACGCCTACCCTTTTCCTATGGATTTCTTCTTGCGCGGGCCTTTAAACTTCGGGGCCTATCGATTTTATAATTATCGTTGATTCATTTCTTTCTCCCTACTCAACTGGTATTGCCACCTACGGTTAGAGGGATATTCCCTCAAACTTGCCTTCCTTAACCTTACGCTCATGATGTATATATGCGACATATTTGATTTAGGAGTTTATACGCCATGGCAACGTTGAGCTCAAGCAAACAACGCGCTTTCATTGTATGAATTTTACGCCCTTAGTATTTCGTTTAAATGTGTGATTGATCCAGAAACTGGCGGAACGAGAATTAGTCCGCACTGTGCGACCCCAATATGCAACGAGCCCCAAAATTGTTTACCGACGTATTGCAGACAGGAAAGGTGGATTTCGACATCAAACAACATTGGAGATCCAGAAGAAGGACCATTACGAAGCAGCAGCCTGTCATGGTTCATCAAGCGCTTTTGAATATGCCGATGTTGTGTGTAAAGGGAACGTCCTTGGCTGTTACTAGTGTTCTTCTCTCTTTTCGCTCAAGGACTGAACAGTTACCGGTGGCTTTAGCGCCAGATTTTCGGTACTCATTTGCTTCTCCTGGTCGTTGTTATATCCAGTTCAGACGACTTAATACTACTTGCTAGATGAACATTAAAGTTCTATGGGGCAACTTGACTTCGGCTTCGCTGAGCGCTCCGGTAAATATTGTGCCGAGTTCCTGATGACCTTAGTCATCAATAACAAAGATTTGATTACACCGCTGTGGGGCTTCCAGCTTAATAACCTAATTCACTCACGCTGTTTGAGCCGCATGGGCACGTAATTTTCTGCGAGCGCAAAACCACCTACTGTCAGGTTAGAACAATGCGCTACCAGATATCTCTCACCAGCCGCCATTTTTATCTCCCATATGGGCGTACTCGCCGATTAATTTCCCTGCGGCTATTTGAACTATCTATAATCGCCTCAAGCCTGTCTCGGGCGGTCGAACAACAGTTGTGGGTACCGCTTTGTACATAAATCAAGGCACACAGTAAACAAAGCCCTTACAGATTAATTCTGCACGCTATCTCCACCTGGATCGTTTGTATTTGCATTACACATATAGATGTAGTGTAAAAATAAAAAACGTTAAAACGGTCTAACTCAAACTGGCAAAAAAAATGAAGAGCCAAGGACATTACGCATAGTCAGGATGAGGATCATGGCTACGCGTGACTTTTGTCGAGGCAGAGCGCCCCTTATTTTTATAGCAAAGATACTCACCAATCGCCGAGCAAGCCGGATGAATGGGGTGGATTGGTAAAAACACTTTATTACCCCTCTACACCAAAGCCGGTAGCTGGTTTAGTGCGTTCTTGGCGAGATATTCACCAACCTTTCCTCTGTCTCTGTCGACGCCCCCACTTCAGACCGAGAACGTTTCTGTTGCGATTGTCTCACGGCTGATAAATTCAAGCCGGAATGCCTTCACCTTCCTAATGCCCATCATAGCAATAGCGTATTCGATCCCGTATCGAACGTCTGGGTACTCGAGGCAGGGCAAATGCCCACATATGTACCTACCTAACCATTGAACATAACAGGCGCCGATTACCCGAGGACGACTACGGCACCTCGAACTTCAACGTGCTCTCTGACTCGGACAAAATGGGGCCATGAGGTGGCAGAGAGACTCTAAAACCCATTGGCCTGATACACTGTAGACATGCGGGAGCTTTCTTCGTTCAACATTGCCATTCGTATCAATTGTGCCCATGGACGTCATCTGTAGTAACTTACCAACTGGATTTTCTGTATCCGGACTCCATTGCCAACAAAATTCTTGACAAAATACATTATATGTCACTAAGTTTAAGATAGCACGAACCTTTTTATCATGGCCGAATAGGCTAAACCAATTTTTAGACTCACTAGCGCCAAGGCAACACAGGGATAAACTGTACTTGAATTGAGCTTTGTGACTGGTGATTGACGATGCGCCCATCTTCTCAGACTGTTGAACCACCATCGAATATGTCAAACCTTTCTTATTAACGAACACCGAAGGGCTCGCCTCTGATATCACGCACGACACTCACGGTGTTGGTTCGATATGTAGACCCATCACAGATAAGGACTGACACCGTGAAACGGAGTAGACTTTCAACCATTGAGCGCA
>Ga0163217_1060347_pt1 | contig 11405 bp, 7 predicted proteins | sample SynspAceP_FD_185933 | JGI IMG/M metagenome (GOLD analysis project Ga0163217, IMG submission 185933) | Saline lake microbial communities from Ace Lake in Antarctica - Synechococcus sp. Ace-P (PacBio error correction) | ecosystem: Environmental > Aquatic > Non-marine Saline and Alkaline > Saline ... | reverse complement strand
CTTATAGATAGAAAGGGCGCTAAAGCCTATAAGAAGCAATCCGTATAAGTGCTCTCAGTAGATTACAGAAAAAGGAGTTCGCACAGCTAACAATTGAGTCATAGTTTACTCTACTTATGATCAAAAAAATGTATTGTAAGTGCTAATCCTATTTGTATTGAAAGCCATTACACCAGTTTGACGCTTTTGGAAGTACCCGTCAATATGGTTGTGCTTGGAGAGCATTTCATAATTGGGGCTATACTTTATAACACAAAGCATGAGATAGCTCGATTTGTTATGCCCAAAAATCTATCGAAGCAAAAGAAAAGAATTTAATATTTCAGGATTATTGTTATCTTCAATTAAAGTGAAATTCTGAACTTGGTAATTAGGATACAATTCCGCTCATCTCCTACAATAAATGACTAGTTGAATTGGCTAGGAAATCTCTCGTTTTAATTCAGATTTATTAATCGGCATTTATTACACCTAGGTAATATTTTATGAGACAAAAGGATATGGAAAAGACATATGCCGACACTTTGGAAGAATTTGAATGAATAAGTCTTAATTAAAATCAGAAGACTTATTAAAATTAACTACACTTTAAATAAATGTACTAGTTCATCGATATGAGAAAGAAGTATGGCTGTTCAAAAAAAATTACAATTGAATTTAAGGACAGTATTCGAAATTCAAAGAAACATCTCTATTGTTTCTGAAATGGAAAATAAATATGAACGTGAGAGCTTAAGAAAAGAAGATAATAGTCTGACTTAGCTACTATTTCTCAATGAAAAAGCAGCAAATTCTCGAAAAAACAAATTCTAATATTATAGGATTTTACCAGCTTACTTATCTTATCCTACCTAACTATTTTATTTCTCGACTTTAGCCATTTTAAAAAGCAGAAAAAGAACTAAACGATGCTATGCGCAATTGGAATTGCAAGAAAAAATGAGTTGGCCGTTTTCCAACTTTAAAGCGCTCAATCTCAAATGAATCCCCACTTGATTTTTAATGCTTTAAACTTGTTCAAGACTAGTCCTCCTGAAGACATCGAAGTTTCAACAAATATTAGGGAAAAATTCAGTTGATTTAATTTCGAATGATTTTACTTTCCTCTAAGAGCATTCATTTCATAGGAAGAAGTTAGAGATTTAGGATTGTACTTGACTTGAAAAATTACGCTTTGGCGACGACCTTTAATATGTGATTTTTAGGTAGATTTAACAGAAGAAACTTAATTCTATTGAATTGCAGCGATGTTTATTCGCCCTATATAGACGAATGCTATCAAGCATGGATTATTTCACAAGAAGGACCTAAGAGCTCAAAACTTCAGTTCACAAAAAATGAAGGTTACCTGATTTGTCTGTAGTAGAGGACGAATGTGTGGGACAAGAAAAATCGAAAGAATATAAAGAAATAGAACTACACCTGCATTACGGATTTTCTACTGAGCGCCATCAATGACCGTATTCTCGAATTAACCTTGAAGCGAAACATTGTAAATAAGAAAAAATCATTGTAGTCGCACAAGGTCGCCACTGTGTGTCCTACCATGTACATTATGGTCTACGTATTACATGAAGAGTTTGTTACTAGAGCTATATTCATGTATAATGTCTCTGAGTTCGTGATATATTTTCATGAACCCTCTCACCCGTACTATGAGACTTATGAAAGATACGCATATATATAGAGCTAGCAGTGCATAAAGACACCGAGGGTTGCGCACGCGTGCATTAATAAATTTAATACTACAGTAGCTAATATTTTTAGTCACACAAATGACGTTGCGGGCGCGTCAAAGCCAACCTTTCCCATCTCGTGATTCCGAACCAGCGGTTAGGCTTTATATCCTCTAAATTGCAGTCTCTCTCGTGAAGAATTAAATATTATTGAAAGAGATATAGACGAATCTTTCAGATGACAGTAGAATAACCTCCAACACTCGGAAGTAGATAAAAGCCACACGACTATTTATCAATTGAAATAGAAAAAACCACTACACAACAAGTGTGAGCCGACGCTCCCTCTCGAAATGACAGGGAACTTCAAATAAAGACGTTTAATGAACCGCGGGCATTGTCGCTGGTGATGGAATCAATCGATTAAGCATAACCTCCAGCTATAGTGCTACTCTTACAGAATACAAAGTGGGGGACGTTATATCGTGTAGTACTCTCAAAATATTAGGGTTGTTACATATATAATATAATCGCTCGCTTAAATCTCTTCGCGATCACGCGAAACTCCCAGATATGTTCTACATTGAAGCAACTCCTAGGCGTCTGAGGGAGTCTAACCGAGAAAACGGAGAAAAAAAGTGAAGGCGGAGCTAGTCTATAAAAGAAAAAATGGCAGCAGCAAAACCGAAAGATTACAAGTACGAATAGCGGTCTGCGACAGGTGGATTACTGCTTCGATTAATCAAATTGATCACAAAAAAAACTCATAACGACTAACTTAGTTGCAATGAAGAGATCCAGCCAAAGGTACTGCAAATTTCTCTTCTGAAATAAAAATTCAGAAATAGCTGCAATTTGAACAAAAGTAAAAGGATAAAAAACAACAAATTAAAGATGCTAAATTAATGTTATTGGGCTCAGAAGCAGTTGCGCGCGCTATCTACGCAAATCCAAGATGAAACACTCACGGCGCATCTCTTTAGACACGTCTTAATAATGATGCTACTCCTACTTGCACTATTGTTCGATGGGAATATGTTGGCATGAACTTACATTTAAATCTTCAAGTAGTAAACCTATGAAGATAAAATTGCAAGTGTTCAAGCTCAGATACTCTATATACTACAAATAACCTTTTTGAATAAGGTAGTTTCTCGACTGTATGTTGTGAAGATGTGTCTGTCATGTGGTATTATCGCACACGCTCTGTACTCATGTCGAAGTAGATAGCAACATCTCTCTCTAGAGTAAGATCAAATACACACGAGATTATAACTGCTTGTGTGCATGAGATGTATTCGACGCGAAGTTTTTCACTCTGACGTAGCGTATCAATCACGAAGTAGTCTTGACTACTCCGCACTATATTAACTCCTAAACTCTACTGATTAGTCTGTAATCAGGTATTTTGCAGTTTGTAAATATACTTCTAAATACATCACTAACTGATCAAAATAACTAGAATCGCTTCATACTCGCACATTAAGGTGCAGATAAATCACTCACTCGCAACAGTCCTATGCAGCTCGGATTCAGGCTTACGCAGACTCACGGGTGAATCTAGATAAACACTAGTATCAGCGCACGTCGACTCGTTGTTAGAAGCCGCCATTATCTCTCCTCTAGGAACACCGCGCATTAGCGCATACTCTCTCTCTTGTCGGCCATGTATATCACATATATCCTATAGTGTCTCGCTCCCGACGACTGCATCCGGCTGTTCCGAATAGTCGTTATGTGGAACTATATGAATGTATGCCTATAAATGATCTCACTATTACTCCCCGATGCAGATCAGGACATTATGTCTCTCAGGATTGGAGCACGAACGATCTATATCAAGTCTTGGCTCAGATTACCTTCAGGTTCTATGTACTCCACAAAATAGTCTGATGCTGGTATCTGTTTAAAGCTTAAAACGGCACCAATCAATCTACTATGTATGCACTTACGATAATTATCACTTTACCTCTCGGCCAACTCTCAAAATTATTCCAGTGTACAGGTCAAGCATTTATTAATACCATGGAAATAGACTCTCATTTTATATCTCTGACAATGTAACTGCAGAACTAGCTAGTGTGCATGTAACTCCGAACACGTCATACTTTAATGCGCCAGGACTCTCTCAATAGATTATTGAAATGCTTAATGCACCTTTAACTCTCCCCAGCGGTTATATTACTCATGATTACGTACTGTAGCGCAGTTCTGCAGGACAATTGGCACTACAATTTACGAATTTAGTATTTCAGAACCTCTAACCCCTTGTGATTACGACAAACATAGATACTTTTCTAATATACACAAACAGAAATTAAGCACAGCTCTCACTTTTTCGATCGTTGGGTAATGAGAATATATGTGACTTTACAGCTAACCTTACTCTCAGGGCGCGAGCTGGGACGGCATATTTCACCATTTTAATAGTACTACAAGCCAAAATCTCTCCCATTTATTCAGCTTAGCTCGTTATACAGATCTCCCCGCCCGCTCGCGTCCGCGCTAATAAGAAATAGAATATATAGACTAGCAAATCCACACTTCAGTAGTCTTTACTCTAGCGTATTGGACAAGCTCGGGGATACGTTACTCCACATCTTCTCAATCTCCGAAGCTACCTACATAGGGCATCCCTAGTCGACCAATCTTCCGAGGACCCAATAAGGCAAACATCTCATCGTATTCCATTCACAGCTCTCTCGCAGATTCGTGTAGTTGGTCGTGATGACAACTAGCTTGTAGAACAATAAACTACTTATGTCCAATGGCCAGCACACGCATTGGAAATCAATACTCAGAATGGCTTACTTCTTAATGACTTACTTCGTTTCTAACTGAGTTCTGGAACAGTAGGAACTCGCGCCGATACAGCACGCAGCGTCTTTCTACAAATAGCTCAAAGTCTTAGTAAGACTTTAGCCACAACCCGTTAGGTGTCAGTGACAACGAGTTCATAGATGTCTCAGACCCAAAAACGCCCTGCTCAGCTTTCGTGAGCCATTAAATCCTCTCATAATAATCACAACGCATCTCAGCAGGTGTCATCCCTAGTACCATTGGTGCGATAGAAGACATCGTGTCTACTACCCCAGCACCAACCTTTCACAGCATTAGATGATCAAGCTCAATTCCTGTCCTTCTTGCTATCCACAGGCCATCTTGAACTATGGGTCATCATGGGCGAGAGCCCATACATCATCGTGCACAATTGAGGCAATATATAGCTGATAGTAACTCTAACTAAAATCGAATTCAAATGGCAGCAGATTCAGGTGGCTTCAATTGTTTGTTCAGATTTGAACATGATGCCAATTTACAGTGAACGAGCGGAAGAGAGGATGTGGCGAGTATGGGTTGAATGTATTGGCTACTGAAGTCGTTGCCTTTGCGTAGTGTACCTTCGAGCTGCATTTTCAGGGAAATGATATTTATATATTTTTGGACGAAAATGTGTTAGTTTATTTGACTTCTCCAAAGTTTGAGTCACCAATAAAAGATTGTTAAAATTGCAGCAATAGATAAGTGGGGCAAGACCCGACCCAAGTTTATAGTAAGGTACTATAAGCTACTCCTACCATAAAAAGAATACAGCAAAACCTTATTCCTTTTGATACGATTAATACCACAAGTTTTAACACCCGTTATTGTAGACCTTCATCTTCTTTCAATAGTGGACAACTCTCACATTGCTGCTTAAAATTACCCGCCGTTTCAAACAGTGGAGGTATTATCTTTAGATTTAATAGAATTCGGTTAACCTGATTTGTATAATAACGATTCTTTGCATCGGGATTCAATTTGTGAACTTACCAATGAAAATCATTAGAAAATTCAGGAATTATCTAGATACATTGCAAGGGAACAATCGGAATAGTATTGTTTCAAACAATGCCACATTCTTTGTAGGCTCAAATGATACTTTAAAACTTGTTGAAATTTGTGATTCTTTGCTTTCGCAAGCGGTAAAATTTGGAGAACTGCAGGAACTTATTACGATACAATCCTACGGGTACAAATATGTGAATAGTTATTCACATTCCACAATCACAAAATCAACTTTAATTGTGGCAACAGAAACGCTCCAGTCTCTTTGTTTTAGGCGAATTCATTTGAGAGAACACTATTAATACCAATCTATTACAAATGTAGGGGAGATTACTTTTACACTCCCGCAAATCAATGTCGTTTTATTGGCACACACCCTATTAAAATTAGGAAAATGGAGGCTCTTAACACCTAAACTAGCGCAATTACAATAGAGATTATTTAGCAACAAGTTATAGGAACAAGAATTAGATTTCACTCAACCCTTATGCTGTGACTTAAGCGAACCACAGATAAAAATTTCACATGCAATACCAGCTAATTTTGCATATCACTCAGGATTTATCGATTTGAAGCATGGGTTAATATTTTGGTGCACAACAATATTTCTATCGAGGTAGCAAAGCCAATCTTCTTTGCTGATCCTGGCACGCGGTGCCAGCTAAGAAACCTCCCCTCTTCGGACTATATAGAGATATTTTACCATTAATCGACTAAACTTCAAACACCGGACAAAATCTTCGTTTCACGCTACATTTACGCAGATCAGGTGGCCCTCGATCAAACTGCAAGTTGCGGTAAATGGCAATCTCCTTTTGGTTCTTGGTTCATTTAGGCATAGTATATGATCAACAACAAACTGCAAACACAGAGTTATTATTAATGGGAATTTGTCACAAGGCAATAGCACATTGGATCAGTTAAATCAACGCTCAAAAAACTCTAGCATCGCATGGGAGTAAATTGATCCAATCTCAGTTTAAATTTCTTGAATGGTTTAATGATAAAATTGACCAAATGAGAAATTATGGGATTATGCTAGAGACTTCAACCAGAAATTAATACAAATATGAATAATGCAATGAATGGACCGAAATCTATTTGCGTGCGTAAAACATATGACTGCAGATTGAAAAGTTCTGGAAGCAATCCTTACTGATAATGTAACTGCGTATTAGTTGGCAAATCATTATTAATCCAATTTAGCAACCCATGGAGAAATGGATGGTTTCTAAAATGCTGGAACCTAGTCCCTGCTCGTTCTCTGCTCTCGTCTGCCTCGAGTAATTGATGATCTCGTGTGCTCCTGTGAGTGGGCTAATTCAGTTGATTTCCATCTTCAAACTGACTCGGAAAAATGGTGGATTATTAACTGCAAATGCAGACGAGATCATCGCATCAAAATATATAGACTTAGTAATTCAGAAACACAGACTAAATTGCACCAATTTCAGTTGGAGGAACACCGAATCAAAGCTACCACTGCTTTTAGCCAATGCTCTTACTTATTGCCGCTTGAAGTAACTTCAAAAATGGTGGGTCGACTACACCTTCAGCTTGTCCATAACGGTAGTTGGTTGTTTGGATAATAACACTTGATTATCAACGGCTTTGACAATCTTATCCAAAACCCAACAAAGCTGGAATGGGTAACATTCAATCTTGATATAGAGCATTGAAAGCCTTACGACTATTTACTCATGGCATGTAGAGTTGTGAAAACTAGACTTAAACACAACATAATTAAAATCCAATATTCAGCGAGCTTCTATCCAATTGGAGTCCTTTACTTATAAGTATAGAAACTCAAAACAGGAACAATCGAAAAAAATGAGCATTTTTCTTACCATAGTAAATTTTCACTTTTTCAATTGTTGTTTAGGCCAGCTCAGAAAATTAAGTGGCCTTTTCGTTATTTAGAAAACCTTATATTAACTTCCTGCTTCAACACTTTTTCGCCTCTTCATCCAGTTCCAGCACGTTCTATCTAAAAGCTCAATCTATTCACTTTATTTTAATGCTGTACGGCCTGACTTCTATACGGCTCACCCTAACTCTCAGTGCTCATGCTTCTATTCAATAAACAGGGAAAAGTAGCATTCCATCGATTTCTTCCATTTTAATTAAGCGAATTAAATGTCATTTGAATTTCTTCTCAGAGCGGAGGCACGGTCTTCTGATTGCTTGGCATGATGATTATTAACCAACGGAATAATAACACCCCGACTATCTTACCACTCTAAATCTCTTGTTATTCGGTTACACCAAAAACTCTCTCTAAGTAAGCTTCACATTTCTGGCACAGTGAATACGAGCGTATTTCCACTTCATTTCTAGCTTTAATGCTTCTTTGCTCTCATAACGAATTGTTTATTCGTGGAATGGCGACTTCATATCTCTTGACTATTTAGATCTTTATTCAGAATATTCTACTAAAAATTTCTCCCTTAATTCCTACCGTGGTTAAAAGTTAGGAACATCAAATCAGGCATTCTTTGCAATTTTGTCGAATGCAAGAGAAAGACTTTATCGTCAAAATAATAAAAGCTACCTCTACGTTACTTCATTCCCTATTTATAACTGTGCTCTCACAATACTCTCGTATTACACACACATATTGCTTCTTACGATCGCAATTGCTGGCATCTTCCTCATCCTACAGGTCTCGAGTGTGAGACCACTTTCAGATATCTTCCTAACACTGCCTCAGTAATTTAGTCACAACAGAAGGGAAGCGACTCCAATTCCAATTTCTTTTTGCATCTTCTTGAACGATGCAAATCTGGTCTTGGTATAACGTTACTCATTGTTTCCTGTGCGTTATGAATCCGTGCCCCAAGGTATGCCCTTGATTTCCGTTTCTTTTTGCTAACTTCAACACGCTGACTCGAAGCGCTTATTTATGTCCACCGTCTGCTTTCGCACGCCTTTCTCAATCACGCCACAAGGAAAACTTACCTACTTGCACTTAAGTCATTCCTTTCTCACGTGCTCGCACTCAATCTCTACACTAATACACCTATTCTCATTCTTTTCGAAATGAATCCCTGAGATAAATACAAAAGCAGGCCTCCTTCTAGCAATCCTTGAGTGCGTGACCCCTTAAGATACTAAATTTCCGCTGAAACGGTCACGATGAGTAATACCTCATATCGCCCATTCTCTTCCGTTTTCCGTCTAAAAATGGGCGATGGAATGTTTTCAAAATGATGTGACCACTACGCGATTTTTTTTAATAAGTTAAGGCAACGTTAGTTCAATTCATTCCGTGAACAACTATTTCCAAATCATATGAATTCTCCAACTGTAGTCCTGATCCGTAAGAATAATGTGCGTCTTTTAAAGTTGCCTCCTATCCGATATCTCTGGGCTGCCGTTCGGAAATGTTACCCACGTGATTTTATATGCGCACCACGAACTCCACGTCAACAATGTTTTATATGTGTCGTTTAACTTGCACGAAGAGGCAGGCAGTGCATCTCTCACACTTTTCAATGGCTTGATTCTCTACATGCAGCCTCTATAATTCTGTACTTCTCCGCAATCGTCTCTTTTTTCTCAGAGAATATCTTCTTTTTGAAGTAATGCTTCTTCTAGTATTGTTTTCGTTCCTTTCGAATTTACTCAGATTGAGTGCATCTTCACAACAATGTGCATTGCTACATGAACAAGTCGATATTGGGGAATGTAATTGCAGTCATATCCAACTGCCCAAACTGTCGATCTGCTTGCCCCAACAAGGTCCTCTGCATCAACTCCATATCATCTAAACTGCCAAGTTCGATTTGATGTGCTCTGGCTGAAGTTTCTTTCTATAAGTTCCTTGATTCAATATATTTACAGAACCCATATTTATAAGGTTCTTCATATTTTTTAACTCTCTTTGACTAAAACTTAAATAAAGGTAGTTATTATTTGAAGAACAAATTGCAAAAAAAGAACTTTAAATTATTGGGACATCCCTTAAAAGATAACGACCAAAAACTTAATTATTGGATGATCATTATTAAGTAAACGTTTTATAATATTGCACACGTTCGCCATTATAAGAAATCAGCGAGTTATTCTCTTAATCAGCTCTCTATGTTGATGAATCAGTTCCTGACTCCAGTTAAACGCTGTTATCAAATAGACTCCTTTATTGCTAAGTAGCAACTGAAATTTGTTGGCACTTTACCCACAGTTCCTGCGTGAAATTGTTTTCTTGTAAATTCATTAATTACTTTTAACTCTCTTAGACCAGGTTGAGGAAATACGCATTTCATCTATTAACGGGTTCGGATACAATTCAATCATTGATTGATCTAGGTTGACTTTCTTGTCAATTCCCTGTAGTAATTGGATATTCAATTACAGAACTACACGTTGATTGCGGTATTTAATCATTCCACTGCCGTGCAACACCAGCGGCCAAATTTGTTAATTGCGCAATCCTAATCCAATCTTGAATTGTTGTTAAAGTCATCGAGTTCATTTCCCAATTATTAAAATGCTCCATTCACTGGCGTTCCGTCTTGATTTTCCATGCCAAAAAGGGAATAGGCTCTCCAACATATATCACCGTCCACAAATCATATGCGCCTTCCGAAGCCATATCATTTCCGCCCTAAACCACAAAAAGATGGCGTCACCACCATCTCGTGCTTACTGTATTGACTAGCAGTATGGCCTGCTTGCATTCAATAATATTACACACTGTCTTGCTCCACCTTGGAAGTGGATGCTGCTAAGAACATTTCTTGTTAATGCACAAGGCAGCGGAGCTGGCTCACGTTGAGCTTCATGTCGATGACTTCGTATTCTTTCCTTGTGTAGTAAAGGCATAAAATATTATTGGCAGCTATTTGAACATTGTGCACATAGCAGTAAATCTGAAGTAATCGTTTAATCAAGAAATAGTTATTTTCTTCTTAGTGTACATATATTTATTTGACACTTCTACCTTTAACGTGATCTGCGACTAAAACATTTTCGTCCCTCTCTGGTTCCCCGCTGTCCATCTGGTTTTTTTAAAATCAATTAAATTAATGGCCAAAGCAGATTCATCGTCTTTTTCAGCAAAAAAATCCCCTGTAGGGGACCTTTGCATTTATTACATTTCCTTCAGTGATTTAATAGTAACACTAATAAACAAGACCCTTTACTTTCTTACGTTTTATAATCACTATAGACACGTTTTGTAATAAACTGCGTAATTTCTTGTACTTGTCTTCATCTGTAAGTGCTATAGCCATCATACAGTGATCTTTTCCACTTACCACTATACAAATCTGACCCTCTACTGATTGTTTGGACTAAATACAGGATAAAGACCATAAAGACCGATTAACTAAAACTCCATTTTTCATGATCTAATAATATGCGACTTCCTTTTATTCTGTAAAGATCATTCGTAAGACGGATACTGATCTAAAAAAACAAACGATGTGTGAAAAAAGATTTTTACTATCTTCATGCCAACTATTCCAAACATTTTCAAAGCATTTGCTGAGGAAAACTCAATCAACACCAAAAAAACGAACTTCGTTCTTTGAACACGGAGTTCGTTATCCGAAGGCGTTGGATTAATTCACGTATTGAAAAACTGACTTGATTTGCAGTCCTTTGCCTTTTTCGTTTACCTTATGCATTTATTCCATTCCAGGAAGTGGCCCCAAATACATACATTAGAATTGGAAACTTCCATTGTATGGATTTGTTGGATTGTATAGCACTGCTTACCATGATGCTTTTTTGAGCATGTGCATATTCCACACAATGAATTTTCCATAAACGTTACGCGCCTGCCTAAACAGACAAATTCACAAATGCTTCTTTTCTTTATATTCTTCTCTATTCTTTCTACTACAATCCAATCACTAACATACGATCCTTTTCATTTATTGGGACGCTGGTATTTAT
>Ga0163217_1017298_pt1 | contig 11405 bp, 7 predicted proteins | sample SynspAceP_FD_185933 | JGI IMG/M metagenome (GOLD analysis project Ga0163217, IMG submission 185933) | Saline lake microbial communities from Ace Lake in Antarctica - Synechococcus sp. Ace-P (PacBio error correction) | ecosystem: Environmental > Aquatic > Non-marine Saline and Alkaline > Saline ... | reverse complement strand
AGAGTTCTATAGACAATTGCAATAAGAAAAGCACAAACAAATAACACCGTCCCTTATAATCCAAGTTGCGAAGAATTAACACTAATAACCAGTTCTTTACTCCTAGATACTAGCGGAAAGAGAGAATTGAAGTGAGCCATCTCAAAAATGCAGTTTATGGGATTTTGTGTGCCAGGAATTTGATTATGGACATGGTTTCACTCTTTAATTCCTGATTAGTAATACGCCCCATTGTAGTCTATTTGTTCCATAGGGGTGCGTTCTGAGGATGTGGGGAGAAGCTTCTGAATAAGGGCTATTACGCAATAAGTTCTTCAATTTATACCGGGTGGTATTTTCAAATGGAAAATGAGGGTTATAAAGTATATGATTCCATTAGGAGAAAGAAAAGATAGAGTGCATACGTTTAACAAGGCATTGGGCCAGGATGTTGACCAATGCAACAAAAGTATACGATTCCCAAAAAAACACAAATAACTGTAATACAAAATATCTCTTTAAGCCAGTTAACTCTTCAATGGCTGACGGAAAACGAAAATTAGTAGATCCACAAAATTCTCAATCCCCCTACGACATCAAGTAATGAATTACAGACTACAACGACCATTTAGACCAGCCTTTTAAATGGGCCATTTCATTTCAGAGATACTATTGACCCACCAAAAAATTTACTAATTAATCTTTACCCGTAACCCGGAAACTAGGTAAAATGCAAACTTCGATTGGCAGGCAAAACTGTTGGCGGACAAGATTGCCTTTGGACATTTTATAAATTTTTACTTAATCATTACAAGAGTTTTACGGAAGGGATTAAAACACTGAAAAAATGGGTGTGCTATTCCAATCCCCCCAATTTTTTTATTTTTTTTTTTTTTTTTTTTCGGGAAAAATGATATTTGGGCATAATTCCATTTACGAAAAAAAATGCAAGGTAGGGAAATGAATTAGGGGAGACGTATGGCCAATGCTTTTAGGCCGGATTGATGCCAGTTATGAAAAAAATTATTTATAATTGGAAGTGATAGTGTACGATTTTAACTGAAAACATTTTTAAAAGAGGCTTTTTAATTCCTTGGACAACCAATGAACTATATCATTTTGGGCCTGCCGTTGGATGGTGGTTACTATTCTGCTAAGGGAATGAAAGTCTTAACTCCTTCCTTATTTACAATAAAAAATTGGGGTAAGGACACTGTATTGGAGGCTTTACCCTACAGATATAAAAAATGAAAATTACGGTTTGCTAACTCCTAAAAATGATATTGACTATTTTGAGGACATTAAGGATATTGAAATTTTTCGCTCTTTTTTAAAAAATTTGAAAATTATATGGACGAGTAAATTACTTAAAGAATCTACTGATTATTTAATAGGGAAAAGGCTTTGATTGCCCTGAAATTGGTATCGTACTGCGGAACTGGCTTAAGGTAAAATGGCGGGGATATGAAAATCCCTATTGGAAGGCACATTACAATCACATCCCTATTTTCCATGGCACGGTAGAATTTCCATTTCGGGCCAAATTGATATATGGCACTTGGAAGGCAAAAAAAGGTTGTTGTGATGCCAGGGGCAAGGTTCCATTTTTTATGAAGGGCTTACGCCCCCCCATCTTTTGGACGGTTACCTACCAATTCGGTAATGCCACATCGCTTAGGCATAAAAAAATATTTATATTCCAATTGCAGCAGGAGCCATAAATCCAGATTATAAGAAAGGTGATTTCTTCATGCTTATCGAAGGACCACATTAATCCTCCAAGGCGGTTCTCTTTGGCATTAAAAACGTGAGGTGGAATTTGAGGGAGCGATTTAGGATATGAGCGAACCATATAATATTCCTATTGCGGAAAAGTTTGGAGAGAATAGGCCGAAAGAAAAATATTTAACCCCCGTAAGGAGTTTACGCCTTTCCGTTGGTAGGCCCGCACTGGAAACAAGGGCTTGAAAACGAATGTTTTAAGATTATGTGGAGCCGATTGCCGTGGGATATTGAGTACCGTCCCAGAAGTTAATCGTTGCCCAATCACTTGCAATTGGCCAATTGTCTTGCAGTATCTGTTCTAACAGACGGAATGGCGATTCCCGATAATTTTAAGCGGTCCAACATTACCGAAATTAATTGAAATAGCCGGGAAAACAGAACCCAAAATGATAAAGCTGTTCAGGGAACTGATAAGGAAATGTTTAATTTTTCAACTGTGGAGTGGTGGGGAATGACGAAAGGAAGATTACTTACCTTGAAATAAGAAATTTTAAACCTGTACTTATTAATGAGCTATTTAGAAGCAACAAATGAATTGTATTAAAAAATGCAAGCATTGACCCCGCGACGTTGGATTATGTTGTTACCACCAATCCCATTTGGCAAATTCCCTGGGTTATCTATTCCAAAAAAATAATGCAAGAATAACTATGTTTGTGGCAAGCACAGTTATCTGCCCAAGATTTAATTAACGCCCTAAAGTCCTTTATGTGGGTGTTGGGGGCGGCATGGAACTGTTACAATTTTCTTATTTTCTTCAAAGCAAAAAGGGAGGAGTTACCGGTATTGATGTTGTTGGATGAGATGTTAGGATGCTTCAAAGAGAACACTTTAAAAGTAGCGGGAACTAGAAAACCCTTGGTTTAAAAAAGAGTTCCGTAAAACCTTGCTAAAAGGAGATGCACTAAGCCTACCCATAGCCGTAACAGTATAGATGTGGGCAGCTCAAATTGCCTTTTTTCAAATTTTTAGTAAGAGGCACCTAAAAAAGCGGTTGCCGAAATGTAACCGGTACTAAAACCCCATGGCAGATTGGTTATGGAGCGACCCCCATCTTGCGAACACCCATAACGACATCTTTGCGTAACGACGACGGACTAAGCGGCATTTATGCCTAAGTGGAAGTAATCCCATTAAAAGATTATGTAAAGGTTTTAGGCGGATGCAGGTTTTTTGGGACCATAGAAATTAGAGCTCGGAAAATCGTACGGGTGCTCTCTCCCAATCCACTATCCCAACGAATGAATTGATTTTTATAGAATCTATTGAAATGCGGCCATTAAAGACCCTATGCCACAGGACGGCCCAGTGGCAATTTTTACAGGGAAAAACAGCCATTTATTACGGTAATGAAGAATATTTTGATGATAAAAAAATGGACAGTGCTGATGCAAAATTCAGGCCTTGGCGGGTATGTGACAAAACAGCATCGGCACTTCCAAAAAAAGCAATGCCGGAAATCCCATATTTAGTGACAGTAACTTGGCTTATAATGGTGGAGGGTTGCTGTTAATTCCTAATTTTCATGTAAAGGTTTAAGTGCTTACTGTATACTAATCAGAGGTAAAATAAAATCCTATGCGACTTAAATTATCATTTGTACTGACATTTGCTTTTGACCATCAGCGCTCATAGTGCTACGTTACACCATGGCAAAATAAAAATTGTGCGACGGAAATTGAAGTACAACTAGATCATTCAGATTGGGGATAAATTACTCAAAAAACATGTAGACAATGATGGAAATTGTTGACCTTACAGAGGCTTTACAAAGACATCACGGTATTGCGAACTTATTTGGTTATCTATCAAATAACCGCCCGTTTCCGATGAGGCCCCAAAACCTAAAAAACTTGCATATTACATTAACCTTTATAATGCCGCTTAAGTTAAGCTTATTTCTTTGGGACAATTTTCCTACTAAAAGTATTAAAGGATATTAAGAATTCCCTGGGGAAAATATGTAAAAATAGAAACGAAGATATTTCTTTGGGTGATCTTGAAATAAATTATTACGAAAATGATGAAACCCCTAATTCATTTTGCCATTAAAATTTGTGCCTCTTTATTCCTGTCCCAAATTTACTGAACAAAGCTTTAATGCCGTTAATCTCGAAAAAACTTCTGGAACAGCGGGCCATCGATTTTATTCAATGGAACCCAAAAAGAAATTTACTTACCACGGAAAAAGCTTCCTTGTTCCGAAATTTTTAACTGGTACAAAAAAAGACTTCACTGAAAAAAAGGGTCTTTAATAGAGTATATAAAATAAATACGCTATAAAAAACTGACATCAAAATACCAAAATAAATTATCTAAACTACAATTGCGGGCTCTAAATGAAATTGAGTAATTCCGTAGACATAAAGTATTATTAATACCTGCTCCTAAATGAATCTGTACACATTAAGCACTTTGTTAGACCATTTGGCAGCGAATAGCAGTTACAGGGAATATTAAGGAAATAATTGTTGATGGTGGCAGTACGCGACAATTTACCATGCCTTGGCCAAGGCAAAAGGTGGCAATAGTTACATCTTGCGAAAAGGACGTGCTAAAACAAATGAATACTGGGGGCCAAGGCAGCAACTGGAGCCCTACCTTTATTTTTACATTGCCGATACAATACCACCCAAGAATTTTGATTCTTTTTTATTCTTAAAATGCTATAAAACAATTATTTCCTCGGCTGCTTTAGAATTGAAGTTCCAATACCTCAAAAAATTTTTACAATTCTTGCATGGTTCAGGCAGAATTAACCTCCAAACTATGCGGGGAGGTGGTGATCAATCATTATTCTATTCTTAAGGAATCATTCAAAAAAACGGGAGGGCTTTAACGAGAGTTATATCATATATGAAGACCACGGAAGTGATTAGGGCGGCTTACAAAAATATCAAAATTTTAAAGTATTACCACAAACACGTTATACCTCGGCACGAAAATATGATCAACTTGGTTCTTTAAAACTTTCATACCCACTTCGCTATAATTCACTTAAAGATTTAATTGGGTTTTGGCCCTGATCATTTGGTTATAAAATATTACCAGATAAAAAATCGTCCTTAATTCGTCCCCTTATTTTCCTCGTTTTCAAAATCCAGCAATACCCCCTCCGAAATCCCCACTTTGGCAAGAGCTTTGCCTATTATCCAAGGTTCCAAGATTGCGCTTTCGTCCTTTTTTGTTTTTTATATATTCCCTACTTCAATAAGCGCCATTGCCGGGCATTGCGTATTTTTGTAACTAAATACAAACCCACTTACGATCTCCGAAAGTCCCCTCCATAAGTCCCTGTTTAGGCTGATATTGTTTGTATTTTTTTCAAAAAGTCTCATGGATGCTTTCCGCAACGCTTGCCATTTTTACTATTTTTCATGATGGTAAAAAAACACATCAATATTCTGACCCCTACTGACGACTATCTACATGGGTAACAATTAACCGTTGTATTTACCTATATTTTCCAATACAGTTTTTCACTGCATCAACCACGCTTGCTTTCAATCGTAATAATTGGTTCAGGGAAATTTCGTCTTGGGATAAAGCTACCTTTCATCCCTGTCTATTTCCAGCACCCGCTGATCTCTTATTCCATCATTTAAATCCCCTGATAATAATATAGGGTTTTGGCCCCATTGGGAAATAAGTTCCTTGGCCCCAAACGTAGCGTTAATTTCATATGGCATACTCGTCTTCAGGCAATATTTTTCCCTCATACTCTTCAACAAGCACCGGGAATCGGGTCCGCCATGACCAGAGATTAAATAAGTAAAACGTTTCCCTGTGGTATTCTCTTATCTCCGTTATAGCATAACTTTTTCCAAAAAAATATTCATCGGTTCATAATATTTGGAAAACAACCTTAATTTCGGTAGTTTTTTTCTCAACGGATTCCTCATATGGCAATTAGTATCCACAGGAAAACATTTAGGTATAATATATTCCCTTCCCTCATAAAGATGCCACCCACTATCCCTTAAAATTATCTTGATTTAAGATCAACAAAATGCCCGTAGTGCTAATTTGGATTATCCCTTGGCTTCCCTTAATATGGAATAATTTTACCCGTTCCCCCTTTTCAGCCAATTACGGTTTTAAACCGAGGGTTTGTGAAAAAAAACAGGAAACGACCAATAAGGTAACTATGCTAAATAATACAAAAGGTTTTTATGGTCAAACACGATTACTAATTTTACACAATATTATCAAAAATTACTGCCCCAATTCCAAAAACCAATTCCTTTTGATGCGTTTTTTGTGATGCCATGGCCATAATCTATTCGGAAAATGGCGTTAAATTACTCGCTTAGGAATAAATCTTAAAACCATCCCTGGATAGACCCTATACTTTCCCTATTCCGTAAAATCACAAATCACCTCCTGGAATTTCGCCTGTACCTGAATCAACAAAAAATTAGCCTTGTAATGCAAACACAATCCTTGTCCATAAAAGCATCACTATGACCCTATTATTCCGTTGTAAAGACGATTGTACCAGTGCCCCTATCTTATTTTATTCCCTACGCCCGAATGTTTTGACATTATTGTCAACAGAAAAAGGAGCGGAATGGCGTATCAATGTTACTAGCAAAACCCAAAACGTAAAAACGATTTGCCCAATACCACGATATCCAAGCCTTTTATAATAGATTAAGTCATGAACAGCCAATTAAAAATTTCTGGCAAATTCTCAATCGGGGACTCTTAACCATATTGAAAACTATATAAATAAGACACTGCTAAAAGTGCCACCCGCTGATATGATAAGTGATCAGTGTGTGCTATCTTCTTGGATAAAGAAGGTAAGATCAGGCTTAATAAATATTTATTCCACTTTCAAATCTTGAGCACATTTGGACTGGTAGCGCCGTTTATATAGTTAATAGTCCTCCGTAAACCAATTAATTCCAAGTCTATCTTATTTTTTATTGTTGATTATTATACAAAACCAAAACCTCAAAGGCCTTGTTTTTATATTTGTAATCTGCGGAAGTCGTTATAAAAGAACTGGTTCTAGGTGGTCGCCAATATATTGTAACTCATAGCAAATCCCAAGTTTGCCACCGATAATATAAGGTGCCCTAAAGTTATACCATAAGAATTAAGGATTTGTCCCTTTGATAAAAAATCCGCCCAAAATCATTTCTTGCCCAATAGGTTATACTCATGCACGCCAATTCTATATGCAAATTCTATCGTTGCGTGGAAGTACTACAGATTAGCAAAGGGATCAAGGTAAAATGTTCTCAACCGTATAAAACAACCGAATAATGTATTTTCTGTATTAGCATTCCACTTCGAAAAAACAGGGCATTAGCAATAGAGGGCATTGCTTTAAGCGTTTGAAACATCTTTCTTTTCAAGCTAGGAATCCAATAAATTGCCCGTCCTTACTTTAACAAAGTTTTCTAAAAACGAAAATTTTATTTCTTTTGGCGCCTTGCAAAGTTCACCGTAGTCACAGTAGATTGCTGGTGGTATCCAGTTTATTAAATAAAAAAAAACAATAATACCCTTAAACCATTTCATTATCAATGTTGTGAAATTATATAGGGAGAAGAAATAAACGGAATATAATCGGAACGGAACACGGAATAAGTTAAGGTAGTAAGGCCCTTGTAATAAAAGCCTAGTATAACTTATATTAGAAATTTTTTATCAAACTTTCTTTGGGCCGGTTTATTTGCGGAGGTAAAACCTTGATTATCGTTTTATTCCCACCCGCTTTTGCATTGATCAATACCATTTCCAGGACAAAACCACCGCAAACCATTTCTTCTTTTCCAAAATTCTTCAAATATAGCTTAGTAGCATTGGCCTGGCTTCGAGGTTTACCATCATCCTGACTGTGATCCCACCAGCCAAGGTTTTTTTGCCGTATTAATTATTAACTCCTATTAACCGTATTCCGTGGAAAATAATAGGTTTGTTTTTCGCCAAGGCCAATTGACCTTATTTTTTTCTTTATGTGGCTTGCCATCCCTTCCTTAATTGTTCAACTGTAGGCGTTTTCTCGGTCGCTTAAGGGGAAATTAGAGCGGTCTATCCCTATAAAACATCTAGATCACCCAAAAATTGGTGTTCTTCCATTTTCGTCCCAGATTGGCCGCATAGGTCCAGTTTTCCCTTTATTTACAAACACCCTTGATTTTTTTGATTCAATTCGTCCAATACTCCGGGTCCTGTGTGATAACAAATTGCTCAGCTTCAGTTCCAATACAAGAAAAGCGCATCAGCCTTGGTTTCTTTGTGCCAGCGTGGCATATGCCATAATTGAAGTTGGTCAGAAGAGACCTCCCACATGCCTCCCAATTTCTCGGAAATTCATTGTTTAAACTACCTAGATAAAAACTCACCCCTAGAGATCCATATCTGAGCTTTAACATTACCTTTAAGCCATTTTCTTATGTAGAATCTTATGTACTGTCTAGCACCGGTTCTTGTTTCCCGAACATTGTCTTGGAAGTGTTAAAAAATAATTTCTGGGAGATCCCTTATCCCTTATAAATCCAAAAGGGCATTACCGCTGCACACTTGGCATTGACATTTCTTACCGCATCTACATGTTCCTGGGATACTTTGTCCCTTGAGGCTACAGAAACTTACACCATTAAATTTTCTCAACTTAACCTGGACCCGCTTACAACCAAGCTGCTAAAAAGGAATAGAAAAGTAAACCTAGTGGTCGCATGCATATAGAATTTGACCCTAAATTAGGCTTATTTATTGAATCATTTTTAAAAAATAGCCCGCAATCCCAAGTTAAAAAAAAAAAAAAATGTTTGTCCCAAACCTGTATTATTTCCTCTAACAAAAATTGGTATACAATCTTCCAGATTTAGCGCATTTGTTAATGGTATTTTACACACCACCAAAAGCTGTTAATTTTGGGCAAAATTATTACCCAAATTTCCAATCTTTGGGAGTGTTGGGCCAATGTAAAATGGTAAATTTGGGAACTGGAAAATACATATTATACACTAAGGAGACAAGTTTTAAGCTATTATTAGGCAAAGCTTTCACCCGCTTTTTCCGGAAAACTTAATTTCGGAATTTAAGTTCTTGTAAACAATTTGCCTTTTCCTATAGCAAAGTAAGGTCATAAAAAAATCGATCTGCCATACTATATCCTTTTGATCTAAAAACACTCCATTTTCAGTCTCATTATCTACGTAGTGGAATTAAGAAAAGGAACTTTGGAAGAAAAGTTATCAGTGATTCAAAGGGTAACAATTTTTACGCGATGGAGCTATCGGAAGTTTATCCCTGACCTTGCAGTAGCGTTTTCACCATCAAACTTAAATACATCAAGGCATCCCTGTCATTTACGACATTTGATCTTAACCTTTACAATGGCGCCGAGATTCCATCTATTGTTTATTCGCCCAAGCCCGTTGTTAAATTTCAATTGGTAGAAGTGAAAAAAAAAATGTTTTTCTAGCCTCCTTACATTGAAAACGTACTTATTTCGTCTCTGTGTAAAGATATTGAACCATTTTAGATCCCATTGCCCTTTCCCCATTAATTTAGAAGGGTTGTTACTGTTGAATATTACTATCGGTATCTGGTCAAATCTTGGCGATAACCCCATTAGTAAAACAAAAAAGCCAGTAGTAAGTTACCATTTAATTTTGAATGTTTTTCTTTTCCCATATTATCTTTGGTTCGTTTATTATTAATCTGCAAGCAAATTTTAAAATTTCCTCCTTGAGCGTCAATTACCTCAGGACAAAGCCCATGAGGGCATCGAAGGAATCTACTTATAATATTTCGACACCCGGCCATGAACGGAACGGGCGGCAAGTTGTCGGATCATACAATCTCACAAGCGAGTAAAAAATTATCTAAATTTCTATATTAACCTCTGCCAAATGTAAATCCAAGTTCTGTAAATTCCAATAATTATTTGACTTTGAAACTTTAGGCAAAAGTACCTAAATTGACTTGTTTACAAGCCCAAAAAATCTATTAAAAAGTATCACATACTTATTCAAATTATGTTTTTTAAGGATTACTGCTTATCTCGGGCATCCTGTGTTTGTTCCCCCTCATTTTATAAAATTCCCAAAACCCAGTATTAAACAATTTCGCAATATGCTGATCACTCTATATAGGAACAAACTTAGATTTTTTAGCTTTGCCAATAATTAAATTATAACGACCAGTGGGAAGTAAGAATAAACTTTAAACGGTTTAAGGAGAATGAAACTTTTAAGAATGTATTCAACCAAATAAGGAGGAAGTTACTAACGGCACTTTTCCTTAAAGGGGGGAAAAAAAAAAAAAAACAAAAAAAAAAAAAAAAAAAAAAAAAATGAACGAATTTTTCGGAAATTGCACAGGCCTTTTAGTTTTGGAATTGGGGTGTGGGCAAAGGGGGAGCTATACCCATTTGGGATGGCCAAACAAGCCAAAAACTCAAAAACTTATAGGAATTGATATAAAGGGAGCCCGGTTTTGGCGTTGGGCGCAAAAAACCCGGCAATAGAGGAAAGAATATAAACAACGCCGCTTCCTGCGCACCCAGATAGAACTATAGACGAACTTTTTTGCTGCCAATGAAGTTTCCGAAAATCTGGGATTTACTTTTCCTGACCCCAACAAATTAAATATAAACGCACCAAAACATAGGGACTAACCAAAACGAGGTGTTTTTGGAAAAATACAAATTAATCCTAAAAGAAGATGGCGGTGGTTTTAATCTAAAAACGATAGTGTGAATTTATTGCACGGGTATACTTTGGGCCTTTTACATGGGCAAGGATTGGAAGTGCGCTTATGCCAATCACGATGTTTATAAAAATGAAGGCAGCCCAAAAGAAGTTTGGGACATTACAGACTTTCTATGGAAAAAACAGTATTCTTGAAAAAAGGAAAAACCCATTACTTTTATATAAAAGTTTTAGGAATAAGGTAAACCATGGAGCACTTACTCATTCTTTTTTTTTGCCACTTTTTCAGCTGCCTTCATGGCTAACCGTAACCACTCTCCCCATGGTTATATGTGAAACATGGAATTGCCGCAAAAAAATTTAGTGGTTGGAAAAGGGGGAAAGGACCAATGGTTGTTATTTTCAGTCTCGGGGTTTTCTACCGATGATAATGAATCCAGCTTATATTTTCCGTTGATGATTTTCCAAATTCTCTAATTCATACATTCCGGGAGATTATAAGACCTTCTTTTTAAAAAATAGCCCTTATTGTCTTTGTGTGTGTTTGCCACATTTATTTCTTTTGTCAAGGCAAGAAAATAATCAAACGGGGAAATTCCCAAGATAGTTAAGGTAAGTAAGGCGAAATAGTTCTTCCTTAAAGGGATATTTGTTGGCGAGGCGGTGAATTTATGACCATTCCTTATACAGCGGGGTTAAAATGCAATGTGGATGCCTCCGGCTGGATAAAATTTCCAATTTCCGATGATATTTGCCACCTTTATACTCGCAGCAGGGATTGCGGGCACTTTTACATGTTACTCTACTTATATACTGTCTATTCACCAAATTTGGAAAACCAAGAACAATGGATTTCAAAAAATTCAATTATTAATCTCAGTGCATTAATGATGTTGCTATTGGTGATTTACTTTAATTCGAATATTTTTACACCTGATGAACCCGGAAAATGAAGGAAACTTCTTT
>Ga0163217_1105775_pt1 | contig 11406 bp, 14 predicted proteins | sample SynspAceP_FD_185933 | JGI IMG/M metagenome (GOLD analysis project Ga0163217, IMG submission 185933) | Saline lake microbial communities from Ace Lake in Antarctica - Synechococcus sp. Ace-P (PacBio error correction) | ecosystem: Environmental > Aquatic > Non-marine Saline and Alkaline > Saline ... | reverse complement strand
GCTCGCGAGGTAAGCGGCCCTTGCACCGCGGCTGACTAGGTTGCTTAGCGCCCTATGGGTTGTTCGCTCAAGGCTGCTGCATGATCGCTCCGCACGCGGCTGAGCGCGCGGCCGCTTCGGAAGCGTCACCCAAATGCCGGCCAATACCGATCAAAGAGTCTGCGCTTAGTTGCTTTCCAGCGTTGCGATCCGCTTGCTGATCGCCGGCTGGGTTCAAATGCAACTGGTCCGCAGCACGAGAAAAGAAGTGTGCTCGGCAACGCGAGGAAGGCAAGAAGAGCGTTGGCGTATCGATGGCATGTATCCAGATGCTTATGCAGATACATGAATAATATTGGAATTTGTGTTTATACGCCATTTGCCAGCTCTTTTTATGCTCACCAGGTGCAACTAATAACAGCGCCGGGGCGGCAATGACTGAACGCCAGCCGGCGGCACAAGCCTGGTGCAGGAGTACAGCATGTCCGCCAAAAACCCTTGACGACAAGCGTGTTGGGATAATCATCTGGTCAAGCAGCGCGACGATGGCTCCGCACTTGCTTTTATTATCGATCGTTGCATTTGTTGCACGAGGTGACTTTGCCGCAGTTTCCTTTGAAGGTTTGCGTCTGGCCGCCCGGCAAAGCCCTGGGGATCGACGCCACCCTGGCGACGCCGGACCATAACGTACCCACCACTAATCGCGCGGCTGGCGTTTTCGGGTATCAGTGAATTCGTAGGTGTCGAAGTTGCAGGTCACCACCCTGGATGACAACGTGCGGATCGGCATTCTGGAATTCAAGATTGACCGACCGTCGTTCAGCGGTATTCGTGGCATGTGGCTTGCCGGAGCAGGGCGGCCTGCCTTGCCGGGCATGACCGTGGTCTGCGGGGGATTCGCCATACCGCCACCCAGCGCCTTTTTGCCCGCACTGGCCCACGCATCGGTACCTCCGAGGGTCGAACTGTGCTGGCTACCAGTGTTGGTAGCCAAGAAGATGAAGAACATGCTGGTCAAGGTTGAAGGTCAGTTGGGCGTTGCGTTGACGGCAAGTTGACATCCGTTTGCTGGCCGTCATTTCGCAAGATCGCGTACTGCCGGTGGTAATGGCCTTGTAAGGGCCCGCTGCGCAAGCGGCATCGACCATTCAAGCTTGGTGCTTGTCTCCCGCGGCTTCCTGCCCGGTCACTTTGGAGAAAGCTCCGACCCAGGCCAACGAAAATCTCCCAGTCATGCAAACTGCCTTCAGGCTTGGGCAATACCGGCAGATGATTTACGGGTAACGTTGCGCACCGCGGAAAATTGTTCGAAGGTAATATCGTAGTTTGATCGATGCTCAAGCGATTTGGCCGTGGCGGCTAGTATCACGTCAGCGTGGCGAGTGGTTTCGTGATATTACAAGATCCACGCTGACATGAACTCCAAGCCATTCCAGGCCTGGCGAGCTGCCGCCAGTTGGGCGTTCGAAACACGCGGATGCCCGCCGACGTCACCCAACGCCTTCGATCTTGCCCGTCACCCGGGGTCGCATCCTTCGCCAGAGCGGCCACAGGCAACTCGCCATTGAATCCGGCAATTCCGGATACGCCGGCTGCGCCATTGTGTCAAAGTTAGCCCGCCCTTGCCCATGCCAAACCACCATCAAAGCCCGGTTCGTACACAGGCACCGCCCCGCTGATCGAGGTTACCCTCACCAGATTGTTGAGCTGAAATCATTCCACTGGCAAAGCGGCCATAACGCTGGACCACACACCCATGCGCCGTAGCACACGGCGCTGTCGCCGCGGCAAAAGTCCCGCGCCAGTTGCCGCACCTGTTCGGCAGGGATTGCGCAATGCAAGGCCCATGGCCTCGGGCTGAATTCAGCCCACGCGCGCTTGCATGACTCAAGACCATAGTCGCCCGCAGCGCCGGGCTGGTCATTGACCCAGCGCTCCTCGTCAAACAAGGATGCAGCAGCCCAAAGCAACACGCCACATCCGTACCCGGGCTGAATAAACAGATGCTCGCTGGCCTGCTCAGCGGTTCAGTACGCCGCGGACAAAGCCACACCAGTTGGCCGCCGCGCGCCTTCAGCGCCTTGATACGCTTGCCCACATCCGGCAACGGTCCATCTGATACTGCCATTGAGACGCCATCGGATTGGCGCCCAGATCAGAAGAACTGTGTGATCGATATCCGGAATCGGGATCGCGAGCATATATGCCCGTTACATCACAGCGGATACAGGGTCGGTGGCAGTTGATCGACCGAATAGCGGAATAGCGTTGCTTGGTGCGCACTTGCCCTAGGAAATAATTGCTGTCCGTCATCGAGCCGTAATTGTGCACATTGGGTTGCCCATATACACCGCACATGCGTTGCCGCCCGTGCGGCTTGCTGAATGCCGGACCCAAGCGCGTCGCGACCAGTCAAAGGCTTCCTCCCAACCGATCTGCTCCCATTGCTCGCCCACCGCTGACTGGCATACGCAAGCGCTGCGGGTCATTCTGGATATTCCTGCAAGAGCTTTGCACTGGGCAGATTATGCCCGCGGCTGAAGGCGCATCCTGGGATCGCCCTGATCGAGAGAATCTGCTCACCCTCAGTTTCAATGGGCTAAGCCACAAAATAGCTTCACACAGATGACAGGCACGGTAGTGGGTGACGGGCATGTGGCAATGACTCTGATTTGGTTTTAGGGCAAACCATGCACTCTAGGCCCCGTCAGCCGCGACAAGGGCCAAAATACGCGCCATTCCATGATTGAATTGCGTTGCTCAGCATCCACAGGCAGCGCAGAGGCTATTTGCCTTGCAGCGAACTTTACCGATAAGATCGGGCCTCTCTTTTGGTATGGCTTGTATCGGGCCTTCGGCGGTCGCGATAGGGGCTTGCGTTTCCGGTCTCTGGCCGCTCATTCTTCCAGGTAGTAACTATGACAGTACGGCACTTCTTTCGTTGATGGATTGTCCCAGCGGAGTTGATTCAGCCTGATTTCAAGCGTGGCCATGAGCTGAAATCGCTGCACGCCAGGCGTTCATCTACGAAGCACGTTGAAGAACCGCTGCTGGCAATGATCTTTCGAAAAGGCGTCCACCCGGTACGCGTGACTGTCCTTTAAGCAGGCAGATCCAGTTGGGCGCAGCTATATTCTGTCTCCGCCGCGACAGCAGCTTAGCCGCGCGGAGCCATCGAAGACAGCGCCCGGGTACTGTCGAGCATGTGCGATGCCGTAATGATTCGCCACCTTCGGACCATGCGGACCTGGAACCTTTTCGCGCGTTATTTCCCGACGTGCCCGTGATCAACGGGCTGAGCCGACGACTGCAACCCCTAGCCAAACGTTCTGGCCGACCATGCAGACCTATGGAAGCATCGCGAGCAACATTCAGGGCAAAGACCGTTGCCTGGATCGGAAGATGGCAATGAACATGTGCAAACCTTTATCCAGGCGGCCATGCATTCGACTTTCCAAACTGCCGCATCGCCTGCCCCGAAGCGTTACGAGCCGACCCCCAATTCCTGGCCATGGCTTGGCGCGATCGGGTCAGCGTGATGCGCGATCCCCCCAGCAGGGAAGCGGTTACGCGGAGCGCAATCTGCATCAACACCCGATTGTCTGGAGCCTCCCCATGGGTCAGGAAGATGAGGCGAAGCACGCATGAACGCGCTTCGCGCACCTAGCAGGTCACGCCAGCCATGCTGCGATCTGCTGACGAGTCCGTTGCTGTTCATCACTGCCTGCCGGCCCACGGGTGAAGGTCAGCAGCGAGCTATGGATGATCGCTTCGGTAGTATGGACAGGCTGAAAATCGCCTGCATGCGCAAAAAGCGCTGGTCGAGTCCTGGCTGGCTCGAGTAATTCCTTCGCACCGCACAACCACGGGTAACCCATGCCTGATAGCCACGGCATTGTTCTGGAACCTGACCAACTGGCCTGCGGTTACGCTGCCACCCGGTGGTGTCGACCTGAACATTCATCTGCGCGCCGGTGATATCGGTTGTTGCTGGTGGTCTTCGGCTGGCGGGCAAAAACCACCAAACCCTGCGCGCGATTGCCGGCTTCGACCCATTACCGGGGGAAGAAAGAATAATCCGCCTGGATGGCCAAAAGGTCTTTAACACCCACCACAGCGCGTCGTCACCGGAACAGCGCCCATAGATGGTGTTTCAGAACTACGCCCTGTTCCCGCACTGGCGTGCAGGACAATGTCGCCTTTGGCCATCAGCAAGCACCCGAAGCGCAGGCAAAAAAGTGGCGCGAGCTGCTGGGAAACTGGTTCAAGCTCAGCCAACCTCGGCAAGCGCTACCACACGAGCTGTTCTGGCGGGCCAGCAGCAGCGCGTTGCTCTGGCCAGAGCACTGCGCGCCTTACCCCAAGTGCCTGTTCTGGAATGAACCTTCCCAACCTCGCGGGAACTGCGCCGCTGGTTGTTCCGGTGAAGTCCGGGATATCCTCAAGCTGCGCGGCACCAGCGCCATGCTGGTCACCCACGACAGAACGAGCCTTTGCCGTCAGCGATCATGTCGGCGGTGCTCAAGGGAAGGTCATTGCACAGTGGATGTTTACGCCTTACAATCTGTACCACGAGCGCGACGCCCTTTGATCGCCAGCTTTATCGGCCAGGGCTATTTTATTCGCGGTCAGTTGATATCCCGACACCGTACAACCGAGCTGGCTGTGATTACGCGGTAAACCGCGACCTATCAAGCTTACCCGCCGGCAGTCGCGGTGGATGTTACTGTTGCGTGGGACGACATCGTTGGCGAGCAGCACAGCAGCCTTGCGCGCACCATCATCGGCAAAAACGTTCTCGGGTGCCACGACGCGTGTACCGGGCTGCATGCTGCGACTGGCAGTGTGCTGGAAAACGATCGTTCCCCAGCACAGATGATCATGCCCTGGGCGAATCCCCTGGCATACGCCAATCGCCGCAGGACCACCTGTGTGTTTGCTGCCAGGCAGCGTGGAATCTGCATGCCCAGCTCCGCTCGGAACAGGTGTGGATACAGCGCCCAAGCACCGCATCGAGCTGAGGATTAGGCCTGGCCTGCCGCCCCGCTATGGGGCCGGCCGATAAGAAATACTGACTGTACCGTGCATGCACACGCGAGAGTGGGCGATAGTCGGTGTTCTGCATCATACCAGCACAATAATCTGGTTGCCGGTCGACCCACATTCACGGCCGTGAATGCCCCACCAACCAGTACAACATCCTCTGGTGATAGCCCTGCGGCCTCGGAGTCGTGACCACCGCTACATCAGACAAAACAGGTTGCCCGGCGCCCAGTCCGGGCCCGCGACGCCTTCAGGCAACTGATTGCTGCGCATCATCTGCACTGTCTTTCTGTGTTTGAGTATGCGCCACGCCGTCCAGTTCGCCTTCGTTCAGGACAACATGCGCGCAAAGCGCAGGTAATCACTCCATGGTCGGACCACTGCCGCCGCGCCGTTAAGGAAGGTCGGCTTGTCAACCAGGGCTGATTCGGGACAGGCTTGCGGGGACCGGCATCAGGATCCGGGTATTAAGACGGCCAGGCGGTGTTGATGATACTTCCGGCACATGGAAAGCCGGTATCGACCTCTGCAAGGGTGTGAATATACGCTCCTGAAGAAAGGATGTCGAAGGGCATGACCTGACATTGGACCTCTACCAGGCGCGCCTGATAGTCCACCGCCACGCTGTAATGCCACTGGTTACCCGGCTGTTGGCGCAGGGGCAGCGTACCCAGGCTTGGTGAACCATATCCGCCAGGTGCTGTCGCTGTCCTGAATGTTCTCGCTAACGTACAGCGCAGTCGACCTGAAGGGACTCGGAGAATCGGCCGTAGGTGAAACCGGCGGTAGGGTCATCAGCTCGCGAAATGGTGATGGGGTGATCCGCGGGTGCGGTCTCGGCTAGCACATTGCAGGGCCGTCAGCGACAGCGGACACCAGGCCTTTCAATTCGGCAGGTTATTGCTCGACCGGATCATCCAGCGAAAACTTGCCCTCTTCGTGCAGCATTCAACAACGTCCGTGCGGTAATCGGTGGTCAGCGAGAAAATCTTGTAGGATGCTGTCCTTTGGTCAACGCTTCTTGTCTCCCAGGTCTGATAGGCCGGTCTGTGACATGGACAAATCTTGCCATCCTGCCAGACAGCGTTGCACGCCGGCGAGCTTTTTTGGCCCGTTACCCTCGCGTCTCCTGCATGCGCCTGGCCAGCGTCTGCAATCGGGGCTCGGAGATACGATAGGTTTCTGCTTCCTGCGCATAGCCGATGCTGCTGCTGCGCCAAGCATCACCGCCAGCGCCAGCTCAGCCCGGTCTTCAGTCCTTGCTCTCTTGTTCAATCTTGCACCCTCTGTGGTTTGTATCGTTGCGTGAAGAAATCCACGCGCGGGAAAGCCATAACCCTTGATGCCCCGATTTTGCATAGCGGCTAGTATAACGGATCGCTCGACACGTTCTGAAACGATGTACGAATGTCAATTTTCACCAAAGGATAGATCTCATCAGTAGCAAACAGCGAATCCAACAGGACCGTCTACAGGACAACCCTGATGAACCGCAGAACGCCTTTCTCGCCGGCTTTATCGCCCTTTCCCGCGTGCCGTTGATCAGCCGCAACGGGCTGCAGATTACTCTTTTCAACATGAGGTGCCTGAGCTTTACACCCTGGATCATCCCCACAGTTACTTGGCAGGACAAGGTCTCCGCCGAAGCCTTTGACGTGCTGTCGAGAGGGCGACGAACGCCCCGGCAGTAGCCCTCCTGGATCAAGATCTACGATCCAGCACCTACGTCTGCGCAGGCCTGTTACCTGCCGTTACACCAGCGAGTCAAATTCGACAGCGGCACTGGGGATTGGCAAGCTTTCACCCGAGCCAATCGAAGGCAATATGGGCACCAAGCAGACTTCAAGCTGATCTGGCCCCGCACTGAATACCACTGCGCGCGGTGCGGTGGGCATCAGGGCCATCTGTATCAAGGTGCGCCCCCGAGCCCACGGCGAACGTTGTGCAATAACGAGTTAGCGCTGAAGTTTCGTAAAAGAAAATGAAGCACTGCCGAGCTCAGAGGGATGAAAAATACGTTCATTGGCTGCCCGCCCTCAACATGGCCTGATTCAGCATAGGCCGTCCGGCGCAAATTCAACCTTTGAGAAAGGCCGAGCGGCTCGGAGAGGCGGTGTTTGCCGGGTCGGCTGTTTCGGTGCACGAATGTGACTTCGACAAATGCCCGTTGTTGATAACCGTATCCGGGCTATTACGGTGCGATGCAGGCCACTGCGGATTACGCCAGGTATCCTCGGGGCAAACTGAGCATATGAAGCCGTGCGGTGCTTCTATGACCGGACAAAGACCAGGTCTTCACAATTGTCGAAGCTTCTGGCCGACCATAGACCCCGTTCACCGCCATGCGCATTCTGCGACCGCGGCCCGCAGTACGCGCGCGCTGTTCTACGCCACGACGAACAGAGAAAATATTGAGAGCGTCCAGACAGGCGCTGGCCAGATTCCGGCAAACTGACAAAACGATCGTTACCGAGATCTTTGCCGCAAGGTGAATTTTACCCCGGCAGAGGCTACCACCAGGATTACTACAGCAAGAATCCCAATCGCTACAATGTACTACCGCACCGCTGCGGACGTAAGCCGCCTGGAGAACTATGGGGTTAAAAAATAAGACGACTGTTCAACATGGAAAAATTATCGCTCGGGGCCTGATAATGCACCCCAACTATTGAGCCTCAAAGCGGAAACCATCAGCGGATGCAGATCAGCAATAAACAGCGTAGTTCCAGTTTCATTACATTCCTTTCTGATTGCCAAAATGGCGAGATCGAAAAGTTCGCACAAGCACGATCCGTCCTGTACTGCATGGCCAGCCTGGGCGTTGATCGACGGTCTGGTTGAAACCCTTGAAGGCCATTTCCAGCTGTGACAGCTTCAGCGTTCACCCTGACGCCGGATAAGGGCCTATGGTCCCCGTCTGGAATGATGCGATTCAGAAAGGTGCAGGTCAAGCGTTTTGCAGGGCGCCAAGGAACTGGAAGCCCGGGCAATGATCGCGGGTGATTGAGACCGAACAGGCCCGCGTCAGGTCACTATCGTGTAAAGTCGGCCTTGTCCCAGGCCGAGGTTGACTTCAACACCCCTTTGGCCCGGCAAGGGACCTTACCTGTCGCTATTCGAGGTTCTGGATGTCAGAGAGGCCCACTAGGAAGAATTGGCCCACGGGCATGCCCATGGCTGCTGGCGGCCATTCACCTGTGATCAGACCTGCTGGTTTAAACCCTTCAGCTGTTAATAGCCGGTTCATCGCTCATTGCAGGCGGACCTAATTCCAATTAGTTTAGCAAAATGCAACAAAAAAGTTGTAGAATATTGGCCTTACTTTTACTCCAGGCAGGTGTACCATCGTCAGCAAAAAAAACCGCGCCCAAGCAACGCCAAGCCGAACGCAAGCCGTCGCACCAGTCAATCTGATCGATAATCAGATTGAGCTTTCATCGCCTCGCGTTGAAATTTCAGAAAATCCCTAACGGCAAGAGTGGTTCAGGTTACGGCGCCCCGCCCCGTCGTCCGGCCCAAGTAAGCTTCAAGCACGTCCCGGCAGCCTGGCCTGGTCAGATGCCACGCCTGCCACTTAAACGGAACGGGACTTCAAACAAGTTCCCCCCACGTCGGTTATTACCCCACGCGGAATTCAGCTCGTCGTCATGCAGGCGACCAGTAACGCAGTACCACGCCCGCTACCCGAAAACCACCCCAGCGCGCTTCTTCGTAAATCCGCCCGCATTACCTTTCCTGAAAGAAAAAAGCCGTTAGCCCCAAGCTGAACCGACTGCCCTGTTGGGTATGCGGATGCTTACCTGCCCGGCTCCGTGATCGCTTGTATTTTCCAGACTACAAAGCTTTGCGCGCCCGCCTCGTCACTGACCAGTGCGAAATCCCGACTGCTCACGCTGTTCCATTTTCTGTAAGCGTATCTGCGCTTCTCCACCCTCGCTGTTAGAGGTGAAGCTCAGTGCCAGTTAATCACCCTTGCTCAGTGATCCGCGGTATCAACAGCGCCAGCTCCAGCAATACCCACTGCCTTTCACGCAGAGTGCGCTCTATGAGCGGGAAATACCTACTGCAGGGCAACCGCCATACCAGCACCCAAGGCGGACGAGCAGAAGCGCCAGCGCTGCTTTAGGTTCATGCCCACCTCCACGAGGCGTTTTGCGCACGCCATATCTGATTTGCAGCAAGACTATTCCGGCTGCACAGAGGCAGCAATGAATTGTGCAGCAGGGAAAATGTGCAAGCTGTAATAAAAAGCGCCCAGCGTAAAACAGCGCAAAGCCGGGTATCAGCAAACACCAGTACGGCTTACTGGCCCGAAAGGGCAGCCAAGCCCAGCTGCAACTGCATCAAACAAATCCCGGGGCCTTGATATGTCAGCAACACCAGCACTCCCGCCAGCAATCAAGGCAGCGAGCGCGTCATCAACGGCGCTTTGATCAGACAGCCAGGCTATTGTCAGGAGCACAGGAGTGCTGCCCTGCGAAATCAGCAGCATCAGCCAAAGGGATGCAATGGGTTGCAGGAGTGCGTGGTGACACTTTAATCCAAGGCCATCCAGCTGCCTCCCCCCCATGATGCCCAAACCAGGGCGAGCAGCACGCCATCAGCGGCCGCATCTGTCAAGGCGCGCGCAAACGCAGGGCGTGCCCGCTGAGAGCTCAGCGATCACGTGTGAAGCAGCCTAGTGCCGCGAGGCCAGCATCAACCCTAAAAGCCAAATTCCGGTTCCGTATATCCAAGCAAGAAAGCCACGCGACCGCAAGCACAGAGCGCAGAGTCGGCGGTAGAGGGCATTGGTGCTGGAACCAGCAGCAACCGCAGCGGCAGCAAGGCAATTACCAGCGAACCGACCAGGACGAGAACCGTCGCCCAATCGGTTGACTCCGCTGCGGCAAAACACCAACAAAGACCCTGACCGCCCAAGGCAAAGGCCAAAACCCATCTGATCGCGAAACACATTCGGACGTCTGAACCACAAGCCTCACAACAAGCAATATAATACCAGCCAGCAACCCTACCTATAAGGCCCTTCAATCACAGCATCCAGCGGTCGAACAGAGAGGCGAGTCAAAAACAGGCGAGCGATACCAGGGCCGCAGGCGAGTACACGGAACAGCCACCAGGCGAGTCCGTAGCCCATGGAGATATGCTCAACGCTGCTGCTCCGATAAGGCTGCGCTCAGACGTTGTATTTGATCCACGTTACAGTGGTGCAGTTGAGTCCCGTTCATATCACGCTCGGTAGTGCGCGTATGTGCAGCCAGAGCGACGCCAGGAGGCGCTGCTGACCACCCGAACACGGCATATAAGCATTGGAAAGGCGAAGAAACCCTTCATGATCCATCAGGCACCTTCGAACACCTCCCGCCGAGCCAATGCCGATAGGCCAAATAGCAGCAAGGCAGAATCGGCAAATCAAGCCGCGCCAGCACGCGAATTAAGGTTATTTTCGCGTAAGACTAGCAACAAGCTATGCGCTAAAACCGAGTCCAGCAGGCGGCGGCTCGAACGGCCGCCGTGCCAGCCGCCCGCTCTCTCGTCCCCCCAGCAAGCAGAGCTGTAAAGGCCGGCCAGCTGCCATAAGCACTATGCAGGACCCCTGCTCGTCCCGTGATCCCTCAGCATAGCCGCCTGCCTCTCGCTCGCTAGCTCGAACACATAAAACCGCGCTCCAGGTCTTCAGTTGTACCGCGGGATATGCATTCGCTAACGCTTCTGCCCGCCTGAAACCGGTAGCCAAATAATCCAAACACATGTGAAGCACTGCATAATAACAATGCCGTAAAAAACAAGGGCCCAAATAATGGTGATACGCCCACCAACATGCCCAGCACGCGGACAAGACCCTGACAGCACACGCCCACGGCAAGCATCAACAGGGAGAAGAACAGCAAATAACTGCAGATCCGCGCCGGATGATAGGTCTGGCCCGATCAACGGCCAGCCAAACCCGCCGCCGGTGGCCACGCAGCAACCGAATGCAACGCGCGTTACGCTGCAAGACGGACGAGTAGGGCGCCTAAGCATGGCGCTGCCGGCAAATTCCGGCTTGATGCCCACCTGGAAGCCAGGCGGCGAAGTCTTGCCGAAACGGAGGCAATTCGTTTTTCCCCAGTTCCGGGCCGAAGAAAAAAAACACCCACAAACCCAATTTGCGGAGCCAGCAAGAACGCCCGTTGGCCTGCCCAGAACCCGAATCGCAGTATAACGGACGGCCACTCACGAGTGCCGGGCAACCCAAACTTGACCTCCACTGGCGACGGCTTTCCAAGCGCCTTGCCGATCCAGGCAGGTGCCTTCTCCGTCCAACTCAGGAGTCCTATCCGCTGTTGCATACTAGCGAATCTGTCAGACAGTCGGCAGCAAGCATCATAGTCTCTCACTGCT
>Ga0163217_1091320_pt1 | contig 11406 bp, 4 predicted proteins | sample SynspAceP_FD_185933 | JGI IMG/M metagenome (GOLD analysis project Ga0163217, IMG submission 185933) | Saline lake microbial communities from Ace Lake in Antarctica - Synechococcus sp. Ace-P (PacBio error correction) | ecosystem: Environmental > Aquatic > Non-marine Saline and Alkaline > Saline ... | reverse complement strand
ATGAACCATCAAAAAGCATTCTCTAACTCCTTTCAAAAAAAGGGTTGAGCTTTGTGCAAATAAAGGATCATTAAAGCCGTGGTTTAATGCCAAAGTAATGAGATGACTATGGCGAGGCTTTCAACCCTATGATTTCATTTACTTTATTATGAATTTTTCATTTCACTCAGGGAAATTAATAATGTCTTTCACCAAAGCTATTTATGCATGTTCAAGATCCTTATTTAGGCTTCAAACTTTGCTTTCATTTCGAAAGCGTTTAAGAGCAGTATAATGAACATTAGCATCAAGATAAAAAAAACTGGCTAGATCAGCTCACGGCTGCACAATTGCATGTCGCTCTCATTGAAGTCAATTCATTGCATGACACTGCTTTAAAAGAACTCATTTAATAGCCCTATTCTGTACAAACAGAGTTTTTATTTTCGCCAAGGTGGGCCGCGATGTCCAATATTGGATAAGGCTGATGGCACAAAGGCGCTGGATTTCACTTATCCGCCCCGTTCAACTTTAAAGTTGATTGGATCTTTCACTAGAAGAAATCTTTTGTGAGCTCAACCTAACCAAAGAACTTTACAGCACACAAAAACAGCTATCTCGGGACCAATTCGGCCCTATTAGTCGGCTCCTCTTCAGCTAATGCATTCGCTATACCGTACTATTCGAAAAGTCGCAGCAACAAAAGCCAAACGCCTTCATCATGGGAGAAGTGGGCACAGTAAGAGCTAATTGCCAACACTCTGCATGTTTTTAGCCAACGCGCAGAAGGCCCTTTCATCGCAATAAAAACTGCCGGTGCCCTTAGTTCCCTTGCAAACTGATCGATAGTGAGCTATTTGGCCATGTTAAAAGGGCGCTTTTCACGGGGAGCCCATTAAAGATTCACAAGGCGTTTTCGGAGCAAGCAGAAGGTGGCACTCTATTCTTTAGATGAAGTGCACCGAAATGCCTTTACGAACAAACAAGTAAAGTTATCTAAGAGTACTCGAGAGCGGGAATACAAACCGGTCGGTGCTCAACAAGTAAAATAATAGCTAACGTACGAACATTGCCGTCGAACAAACCGTGTACTCGGTGGACGCCATCCGCGATGAAGTTTCCGCGAAGATCTGTATTTTTCGTTTAGCTCATTTCCCTTATTATGCGCTCCAACTAAAAAGAACAGAGAGGCGATGCTTGCGGCCTTGCTCAACATTTTTTTAGCGTATCGAATACCAAGATGGCCAACACAAACAACTTTCTGCACCAAAGCTTAGAAAAATCAGCCTCTTACCAATTGGCCTGGGTAATGTACGAGTGCTATAAAATAAATGCAATTGAACGAGCCTATTATTCTGGCGGATCATGTTTATTTATCCGGACACCTCGTACTCAATGATTTAAATGACCCACACTCGAAGACAGATTAAATCAGCGGTGGATTCCTTAGTTGGGGCATGACGCTAGACGACATAGAAAAAATTCGCAATATTAAAACACTCAAAAAAAAGATTGGCATAGAACAGACACCGCCAATCAACTTGGTATTAGCGTCAAAACGCTCTACAACAAACTCGATAAATACGAAAATACGGATTTTTTGAATTAATTTTACTTACGATCTCAAAAAAAAACCTAGTCAAACTAGCAAAGAAGTGGTATACAGCCCCTTTGCTGCCAATGAAAGCTATTAACATCAGTGTCTTTCGCGTTCGCGCCTTCTTTAATGTCTTTCACATGTATCTTTTACAGCATGACCTGCGTTTCGTCATGGTGTTTTTTTTTTCCTTTTTCCATAGTTACCAGCGCTATTCCAAAGGCAGTCACCAGCATCGTCCATGGTTTGCTCAAACGGTATCACTGCACTGGAACATGGCGGTTCTTCTACCTTGGTCTTCAGAATCTTGACTGCATGCTGCCAATGTAGCCGCTTGTAACCAGTACCAAAAGCCGTGTTTAGTAGGGTGCGTTTAATGTTCAGCTAATAGTAACCTCCATTTAGTTTTAATATTTTGGGAACTGTTTTGACGTTCAACGTCCGCTTTCCCAAACGGATCCAATTCAACAACCAGAACCAAAGACCTTCTGTTACTTGTTGTTGATTTCCTATAGAAGTTATTGCGAAGGTCGTGCCAATTTTTTAAAAATGGTTATAACACCCTATATTTAAACGAATATTTACCGGGACTCCTCTAACACACCATGATCGCAACACCCTACCTATAGGTATTTTTTACAAAACCGCTCGGTAAGCGTTTCCGTTCGAGTAATTTGAAAAGACGCAAAAAATGTTGACTTAAACGGAGTAAAACACGTCGAAAGAGACAAAAATATTCCTTGAGTGTTTTGCCATCTACCCTAGAATTGGCGCAAAACCTTATTGCCTTGTATGACAAGCCACCGATTAAGGACTGTTATGAGCACTGCACTTGTACACCTCACCAAAACTAGATGGCTTTCGCATTGCCTGCGGAACACGAACAGCAAGAGCAAGTCTGGGGATGGCGTGGCCAACTCGCGAAGACCAACTGGAGAGGAAAACGGCAAACACGCTCAAGCTGAGTTTGTTGCGGTCGCTACGGCAATCGCTCAAAGCGACCCGGACGCTGACCTTTATTTGGTCGATGCTCAACACCGACAAGCTCGTCTCGCACTACCAAGCCAGATTCGCATTCTTGAAATTCCTTTCTGATGGACTGCTGGATGCAGTGGACCATAGGGGGCAAACCTTACGTTCGTTAAACGACAAAAGGCGAGGCCGTGCAAAACAGCTGGCAATTTAATGGGCCATGGGGTTGGTGACCTCGATGGATTATATGATTCTTGGGAACAAAGATAATGCCGTGGGCCCGAAAAAATGTCCGCAGTTACAGGAGATGTGGTTTATAAAAGCCCCTTTCATTTTGAAGGGCGGGTCCTTCACGTGGTGGCGAAGGTACTTTTGTTACGACCGGAGGAATGCTTACTCATTCCGAGCCGCAACCCAGATGTTAAGCAAAGAGACATTTGAGATTTTTATAAAGGTGTAACTTAAAAACGTTACAAAAATCATATGGCTAAAACAAGGCCTTTATAACGATGAAACCAATGGCCAGTATCGACAACTTAATGCATGTGATTCGTACGTGTGTGTAGCCTGACGTATTGTGAGATCAAGCGACCCTCAATACGCCATTCAGCCAAGATTGCGTCAACGTATTAAGCAAAAACAAGTGAATTGCGAAAGATCGATGTTTGGAAATATCAAGTTGCCAATGCCTGGCCCACTCTTTGTTCTCTGAAGAGAAGCCAAAAATTTAGCGGAAAGCCCTTATATGAATCGCCACGTTGGGTGAACGCTTGCGCCTCTTACGCCAACTTTTTTTAATCAGTAATAATCGCGTTGTGTTTCCGTTAACTGGATGAGAAGAACAGCGATCAGGCTAAGATATATGCAAATGGGCGTTTCCAAATCATAACGTCGTCAGCGTAGGCGACCAGGAAATATATTATTAGGCGGTTGGAAACGATTCACTGTATTACTCAAACAAGTGCCTAGGAAGTATTCGACTAAAATAGTTTTAACGCTGATTTTAATTGTTCAATGTTTTCATATAAATATACTTAGCAAGCACTTTTATATTAAGCGATATTATTTCTGTTTGTAGTGCTATTAAACACTGTGCTAATCTCGTAATACTTCGGATCGAAGAGTAATATCGGTTTAAATGGTTTATAACCTATCGGTGTTTACGTAAATTTTTCTGCTAGAATTAAAAATTTTATTCGGCTGTTACTAATTTGGAAGCACATGCTTCTTATTTACGATTGGCGTATTTCGCTTGGGGGTAATAGTAATGCGATTCCACGTTTTACTTTATTGGATTTAGGCTTGGCAAGCTTTACTCAACAAGTTATTTCTTGGATGATTTAGAATCTAATCGTATTGCACGTATCTGCGCTCAAAAGGGCAGTCACTACGAGGCTTGTAGTGAAATTCGGTTTATTTGTTTTAGAAAAGTGATTCAAGACATACCCAAGTATGGTCGTGGGTGACTGGTTATACCCGACACTGATCACAATTTTTTGCGCTGTTAGGAGTCCAGTTTCTCATTTGAAGACATTGCTCGAATATCGATACGGTGTTTTTTAATGTGTGCCATTTGAATCAAGATTTCAATCTAACGGCTGATCAACGCTATTTAGAAAACTCACCCCATGTATGCCCAAAGCCGATGCGGTTGTCATCCTGACAAAAAGCAGGACCCTGTGAAAGACCGCGACTGAAAAAACGAGCTTAAGTAGAAAAGCTATGATCCGTTACTTATCGTCGAAACCGTGAACCGCGCTGATGCTGACAGTTTACGTGTTGTTCGCTTTTCTTTAAAAGCAAAAACATCGCTTTGCTTTGGTGCGTAGGTTCTGTAAATCGCGTTAATAAACACCTTAATGCAGACCACCAGAAGACGGTTTAAAGCGCAGAAAAAATATTGGCGACTCTGGCACATTAAAAACATTTCATTGCCATCTGGAGCAATCTTGTCGATACAGAAGACATGCGCGATTACAACTTGGCTGAATTTGATGGTAGTGCCATTGCCAACTTTGCTGACATTATTGCTTGGGAAAAACAGTGCAATTCAGTGACTGCCATCATCAAGGCGAACCCGGTTGTTGCCTATCAAAGCCGCAGTTTTTAAACAAACGTTTTGGACGAACAACGCACGCAGCGAACTTTTTTAACTTCATTAGGGAAAAAGCAATGACGACCAATGACCAAATCCTTAAACCTCAAGAAAAAATTCTATCGCAGCGCACAATCGATGTTCGAGCGAGAAAACACAGCGCGGCAGGAATAACTTCACACCTTTTTAAGAATTAAAAAAACGGCCTATTTACCTAGGTCGTTTTTTATTTGATTCTGTATAAGGTCAATAACTAAAGCAGGTCTCCTTTACAGCAAGCCCTTGAGTGTTTTAAACAACCCCTCTTCAATTCGTTTTCACTCGGTCAACAACCAGAGGCAGCTTTCTTGAATATCATGTCAATACTTTGCTCATTTACTCCACGACAGACGGTCACACAAAAAAGATTAGCCTTAAAATTGAAGCTGTCATTCGAACAGCAAGGCCATACGGTCACCTTATTGCCCGTAGAGAAAGTTCACAACGACACATTAGCTAGCCTCGACGCCCATCGTTATGTGCCAGTATTTCGTTTTATGGCAAACATCAAAAAGTCGTTTCGCCACTTCATCGGAAAACATAAAGCTCAACTGAAAGCAAACCAAGTGCTTTTTACACTGTCAAATTTAGTCGCCTCGGAAAGCCTGAAAAATGTCAGCCAGGACACCAAACCCATACTCATTAAATTTTTGACTCAACTAGAGTGGAAACCAAGTTTACAAAGGTGTTTTTGCCGGGGAATTAAATTACAACAAATATGGTCCAATCGACCCCGTAATATGATTCGCTTTTATTATGTGGTATGACCAAGGGGCCACAGACCAAAAACCAATATGGAATTTTTACCGATTGGGCCAGTGTCGACCAGTTCGCACTGGCTGTCTGCGACATGAAATAACGCATTTGGTTAGCGGTTTATTGATTTTAAAGGACCAACAATGTAAAGCCGATTTCCTAAGAAAGCAATGCAATGACCGACGGCACTCTTATTAACGGTTTGTTTTTCTAGTGGCTGGGGTCATTTCTGTTCCTATCGCTTCCCGCCTCGGCTTAGGCCTCTGTTTAGGGTATCTACTAGCGGGCATTATATTTTCAGCCCATACTGGGCATTGCTTAGCAATGTAGATATTCAGGCTCCCTCCAACACTTTGGCTTGAATTGGCGTTGTTTTTTGATGCTTTTTTCTTGTTGGGACTGAGTTAAACAAAAAACTATGGCCTTTGAAGTCAAATTACTCGGATTAGGTGGTGGAACAAGTTGCCTTTAAACGGCCGTTTTATTTTTTTTTTAAATGGGGCTTGGGTATGCTACTTAACCCAAGACTGTGCGACCAGTTTAGCCATTGGTTTAGTTCCTTGCCCCATTTCTTCTACCGCCATCGCATTCAAACGCTCACCGGAAAAAGGCCAGATTGAAATCGGATGGAGGCCAATCGTCCTTCGGCCGTTTTACCTCACTCAAAAGACATTGTCGTTCATTTTCCCATGCTGGCTTTTATTTCCTCTTGCTGGCGGCACCAGAGCTAATAGAGTCATTTAAGTCACCACTTAACATGGCTTCAATCCGGAAACCTCCTGAGACCGTTCTTTAGTAGCGGGCTTAGGCGTCGTGGCAAAAAATGCTTAGTGGACTATTGGCGCCATCGCCACCGTTATCTTTAAGCGGCAGCTTTTTGGTAACGCCTATTTTTCGTTAATTGCTGCGTTCGCGCGATTTACGAGGAACTTTTTTACCGCCACTGCGTGATGTTTGTTATCGGCAACCCACATTGCTTATTGTCTTTTTTGGTTTGGACTCTCACCGGCCGTTGGGAAACCTTCTTAGGCCGGACTCGTTTTAGCTAACTCGCCTTATCGCCTGATATTAGAGAAGCGACATAGCGCCTTTTAAAGGTTGTACTTGGCTTGTTCTTTCATAGACAGTCGGTTTGCGTCATTAACTTCGCTTTATTTGTTAGCCACTTCCCTACTATTCTCGGATTAACCATCGGTTTAATCATGGTTGAAAGCCACTACTTTTTACTGTGGGGAGGATTTTTATACATTCGCGGTTCAAACAAATGGCTGCTTGCTCTAGGTCTTGCCCAAGCAGGGGCGAGTTTTGGGTTTTGTTTTATTGTCTTTTACCGTCAGCAACCGCCGTCATATCACAAAGAAATAGCAGATAACCTTTACTTCTCCGTCGTTGCCTTTGTCGATGTTGTTGACACCCATATTATTCATGTCTACGATCCGCATTATCGCGGCACTCGCTATGCGTCTGACCAAACCGCTGGCCATCATGAAAGAATTCCCGATGAGGAATAAATCATTTATTGCAGGCTCCGGCAGAGTTGGCAGGCACGGATAGACAGTATTTTACGGCTTAGCAAACTTACCATTCGACCGTGATTGATTCAGCTTGTTTAAACGACTGGAGCATTAGGAGCGTTCGGCGTAAAAAAAACTTACTTTGGCGGACGCCACGAGACCCGGATTTACTGCAAGCACCGGTATCGATGAAGCCTCACTGTTGATTTATTGCCATTTGACCGACCCCTGAAACAAATCACCAACTCTTCAAATACGTTAAAAGAAAAATATCCAGGATTACATGTCATTGCTCGTAGCTTTTTGACAAATTTTCATGTTACGATTTATGGGCTTACGGATGTCGAGATATTATTCGGAAACTTCGACAGTGCTTAACGCATGGGAAAAGTTTGCGGTTTGAAGCACTAGTTATTCCACCGGAAAAAAGCCGTTGAAATGATCGAAGTATTTTTCAACCAACATATAAGGTCTCTATGGTAGAAGTTTGCCGACGCCATCAAATAGGCGTCCCATTTCCATGAAAAATAAAAACCTTTATGCGCGTTTGCGAAATAACCTCGCAAAGAAAAGAACCCTCAACTGCCAAGCTGAAATGAAACGCATACAAGGTAAAGCAAAAGACTAAATAGACACGCTTTACTTTAATGCAACAGTTGAATTTTTTTAGTCGTTCACTTCCACTTCCCCGCGTGAGATCTTTCGCCATGCTTTCTTTCCGTATTCAAAGCTCAACCTGCTGACCGAAGTTTGTTGAGCTTTTAATTAACGTCACTTAGCTCATTGTTAATCAGATGAGCATAGGTAGTCGTTCTTGTTTTGCATCATAGGCACTAACAAGTGCCAGATCGGTTTCGGAAACACACAAATAATTTTCACATGATGAATTGGAAAGGCGTTGTAATTCACTAAAGTGAGTTACAGCCAAAACAAATCCGTCTTACAGACTCTTAATGCTGTTTCACACACGTGAGTTAGAGCTTCGGCGAAAAGGCGTTGTCGATTTTTTTTTATCGGACTTCTTCATAAAAATTATAACACATATAATTAGGGGTGAAAACATTGGACCATTAAATTACATTCAGATTCTCACAATTGAGTAAAGCGGATTCACACCGGCCACGAGATCAAGAGCTAAGATGAAAACACGGCTTTTTTCAATATTAAGCAATGCCGCTTCAACTATTCAGGTCCACTGGATATGCATTAACTTCTTAGCTCTCTCTAAAGAACCGATTAGAAAGCAGACAATCGAACCTTATAGCCTGCTTTTACTTGATTAAGACATCCATTAAGACTCCCCGCTGTGAAAAAAAGTTATTTATTTGATGGCGAAACTGCACAACAGGCCTTCAAGTAAGAGAGCGTCGATTAACCATCCCCCAAACATTGAAGTCATCAGTAATTGATCCGTCTAAAAAGCGCGGATATTGAAGAAAAACGCCGGCCTAATGAAAGAAGCCGATTGGACGGTTACTTTGCCTGCCAGACGACGCCGCCATAGACAGCGTAATCTTTAGCAAAAAGAAGAAGGTGCCGTATTCTAGGACGCCAGTTCAGTACACAGAGTTGCTGCAAGGCTGGTTTTATGTTTACCTGAGTTGATACGGACTCAAACGCGCAAAAAATCAAGACGCTCAGTTTGGTTAATCCTGGTTGTTACCCAACTGGTGCGATCCTATTGGCTAAAACCCTAATTGAAGCAGGCTTATTGCCGGCGGATTGGGGATTACTCAATCAATGCATTTCGGGGTTTCAGCGGTGGCGGTAATGCCTTAATTGAACGTATTGAAAGCACAAGACAAGGCCACTATTTTTGGCGCTTATGGTTTAAACTATTAAATCACAAACACTTACTGAAATGAAAATCTTGGTCAGGCTTTAGACAAAGCCCCTATTTTTGTACCCAAGCCGTGGGTTAATTTCGCAGGTATGTTGACCTCTTAACCCCATTTCATTTGAAAAAATTGGCGTTCACCATGGAACAGCTTCAAGCTAACTGGCCTGACGTTTTATGCAAAACGATTTACATCGTCACTGTGAATGCTTTAATGACATTGCGGGATGACGGCAGGCACCTTCTTAACACCCCATGAATCTTGTGATAATAAAAAAAAAAAAAAAAAAAAAAAAAAAAATAGCAACCAAGTTGAATTCGTCTTGTACTGAGTGCACCTTGACAATCAATCCGGTGTGTGGTTGCCAAACTGGCATAACTTAGGCAAAGGGCGCGTTTCTGCGCGGCCGTTCAAAAACTAAATATCATGTTGGGCTTTGATGAAGGCCATTGCAGTTAGCCTTTTCCGTTATTAAAAACATGGGCCTTCTTTGACGTTTTCAAAGAAGGCCAATCTATATCCATTAGGGCCTTTCTAATGAGTAATAAAAGTAATTCCCACAAACATCGTATAACCGCTTAAAAAACGCTACCCCAATCCCTATAAAACCCAAGCTGGCCACTTGTATTCTAATCCTAATAATGACGTTTGGTCATTTGGCGCAGTTTCTATTCAATTTCTAACGTCAGTCCAAGCTCTTTTTCTGCCGACTGGCTTGTTCATTGTTATCGCGTTCTAGGGCAACCTCTCTTGGTGCCTGGACTTATTGGGGGCCTGCTTTGGGATTATTTGCATTTTTCGACGGCAAAACGCAAGCTCGCTCCAACACAAGTAATATTTGCAGGATTCCAGTCGTCGACATTTTGGTTACTGTTCCCAGAATGTATGGTATTTGGTTGCGGCGATTATTCCACACGGGAATTCCGGCGCTACACGCTTGCTTGATGCTGATTCTCGGCAACAGTTACCAGGGCACCGATTATCAAATTGCTTTGTTTGCGATGGGCTTGGCTTTTTTAATTCCATTCTGGCGGAGTCGTATTCGTACTTCATCATCCCAAATTATTGCCTCCACTTGCCGATTCACTTTGGCTACGATCAAAACTCTAAATGGCCGGAAAGAGACATTAGTTACTGGCCGGCCGGCATCTTGGTTACGTTAATTTACCCCGCGCTTTTCTATCCTGCCTGCCAAAACGCTTCCCCAACATGTTGCTTCTGGCATGGCCGACAGCCTTTGTATAAACGCACCGCTTTTTCTTACGGTGAAATATTTGCTTTACGATTACCCTGTCTTGGGGTTTGGAAAATTAGCATGACCATTGCCGTATGATTCTGTGCTTTTTTCCAGATAAAGCGCCGAAATCAAGCATAGAGAAGCGACGATCGAAAAATCAGATCATGACGAAAATAGAATACGCCTATAATTGCTGGCTGGTGTGTACTTGTTTTTGCTTTTGTGGGACTGGGACTCGCGCTTGTGCAGTGCAGTAGTGTGTTCTGGGGGGGTGGGGGCGGGGTGGGTTGGTGGAGTTGGTGGCCTTGGAATGGCGTGCTCGTAGATTGTGCCTGTATGGCCGTATTTATCCTGTGGGTGGATTGGGTAATGTGTGCAAAAAAGTAGTCGAGTGTATAGACAGAAGGTATGTGTTGCTCTCATGGTGACGGGCAGCCATTGTTAGTTCGTCGTCTGGGGGTTATTATGGTTTGGTGTATGTGGTTTGTTTTTGATATGGGTGGTCGAATCGGAGTTTTCGGTTTGGTGTAGGTCGTCTCTGTTTATGGGGTGTTTGCTTTGGGGTGTGGGTGTTGGGGTAGTTGTTGGTTTGTTTGTTTTGGTTGATTTTGGCTGTGGTGGGTGGGTGTGCTGTGGGGGGTGGGGGAGGTGTGGGGGGGAGGGGAGTTGTGGTGTGGACATATTGGGGAGGTTAATTATTTAAACCGAGGTGATTCTTTTGTGGCTGTCCAACTTTCCACCTTTTAAGCGTAGGACTGAGTGGGTTACTGACGGTTTTATGTCCCACCGCGTGGTGGGGCTTTGCGTGTGAGTGGGGTGGGTTGTGGTGAGTGTGTAGTGGGGGCGTATACGCAATATTGGCAGGGCGTTGCGCCGTTGCGCGTCATGGACTACATATGGTGGGGGGAGGCTGTGAGGCAGTCTTTGGGCTAACATAAACTGGTGGCTGTCTGAGCCAGGTTGTGCCGATGCTGATGGAGGAGTTATGAGCCGCAATGTGGGCGTTGTGTCTCGAAGCCGTGGATTGTTTGGAGCTGCTGTGTATCAGGGCTCGCCCACTGATCACCGCAATTGGCGCTGGTAACTTAGTTCCGGAGGGATAGCGGGCGGGTCGACCAAAGGTCTTGTGGTTGGGCAACCTGTTACTTTAAAAACGAGTGTGAACCTGCTGCCACTAAATTTTCCTTTGGGTGCATATTCTTTAGGTAATGGTTTTAGACAAGGTCTTAGCAAAAGCTCTCACTAGATAGACGAAAAGCGGCTTATCCATTCGGATAAGCCTCTTTTTTATTGACAATCTTGTTAAAGTCAAAAAACTACTTCTCTGGCTGCCAAACATGGAACTTAGATTTACGCATTTTTCTTATTCAGCTGGGCTG
>Ga0163217_1066170_pt1 | contig 11406 bp, 17 predicted proteins | sample SynspAceP_FD_185933 | JGI IMG/M metagenome (GOLD analysis project Ga0163217, IMG submission 185933) | Saline lake microbial communities from Ace Lake in Antarctica - Synechococcus sp. Ace-P (PacBio error correction) | ecosystem: Environmental > Aquatic > Non-marine Saline and Alkaline > Saline ... | reverse complement strand
ATGGCAGTCCCGCCGGTCCAAATGAATTGCGCCAGGGCTGACCCCAAGACCTGCGCGCCATCAACGTCAAGCATCGCGTAGTGGCGAATATTTGGAAGGGCACCCGAGGAAGAATCCGCACGAGCGCTGGATAAACTGGCGTCAATTGCCTAGGCAGATAGACGTGGGAACAACGGTTGAACAAGGGCGGCAGCGGCGATAATAGATCTCATTATTCCGGCGCAGTCGACGTCTCGGACTCGCGATCAGGGTCAGCTGTGGGATCTATATATAGACAGAGAACCTTCTGATCGTCCAGCACCTTGTGATCTTTGGTCGACTGATGACCAATCGGGCGCAGGCAGGAGCGCATTGGGTACCAAATATCCGGCCAGATTGCCTCTCTCATCGGCCCAGTCTCCCAGATGAGACGCGCGTATCTTCAGATAGCAATATTGTATCGCCCTGCAGGAAACAAAGCAGATCGTGATAATGGATGTTTGAGGTGGCATTCTTCGGGTGGTGGACAGGGAAAGCCTTTCGGCCAGGTCCAAAGCGCATCTGATGGGCAAAGAGCTTAGGGTACGGTGCGGTGCGGGTCACTTTTTAAAGGTGCCGTGGTCACGCACATGGCGGCATAGATTCAAGATACCTGTTTACGTTTAAACGCTCCGTTACGGTAAGCCCAGGCATATTCGTCGCGTCGATCAGAATCATCTGGTAGGCGACAGACCTGAACCATGGTCAGGCAGCCAAGGCCAGGTACCAGTGAGACGGAGCTCGCGGACTAAATCGGCAGGAGCGGACTATATGCCGTAGTCATCGCCAAAAGTCCATGACGCATGGTCTGCGGTGTTTGGCGATTAAGCAGGATCCCAACAGCGCCATCCCTTCCATCGCAAACTGTAGAGCTAGGGACGGATGCCGCGCCAACTTGCAACGGATCTGGTGCGGAAATTACCATTGCGGGCCAGCCGTTGGCATTGCCACAAATCGGCATTTGATGAAGTTTACGATAAGCGGCACCCAGGACCGATATGGCACCATGGGCGGGGCAAATCCTGACTTCGAAAAGCGTTTGCCTGTTGGCGCCCGCGGCAACCACCGACTGCAACAAGACACCAGGCAGACACCTGGAATGAACATTCGTCCTTCCATGACTGGAAAATCCGCGCGGATCGTTATGGTAGGCGCCCAGGTCATAAAACGGATGTACCCAACCTCGCCGCCGGCTGATAACGCCAGCGCCACCCAGAAACACCAGATATCGAAGGAGCTTTTCGCTGCTCAGTCGGAAATCGAAGCATTGACCGGCGACTTGCCAGCCACCAGGCACCGCAATTGCCGATTCAGGTACTCAAAGCGTATCCAGTGAATCTGAATAGGTCGGGGACAGGCCAACCGGGATTCGATCTGCGGATTTAAGAGACATGGCGATCCTTACTTGAGAAAGTTAGATCACCGCCAGCAAGTGCAGAGCGAACAGGTGTTGAGCAATGTATTGTGACAGGGCGATGGGCCAAGACGCGCGGCATAAAGCCGCAAAGAGCATACTGTGTTGCGCGCATGCGACTCATGGCCGGCAGAAAATTGTCCCCAGGCTCCATTCCGGCAGGGGGCTGACGCAGCCAGCAGACAATAAATCGCGGACACGGCCAAGCGCGATGGCAGGCACAGGTTGAAGAGGTTGCCACGGCCTGGCTTGGCTATGGGCACACTGCGCCAGACCAGAAAAGCACCGTTCAGGCGATGCCAACCCGTATACTCGAAATCGCTCGAATGGCCCAGCGATCACCCGCCATGCTGGATTACCCAGAGTTGGCTACTCGGCACGTGGAGTCGCTTTTGGACGCAGGTCAAAGGTCCATGACTGAATCGCCACGCGGATGGTGGGCAAACTACGCGATATCTTTGCAATTACCGGCCTGACAAGGCTGTGCAGCGCGCCCAACACCGATAAACCAAAAACCAATTACCCACGCGTTCAGCCAGCAACTAGTCAACAGATGTTACAGGCTTCTTCAGTGTGGTGGCACGGATGGCATTGATGCGAGGTAAAAGGGCAATAGGTCGCGAGCGATAGTACCGACCGCCATGTCTTCGCTTTGCACCCCTCGGGGCAAGCTCCTGCAGTTATGGTAAAGCGTATAACCAGCATCCGGCACAATGATCATGCCGCCGGCCCACGCTACTAAACCAGCCAGCAGATTGTGCCAGCAAAACCGGCCCTGATACCAGAATTTACCAGAAATCTCCAAGCCAAACCCCCGCATTCACAACTGGTCGCCAACCTATCCAGCCCGCCAGACAGGCCGGTAGTGTGCGGAAACCAGTGCCCCAATGCGTGGTTTGAAAGTGGAATGGTCTATCAGATTCGTCCGCGTCCGCACCACAGGCCCAGCCACTGGGGGGCAACGCGCCTGAGATTTGCGCGAGGGCCGCCTGGCACTGAGCGGACAAAAATAACAGATTACTATCGGACGGCATGTATAGTGGGGGAAAGAACAATATAGATTAGTGTGTCTCGCGCTTCGAAGATGCCGCCTGGCATAACCGTGCGTGGCATCGTTTGATTATTTGTTGGGGAAGATGCGTTGGATGTCTATCGGTCGTGACTTAAATCTGTTAGTCTGAGCGCGTTGATGTGTGCTCTAGATGATCTTCGTTTTAAGACAGTGTTGCTCGCGACCCTCTAGGGAGGTGGTATCGTGCTGATGTCGTGCATTAGATGTGTGCGTCGCGGCCAGCCGCCGATTTTTAGTTTCTGCGAAGCGGCCTGTCGGTTTTTTTTGTAGCTTTCGTGCCCTTAGTATTGTCGTTATTCGTACTTTTCGTATGTTCGCTTTAGATATAAATATTACGAAGGTCCGCGCTGTGTAGTGTGTTGCTCTGGTATATGCAACTCGCTCGTCTCGTCTCAGCGCTCGCGCTCACGTGTCGTGGCTCGCGCAGATATAGGTGTCTGCGCGTAGTGTTGCTATCTTTGCACGAACACGGTGTGTCGCTTGTGCCAGATGTGGTACCTGCTAAGCTACCTTGCGGGGACTTTACAAAACCATTGTGCGGTGAGTCAGTTGTCTGGATTCAACCTTGCTGATGCGACTGTGGACCAGCTCTGCATTTTCAACAGTCAGTTCCAATGAGCTTTAGCTCGACTCGCGCCCAGGCATATTCGGCTTGTCCAATGCCGTCGCTGGACGTTATCTGCCCAAGGGTCGCAACTACCGAATCGAAACCTGATAGGTTCTCGGATTGCGGCCCGCTTTCTTCCTGCCTACTGCCTGATGGGATGCGACGTCTATGCCGCTGCAGAACTGCCGGCAAAACCGGCAGCCGCCTGGAGTGGGAGCGCTTAGCTTCGGCTAGCCGTAATTCGTTGTGGGAAGATTACGTGCACCCGCGCCAGCAGCTGTTGAAGCTGGACCGGCAGGGCGGCATCATTTTCGGTGGAGCGGCGCTTTGGCCCAATGGGACACTTCTCTGGGTGAATCCTGTGGCACGGCTGGCCAGAGAGCGATCAGCGGCCCTGACGCAGACTTTTTTCCCAGTGCCCATATTGCGTCAGGCGCAGGTGCGCGTGCTTGTGCACCAGATGAGGGGTTGTCCAGGCGATCATTCGTTTCGAGTAGGTCCTGGCATCGCTCAGGGAGATATTGCCGCGAGCCAGTTGACTTCGGCAGGGTTAGTCGCGATCATCGAAGACATCGCTAGTTCATCTTCTCCCACGTTATCATTACAAAATAGCAGCGGCAGAGAGCGAGGTCATCCGCCATTCTTCGCGTCAAGGGCGGTGACGTCGGGCTGTGCGGGGCTTACTTCGGCTAGGCTCGGCGCGTTGGGTGGCGCTTGTTGATCAACGCGGTTCGAGGACGGCCGGGTTGCAACGTTGGCTGATAACAGATCGTCTCGCGCGGTTGATTAATCGTCTCTGCGTGGATTGTTTTTTCGTCTCCTCGGTGTTCGTGTTAGAGGATGGTAACCGCGGGTGGCGGATCTGGTATTCACTATCGTTGCTACCTGCGGTGAGTTTGCAGTGTTTTGGATCAGGGTTGAGGCGCCATGCCGAGGTGAAGGCCGGCAAGACGTTGAGGGTGTGCGGTGTGAAGTCGGCGGGTGGATCCTGCGTGCCGCGTGTTATATGATGGGCTGATGGGTTGCGATGTGCGTACGCATGAACGCTTCTAACCCTGCGCGAAGGTTTATATGGGTGCTTGCGGCAAATCTCCCTGAGCGGATGCCAAAGGGCCCTACTCGACGAAGGAAGTGGAGATGATCGGGCGGCTGAGGACAACCCCATTGGTGCAATAGCCGTCCTGGGCACCTGGCCTTGGCGTCAAGTATGGGCTGGGTATAAAAGTCCTGCGTTCAGGGCCGGGGAGGTCGACTCTCGCAGCGCAGTGTGCCAAGCAGGATTCCCCCAGAGATGCCCATTGGGCCAAAAGCGCGTTTCCACGAATGATGCCGCCCTGCCGGTCCAGTTCAACAGGCTGCTGGCGCGGGTGTGCCGTAATTTCCCCAGAGATAAAGTAGCGAGAGCAAGCGCTCGCACCTCCAGGTGACGCGGTGTGGGCAGTTCTGCGTGGCTAGCGTGCGATGCCTAGCAGCGTCAGTAGTGGGAGGTTGCGCCGGCATCCAAGGGTGTAGCAGGTTTTCGCGTAGGAAAAATAATATATAAATTTAATTTGGGACACGTTGGGCAGTCACTGTCTCAGCGAGGGCATTGGACAGCCGTTAGCCGGGGGCACGCGAGTGACGCGCAGCTCATTGGGATCTGAACTGTGGAAATGCAGAGTTGGTCAAGTCGCCTCAGCAGGTTGAATCCGGAACTGATTCGCCTGGTGGTTTGTAAGTCCCGCAGGTAGCTTAGGCGGTCCTGGATCGCGGAGGTAGTCCCAGTGCCAGAAGCACCACGTGACTCGACCTGGCGGCGCCTGGAGAGCGAATGTTGTCAGCGCGCAGAACCGGCCCTGGCGCGGTTACCCCAAGCAGGTGCCGCCCGCTTCCAGATCCTTGCCGAGCCAACAGGTAGGCAACCGTCCCTGGGTCCAGAAGCCGGCGGGTACGGTTGGCCTGGCGCTGAAATTCGTACGATTTTCCAAATACAATAATCAAGGGATGCTCCGCGGTTTGCCAGGCGAATGCCATCAAGCACAATGTTTCTTTCCCCCTTGATATTGGCCAGGTACTGTTTTATTTGTCCGCGACAGTGGCCCCAGGCGGGCCATTCGCGGCAAGTCAGGCGCGTTTGCCCAGCCAGTGGCTGGGAACTGTGTGCGGCGAGGCGAATCTGATCGACAATCATTTCCAACCACGGCAATTGCACTGGTTTCGCCTACGACTACCGGCCTGTCTGGCGGGCTGGATTGAGGTTGGCGGCCAGTTGTGAATGCGGGGTTGGCAGTGGAGTTTCTTGGTTTATATTTGGACGGGGCGGTTTTGCTGGGCACCACTGGCTGGGCTGTTGGCGGTTGAGGCGCGGCATGATCATTGTGCCGGTGGCTGGTTTAAGCTTTAACCGGCAGGGCTTTGCCCGAGGTGTTGACGCACATGGCGGTTCGGTACTCGCTCGCGGACCATTGCCTTTTACCTCGATCAATGCCATCGTGGCCCACACCTTGAAGGCGCTGTACGTGGTTTGCTATTTGTCTGGTGACGGTGGTGATTGTTTTTGGTTCGGGTGTTGGGCGCGCTGACAGCAGCCTTGATTCAGGGGCCGGTATTGCAGGAAGATTATCGGCGTGTATGCCATCGCCAGTTGGGATTCAGATGGCCTTTGACTGGTCAAAAGCGGACTTTACAGGTGCGAGTAGGCCAACTCTGGGTATTTCGCAGGGCGGGTGATCGGGCTAGGGCTTCGGCGATTTTCGGTATTCGGTGGTGGCTCGATGACGGTGCTTTTCTGGTCGTCGCAGTGTGCTCATGCGCTAGCCGTGGCAACCTCTTCAGCTGTGGCCGTGCCCATCAGCGTCTGGCCGGTGCGCGAGTTTGGTCTTGGACTGCTGGGCGTCAGCCCCTGCCGGAATGAGTCCTGGTGGTAATTTTATTGCCGGCCATGGTCGGATTTGCTCGGCAACCAGTATCTCTTTGCAGGCTTTAGTGCGGCGTTCTGCCATCCCTGTCACAACTATTGCTCAAACGCCTGATTCGCTCTCTGCTGTTGCTTTTGGCGTGGGTATCAACTTTCTCATTTGTAGGGAGCGGCATGCTGGCTGATCCGCAGACGATCGGTGGCCCTGCCCGCGGACCTATTTCAGATTCACTGTGTACGTGTATGATACCTGATCGGCATTTGGCGGTGCCTGGTGGCTGGCAAGTCGCGGGTCAATGCCTTCGATCCTGGACCTGGGCAGCGAAAGCTCTTCGGATTGGTGTTGGGTGGCGATTGGCGTTATCGCGGCGGCCGGGTTGGGTAAATCCTGTTTTTATGACAGGGCGCCTACCTTAACGATCGACGCTGGATTTTCAAGGTTGGAAGGGCGGATGTCATTGTCCATGGTGGTTGCTGGGTGTGCTGTTGGCAGTCTGGTGGTTTGCGCGGTCGAAACGGCACGCTTTTTCGAGTCATGGATTTGCCCGCCCTGTTGCTATCGGTCTGGGTGCGGGAGTATCGGTAACTTATCAATTGCGAGTTGTGGGGCAGGCACGGATGTGGCCTGGGCAATGGTATTTCGACCGATCCGTTGAAGTTGGCGCGGCATTTGTCGTCCAGCTCGGACCAGTTTGCGATGGGAGGGGGGTGGCGGCATATAGTGATATACGTGGATGTTCGGGCAAACCCCGGCCGACCATGCGGTCAGTGGACTTATTTGGGTGTGCTACGCATATTCCGCTTTCCTGGCCGAGTTTTCGGCGAGCCCGATGCTCACCTGGGGGTTTCTTGGGTACTGGCTTGGTGGCTTGCACCATTGGGTCAGCTCGCTCGTTCGTACGATGATTCTGATCGGCGCGGCTCTTAGTGTCTTGGGCGCTGGATACACGTGTGCCGTGTAGGTGCTGTGTAGATTACGTGAAACAGTATCTTGATCTGATGCGCATGTGTGTTGCATGCGTCTGATGCTCCTAGATCGTGCCTGATTAAAGTGGTACCGCACTTGGCTGTATCGGGTACTATAGCTCTTTGCCCATCAGAGCCTTTGATCGCTGCCGAAGGGTTTCCGCATGTTGTCACCACCAAGAAATGCCACCTCCAAATCCATTAGTCACGAGCTGCTGTGGTCTGCAGGGCGAACCTAATTTGCTTTATCTGAAGGATAACGGCGTCTCATTTTGGGATGACTGGGCCGATGAAAGGGAATCTCGGCCGGTAATGGTACCAATGGCGCTCTGGCCTGCGCCGATGGTCAGTCGATCGACAGATCGCAAGGTGCTGGAGATGATCGCGCAGTAAGATCCGGACTCGCGACGCCTGATCGTTTTCGCGTGGAACCGGCGTGGTAGACGAGATGGCGCTGCCGCCTTGTCACGCGTTGTACCACGTTCTATTGGCAGATGGCAAGTTTGAGCTGCCAGTTGTATCAGCGCTCGGCGGATATCTTCCTCGGGTGCCCTTCAATTATCGCAGTACGCGCTGCTGACGTTGCATGGTCGCGGCAGTTGTGGTTGCAGCCTGCGAATTCATTTGGACCGGCGGGGGGATGCATCTGTATGCCAATATATGGAGCAGAGCCGAGCGTGAACGACCCGCGAGCCGTATCCATGCGCGCATGCACCTTATATCGTGAGGTGAAGGGACCTGTTGCGTTCACCTTTGAGGATTTCACCCTGGAAGGCTTTCGGCACCGCACATCAAGGCGCCGGTGGCCGTATTGAGTGAGGCTGTTCAAACACGGGTTAGCGCTGATTGCTCCATGGGTCTCACTATTTGTGATAGGCCGTGACAACAGTTGCCTGGCATTTGCCGGAAAGACCTCAAATTACTTTCGCATGCATGACCTGGGGTCAACCATCGTCATGGGCCGCAAGACCTTTGAATCGCTGGGTCCGGCTTTGCGGGTCGAACCACTATTCGTAATCCCGGCTCGCAAGTGTGCAGTTTGCCCGGCGCAGTCGGGTGCACACTCGGTCAATGCGGCCTTGGAGCAAGCGAGCGCAGGCGCTATTTGGATGGGTGTTGATGAAATCATGGTGATCGGCGGGAAACGCTGTTTTGGCCAGAGCTTGAGCGCGCCGAACGGTTGTATCTTGACGTGTGGAGGCAGAGCCGCATGGCGATGCCTGGTTCCGGCGTGGATCGAGTCAAGTGGGAGCTGGTAGAGAGGTTGGTTGCCGGGCAGCGAGCGTTATCCGGCGGCACCGCTATAAGGTCTTGGACAGGCTAGGGCTGACCCATCAGCATCTTCAAGGGGCGCGGCTTGCCGAGCCAGTAAAGCCCTGCAGGAAGGCCGCCCAGTTGGATAGTGCTCTTGCGAGTTTGGCGTCTTCGACGTAGTTGGCGGTGATTGTTTGTTCGCATCCGGCGAGACAGGCCGATCAGGTTGCGGCAGGTTAGGTCGCGTTGTCATCTTCTCGGTCATTTGCGCCCCCCCCCCCCCCCCCCGTCGAGCTGATGCAGTATCGGGCAGTCTGGCAGGTAGCTCTCGCGCCATTATCTTCACACGAAATGATCAAGCAGTATCCCTCCAAGCGCCGCAGCGGAAGTGCAGAGTTTCTCGCCTGATGGCGTGTTTGAGCAGGCGTCTTTCGCGCGCTCCAGCTGATACATTAGGCGGACGCGTGTTTTACCAGCAGTGTTGGCGGAAGCTGTTCAGCAAAGCGCGGTTGCTATGTAGTTTTCACGGTCGCTCAAATTGATGGACAGGGCGGCAATCACCGGCCTTGCGCCATCTTCATCACCTTCAGCGCATTGTGATATACCCAATGGCCCTGGGCAGAATCAGGACCGCTGTGTTCTGCCAAGTCATGGAAGCTCGGGGGAGAGCTGAGTCCCAAGGGTAGGATGGCTGCACGCTAGCAAGGGTTCAGCATGGTATGCCAGTGCGCGTGTTCAATAGGGGAAGTGGGCAGGCGGAATGGCCTTCCGCAACCGTGGCGGCAAACCCTGCTCATTATCCAGATTATGCTGTGTGTGCGCATCCTTCCTTCCGGGCTAGTAGAAGTGTGGGAGCCATTTACGCCCGCCGGCCTTGGCTCGTGTTAAAGCGCCTGGCGGTGCTATTGTTCAGTAACTCCGCGAGCCTTATTTGCCATCTGTGGGTGCGTATGGGCGATGCGCGCTGGACGGAAATAGCAGTGAATGGCCGTTTCAGCGTATGGGTTCACTAAGTGTGGATGAATTTTGCTGGCAATTCAGGCGGCGTCGTTACGGGTCATTGCAATCGGTCATGCAGGGGACTGAAATTCGCTCCACCGAATGCGGTGATTCATATCCAGTCAGCGCATGGTGAGGCGGCAGCCGGATTGGCATCACCGTCCAGCAGCAGATCGCTGAGGCTATGGCCAAAGCTGTCATTGATTCTGTTTGAAGTAATCAAGGTCGATATTAAGCGCGCAAGGCGGTGTGGCGCGCTTGTGCTGCCGCAGCAGCAGTCGGTCCCAGCTCTTTCTTCGAGATTGGCGCGATTGCAAGCCGGGAGGGTCCTGTTTGCTGCTGGGCCAGCTTGCGCCACTTGGCGCGGGAATCCGGGTGCTCCCAGGGCGCGCCTGATCCTTCGGCAGTCAGATTCCAATGAGGCGCAGCGTATGTCGTTCGGCGCCATCGTGGATTGCCTGACTGTCATGATCCGGGCGCTGGCAGTCACTGACCAGAGGCCAATGTATCGTGGGCAAGCGCGCACATCGCGCAGCAGCATCAATCGTTGTGGATAAGGCAGGCTCGCTGAAATCACAGTTGGCCAAGATTTACAGCTCTTGAGGCGCGTAGCAGACTTCGGTCCAGGGGGCATGTCTTGGATCGCAGATAGGCGAGGAAGCGCTCTCGGTTTAAACGACATCTCACCAGCTGCAGGTTTTGCGGTGCAGTTGTAATCATCGGAGTCCATGCCCGGTTCAAGGAAGAGAGGCGCATTATTGTAGTGCTTCCCAGTTGCCTTTATAGTTAACGGCGCCTCACAGTTTACTTAACAGCATCGGGGAGTGGCAACGGGGCAGTTAGTCCGACCAATGGTTAGGACAGTCGTTTGAATTAGACGTTCATTTGACTTTTTTTGCCAGGTGGGGCGCGAGTCCATATTTTCCGACGCTGGTTTTTGGCTCAGAGCATGGTAAAATCCGGCGGCTCTTGCAGCCGCTACCCTGGCTGGGGGGAGGGTGCAGTAGACGGCGGGGGGGTCTTAACGTCGAGCATCGCTTGTTCGCGAACGAACTTGTCTGCACGTGGTGTCAGCCAGAGGAGGCATAGGCCTTCTCAGTGCGTTCTGTGACATTGGCGGCGGGCGGAATTCAACGGCTTCCAGGCCCTTCTTGTTCCTGCTCGATGCGGCGGATTTGCGAGAGTTCTTCCAGTCGCTGACCAGCAGATTGATGCTGCGAATTGGATATCGATCAGCACCTGTCGCTCGTACACGCACTCAGGCGGATGGCACCGTCCAGCGGCGGCTTCGGTGAAGGCTATGCGATGGAAGGCCAGAGGTTGCCGCCGGAGAGCGACTCGTGGCAGCAGTGCGCACTCCTTGGCCCAAGCCTTTGGATTTCAGGTAGCTTGTGGGGAAGAGCATTTCCTGTCATGCCGGGGCCACCCTTGGGGCCTTCGAGGATGATTACGATGATCGCCGGCCTTCACTTCGTAGCCAGTAAGCCTTTGCTGGCGGATCTTGGCTTCGTAGGATCTGAATTGCCTTTCAACAAGTGGATCGGGACTCGCACGCTCGCGGTTTCACTACGCAAGCCGTCTGGGCGATGTTTGCCATAGAGTACATCCAGGGCCGCCTCGGCGAGTAGGCGTGCTCGAGCTGCGGATTGCAGCCCGCTCTTCACGGTCCAGGGTCAGGGTATCCAGCGGGTCGGACTGACTGAACGCGGTTCTGGGTCGGATGCGCTCGGGGCCGGCCTTGAAGTAGGTTGCACGGCTTCGTCTTGAGTTGGGTGATTATTCATTCAGGTAAGCCTGTTCCATGTCGGGCTGTGTACGGTGGGCAGGTTCGTTGTGCAGCAAGCGCCACGGCCAGCGAACCGAGAATGCTGAAGATACCGCCAGCACGGTTGCACGTTTCCATATGGTATTCTGATATTCGGCGCACCTTGCACAGTTTGCGGCACGGTGCGTGACAGTGCGGTCGATATGCGAGGCTTCGAATTCGATTTCAACTTTCTGCGCCGCAGCGAGAGGATGCGGATGGTATTGGTTGGAAACCACCATGGTATATCACGTCATAGGGCGTTCTCGAAGGCCTTGAAGTGGCCATGCTGCGCGGCAATACGCTGTCGTCACCGTACGGTGTAGTAACCTTGCACAGCTCAAACGATGGTGCGCCGGCGCCAGGAACAGCTGCC
>Ga0163217_1006438_pt1 | contig 11406 bp, 11 predicted proteins | sample SynspAceP_FD_185933 | JGI IMG/M metagenome (GOLD analysis project Ga0163217, IMG submission 185933) | Saline lake microbial communities from Ace Lake in Antarctica - Synechococcus sp. Ace-P (PacBio error correction) | ecosystem: Environmental > Aquatic > Non-marine Saline and Alkaline > Saline ... | reverse complement strand
CTATTACACGGATCAGCCCAGTTGTTGGGCCGCAACCACCTCACCCCTGAGAAACCTATGGCGGAAAGCCATTTTCGGTCTGTAAACTATTTGAGCCATTTATGGGAAGCTTTGACTCGTCCGTGATATTGCGGAAGAAGGACAGTGCTGGGTAAGGGGGTTGTTATTGCGGACGTTCGAAACGCATTGTTGAACAAAGAACTGGCCGCTCGCGGCAGATTTAAAATCCAAGCATAATTATAACGACTTCGAGGTTCGGAAGCTTCGGTCTTGTCTTTGAGGCCCATCCACGTGGTTGATGCTGCGGACCAAGGAGCTGAACCAATTCCGGTTTGTGTTCTGACTGCGGAGGTCTCCGAGAACACACTGAGGGAAAGCGCATCTATATGATTGCGCCCCTCCCTTCGGTCTTTCCAAACGGGAAAGCTACCGCAATGGGATCCTGCTGAACAGGAAGCGCTTTGATGGGCCTGTTTCGATGCGAAACCGCAAGCGATGAGGCTGCATGGCCTACGCAGGCAAGACGATCGACAGCTACAGCGAACGCTTACGTACGAAGTGACCGGTTTCATTTTCGACCGTTCCTGGATGTCTCAGCCCCTTCTGAAACTCAAAGACTACTCTTGCCGCTTTGCTTGAGCAGTATTCGTGGGCACGTCCAAGGTCGATCTCTGCAGTCTGCATTTTCCTTCCGCTATGGTTGCTCGATTCGCGAGATGGGAGTGGATCCAAGGATGCATCCGTCTCCACTCGGAGTTTCAAGGCCTTTGCCGGATATCAACTTCGCGAGGAAGTTGCAAACAGGGCTGATAATTACGGTGCGCAAGTTTGCGCTACCGGATGTTTCTGCTGGTTGATTTTTCTACAGCCTGGGCCTGCGCATCAGTTTTGGAAGGTTTTTGGCTTGGAAGTTGTCGACATACGGACGGTTACAGCGACGCTGTGGCATATGTCGCGGGATGGCAAGGGCCGGCAAAATCCGCTACGTTCAGATGCCGGCGTTTGACGCTGGAGCATGCGTCGCTTCTGCGACTTCACCGCCATCCCCGGGTTGCTGTTTCCCCAGTTCGGCCGGCAGCCAATTCATCCGTGCGGGATCGCCAGTTTGCACCGATGGTTTGCAGCGGCCGTGCAGGCGGCACTGAAGGCAGCTCGCTGGAATTGCGGGATGAGAAGAGGCTCACGGTTCACACTCGCTGCGGGCACGCCTACGCCCACGGACCCTGCTGGCAGGGAATTGGACCTTGCGCCTCATCCAGTCCCCTTGGCTCGGGCACAGCCATTGCCAACACCACCAGCCGCTACGCCCATTCACCAAGGTGGTCCGCGATTCACCACCGGCGATCCGCATTGAACAAACCGCTTGCTAGAAGCGGCTTCCAGCTGCGCTTGGGTTGGTGAGGAGGTTCATGCATTCTTCTCTCACCAAATATCGTGTGGAAGGTTTTACCAGGGCCGACCTGGAACGCCGCCCTGGCCCTCAACTGCTGCGGATCATACGCCAGGCTTCTTGCAGGGCGATTGCGGCGCTGCCGCCGTCAGCAGCGACCCTGATGGTGCTGCAATGTTTCTGAACTGTGAACACACCATCAAGATCCCCCATTCCTGCGGCCCATCGCAGTTGCCCGCACTTTGCCAGCCACATGAACAAGCCAACAGTGGAATTGAACGGCAACGAGCCAAGTTGTTAGCTACCTGTGCAGTATTTTCTGATTCCAACCTTCACCGGTACCGGGCAGGAACTACGGACATTTTGATCTGGCCAGTCAGCGCCCACCGCCTTTACGATTCTGCTTTGTGAAAACAGCACTGGCAAACCAATTGATTATTTCGCTCCGGCGTTGACCCGAACTCAAGGGGGGCGAATCGGTGCCATGCTAGTACTGCATTACCCATAACCGCAACTTATTTCCATCACACGATGCATCTGATTGTGGCCTTTCAGGTTGTGTTGAATCAGCAGCGTTCAGGGAATGGAGGACTAAGGCGACACGTACTGTTTCATGCTTTTGCCACCTGGCCAAGGTCTTTCCGTTGCAAGTTTGGTATGAAGAGGAATGCGCGACTTGGGCTTGCAAATTAGGACAGCCTGACCGCAGGGAATTTGGGTGGTTGTGGTTGAACTGCAAGATGTGGGACCGTTGGCGACAAGGTCCTTTGCCTACCTGTCGCTATTTTGATCGAGGCGTTTACTGAGAAAGAACATTCCTTTCTGACGCGGATTGGCAAGGAACGTTCCGAATCGACGGACAACCAGGCGGACCACGAGGGACAAATCCAGGACTGTTGCCCGGGGGTGACTTCCTCTTGGGGCTGCATTCTTGCGGATGTTAACTGCCTAAAACGGTTTCCGCGTGGTCCGCGATTTTCGGCAGTCCTAGCATGGCCTTGCAAGCGACTGATTTCAGCTGGTTGCACTCCTCTACAGGGTTGTTGTCGCTACCATTTTCAGCCAGCAGCGAGCCAAAAAAGCCCCCCATTTCTCTGCCCACGTTGCCAGAGGGTTGTGAACATCATCGCCAGTGCTGGGTTGCGCCAATATGCACACGATTGTGTTTGAGGCCGATCAGAAAATGGGGCCTAGAAGAAAAAAAAAAAAAAAAAAAAAAAAAAAAAAAAAAAAAAAAATGATCAACTCGAGAAGATAGACCCTATAGCTGATCCAGGCAGATCCTATGCAGAGACTGGCTGCCAGTCGGTTGCGCCTTTTACTAACCAGATGAGCACACGCAGAGTCATGTTGGGTCATGCGACAGGGCCATTGCGCCCCCACAGTACGAATCTGGAGCACTGTGAAAATTTCAGGCTGGATGTTTCTGCAGTAGGCCTATGGATTTCTGAGTTTGCGGGCTTGTTTCAAACTCGGATAAGGATCGTGGCTGCGCCGATCTATCAATATTCGTTTTTATATAGGCAATCCGCGCATCGGAGCGGTTTATGAAAAAAATTTACGAGAAGATTTTAAAATTTATTTTGGGTGGTTTGTCTTGTGATCGTCATAGGCCTCTTTCTGTACACAGACAGGAGACCTATAAGTGGAAAACCTACTTATTTTTGATTCAATTAGTTTTTATTATATGGATTGGCATCTGCTGCTTTCCTATTTTTTCAAAGAATTGATCTATGCGGAATCAAGTTAGCAGGATATTCAAGACGCTGAAGGAAGATTTGACTCATCAATTAGGCAATATTAAAAACGAAGTTTACTTCCTCTTATTGATGGTTGTTTCTTCCGCCTAACCAATAATCAAATATATGTTAAATACATCCGAACTCAAGGGGATCGGAAATCCCGATTTTATCAGCTCAAATTCAGATGGGATCTAGCCAAGCTTATGGTTGTTAAGGCAGAAGAAACGCACAAAATCTTTCGCGAAAAATATGCTTGGTTTTTCGATTTGAAAACAGAGAATTGTTCCGAGGTTAGGTTGGGTTTTGAAAGACTTTCTTCGCCGGCACTCGTATAGCATTTCGGGCTATGATAGGCATAAAGAGTCTCTTGTTGGGAAATTGTTGTTTATCAACAGACAGTTTCAGATTTACATTTGCCTAAAAGGATTTGTCATGGCATACAAGGAGGTCATAATCAAATTTGTCACACTATACATGGCGAGGATATTAACTATGACCAGGTCTATTCGTTTAGTCAGTCTGCCGGCCTAGTTTTCTAAAAGCTTGAGGATCAGTCTATGGAAAAGCTATAAAATTCTTTAAATATCCGTTCGGCGCAAAAAAGCTGCGCCTCCCTGGACTCGCTACGTCCGCCTGGGGTTTCCCTGATTTGTGGAAGGTCGACTAAGGGGTCACGCCATAACCTCCAGACTCTCCATCAATGACCCAATTCCCACCAGAACAAGGGGCGTAGGCTTTCACGCGCAGCAGAAACATGGAGCTGTGCGCGTTGCCTCAAGGGACCTTCTTTGCTCTGCCGTTCGCCCAGGCGACTGGGCCTTTCCCTACCAGCAGCCTCGCCAACTGGGGATTCGCCAGGCCGGATTTTGCGTGGTGATTAACGGCCCCGAAGGGAACCAGGGCTGTCACAAAAGCCGAGGGAAACTCTCTGAGTTGAATCGACTCGCCAGGGAACGTGAGCTCAGGAGGGAGAGAGGATTTTTTTTTCAGGCTTGGCGGCGACCACTTTGCCAAGGGAGCAGCTGCGCAAGAGGTTTTGCCTCGATTCCGACCTGGAGGCCCGCTTTCTCCGTCTTCCTCCCTCCTGCTCTTGTGTCTTGGAAGCTGCTGGGTTCTGGTGCCCGGTTCGTGGTCTTACTGACGCCCTGGCGATCAGTTCTTTAGGGCGCGTAGGCTGCGCACTCCGGGTCAGTGGGGCGCCGGGCGCTGATCTGCCGCTCCGAGCTACGCGCCTGATGACCTGTCTCCTGCCCCTTACGGCATGAGATCTCAAGGCTGAGGGTTCGAGTGTTCCGGCTATAGCACTCCGTGCCTGGCGTTCTCTTTACGGTCTTCCACGGCGTGTGTGCCGCCGCAGTGTGATCCGCGTGGCTGCTGTCGGCCGCCCACGGTCGGGGCCGCGCCGCAACATCGCGCAGTGCTCTTGCCTGGCCAGGCTCGATGGCGTCTGTGCTGCCCGAGGCAGCGCACTGAACTAGTAGCCTGCCGCCTACCGGCCGATTCCGCCCGCGTCTGCTGCCCTCGATCAGCTCGACTATCGCGCGTATCACCGAGAGATCCGGGTGCGTGTCGGTCGGGACAGGCTAGCACTGGGGATATATCATATCTTCGCTGCAGCCAGGCTTTTCCCATGCCGGGACTGTGTCGACGCTGAGTGCTTACTCCCACAGTTGTAGACTCTCCTCGTGCGCAGTCGTCTCGTGACGCGGCGGATACGTCCTATATCCGCGCCAAGGCCGGTTCGGGCTCAGGCCCTAGCGCCGGTTATGGGCTGGTTTCATAATAGCGCCATGCGTGTGTGTCCCGCGTCCTTCTGGAGCGCCTTCTCCGTTGGCCGGTTATGCGTGTCGTGCGTCTGGCGTCGAGGTGCGCTGGCTCTCAGGGTGCGGTCGTGTCTCGAGGTGTATCTATGCCGTGCGATGCGCCAAATTCTCAGTCTCGACGTCTGTAGGCGTCCTATGTGCGCCTGTATGTGCCTGTTATCAGACCGAGCGCGGCATCATCTGGTGATCGACTAAGGTGACGCGTGCGCGTCAGGCGCCTCTATCCCGACTTTCTCTGCGTTCCTGCTGGGTTGCCTCGTGCTCGCTCTCTGGCTCTTCTCATCTCCCGTCGCTCGCGGTGTGTCATTCTCTTTCAGTCCGCATGCTGACAGCGCGATGAAATGGCTCTGCGCTGTGTATCGCCTCGGACCAGCGGGCAGCCTCATACGGGTTTACTGGAACTACCGCGATCTCCTGGAGAACACGAGATCATGGGTGTGCTAGACCATGGTTCCGCAAGGGCTGCTTGCTGGTTGACAACTGCGTCGGGTGAGTGGAAGGACGCCTTGCTCTCTCACTCTTCTAAATTCGAGCTGGCATCTGAATGACGACGTAAGGATCTGACTTTCACCCCAGCAACTGCCAAAAAACGATCGCTGCTTCTGATCGTGGGGCTTACTACAACGTTGGGAGCGCCGCCTTCAACGATCAGTTTACTCGCTTTCGATCGATTTTACGAGCAAACAGTTCATCACTTGCCCCTACCACTGTATCTGTGAACTCTCTGAGCGGTGTCACGAAATCGGGGGGGGGGGGGGGCAACTCATTGATTTAGGTAGCATGAAACTCCGTGCAAAGAACTCCAGGCTTGTTTAATGCCTTAAGGGCCCGCCGGCAACTACCTCTTGTTTAAAAGGCTATTTTAATGTAGGGGGCCGCTCAAGGTCACTCCGCAGTCGGCCAGTTTTTCCGGTGGTTCATCCGCATGGAATCACGCCACTGTCTCTGCTAGGCGATTTGCAAACGGATCTGGAGCGGGGCTTGCAAAAAAACTTTTGGCGATCGACCATAGCCCACGCCCTTCCCCCACGCACTGCCTTACCACAACTTCGTCTTGGAACCTGGAAGCGCCCACCACTTGTAGCCCACGCAAAGCCCACCTGGATGCTTTTTATTCTTTTAGCAATGGCTAAGCGCGTTGCCCATGGACTGTCGGATGATGTGTGGCGGCGGTGCCGCCCTGAAAGCGCGCGCTCAGCAACCGGCTGCAGTTCTGGCACAGGGCCAAACAGCATGCCGAAGCCCAGGGAATCGATTTGCCGAGGTGCTGCTTGCGTTGCCGCCTCTATCCCGACATGTTTCCCATTTGGTCCGTTCAGGTGCAAATTTGCCGCAGACATCGCCCGGCCTGCAGTGGCTCCGCCTGAGGCGGCAGTTGAGGCCCGGCTGTCGCTGCACCGAGAAGCTTCGCCCAGGGAGTTTGATCAAGAGGCTGGAGGGGACGCCAAAACGGTTACGCTACCTCGACGCGTGACGGCGAGCAGCTCCAGGATTCAGGGTGCCGGGATGGTAGACGGTGCCGGTTTGGGCCGCACGTGGGGCGACGATCCCAGATTGCAGGGCTGGCCCGTTTCCTTGAGCCAGTATCTCGTGTATCCAATGTTTTACTTCCACTCACCACCGCCTACGACTCTGCGCCCAACGCGTAGGTGCTGGGCAGCGTGATTTTTCTGGGCGAAGCCGTTAGGCGCCCCATGGATCCATTTCAGGGTCTTGGGGCTTCCGCTTCTTACTGACCTTTTTTTTGTGGTTTAAAATGGTTGTGTTGCACTTCCAGCCGTTTATGCACACTTTCCAGCCCTTTTTGGGTTTGCCCTAGTCTCCCAATCCATGGTGATTTCACCGCCCAAATCAATCCCCGATCCAACGCCCCGGATTCCAACGCCCCAATCCCATGCCTGATTGACGCGTTCAATACCGCTGACCCGTTGGGCGCTGTTTGGTTTTGCCAGCATGACGGTGATTCTGCCCTGGAAATCGCTCGGCATTGGGTTTGGGGGTTGGAACGCCTCAATTGGCCGGGCGGCCTATGCTCGGCTTTTGTGGCGGCGATCGCTGTGAACTGATCACCGGCGAAGCATGTGTCGGTTTCAACTGCGGTTTGATGTGTTTGCTCTGCTGCTCGGCTTGAGCAAGGCTATTGGACGCGGGCACGTGTTGACGGTTGAGCAAGCCAGACCGTTTGTTTGGTGTGACTTCGTCGCTTGGCCCACTAGCTTGGGTTTTACAGATCAGGTTGATTGTTTCAGGCCGGATTGTTTCAGGCCGGATTCCAACTTCGCTCAGTTTTCTGGATCGGATTCCCGCCCCCAGGCAACGATCTTAGGCCTCAGGGCTACAGGGATCTATTTGCCCCGGATCCTGCTCTTCCAGCTCGGCGAAAGCGCTTCTAAGATGACGGGCGATACCCGGTTCATGCATCCCTTCTTTGGTGCGATTGCTTGGGGAACCCATGCGTTGCAGCGTCTTCGCTCTTGTGCGCTGGGCACTCTCTTGTACCGGCATTGATTGCTTTCCGTTTTGCTGCGCTCGTTTGCTCCCTTTGTAGATAGAGTCGCTTCTCCTTCAGTTGCGTTGGTTTCACGATGGGAACGATCTGCGAAACCACGGAGTTTCATCTGGCAACTCCTTCAATCTGTTCTGTCCTGCGTGTTTTATCCAAAGCCCTATCGATTTCTCCTGGAAGCACTTGTTTTGCCTTGACTCCGGTCTTGCCCTGGGTAAGGAGGCCAAGGTTTGAGGAACATCCAGGCCCAGGTTGATTTCTGCAGGCTTAGTGAACAGCAGTTCTCTGCAATCCTTTGGCCGCGTTTGGGATCAGGGATCAGGCTGACTCAGATCAGCGGGCAGAGGAACCAACAACAGGGGCGGGCGGGCTGAGCTGCGTTCAAGGGAGGGGGTGAACCTCTGAGGTTGTTCAGGCTGCTTTTGAGCTCCAGCAGAAACGACCGTCCGCCACACCAGCAGGCCACAACCGCGATCGATTCCGATTCCGGACCAGCAGGCAGGCGATCGCGAGGTTGAAGACTTTTTATCGTTGGGCCGGTCGGCCGTTTTGCTCGTTTTGTGGCAAGTTGTTGTCACAAGCTGAAGGCTGCCCTTCGTTGTAGATGAGGATCTAGTCAGGTTCAGGATTCTGTTCGATGAGAGCGCATGTTGGGCCCGGCAGTCATTGGTCCAGGCAGGCTGCTTCCGGTGGTGTCTGGGGGGGGGGGCTTTGCGCTGCGGCTGGAGGACTGCTCGCGCAGAGCATCGCTTCGTTCGCTCGCAGGGCTGAGCTGCAGATGCCGGGCGCGCTTTATAGATTGCAGGTCGCGCTGGTGGAAGGGATGTGATCTGTGTGTTTCTACGCAGGGCGGCCTCGATTTTTGAAAATTTGAGCTCGCTGATGATTCGTACTGCCGCTCGGTTGGGAGATCCACCAACAGGCAGGGGCTGAAATCCAGGGAGCTGTCACCGAACCCCTTGAAAATTAACCTTGGGTGGTGGCTCCACTCAGGAACCCGCCATAGCCTTGGGCAAGCCTGGGATCAGGCACTCGCGGCACCTGCTGGCATTTCCGATTCATAGGCCACCCCCACCGGCAGGATCAGCCGCGATGTTGGGCTGCCACTGGCTTTCACGTTCACCACCTGAGATTCGAGGACATTCGAGTTGGGAACGGATTGATCGCAATGCGATCCCACGTTCACCCCTTCGGTGCAGCGCAGGCTGATCCGTTGGCAGTTGCCTGGAGTGCGCCGATTTCAACGAAATCCCCAATTCGATCGGCCTGCTCGAAGAGATGTAAGGCCACTTGATGAAGTTCTTGGTTGAGCCCTTGCTGGGCCCAGGGCCAGGGGCCACCCGAACACAACTGGCTGAACAGAGCGAGGGAGCTTCAGATCAAGCCCCCAGAGCTGCTCGGCAGCCACGCGAGGGCCACAGACAGCAACGTGGTACTGAACAATGGACGGGCCGATCGCTTACCTGGAGCCTTTTTGCCGATTTCCGGTGTTTACCGCCCGGCACCCGGGTGGCAATACAGCTGATTTGCCACCACCCCCAGCCCTTTGGCCAGCAGCAGGAACAGGGGCAATCAGACGAGGGATTGGTCGAAGAACGGAGTAAACTGCGCTCGCCCAGGGGCAGGAAAGGGTGAGGCCAGGCTGTCGGCCAGCGCGTCCCGCAATTCTTTCCGAAGCCAGGTTCGGCCCTCACCGCGAAAACAAAGCTGATGCGCAGCGGGCGGATCAGGGCCGATCCAGGCCGCCAGCTGCAGGGTTCGCAGCAGAGGAAAGCCGCAGTACAGCCTGGAGCCCTGCAGGTTCGGGGGCTCCCACCTCGCTTCACGATCGGCGGGACCATGGCTGTGGAAACAGACCGCCTTTAAATGGCCGGGGACCCAGCAGACGTGGACGATCCAGGGCACCAGAAAGCAAGGCCGAGGCTTGATTCGCACCCTAGTCGCAGCACGGTTGGCGGGTTGGCGGTTCCTGCCGGCCCCGTCGATCGCGCCGCCCAGTGCCGCCTCCACACTCCGCCGGGCCTCCGGAGCTGACGCTTCAGGTCCATCGCGCCTTGTCACTGTTCAGCAGTCTGGCTTTGTCTATCGATGCGTGACGCGGCAAGCGCAGCCTCCATTGCGCTCCACACGGAGGACCTCGGCGGATCGTTGGCGGCCACCGTGTCCGCTGAAGGCACCGTCATTCACGGGCTTCATTCCCCGTTTCTCGGCGCTGTAGTCATTGAGGGCAGCGCACCCGAAACAGCTCGATCCCGTTTCAACCACCCACGAAGCTGGAGCCGGGATCCAGCTCGCGCTCTCAGCCGCCCGCCAGCGGCCGGCCCGACCTGGGCGGGGAGCCAGCCGGGGCCAGAGCGGAGAGCCCAGGGCCCAAAGCCAGGGGGGCCAGGCAGAGCGCGGCGAGCGATCGCTTTGTAGCCGAGGTTTCAGCAGCCGACTCTGCAGGAACACGCCACCCCGTCATGAGCGGGCGCCATCGGCGTGGCCGGGGATCGGGAAGAGGTCCTTTGCACGGCTGGCCTTGGCGCCACCTCCACGGCGGCTCGTCGGTGTGCTCCCAGAGGCTTTCGAAATAGGAAGAAAGGCCACAACGCCCAGGCCACGCTGATGCGTGGCGCTCCACCGTTTGGTCTTGTGATGCGCTGGATCGGAACTGTTGCTTGGTTGCGGGCTGGCCGCTACATGAATTTCCCACGGCCGTTTGGAATTCTTCTGCTTTGCTTTCTGTAGTCAGGGCGATTAAAGCTCGGCGGGCGAAAAAGCTGGGCAGATCGGGGCCGGTAGAGCTTGCCACGATCACCTCAGTCAGGCAATTCCGCTGCCGCAGTCCATTCAAGCCAAATCCTGGGAGCTTGGAGTTTGTAGGCAAAGTCAGTAGTAGTTGGGGAAACGAAATTTAATCGCTTCGGTTTTGCCGCTTTCACTGCCTTGTTTAATTCTTGTCATAAAGGGGCAGGTTTGGATTCTTGTCTGCCGCCACTTCACCCAACCGGGGGTTACTTCTGGTGGTGGCTGGTTGGGGCTTTTTTGGTCTCTTTTTGTGTAAAGGGGGCACGGTGTAGTATTCGTCATGCCGAAACTCCGCGCAGGGCTTCATTGTGAATCGTCGAAACTGATGCCGTCGCCGTCGTATTGGCTTGGTGATCCTTTCCAGCACCAGCTCGGTGATTTGTAACCGCTGCACCTCCGGGTGGAACGGATTCAGCCAGGACCACCTCCCCGGCGGCCGCTGATTCGAGGTTTTTGCCGCGTCAGACGCTTCTGGGTCAGCCAGGTGCGAATTTGTATGAACGGCCAGCTCTGAGAAGGCGGCGCCCATGAAGCGAAATCCAAACCAGGGATTCACAGGCAGGGGCCCCGGGGCAATTGGCCCTCCTTGATTCACATCAGCGAGGATGTCTTTGACCCTTTCTTAAATAAGCCCTGTGAAACGATAAAAAAGGGCTTGTTTTCTTTTCGACACGCTTTGGTTTCACCGCCGGCTGGTTGTGATGATGGTGCGTAAAGCGCTTGTTCCCAGGAACCACCGGGTAGGATTGGTTGTTGAAAGTATGAGGCGGGGCTCAAGCTCCGCCCAAAGGCGGGGCCTGGCCAGGACCGCGGGCGGACGGGGCTTGCGCAGGGTTGTCCATTGTGTTTGCCGTCAGCCCCAGACCGCGGATTTCTTTCTGGAGCCAAGGGCTGGCCGCTGGAAAACCGGCTCAAGGGGGAGTTCTCCCGGCCCTTGGCGGAGGCAGCCCCCCACCAGGCCCACCACCAGGCGGGCCAAACCAGGCCATAGGCCAAGGGCAAGCAAAGAAAGCCGACGGAAGGGCAAGGGGTTTTGCGGGTATCCCCTTTCATTTCCCTTCGCCCCAACCCCCCCCAGAGGGGGGGCCCCTTTTCGGGGGGGAAATTTTTTTTTTTTTTTTTCTCTTTCTTTTTTTTTTTTTCCCCCCTTTTTTT
>Ga0163217_1113744_pt1 | contig 11407 bp, 11 predicted proteins | sample SynspAceP_FD_185933 | JGI IMG/M metagenome (GOLD analysis project Ga0163217, IMG submission 185933) | Saline lake microbial communities from Ace Lake in Antarctica - Synechococcus sp. Ace-P (PacBio error correction) | ecosystem: Environmental > Aquatic > Non-marine Saline and Alkaline > Saline ... | reverse complement strand
GCGCGGGCCCGCGCATTCGATTGGTTGATCATGCGCTGTGCCTAAACGCCCGCCGACTGAAAATGCCAGTGGTAGGCAATGGTTTGACAGTAGGCTTTGCAGGCAGCGACGAGCCGCCAGTCGATGAGTCTCCACCAGCGTGCGCTGCAAGCGGGAGGTTACGGTGCTGGCGCCCCGGATTCGAAGAATGTGGGGCCGATGGTGTACGCACGCCTATGTGCGCGACAGCTTATGGCCCACAAGATAGTAGCAGCTGCATCAGCGAGCACTGCTGGCACGGCACTGGAAGATAAGGCCGCCGCGGATCGGCTCTTCAGCGCGATTCATACTCCTGAGTCCCTCGGCTCGGCGATTCCACCCACCTTCGTGAACACTTTCCTACCCAGGCTCACTGAAATCGAATGGGATAATGCAACGCTGAAGCTTCAGGCTTTCAGTTATTCGGAGGCTTTCGCTCCCCTCTCTCAGCAACAGTTTGATCGTATAAATTTTGATGCCGGGGTGAAACTGTCCACGCCGAAACTTGTCCAGCGGACAGCGGGATTTATCTCAGGTAGTAAGCGCCGCCTGCCCTTCAGGAATGTCGTTAGGAAAGCTGCGTGAACCTTTGACTTTCCGTTCAAACCCTGTATCCCACACGGAACCAGATCAACCTTCTTCGACCGGCTCGAGCCCAGCCGGTCAACTGTCCGCCTTGGGTTGCATGAACAATACTTTCGCGCTGCCGGATTTACGCCCCATATAGCGGTCGTTCAGGCTGGTTATATTCTAGTGGTGTTGTACTGATCGTTTGAGAGCGCAGCTCTGGGCGACAATCAGATCGTGGGCGCTGCCCACTGGCCGCAACCTTCTCGTTTTGAACCAGACTTCCGCAGGAAGGTAGCTGAAAACGCGCTTCTCGGTTGCTGTACGCCACACCGTGGCTGGCCGAGTTGGGCAAGTGACAGCCTTCCAGGCTGTTTCGGAGGTCTTCACAATGATCGAACCGGGGCAACCGTCCGGGCAATCGCGTCCCGGATCAGCCGATAGTCGTCACGCATCGCCTGGCAGCTCAACGGCGAATGATTGCCCAGCGTGGCCTCCGGCGGATTGCCGGCTATGATCCGGGTTCGAGCGCATCTGCTTTGATAGAGGCTCTAGTTGCCCAAAAACGATGCGGTGCACCATGCTGAAGGAATCCTCACACGGTGACGCATTGTGCGCCTTTGCTGCCTGTTGATCGATATCCGTTCGCCAAGACCGGTAGGGAAATCACGGGGCGTCCCTGCCCACCATCAGATGGCTAGCGATTGAGCTTGGTGCTGATTTGCACCGTCGCCACAGTTCCTCAGCGCTGATGAGTCAGTACGCTGTCGGGCCTGGCTTGCGCAAAGTTCCCCCCCAGAGCTAAACAAACACACGGGCTTTCGCCCTTGAGCATGGCGTGGATGGCTTCACGTGTTGTGGCCATTGCGGCGTGGCGGCTCGAAACTAAGCTTCTCCGCCAACGGTCGGGAGTCCTGCGGCGGCCTTTCATTGATGCGCATGTGCGGTCACCCTGGAGTGTGCTGTGCCCGGCACAGGGCAGAGGCCAGCACCGGCGCGGCCACGTTGCCACGCATAAGTTGCAGGGCTTTACTCTTTCTGAATAGTCGGCCACGCCGTGCTTGAGTTTGGGTGATGCCCATTGCCCGAGAAGGATTGCGTTGGAGCTCGCAATCGAGCTGGCGGCCTCTCGATCTGACCCAGTCTCAGGCCTGATTGCTCGACGATATGCGCCCATCGGTGGGCGTCCAGCTACCTTCAAGATAGGCGGCAACCCATCGTCTGCAGAGAATGACGTCACCGTCCAGTACACCGGGAACTCCGCGGCGTTTGCGCATCTCTTCTGCCAAAGGTTATTTGCCATGCCGGAGAATGGGCATATCGCCGCCCAAGCGCCGGTTGAAATAATCGGTATTTGATCGGGTTTGGAACGATTGGTGAGCATTTTCCGCCATCTTCTTGCGGATGCTGGAATCGCTCAGCCCAGTTCCTCAATGATTGAAACCATCACACCTGCGCACCGCGGCCTGACAGCATCCGCAGCGGCTTCGCATTTGCGCGGGTGGTTTAGTGCCAGGATTTTTGCCCAGAACGAATATGGCATCGGCCGTGCTCGAAGTCCTCGAAGGTCACCGTGCCCTTGCCGTCCAGACTCCCGTTCGTGCTACACCGCTCGCCTTTCTCCCCCCCTCATGGCACATGTTCGCAGCATCGGGAAAAATTATTGTACCGTAAAGCACGGGGCGAACAACTGAAGAGAAAAGCCGCCTCGTGCTGCACTACCGACGCTAGTTAAAAATCAGCCTGATTCTGGATGAGTTCGAGGTGATTGAGTGATCGGCCATCACGCAAAGCGCATCCAAACTGATCGGAAGTACCGTCGGTCGCTGGGGTCGTGCGCACAGGTTCAGTCAAGCGTCCCTGGTATTCAAGCCAGTAGTCACTTTGCTCACGCAAACTGGGTGCGCTGTGCCGGGCGAAAACGTTCGCGTCCACCGGCGCTGTCGCTTCCCAATTGACCGCCTTCGCGCCACTTTATCACAGAATTTGACCGCACCGGATTCCGGTGACTCACCCAGGCGACACCCGGGCATCCAAAGCCACCCTGTTGATTGGTTCTAAGCAACGCCTTGTGTCTTGATGGCTGTTATCGCTGTTCAGCCACGCATGGCGTAACGTCAGCAACGCACCCCAGCCAGGCTGCAGGAACCCTTGTAGATTTTTGAACTGCGTTTTGCGGTTATGTAACCCAACTATCCGATTCACCAAGTGCGGGTGCATGGATCAGAGTATGCGCGAAGGAGACTTTTAGAGTTCCTTCATTCGCACTACCCTCCGTTCTTTTGACCGAATACTCAATCTTACTACAGATCTATTCCACCACAGCGCTACATGTCAGGCCATCGCTGGAGCTTCCCTCTCGGCATTGTCGCAACAGGGAGAAACAATGAAAGCAGCTGTCATTGACCGAACGCGGCGCCCTCCCCGTCATGCAAGACTTCAAAGAACCGGGAAGCCCAGGACGGCGCGATACTGATTCGATGTTGTACTGCAGGGCCTCGGCGGCTGGACGTTGCTCGGCGCCGTATCGATTGGGCGTAGCTATCCCTGCGTGTCATCCGGCGAGGGCGTTCGTCCGGCACGCAGAAGCAAGCGCGTGTTATTATCGGCCGACGTTCTGTAACTGCCTTTGGCGCTTGGGCCGACCGGCACCATAGTCCCTTGCGAGAAGTCTGGGAAGTAACCGGACCATAATCGATGACCGTACGCCTTACCATGGGTATTGCACGCCAACCGGCGCCTAGATCCCGCTGAAACGCAAAAGATTCAGCCGGTGAGACGTATTGATCCTCGGCGGCACCGGGCGCTCGGGGCAGATCGCCCTTGCAGCTTGCCGTTATCTGGGAGCGGCAGTCGTTGCCGCAGGCAGAGCGTGGGAAAGCAGGCTCTGCACGCTTGAAAGCGCGCGGAATTACCGACGCGACGGTATGCCTTCAAGGTAGCATGAAATGATTTGTGGCGGCACTCAAAAGCCGAGCGGAGAGCTTACGCGTAGTGCTGATCTGGTGTGTGGTCAGCCCATGCTTAAACTGCATTGAAGGGCAACGCGGTGGGGCACGGCATCGCTGACCGTCGCCCGGTGCGGCGACGGCATCCACTTGGACTATCGCCGATCTCTGTTCAGGACGCTTTTCATGCATCGGCACGGGCACGTCCTCCAGGCGGGCAGGCGTCAATATGGGAAACGCTTGCTTTGATATTTCTCGCAGACAGAAATATCACTGTCGACTATGCGAATTCGACTTCGCAGACTACAACCAAGGCGTGGGAGTCACAGTGAACGGCCGCACGCAAGATTCTATTGCGAAGGGATAGTTAATTTCCAGATTAAAATGATCGCTTTACTGTAAGTAGAAGGGGATGTGCGAAACAAGCACATCCTTCTTTTCGGACCTAAGTTAGTCTCAAACGAAAGTCATGAAGACCAGAGGACTTGCTATTCGATATAGGCGATACTCAGTAGACCTGAGGGCAGATTTTCAAGCGCTGCCCTATAGGTTTAAATTAAAAAACGAATATACATGAATAGAAGCCAGCGCGTCGCGCAACGTCTCGTGGTCACTCCGTACTGACTCATTTCTCGATGGCTGCGCTCGGCTCCTGAAAAGATGGCCCGCTAATTTTGACTTAGCTCACGGCTAGCGCTTAGAAGGCCGAGGGACGTTCAATAAGGATCCTTTACCATTTTTTTCCAGATAACCGCGATTTACAAGCCCTCGGCCTCAAGAGCACATGCAGTCGCTGGGAAACCAATAGTTCTGTCAAGCACAGAGGTCCAAGATTTCAATGGGTTCAGCTTCACGGTAGAAGAGGTCATTTGAATATTAGCAATGCCATTATTAAAGTACAGACACGGCCCCATCCAGACCGATCTGTTAATTGGGCCCACCTGCATTGGAGAACTTGAACCATTACAACCAAGCTATGATATGGGTTGATAGAGATGCCGTTTAAAATCATGTCCTCACAATTACATATTACCAAAAGGCCACTGCATATGACAGCCGCGATACCGCTAACGTTGGTAGGCTTGCCTGTCGGCATACTTCATAAAAAGCTTATGGAACAGAGCTTACGCTTCAGGGACCTCCATGCTATCGAAGCACAAGAGCTCTGGTTAGCGATATTTATCAGCTATAGAAAAGCTCATGTAGAGTCAGCCAAGCAACTCCTGTATTCTTTACCAATGGCTCCACCTAAAATCAATTTCGACCCGGGCCTCTCATCGTTCTTGACCAGGATCGATTCAGCACTGATTACAGATTTTGCGTTCAGCTCTCTAAACGCGTTTTTGTTGAAGCGGCACAAACGAAGCTCGTGAAAGTGCTATTTTCAAGACGGTACCGGAATCTTTTTTTATAGCAGGATATTAGAGTGAAGCACTTGTCACGAGCTTTCGGCTTTATCTTGGTGCATCGAGTCGCGCGGGAAATGCTATCTTACGAAAGACTATTGCAGACAGTCGAGGCGCTCTGAGCCACGTACGATTGCCCCTGACGTAGCGCGCTGATGGCTCGGAGAACTGGCAGTTGATTGACAGAGGCAAGCAGCCGGGAACCGCTGGTCGGTAATCAAACGCGGAATCATATCGTGGCAGAGTACCAGATTGGAACTGAACGACTATTGCGTAATGCAAGCCCAAACGCAGTAACAGCTGGCGTTCCCGTTCCACATTGGGAGTTGCGTGCGGTTAAGCAGCTCCCCCCATCCTCTACATTTCTCTCACAGAGTGGAAGCTTGCAGGCAAAATCTACGTGGATTTATTGCGCAAGAGAGTTGGCCGATGTGATTTCGGCGTCGGGTCCAGGCAGTGGGGGAAGTGATAGGTCTTGTTCATCTCGAGTTCACACTTTACTCCTGCAGCAGGTCGGCCCCGATCTGCCAGGTTTCGACGCTCCAATCCCCGTTAAAGGACAACCCAATTTACGCCACGAGCGCCGTTGAATTGATCAGGCACGATAGAAGGTCAAACGTGGTTGGATCGATGCGGTTTACGTAGGCCAGCATCTAATTCCAGCCTTGTTGCCAGCACTCGTCAAGTCCGGTCTTGATGGCCTCGGACTAGTCCTTCCTTCCTTAGGGAACGTCTGAAGTCAGCCGCCATACAGACAGCAATTCTGGACTTCCTTGCAAAAATCATTACTTGTAACGATTCGATCGAGCTTGGTCACGCTTTCTGGGTGTTTTTAGCCCCTTTCGGCACGTCAGGCCGTCTTACCCGAAACTCCGGCGGATTTATCCCGCACTCAACAACTGTTTTCGGGCCTCACAGTTAGCAGGGGGCAAACACGTATGCAACTGCGGCGAGTATTTTTTGGCAGCCCTTGTCCGACCTTGGTAAGGCGAACTGCGATTTGATCACCCGGACGGTGCTCGACCTTTGGGCCGGCTGGTGGCTTTGGGCGCGCTCGATTCGGCGTAGCCTTCTCAATCAGGCTTGGTTTTGGCTCAACGTCTTGAGCTTGCAGGACGCACGGACAATGTCGACCAGCCACTGACTTTGCGTTCCTTTATGCTCGTCCCGTTTCTGGACCGCCGGTGTAAACCAGCGTCACCGCACACATGAGTTTTTTCTTTTTCCCGTCACCGGTGCAAAAACAGACTTGTCTTACCTGAGTGACCTCAGGCGTTGGATGTGTGCCACGAGGCTGTGAACCAGTACCTGTTATCAGCATCCACCGATGTGCGCCTTCATGCCGAAATGAGTACTGGTTGCCTTTTTTGGTCTCATGCATCTCGGGATCACGCTTTCCGTCTGAATTCTTGGTCGGGAACTGGGTGCATGAATTTATGTTTGCATCCGCTATGGTCCCTTGGCGGAGCTTGGGCCCATGTTCACCCAGGTAACGTCCCACATCCGACAACGCGGTGGACCATGCCGTGGCGTTTCCAGCAAGGACGGAAGTTGGAGGATGGTTTGTTTCGTCCGAGGGGACTTGCGAATCTAGCTGCAGCGCAAATGCCGCAACGATGGTCGTTTTCATTCAGGGCTCTTCCATCGCCGGATCGCTGTGCCAAACCGTTCTGCATCAGATTGAACCCGCAGCATGGCTTTTCCAGCGGATAGCAGGCGCCCACCTTCACCCTTGGGATAATGGGGCTCGTCATGCAGGCAATGGCTTCCAGTGGGGACACTGAATCCATTTCGATCAGGAGCGTCCGGCGGGTCTTGTTACGTTTTCCGGCGTATTCGCGTCAGGCGAGCTCTCTGTTTCATGCGGTTGATCTCGAAATGGGGCTGCGCATTTTACCGGGTTTTAGACAGTCTTTTTCAGGGCGTTCCTTGTGCCCTTCTCCTCCTTAGGCCGTAGGATCTGTGATTAAGGACAGGCCGCGGCATAACGGTCTACTACGAGTCGTCCAGTCCTGTATTCGTCGCTTTAGTAGTTGTGTACATTCATCATGACTCTCTCCAACGCTGCTGAAACCAATAGTTGTAAGCACTAAGTTTCATTTGCGGTATCAGGCCTTTTCTGGATGGAAAAATGGATCTCAAACAGGTTTTGGCGTCGCATTGCGTCGTACGGATCATGAATAAAACCTCTCACAGGAGAGTTTTCAGACGTCCAGTCGTAGGAGGTATATGTTGAGCGTCACTGGAACGCGGGTTAAGTCCCGGACTATCGACGAGAATCGAAGAAATTTCACAGTACTGGAAGTCCATCCTGGTGTCAGTGATGAGTCGCTACCTACTAGCTACCGATCCCGACTGACAATGGATGCACTTTTCGAGGCGCACTCAAATCTGATTGGACGGCGGTAATCTATTCGCAATGCACGCGTTTCATGGTCCTCCGGCTTTAAGCCTGGCGGGTGAGAGTCTGAACTGCAACCCAGCTGTTTGTAGCATGGTTCGCGCTCATGCTGTGATTAGGGATGAGTGGTACTCATTCCCGCTCTCTCCTTCGCATTTGGATGCAGGCAGTCACATCGGCCCATGTTCAAGCTCCACTGTAATTTCAGCCTTCTGCCTGCTGAATGCTTTTAGGAATTTTGCCAATTCAAATCTGCTTAACCGATGTGGTGGGCGTTTCACGCCACTGCGTGCTGTGTGTGGCTTGCAGCTCCCGATTAGGTTCGACACGCTTGAAGCCTCTTATGGGATGGTTATCCAACCGGCGGTGACATCTGCCGGCTCCGAATGGGTCGTTCCAACCTGGGCTCGGACAATTAGCGCAGTTGAAACAAAATGCTTCGGGGCCCTACCCCACCCTCCTCCCGTGTATTTGCTGAATTGCGCTCAGGTACTATCGATTCCCTTTGATCTTATAGGTTGTCGCCCTTGTAGTTCATTTAAGGTATTTGACGGTATACTGCCTAAACGATTAAAGCAAAAAAGGGTTTCAGACTGGCAGGGGGCAACTACGCACTGGCTGAACGAACCCTGTCTTTCGAGGAGTTCAGACGTGACTGATCTAACCCATTGGGGTACGCAGGCTCGGGTTCAAATGAAACCGATCTTGAAACACTGAAGCGTTCTCGCGCGAGTTGGAGTCCATCCTCTGTCAGTTTACGTAGACTTTCTGTGTGCTGAGGCCGATTCTGACGCTTGTGCAGGCTTTATGGCAGGTAGTCAGATCTAGTGCCCGAGTGCTCAGATTAGGGTTTCAATGTTTCATCCGGCCTGATCGAGTTGATTAACATCTCTCTTTTCAGGTACCGCTTACTGCTTAATCGGGTTCAATAGACCTGAACTGATCACACGGGTTCGTGGGAGGCCTCAACTCTTGAGGAGAATGAGGGCATGACTAAATCTAATAGCTACTCCCTGAGGTCCGTGAACGTGCTGTGCGTATGCGTTCTGGGAGAATTGAAGGACTTACCATCCGAGTTGGGCAAGCATCGAATCCTTCGCCAAGTTGGCTGGTCCCGCAGCGCTGCATGCGGTGGGTGCGCAACTCGACTTATTACCGGCCAACGCCCGGTCAGACGACTGACGAACGAGAGCGCTCAAGCCCTGGAGCGGTTGGAATCGTGCGTTGCGCAAGGCAAACGAGATTCTCCGCTTGGCCCAGTGGCTTATTTTGCCGCAGGCGGAGCTCGACCGGCCGCAACAAACCCTTGAACAGCCTTCGTCGATGAATATCGTGGACCGTTACGGGAGTCGAGTCGATCTGCCGAGTGGTGCAGATGCTCCTCGGTTTACTCGGCATGCAGCTCGAGGTCGCCAGCCAGCGCTACGCAGCTGCGGGCCGACAAGCGAGCTGCTGCGTTAGTGAGATCCACGCGTTGGGCTGCAACATGCGGTTGTTATGGCGGTCGGGAAGGTGTGGAGCGCTACCTCGAGAAGCGTATTCAATATCGCGCGTTTGGCACGGGATTGCAAAAGGGTGAATGCGCCGGCTTGGGTTACAGGGTGTTCGCGCGGCCAGTATCCGTACTACGGTGCCTGATGGGAAGTTGTTATGCCCGCTCGGACGAAGGTTCATCGCCCTTTCCCTGCCAGTCGCCAACGAGCTGTGGGGGCTCAGACTTTACTTACGTTTCACGTGGCAGGGCTGGCTGTTACGTGGGCCTCGTGTTTAGTGTCTTGGCCGCGAGATCGTTGGGTGGCGCGTCGCAAACACATGAAGACTGGGTTTCGTGTTGGATGCCTGGAGAGGCGTGTCATGACGGGCAGCCAGGCGAGCAGTATCTGACCCATAGTGCCGTTGGCAGTCATACGTCTCTCCAACCGCTTCCAAGAGCGTTCTCGCGGAGGCGGAGTAGAGCCTCTGTTAGGTAGCAAAGGAGGACAGCTACGACACCGGCTTTGCTGACAATCAACGGATTGTACCAAGGGGACTGATCACCGGCATCTGGCGGAGTCGCGAGCAGTAGAATGCCTCTGAAATGGGTCACTGGTTCTTCGTCAGCGCTTCTGGGAATCGATGGGACATCCGCCGGGCAGAGCTGAGGCAACTTTCTACCAGGCAATACACGCGTCGGCCGTGGGCGGCTGACTTAAATGAATGGCCTCCACAAGAACCCGGGTGTGATTTTCAACCGTTTCCAGTTTGTTCGCCATTCCACTCGAGATTAGTGGGGAAAATCGTTTATGTGCCCCATCCGTATGCCATGGAATGTTAGCCCTGTTTTCAGGCGCGCCTGACGCGCGCTAGCTGGGCCGTATCCAATCAGCACCTAATTTTGGGCGAGGCCACCCCGCATAGAAACCCTTCGTGGAGCGCGGGTGTTTCCCCCTAAACGCTCCAGCCTCTGCGTGGCAGGAGGCCCTATCCCCCGTGGGTGCAATCAACTTCCCTAGGCCCCTCCGTCGACGAGGGCCCCTTAAATCGATTGGTGAGCTTGGACCGGAATCACGCATTCCGTGGCGATGAAGGCAAAAAAAACGTACCTCCGCGCGCGTTATGATCACGCGCGGATCCTGCATTTATGAACGTTTTGAGATGAAAACGAATGACTGATAACCGACATCTAATATCAACAGCTTACGAACCATCCGAACTAATCGGACTGGAACCTGGACTTAACCTCATCGGCGGCTTTCCCATGGAGCATAAACTCGCATGCCGCGGGTGGTTTTGGGTGACATCCACAGCCGACAGATATGGGCACTTGATTTCTGTTTGCAATGGTCGCGTAATAAAGTGCCTGCTATGCCCCGTTCTTCCGACCTGGGACGTCCACGGCGCAGCAGCTTTTTATCGTGCCCGCAGCGGCACAACGATGTTCACCCGCCTATGGGAAACCTCAGCATGGTCACCAATTCTTAATTTCGGAGCAGGGGCAAAGGACCACGTTGGCTTGACAGACCAGTATATTGCGACGAGGGGGGTCGGTTTCACGCGAAAGCTGGCACCATCCACAACGAGAGAAAGATATGCAAAAACGGCAGCAAGAAGCTCGAGGCTGAATACGGTTGGGCGCAGCTCAGGTACGCGATGTTGCCAGGGGCAGTCCAATAGTTTTTATGGGTGGAATGACATTTCGGCACCCGAACGCACGCATGTTATCGGATACGGATTTTTGCGAAGGTCTGCTTGGCGACAGGGGATAAATGACGCGCGACTGGTTACGCATTCGACTTCTCGATTTATACGGTGAGTACCTGGGCGGAACGGTTTGCAGGGCGTGAGTACGTTTGGGGCGGACGGCACCCGCCGACAGGCAAGTTTCGGTAGGCGTATGCGCACAATCTGATTCTCGAGTTGCGAAAACACTGCGCTATTATGCGATTGCGGGGGCAACTCCGAAGATTCGACCTTTTCCGCACTTGTGGCGTGTCTTGCGTCCCGCCCGCCACGTTCCGGGATGAACCAGCAGAGGCAGATCGGGGCCGTCAACGCTAGCGTCTCAAAACAAATGGTCGCAAGGAGATGGGAGAGGCGCGGCTGTCGCGCTTCTTACCCGCATGGGGCATTGCGTGCGCAGTGAGGGCACACTTTCCAGGATTCTGCACGGATGAAAAGAGAAATTGCTGGTTCGGGTTGGTGCGGTATCCTGGAAGGGTGCAAAGCGAGGTCGAGAGGTCGAGGCGATTTGGATTCCCGGCGACTTCCTGAAGAGCTTAGTAGCGCGCGCTTGAATTCGCTTTTAAGGCGCTCAATTCCGATTCGGTTTCTCGATTGGCATGTTGAAGAGGGTTGAGTCTTGTAAAAGTTTTCTACCAAGCGGGAGCTAACCCGTTGCCGGCGCCGTTTTGCGCTCATTGGCCATCACACAGTATCGCGGAAACTCGTGCGGGATTCGCTGCAGCCGGTGTCTGAGTCGGTCACAGGTGTCCCTCCCATGAAAAGGCTTCATCGTTCCGCGCGGACTTGGATAAAAAAGCAAGGAGGGGAAGTAGCACGCGTTCTCCGGCCATGGATCTCTCTCGCGA
>Ga0163217_1001499_pt1 | contig 11407 bp, 8 predicted proteins | sample SynspAceP_FD_185933 | JGI IMG/M metagenome (GOLD analysis project Ga0163217, IMG submission 185933) | Saline lake microbial communities from Ace Lake in Antarctica - Synechococcus sp. Ace-P (PacBio error correction) | ecosystem: Environmental > Aquatic > Non-marine Saline and Alkaline > Saline ... | reverse complement strand
TTTGAAGCGGACAGCTGTAGTACTTCAGCCAACTTTGTACGATTTTCCTGATTAATGTAGATTTCTTACTCATGAACTAATGGATAACATATTATCCATTTTTCCGGATAATCATAAATCGTTTGAGTAAATAGTGTTTTGACATTCAGGTATAAAAATTATCTGTAGCATTTTCTGTATATATATCTCTCTTGTCCGTTTGACGACATCTATGATTTATTAAAAATCACTTCAATTTGTTTCCGTAATATATTGACGCATATCCATTAATTATCAAATAACAATATCTCCGGTATTCTTCAATGCTCATAATAAAAAGCTTTAGCTAATTTTTCATTGGATTCCATTTTCTATTTATCTCATTGTATCTGCAGCCTTTCAAGTACTTATCTATTAGTTCCGCATTCCTCATTTGTTATTTCCTGCTAATTAGTTCTCATCAATCTTGATAGACAGCAACTTTACACATACGAACACTTTCTTGCATTTGACGTCGTTCTCGATTCTTTTTTATGCATCTTTTTAATAGCTTCATGTCTGCTGCAACCAACATTCTTTTTTTCTGCGCTTTCAGCAGAGACTTTAGCTCTATTTAAACATAGCGATCGCTCTTGTCTATTAATTTCTCTGACGTTCTGCACTAGCGCGTTCAGCTTTCGTTTTTGCAATTTCAGGCTTTTCTTATTTATTGCATTATTTTCCTCACTTTGTTCATAATATTCATCAACGTTTTCATGCAAATTCTTTAAACAAACATCATATAAAAACTATACTAGTCACCAATTTATCTTCCTGCAGTGTGCTCTAAACATAACTGTTTAACATTAATTTCATTTCCTATCCTATTCCAGATTAACCTACACGAAAAAGCAGAGACGCCTTTCTTACCTCTACTCTACTTTTTTATTTTTCTAGCTAATTCAATTGGAATTTTAATTCGCTTTATAGCTGAATACTAGAATAAAGGCCTAACTACTGCCATGATTGAATGGCTTCTACTAAACCTACACCAATGTCATTAAGTTTGTAATTCACTTGTCTTCTGGTTACGTGCAATGATTCGATTGTTTTTGAATTACTTTACTTTGAACATATCTGCACCCATTGCTGCTCCGCTATTGCAATTGCGCTCTATTAAACCTACACCCATACTAATTCCTCTTATTTAACTTACTTTTTTTATTTTTTATCAGTTCAATTTATGAGAAATGTACACCAATTTTCAGGTCTGTGAATCGAATGCTGGATTACTCCCAATGAAATAGATAAGCCTTGCCAGACACTTGTAAAGCTATACGGACAGTCCAGTAAAACAACATAACTTTTGCAAGTGCAATTAAGCCTATTAGAATCTTCCGGCAATAAATATTCCGTACACCTTAAGTAATTAACGTATTTGTAAAATTTCTTCAAATATTTTATAGGTAATAAGAAGGGAACTGTCTAATAAAACTATTCATTAATAGTTTTTAATCTTTTTCTCTTACACCAAAGTAGTTAGACAGCTTAATTAAACCATAAAGCTAATGACAATGTAACTATTGGTCAGCTGTTGACTCTTCCAAGCTGTTGACCATACATTTTTAAAACTAATGGCTCAATCCATCATGTTGAAACAACTACAACATAATTAGCGTTTAAAACCTAGCAGACCAACTTATCTCCTTGCTCTTTCGACATTGAATAGAAAATAAAATTTTTGACAAAATCGACAACCCACTCATAAATTTGCTTACCGGTTGGCTTAGCTTCTATTCCTGGAAAAAAGGGTATTAAGAAAAACAAATAACACAGCTATAACATCATAAAGCATGTTTGTTTTCATTAAACTCAACACCAATAATAGTATTTTGGAGATTCCTGTTCACACGTTCACCTCTTTTCCTTTATCTTATATTTTTTTCAAAAACAGCTAGTTTTAATCGAAGTTTACCTCTCGTTTTTCCAAGCTCGATATTGAATTTACCTTTACTATTTGAATTTCTTTCATACATACCATGTTTTTTATCTTGTTTGTCAGATATGATGATCTTCCTATTATAAGGACAGAAAGGTTTATTAGTGGTTTTCGTTTAGCTTGTTGACAATTGTACTCTTACACATTTAGTTACGAATACAAAAATTGTGAAAATGAATTCTGTTTCCATGTAATTTTTATTCTATTATTTGCATGTGCGGTTTTAATAGTTGTTGGTAGTAACGAATAAAAATAACACTAGAATAAAAATAATAATCATTATTTAGGAATTTTTTTTACAGTCTTATATGTTTGATTAATTTAAGCAGTAAACTTTTATACCTGAAATTATTATATTCTCTATAGAGATATTTTATCAGACTTAAGTAAAAAGTGAGTTTTGAATTTCATTCATACCACTATCTGTTTAACTTCTCCCGCTTATAACTATGACGATTTTATTGTATAATGATCGTCTTATTGGAAGAGTTGACAAGTAATAATATTTTGTGCGTCTGTTCAGACCTTCTAGGCTGTTATTTCATTATATTTTTTTACAGATAATACATGAAAATATCTTGTGTTAAAGATACCACGCTCTTTTGCCATTTTCTGTTTGTTGTTTTGGTCGTATCTGACGAGCTGGCTCACTTATTTTCTTTTTTTTAAGTCCCAATATGGCGATTCGGTCCTGTTTTACTAACCAGGTACATATAGCCATTTCTTTAATTTCATCAAGTGCTGCTGTATAAATATCAATTTGATTGTGCTTCTTTTTAATGTTTTACCCCTTCAGGCTGGCACGATACCAAACAAAATTTAATGGAGATGTGCCCTGCGCAACGTTTTTTTAATGCATCAATGTTGCAACTAGCTGAAGCACTGTTGCTACATTGATTCACACTAACTAGCTAATCTTAATTGACGATCTTTAATATCTGAAGGTAATTTAATAAAGTATTCTCTGCTTCTAATGTTTTCATTTATTTGTACATTTCCGACGTGTCCACTTTGCTGTTGATTAAATCTAACCTGTTCCATCACCTTAAACCAGTCTTAGGAAGGTATAATAGCGACTTTTTTACTTGCTAATTGTTTTTGAGTCGTTTCAACTAAAAGTCGTTTCGATCTCACATTGCAGGATATCTCTTGAATACTTCATATGCCATTAAAGTGCAATTTCATTCACGGCTTCTCTAAATCTTTCGTTCCGTGTATTCTTGTCCGAAGAATTGTACTTGTGTTGAATCAATGGTGGTTATTACATGAAATTTCCCATAATTTCAGCCCTCATTTCTTTAATTTCAAAACATGTCTATTGTAAAAGGAATTCTGTTTAAAGCTAGATGTTACCATTTTCTATTCGTTTTTATTTTAATGCGAAGTTATAGCTATTAACCTCTATCCTTTCTCTGATTGAGGGGAAGTTATCTTTGCATTTTCTATTTTTCTTTTCATGACTGAGCAGAGCTCCTCCAATTCTTGTTTTAATTGAGTTTGCGTCCGACAGTTTCTCGTCAAAATAGAATACTCTTTTTGAAATGAAACATTTCCGCAAGATTCATAATCTTGAAATCAAAACTAGCCAAGCGGCACTCCACATCTGTTTTAATTGAGTGCGTTACTCTATCATTCGAAAAAAAGATAAATGCTTGAGTATAAAAAAACATTCCCTTTTGCCATTCCTATTTTTCTTTCATGATACTGAGCAGAGTCCTTCCACATTTGTTTTTAATTGAGTGCGTACCGCAGTTCCGTCAAAATAGTACTCTTTTGGAAATTGCAACATTTCCGCAAATTCCTATTTTGAATCAAACTACCAAGCGCACTCACATCTTGTTTAATTGAGTTGCGTACTCTAGTCATTCGGAAAAAGAAAGCCTGTGTAGGATAAAAACATCCTCTTTGCCATTTCCTATTTTTGCTTTCTGGACCTGGCAGATCTCCACATCTTGTGTACAGGGGTTTTTGTGTTAGTTTGTACTTCTGTTTTATGGATGGACTTTTTCTGGTCGGTCTTTGTTTTTAGAGTTGCTCAATAGTTCTGCTACTTTGTTGAATGTCTTCATTAAATTCACGTTCGTGATCGCGGGTGTTCGATCGGATACCACTTGTTTTTGAATGATCAATGTTTCAAATGAATGGTATTTTATTTACTGTGATTGCCTACTTATCTAACGATTTCTGCTCTTTTCCATTTAATCCAATGCGTTACTTCTAATTAATTAGCAGAGATTATTATCTGTGCCTTTGCTGGACTAAATGTCAGCTGCTGCATTTGAAAATAGTTTTCCATCGCTTTGGCATTTATTTTTTATTAATTTTTTTGGGGGGCCTTTTTTGCGCGTTATTTTTTTCTTTTAAATTCTGGCTTATGCTTCTTTAAAGCAACAGCTTTCCAGCTATATCGTGTTCTAATGGTCCACCTTGAATAACTGGAAATTTGCGCTATTAATTGCTTTGCCTTATGTTCTTTTGCCAAAATCAATCCGCGATGCCCTCTTATGTTTTATAGTTGTTGACGTTACAACTATCAGCATACGGAAGGGATTTTGGTGCATCCAAGCAGCGATTAACCTTGCAATACTGGCAGTACTACCATTATTAAGCTCCAAATTCATCTGCTATTCTCTAAATAAAGAAAAATCATTTTCTTGATAAGCACTTCCGCCGCATAATCATTTTGGTTTATGTTTAATGTTTGCCTTCTTACTCATTCATAATCATAGTAAACTCGTTTCTTTGTCACTCATAGCAACAATTATATGTTTTTCAGCTTATAACGTTAATGGCGAACCTGTTGTTAAATGTCCTCATGTTCAATCCATTCCTAACACAGTATCTCCGCTATAAGCATAAAAACAGCATTATTAGTCCTGAACAGGATGGGGTTGACGTTGCATTCAGCTCCAAAAGTTCTTTATCAGCTCCATTGCTAAATTTTCAATAACACTCAATGTTTCAACCACCGTAATTACCCTTTTCTGGGTTACCTTCGGCGTATTTGTTGTTAGAATTACTTACTTTGCTGGCAGTATCTTGAAACAAAGTTTTCGATGCAATCTATATTCAATATTTGTTTTTCCTGGCGTTTTTTTTCTTGGTCAATGCGTCAATACTTCTTTATCAATCTCAACTCATTTTAACCACCTCTCTAATAAGTTCATTTTAGTATAACAACTATGTTTAACTACTTTTAGGGACCTATTTTTCTAAAAACGATTTCCTGCTGCTTTTTTAGGACCGTTCAGTATTCGCATCCCTATACCTTTCTTCTCATAAGACCTCGCTAATATTAATTGTGACTTGCTGTTTTTCAAAAAAAACGCAAAGCCGCCGCAATAGAGTAACTTAGCTGATGCTGTTGGCATCGTTTTTATTCCTAAAAGAAAACAGTGTTACGGTTTGAATTATATGTGCGTTTATTCGTGTTTCATACTGCATAACCCGTATTTTTCGCCTTGGCTTTATAGTAAGTAATCGCTTCTTGCCTACTTGTTCATCATGCACCATTCACAATAACTACGTTTCATAGTCGCATAATGGGTGTTATTCATCCAGTGCTTTGCGGACTTTCTTCGCTAGTAATAGTTTGATCTAAGCTACTTTTTTTACAACAGATTCCAATTCTTCTTTTGTCAAGCTCCTGGCCTTAATGGTCGGCTTTTCAGGATTTGTCAATATCAACAGTTATTCCAATCCTACCCTGTTCACCACATCTAATATACCGAATTTTCCGTTTCATATGTTAACGTGAGTCTCGTTGTTGGGAACTACGGTTACCTGGACGTATTTGCGCGTTGTTCCAAAACTTAAGGTACTCTGCATATGAATAAAGCTAGTGTTGCACTGGTTATCTGCATTGGTATCCCTACACTAGTTAACCTCAGTTACGATCTCAAAATACGCCTGGTTTGTTTAAATTCAAACGTTTAAAGGGCTGGCAAACTTGCCATACCTTTTGATTTGTGCTTGAAATTTCTTTCACATAATTAGCTACTTCTTCAACAGGCTACATATGACAATTAAAGGTTATCACTTGGTACTTCCTTTGGCTGCATAAACTTTTTGACTGCTGCTTCATTCATAGCATTCCTCAGTCATAACTTTCTGTTGGGAAGAATTAGTTTCTCCTTCTTTAGTAATTTGCGCTGCTTGTTCTATTTCATCTAGTTGAAATAGTTTCGGTGTTCACAAAACCACCTCCATCTTTTATATTTCGTTGCTAAATTATTTTATATTACTCTTATTTATTCAAGTATGTGATTTTTATCAACAACTTCTTTAGAGTCGGTCTTGATCCACCCATATCCTTTTCAATGTTACATCTGCTTGGGGAAGCTCTTGGAAGAAAGCTTTTACTTGCAGGTCCTTGTTTAAAATCCGATTTCTAGAAATACTCTGTTCCATTCCGGTTTGAATGCTGGCATTTCTTTTCTAATCTTATACGGCAAACCTTTCATTTTTCAAGCAATAAAGCCCAATTTCGGGTTTTCCGTAGTTTAAAATCTGAAGTCATCCATGTATTTTTTTTATCACACAATGTAGGCGGGTTAGAAATCGAAAATACATTCGATTGTTCTTTTCACGGATCAGTTAAAATCTCCCAAGAAATCGTTACTTTCTACTTGTAAGGTTTTTGCCATTTCTTTAGCAACTAATAAAGCCTTTTCAGAATAAATCGATTTGCTTTACATTTCATCTTCTGGCGTCTTTTTTTTTATCTTAAATAGCAATAATCCAGTACTTGTTCCAATCCACTATCTTTAAAGTTTTTTTGTGCTTCTGTTTAAAAATTTATCGTATTCTTCTGTTTCAGTACGAGGGAATCAATGTGTCGAGCACTTAAACTTATTATCAAAAAACCATTCATATCTAATAAATATGATTGAATACCTGATGCTGTGTGGTTTACACATTTCAACACCCATTGTGTTTTTTCTGGGTAATCCAATGATCTAAATGAACAATAAAATCCGTTTTAGATCAGTTAGTCTTTCTCTCATAAACATCTCAGCGTAAGCTGTCTTGTCCAGATTCTTCTAAAAAAGAAGAGCCCCATTTTAGGACTTCTCTATATGTTCATTAATCTCTTCTTTCAATTGCTCCAGTTTTTCTGTCTTTGTCATTTGAAGATCAAGTGCGTCTACAATTCATCCAGTTTACACAAAATTATTTTCTAATTTTTGAATAGTCTTAAATACAATTTCTATGATCCGGTTACTTACTTTGAGGAATATTAAGGTTCATAATGCGTCTGAACTATCTCCAGTACAAACTGCAGATTTACGCTCTGTATCCATAGCATCTTGACTGCTGTTTGAAATTGGTCGTTACACACGAGCTCGTAGAACTTTCATCGCTTTTTCCCGGTTTTGAATTTTTGAGCGGACCATCTTGCATCTGCCAACTGTGATGCCTGTCGGTAAAATGATTCTTTACAAGCAGATGCTTGCTTTTTATTACGATGCTGTCCACCCCAGCTCCACTCGCATGATAAATATCTACCGACTTCTTTTAAGCAAATCTTAATCCACTCTTCGCTTTCTGGCAATCACGACAACCGTTGCAGTTGAGTTGTAAACGCCCTTGGTGATTCAGTAGAAGGACGCGTTGAACACGTGTGCCCCGTTTCTATACTTAATTTGAAACACACATTTTCCCTGTAATCACTGATGGTTACTTTCTTTCATAGCACACCAATTCCAGTTGATATTTGATCCATATTTAGTTTTCCAACCTGAGCATCTTGTCATAATTTTGTACATTGCCGAATTAAATCACCCAGCAAATAACGCTGCTTTTAGCTCACAGCAGACTCCTCTATTGTATGATGATTTACGATCATCATTTCATCTTTATGTAGCATTAAGACTTTCATTTTTTCTTCCAATTTCGTTTTTTCTTTTTTCAAATCTGAATAGCTTTCTTTTGCCATTTCATTCTTTTGGATCAGACGTTTCTGATAACATCTCTAAGGGTGTCTTCGATATTCGCTTCGGACTTCTTTCTATAACGCGGTAATTCTTTACGTCTCCGCGCAGACTGGCTTCTTCTTTTGTAATTTCAGTTAAACGTTTTGTTATCGCCAACCACATCGATCGCTTAACAATTCGTTTATTTCTATTAAACGTCCTTCGACGCTTGCTAGTCTATCGACATACTGAATTTCTCTTTATTTTGTTGTATTTCGTTATTTATTTATCCTTAAATTTCCGTGGCAGAGAATACATCGTTTTTACTTCTTTTTTTTATTCTTACCGTCACTTATTTACTATAATGGTATTGAAGTAGTCGGGCTACGGCAAAACCGGGAAATAATTTCGTTCCCACTTTTTCGCGCATATACAGGGCTCCCATCAATTACAACGCTTATTATATTGCTTTTCTGTGACACAGTACCAAACAAAATCCGTTTTCTCTCTTCGATTTTATCAGCGTACAAAGTTAAATACTCAGAACCTTCAAATAATCGTTTTGAAATATTTTTTTAGGGCCAAATGCCATTACTGGTAATATCTAGTCATTCAATCATTTTGGCTAGTTGTAAATATGCGCTTTTTTTTTAGGATTTCGCTTCGTTCTTATTAACACAGGCAGGAAGCTAAAATCAAGTTCTAGAACTATTGTTCAAAGATATCTGTCTTTACCCACGACGTTAACCAATTCGACGACGAAAACATCCAACTTTTGCAGCCACGGTTAATTCTAAGCCGCCTGGCTATTGATTAACAGGGTTGTTTGGTCGGTGCGGTAGTTAGAGCAACTGTTTAAGGAGTTTGCAAGCTGTTTGGCCAACTCATGTCAGGCACCATTATGGTGTTAAATGAAAAGCGGGAGCCGATAGGTGGGAGAGTGGCGCGTGTGGCAGGCCAGAGGGGAAGCTTTGCGGGTGATTGCGGTAGGTGAGGAAAGCAGTGAGAAGGTGTGAAAATTTGGTGGATCCAGATGTTGGGGTGGTGGGGTAAAACTCGGGGTGGGTGCGACGTGTGTGGGTAGGTGGAGCAACAATGGATTGTCTAGTCTGTAAAGGTGTGCTGTACTGTGTGTGTACGAACTACTGAGACGGGAAAGAAAAGATAGTGGCTCGCGATGGGCTACAATGCCAGAGGAAAACTGTGTGCTGTGTGCGAGCAACGTTCAGAGGGATACTAGCAATGCGGAGCTGAGCACGAAAAATAGACAAGTGCATGGGGTCACGCGGCCAGGTGCAGGATCGCGACGGTGTGGTGGAAAGGGTCTGGTAGTCCTGGTGTGGCGGAGATGTTGTGTGTAGCGCCAGAAGTGCCGTGGAGGGAGCAGGTTACAGGACCGGGAAGACAGGGGGAGTGTCTGGTGTGTGGGGTGTGTGGGTAGAAAGAGAACATGTAAGGAATGTGGAAGAGCGTTTAGCAAAAAAATGAGTGACGGAGAATGAGCGAAGAGAGAGGACCAGGGTGATGAGTGGTGTGGGTGTTGTGTGGTGCTTGCACGTGGCACGAATGTGGGTAGAAAAACAACCCGCTGGGGGGATGCTGACACTGGGGGGAAGCAGCGAGCTGGAAGGTTACCCAAAAATGATGACCCCAACCGCTGAGGAGTCCGCTAGCGAAAGTGGGAAGTGGGTAGTGAGCCGGAACAACGGACAGAGACGTGAACGTACGCGGGAACGGAGCAGAGTGTCGGTGAAAACACAAGACCAGAAGGAGTGTGTGACAAACTGGGTTATGGTGTTGTCGCATAGGTGGTGTCCGGTGTGGGCAACTGGGGAGTGGGGCGTGGGGTGGCTGCAGTCGAAGAAAAGGTACGATGGGAGAAAGCGGGAAGCCAGCTGGTGCATGTAAAAAAGAGGAAACCAAAAGCGAGCGGTCGTCGACGAATGGCTGTGTCGCGATCATAGATGACCGAGGGGGAAAATGGACACCACGGTGCAAACTATGTGAGACGGAGCGCCGGGGCACGGAGTAAGCGGGAGCAATGAAGAGGCTGCCCATGGTTAAGTGCAAAGAGACGGTGAAAGTTATCGAGTTTACGGGGTGGTTGTAGCAGTCTGGGAGGGTGGGGTAGAACGCGTGTGGTGGGGTACGGAGGGTGGTGGTTGGGGCCGCAGGTGCCACTGAACAGGGGACACGATAAATGTAGTGTCGCGGAGAGATGGGGTGGTAGATAGGGGCGCCGGAAGGCGGGGTAGATTGTGCCGAGGACAGAAAACCGTGGGTGTGGAGTGTGACTGGGGTGGTGGGTAAAAGGGTATTCGCCAAGCGTGGTCGCATGGGGGGGACGGAGGGGGGGGAACGTGTGTGGGGGAAGGCACATGGCGGGACACTGTACCACTATTATGTGATCGCGCGGGGGCCTTGCGGGGCCCAGTCAAAGTAGCTGTGAGAGATGTCTCTCTGTGGTAGTATGAAGCTTTCTCTAAATATATATATGGATAGTGTGGTGATATTAATTGAATGTCTCATCGTTATGTCATTATTTAGTTATGCGCTCTCTGAAATTCTCTTTTTACGAGTCTGCTTCCGTTCTCCGTACAGATGTATTGATGAAGAAGATATATTATAGATAGAAGCCCAGATTAAGTTGAGCTGAGGAGAGTATCACTCGGGGTGTTCGGCCGACGAATGCCCGTTTGTGTGCAGGTGTGTGTGTGATTCGATTGAGATACTGAAGAAGTTTATATAGACTCGAACTGGAGATGTCCGCTGGGTATGTGGATGGTGAGAATTTTTATGGGCCGGTGGCAGCATAGTGTGTAAGTATATACGCATCTATTGGCAAAACAAGAGTTTTCAGATAATTTAGATGCTGCTATGTGATGTGTATAGAACGAGGTGCATTTATTTACAAACAAGGCCGTTTCGCGAAAAGAGAAGTGTTTGGACATACTCTCTTCCAAGACGTTAGACATAGAAGGGACTGTGTTTGTGGTGGATTGTCTAATCTTTATTATACAAATACGTTTTTCCTTTAATTTCTTGTAGATTTTATAGTTTTATATGCCTTCTTCAAGTTGGTCGTTCGTGCTTAGTGTGTGAAGTGAAATGTAAGAGGTGCTCTTCCAAGCTCGTCAAGTAAGCGTTATATTATGTTGCTATTTATGAATCTCATAGTGATGCTGTGAGTGGAGTGCTATAGTTCACAATGTAGTACATCGTTTTGTGATATTGTGGTGTTAAGATAATTGATTCAAAAATTTTGTGTGTGTTTGTTAGTTGTGGAATGTCTGGTGTGTGTTGTTGACAATCAGTCCTTTAACAAATGATTGTGTTATGTAAATATGTTGGAACATTAAGTTGTGTGTTAAGGTGACATATTCCTTTTCTTAAAAATCTAGGTCAAAATTCAATGATTTATTCAGTTGTGTGTGAGTTGTCTTTTAGCGGATAACCACTAGTTAAGGTTGTTCAAAACGTGTATTTTCTATATAATATCTAACTATCCGTTTTTCCTGTGCTTTCTTGTGGATGT
>Ga0163217_1110293_pt1 | contig 11408 bp, 13 predicted proteins | sample SynspAceP_FD_185933 | JGI IMG/M metagenome (GOLD analysis project Ga0163217, IMG submission 185933) | Saline lake microbial communities from Ace Lake in Antarctica - Synechococcus sp. Ace-P (PacBio error correction) | ecosystem: Environmental > Aquatic > Non-marine Saline and Alkaline > Saline ... | reverse complement strand
AGGACAACGACAGTCAAGCCAAGTTTGTGTTGACGATCCCAACCCCGACGTTGCAACCCCGGAGCAAGTCGCAGCATGAGCTTGGTGGTGGCGGGTTCGCGTGGCAGCGAGTAAGCTAGACCAAGAAAAACGCCAAGATTTGCTGATGCGAAAAGACCACGGACAGGACGGAACAAGTTGAGCGTTGCTGAGCCTCGGTTCACGGAATGGCGGAAATTCGCCCAAGGCCGCCGGACGGGCGATGGCGGACACCAAAATTGGTCAGGCTTCACCGCAGGCGAAGTCCAAAATGGAAGCCGACGAAAAAGGCGGAGCAAGAAGCGGCGAGCAAACGGGGAAGCTTTCCCAAGTGAATCGTTCAACGATGACCGCGAGCCTCGCAATTGGGAAAGCCGACGAGTTACAACGTGCCGCCGTGCCGTCCCAACGGGAGCCGACAAGGCCTCAACCGGAGCCCGATGCGTTTGCGACGCGAAGAGAAAGTAGTTCGGCTCCCAGCTACGTCAGCCTTTCAGGCTGACAGCCCACCCGTGTCAGGCTAGAAAGCCTGACGTACGTTAGCCTTTCCAGGCTGACAAGCCCACCCCGGTGTCAGGGCCTAGAAAGCCTGGGACGTACGTTAGCCTTTCCAGGCTGACAGCCCACCCCGGTCAGGCTAGAAAAGCCTGGACGTAACGTTAGCCTTTCCAGGCTGACCAGCCACCCGTGTCAGGCTAGGGAATAGCCTGACGTACGTTAGCCTTTCCAGGCTGACAGCCACCCGTGTCAGGCTAGAAAGCCTGACGTATGTTAGCCTTTTCCAGGCTGACAGCCACCTGTGTCAGGCTAGAAAGCCTGACGTACGTCAGCCTTTTCCAAGGCTGACATCCACCTTGTGTCAGGCTAGGAAAGCCTGGACGTACGTTAGCCCTTGTCCAGGGCTGACAAGCCACCTAGGTCAGGCTGAAAGCCTTGACGTACGTACCAGCCTGGAAAGCGATTCCCCCCCTTCGGATGAATGAAAACGCACCTCCCCTGTGGACCCAAACCAGAATACCCATGAAACGACGAAACCCTGATCCTATCGATCGCGAATCGCGATCCTGCCTGCACTCGCATCGGGCGAAACGCTGGCCACGGTCGATCCCTTCCAACACCGTTCCTGACAAACATCGCTCCCTCGGGCCTGCATGTTGTTTCCAACTCGATTCGGCCCACCGGCAGAAACAATTTACCGTTCGCCCTTACCTCGCCGTTTGGCTCGAAGGACGCCGACGGTTCCCAGTCAAGGACTGCGGGTCTTTGTGGTGGCAAACTGAAGCAAACCGGGCCCACGTTGGCATCGGGATCTGACGCTTGGTTATCGCAACGACCGAATGCGAAAATGGTCGAAAGACCAATCTCGTCGACGGGATCTCCGCGTGCAACGCGTGGTCTGTGACTACGGAAACTCACTTCGAGGCACCCGACAACGAGGGCAATCCGCTGTTCGCGGGCAAGTACCACCCTGTGCATCGAGAGCGGCCCGAGAAAAACGGACCTACAAAAATCATGGCAAAACGACTTTCAATGGGGGACCGAGCCGATTGAAAAAAAACCGGAACTTGGAAGCGTAAACATCGAGATGCCCAAGCACGCGTTCGAGTTTGTACACGGAAAGCGATTAAGCAAGGGCGATCCTGAACGTACGTTAGCCTTCCAGGCTGACAGCACCACGTGTCAGGGCTAGCAAGCTGACGTACGTCAATCGCTGAAGGGGACGCGTCGAAAGTTGAAAGAATGCAGGTGAAAAACCAAGAAAGCCCAAACCTTCCGCGAAGGCTTCTATCAAAAAAGCGCCCGCCGCGTTTCGTTGTTGCACATTCTATTTGTCGGCCATGCTTGGTTTTACCGCACTGATGTTCTTGCACTCACCGGCATCACATTGAACCCATCCCACTTGGTTTCGGTTGGCAGCGAGCAGTTGAAGACGACCTTTCCGGAGAACTCTCACGGGTTTATGCGTCGATGAGGTGACCAACCTCGAAGTCGCCGAGGGACACTTCGCGAGCGACACGGCCTGAAGGGCCACGCAAGGGAAATTTGAAAAGCGATTTGAAATTCGAGATGCATGGCTCGTCTTCAGCGGTCCCGGCTACGCCGCTCGACGTTTTTCATTCGACCGCGACAGCGGCAAGTACAGCCTCACGGTCACGGTCTAGCACGCCGTCGGCCATCATGAATGACCTTTGCACCAAAAGGCCGCGACAGCGGTTGCGGCTCTGGAACGCACTCGTACATACGAACGGATCGCGATCCTGATGGCCCGTTGATGTCGTTATCTGCGTTTGGCTGGGCTTTTTTACTGAAAAGAAACGCGCGTAGCCGAGTCATGACTGCCCGTTCGCAGGGAAGATTGCGATGGTGGTGGCTTGGATCATTTTAGGTTCCCCTGACTCGACCTATTCTTCCAAACGCAAGATGGATCACAGCACTTGACAACGCGCCTGCCGGCGTTTTGCTAGCTGACAACCGCGCGAAGTCATTCGACTTCTTCACGAGGGAACACTCGCCATCTATTTCCACGCAAAACACTGATTGGCTTCGCTGTCGTGAGTGTTGATTGTGGCGGCTGATCTGTATTTTCGCCGTACTTCCAAACAGGGTTCACGCTTTGCGGGCCGACCATCGTGACGGCACACAGATGTTCTTCGTATCGGTCGCAAGACTCGGCGCATTTCAACGATTCGTTTTCTCGCCGTAGGTCGTTCGCAAGCTCCTCGGCAATCGCCTGCTTTTTGGCTGGCGGCCTGCATGGTGTGAGCATCGGTTCGCCGTAGACGACGTCGGCTGATTCGTTCGCATTCCGGTTTCGGACTGCGTTCCCTGAACGCGCGGTCTCGAGGGTCCGTCAGCATTGTCGGCTGGTTTCCGTGGCCGCCGCCGCTTCATCACGTTCGACGGCCGTGTCGGCTGCGGGTCGCTTTCGAGTGTGCATCTTCCACCGGGCAAGGGCATTCGTTGCCTTTTCGAGCTTGTTCAATCGGCGGTGAGTTTGATTTCATTTCTGTTCTTTCAACTGGGTGACTAGGGAATGTCGATTCCCGAGGACGATATCCTAGGTTGTTAAGGTCGTTCTTCAACGAGCTTAGGTTTTGGCAGTGGCGGATTCCAAATCCAACGGTACCAAATGACCGGAAACACCAAGAGGCAGTAGTAAAAGGAACTGTAAACGACGATCGCGCCTGGGCACCCGATTGCTGCCAAACCGTACGACCGTCCGCGTCATCAAGCTGTTTGCGCGAGCGCCCCCCAGGTGCATTTCATTGCCAACGCGTAGACACGAATGTCGACCAGCAAGCCACCATCGAATTGCGGCGGCCTTTTTTTTGAACGTTGCCACAAGCTGCCAAGCCCGGTCGACGTCCCAGTTTCCATTCGCAGTTTTTTTCGAACCGTTTTTGATTCCATCGACCATTTGTTGGCGACGACGAACCCCAAAGGTACGCGCCGATGGGAATCAATCCGGACAAGACGAGCCCGAACGTAAAAACCAAATCAGCCTTGGTCGTGAGTCCACCAAATGTTCCGAAGTGCAGTCGTCGGCGTGCTGAACCCCAACGAACATCCCCCTAAACTCTTCCGCTCGCTGCTGGACCAAGACTTCACCCGTGAAGGGATCCACCAGCAACCTGCGTTTCGCTCGATCTCGTACCAACCAAGCGAGGCTTGCCCGGTGATATGAGCGGGGCGGTCTCGTTGGGTTGGGAAAACCGATCAACCGAAAACGTTCAAGCCTGGCATCGCCTGCCTCGGCGATTTCGCACCCATTTGCTGAGGCGGCAACCTCTCGGACCCGGGATTCGAAGTATCCAAGCGTTCGTCTTGGAACGCGCGGCAGGTCTGGCGTCTTCGTTAGGCCAGCCCAGTTCACCGGAAGCCTCGGGCCATGTGACCACCGCCGGTGATTCCGATCAAGACAGCAAACAGCAACGTCCAGGACCGCCTGTCATTCGATGCAGATTCGGAGAAGAAAACCCGCAAGCCCCTTGGCCGAGTCTCAATACAAATAACTGGTCTCCACCAACGTTGTGAAACACCAGTTCCGGTTGCCGCCGAGGCCAGTAAGACGAATGCGAAAATCGTGACCCAGCCAAATTTCCCCACACGCGGAGATTAAAGAAACGGCGCGTGGAAAAAATCGGCGAAAGAAGCGTTGGCTGTTGAACCAAAGGAGCACGCCCGGTAACCATGCCGAGACGGTCGGACGTACGTAGACTTCGCTTCGCGGAGCTCCCCCAGGGCGTACGGACACTGAAGTATCGCATCTTCTTCTCTTTTCACGTTCTTGCCTCAGAATATAGTGACTCGAGAGATTGCGGAGTTCAGTGTCCGCTACGCCTGGGGGACTCCGCGAGCGAGTCTACGTCGGACCCGTACTCGGGCATGGTTACCGGGCGTGCTCCTTGGATCAACAGACACATTCAGCTCCACTTTCTTTATTCTCCGCGTGGTGGGGGATTTAAGCTTCATCCCTGATTTTCGCATTCGTCTTACTGCCCTGCGGCGGCAACCGGACTGGTGTTTCACAAACGTTGGTGACCAAGTTATTTTGTATTGAGACTCGGCAAGGGTTGCGGGTTTTCTTCTTCCGATCTGCATCGACATGGACAGGGGCGTCTGAGTTGCTTGTTTTTGCTGTCTTTGATCGGAATCCACCGGCGGGTGGTACATGGCCGAGCTTCCGGTGAACTAGGCTGCCTAACGGAAGACCCAGACCTGCCGCCGCGTTCCAGACGACGCTTGGTACTTTACGAATCCGGGTCGGAGAGTTGCCTGCCTGCTCAGCAATGGGTGCGAATCGGCCCGAGCAGGCGATGCCAGGCTTGGAACGTTCGGGTGATCGGTTTTTCCCACCAACGAGACCGCCCCCGCTCATATCACCGGGCAAGCCTCGGCTTGGTTGGTACGAGATCGAAGCCGAACCAGGTGCTGGTGGATCCTTCACGGTGAAGTCTTGTTCCAGCAGCGAGCGGAAGAGTCTTAGGGGATTGTATTGACAGTGTGTGTGCGCGCGCGCGACGAACTGGCACTCGCCGAACATTTGCGTGGACTCACGCACCCAACGCTGATTTGGTTTACGTGTGCGAGCGCGGGGCGCCGTCTTGTCGCGATTGATTCCCATTCGGCGCGTAACCTTTTGGGTTCGTACGTCGCCAACAAATTGGTTCGATGGAATTCAAAACGGTTCGTGAAAAAACTGCGATGGAAACTGGGACGTCGACCGGGCTTGGAGCTTGTGGAAACGGTTCAAAAAAAAAGGGCCGCCCGCCCAATCGATGGTCGGCTTGCTGTCGACATTCGATGATCTACGCGGTTGGCAATGAATGCAACCTGGGGGGCGGCTCGCCAAACAGCTTGATGACGCGGATCGGTCGTACGGTGGCAGGCAACTTCGGTGCCCCGAGCCCTCTCGTTTACAGTCCTTTTTACTATCTTGACTCATATGGTGGTTCGTCATTTGGTACCGTTGGATTTGGAAATCGCCCTAGCCCAAAACTAAAGCTTCTTTGGGAGAATCGACCTTAACAATCTTAGGCGGGATATCGTCTACGGGAATCGACATCCTCGTCCCCAAGTTGAATAAGAAACAGAAATGAATCAAAAACCCACGCCGATTTGAAAGCTCTAGTCAAACGAATGGCCCTGCCCGGTGTACATTCAACACGTCGGGACAGCGACCCGCAGCCGCACGGCCGTCGAACGTGCATTGAAGGCTGGCGGCGCGGCCACGGAACACAGGTGCGAATTGCTGACCTGGACCCTCGAGACCCGCTGCGTTCAAGGGAACCGTACACGAAAACCGGATTGCCGAACGAATCAGCAACGGACGTCGTCTACGGCGAAACCGATGCTCACCAATGCAGGCCGCAGCAAAAGGCTATTGGCCGCAGTGAGCTGCGAACAAACCTACCGCGAGAAAACGAATCGTGAAATTGCGCTCGACGTTCTTGCGTACGATACGAAGAAGACTTCGTCACCCCGAGGGTACCGCGCGCGCGCAGCGTAACCTGTTTGGGAAGTTTACCAATAACAGATCAGCCGGCCACAACAACACTCACGAAAGCTCAATGCAACATGCATGAGATAGTGGCGAGTGTGTTCCTGCGAGTTGAAGAAGCCGGAATGACTCTCCGCCGCGCGTTGGTGCGCTGCTAGCAAAACGCGGCAGGCGCGTTGTCAAGTGCTGTACGACCATCTTGCGTTGGGAAAGAACTAGTCGAGTCAGGGAAACCCAAAAGATCCAAGCGCACCATCCAATTCGCAATCTCCCGCTGACGGCAGTGCGTGACTCCGGCGCTCGGCGCGTTTACTTCAAGTAAAAAGCCAAGCCACAATACCAGATAGCCGACAGTTCATCGCTTCAGGGATCGGCGCGATCCGTCGATGGACGAGCTGGCGTTCCAATGCCGCCACCGCCTGTCGCGGCCTTTGTGCCGAAGTCATTTCATTGGATGCGACGGCGTGTTGCTAGCGCGTGACCGGTGAGAGAACATGTACTTGCCGCTGTGCTCTGGCAGAATGACACAGCGTCTCAGGCGTCGTAGCAACCCTTTGCACATGTACGAGGCATGCCTCCGAATTTCATACAGACCTTTCAAATTCCTTGACGTGGCCTTTTCAAGCTCGTGTCGCTCGCGAAGTGTCTCGGCGACTTCGAGTTTGTGTTTCACCTTCATCGACCAATAACCCGATGTGAGAGTCTTCCGGAAAGGTGTCGGTCTATTCACTTGCTCGCTGCCAACGAACCAAGTGGATGGTTCTCAATGTGATTAGCCGGTGAGTGCCAAAGAACATTCGTGCGGTAAACAAGCATCCGGGAACAAATAAGATGTAGGCAACCAACGCGGGAAACGCGGGCCGGCGCTTTTATGATAGAGCCTTCGGCGATGTTTGGCCTTTCTTGGGTTCACCTGCGTGTGCGATGATTTCATACTTTCGACCTCGCGTCCCTTTTCAGCGATTGACGTACGTCAGGCTTGCTAGGCCTGACACGGGTTGCTGTCAGCCTGGAAAGGCTAAGTACGTTCAGGATCGGCCCTTGCTATTCGCTTTCGTGGTACAACTCGAACGCGCTTGGGCAATCTCGAATGTTACCTTCCAAGTCGGTTTTTGTTCAATCGGCTCGGTCCCCATGAAGTCGTTGCGGATGATTGTAGGTTCCGTTTTCTCGGCCGCCTCGATGCACAGGGTGTACTTGCCCGGCGGACAGGGGATTTGCCCTCGTTGTCGGTGCCATCGAAGTGAGTTTCGTAGTACCAGGACCACGCGTTGCACCGGAGATTCCGTCGACGAGATTGGTCTTTTCGACCAATTTTCGCATCGCGTCGTGCGATACACGCGTTTCAGATCCGATGCCAACGTGGGCCCGGTTGCCTCAGTTTGCCACCACAAGACCGCAGTCTTTGACTGGGAAAACCGTCCGGCGTCTTGACCAAACGGCGAGGTAAGGGCGACGGTAATTGCTGCCGAGTGGGCCGATCGCAGTTGGAACCAAACATGCAGGCCCGAGGGAGCGATGTTGTCAGGAACGGTGTTGGAGGGATCGACCGTGGCCAAGCGTTTCGCGATGGGCGACCTCGCAGGCAGGACGCGATCGCGCGATCGAATAGGGATCAGGGTCGTTCGTTTCATGGTGTCATTCTTGGTTTGGGTCCACGGGGACGGTGCGTTCATTCATCCCGAAGGGGGGGATCGCTTGTCAGGCTGGTACCGTCGTTCATGGCTTTCTAGCCTGACCTAGGTGGCTTGTCAGCCTGGGAAAAGGCTACGTATTATGGCGTCGACACCAGGGGTGCTCTCGGAAAGGCCTGACGTACGTCACGCGCTTTCTAGCTGACCACATGGCGCTGTCAAGCCCTGGTCATAGGCTAACATACTGCAGGACTTTCTAGCCTTCGACACGGGTCGCGCTGTCAGCCACTCGGAAAGTAAACGTACACGTCAGGCTTTTAGCCTGACACCGGGTTGGCTCTCCAGCCCTTGGAAAGGCCTAAAGTAACGTCAGTCATATATCCTAGGCCGCACGCGCGCGCCGTGGCTGTCAGCCTGAGAAAGGGCTAACGTACGTCAGGTCTTCTGTGCGTGACACGGGTGGATAGATATACAGCCTTTTTTCTACGCACGTATACACGTCAGGCCCTTCATAGTCCTGACTCACGGGTGGCTGTTCAGCCGTGGAAGGCTGACGTACTGGGAGCCGAACCTACTTCTCTTCGCGTCGGCAACGCATTCGGCGCTCCGTCTGCGTTGAGCCTTGTCGGCTCCCGTTGCGCATCGCGCCACGTTGTAACTCGTCGGGGTTCAATTGCGAGGCCTCGGACGGTTCACAGAGAGTAACAGAGAGGGACGTTAGACGATCTTTTGGAAGACTTGCCGGCTGCGGGCGCGGCTTCCTTGCTACCGACCACCCGTTTTGTGTGCGCTTTGCCATTTGACTTCGCCTCGGTGAAGCTGACTCATGTAGTCGGCAGGCGTACGGCAGGCCTTGGAATTCCGTCTTCGTGAAAGCCGAGTGCAGCCAATAGGCACACATTGCCGTCATCGGTCGTGTCCGTTATCCGTCATCCTAAGGCACTCTTCGGCGTTAACTTGGCAGTGTTCACGTTTGCCACGCGTACACGGCCACACCAAACTCATCGCTGCGACTTAGAAGCTCGGTGGTGCATAACGTTCGGGTATGGATCGTACCACAGCCACCGACAACATCTGGAAACCATGCACTTGGTCCTGTTGTCCTCCAGGTAATCGGATGCCTGAAGAACAAGCAATCCGTCCGAGCCAGTAATTGAAGACAAATCTCATACGACGATACCGCTCGACCCATGATCAGATTCGGCCTCATGCGTGCTTCCTTGATCCGTCTCCGCGTCGTTAGACTTCCAACGTCGCGCATTTCGGGAGTGATCCATCGACGTTAGCTCCCACCGTAATTAGATAAAATCTTCTTGCCTTCCGACAGCGACCTGCGGGGAACCACTTCGCGAAGCGTCGGTGATGCGGCCGCTTCGCCAAGTGCGGTCTCCTCCATGGTTGCGAACACGTCCACGTTCGACCTCGATGCTCATTGCCGTCGCCCGTCCACCGATCATGAACATACTCTTACCGATCGCCGTTCGCCAAGGCTGCGGCGTGGGTTGGAGGCAGGCTTGATGTCCGGGCAGGGGGGCAATCGTTCGCTCGTGTCGCCCCACCAATGCAGAACGCTGTCGCATAGCCGTTTCCATCGCTGACATCGCTGCCGCCGAACATCCAAATCGTCATCGTCATTGAGCGACCGCTGAAGCCATCGCGCGTTTGATTGAGGCAGTTTCGTATTCCGTCATGCTCCACTTGTCGCTTTCGGGATCGTATTCCAAAAACGCTATCGATCGACGGTGTACTTCGAATCAACCAAAAGTTCATTCCACGGGCGACCACCATTGGTTTTGTGTTCGCTGGTTTGCTTGTTAAATAACGCCCGCTCGCTTTGAACCGCATGCGGCATGTCGGTAAGACGTTCGACGGATTGATGGCCACGTCGAACATGAACGCGTCGTCCGCGAAAAGCCCCTTGGTAAAGTCATGCGGTGCCAGCTTCTGTTTTCGCCAAAGCATAGAGTTTCGTTGACCGTCCCAGGATCAACGCTTGGCTGTGTTGGCTCGCCTTCGTAGGGCAAACGTCCACGAAAACCACTTTTCTCGCCGACGGTTTGATCCGGGTTCGACTTTCAGTGTTTCCACCACCGCAGTGCGGGCCAGTCATTTCCGCCCGGTCCCGCCCTAGGAGCGATCAGTCGGTCTTCCCCCACGGGTTAAAAGACGCAAGAACATGCGAGGAACAACAAACGATCGGCCACCTGCCACCTGACTCGCGTCGTCGGCGAGTCGGTAGGACGATGCCCGAGGCACCGGTTGAATAAAGGTTCCCGCCGACGTCCAAACTCTGTTGCAAAACCGAGTCATTTGGACTGTCGACACATTTCGGACCCGACCATGACCACGGTCACAGGGGTCATAGACGGTATGTAACTTGCGGAGGAAACCCTTTGGCTGATTCCGCCGATGACGAACAATTACCGTTCGTGAGTCCAACCTACTGAGATCGCTCACGCCAATTGATAACCGGTCCGCTCCCAATTCTTTCCGACAACCCGGCATTCAGGGTTGTCCAAGTCGGAAGGGCGGCATCTGTCACCGTGCCCAGGTGCGTCCTCGCGTCAGATCCGTTTTGGCCTTGCAAGTCCCCTAACCACCGACGGCGTTAAAATTCGGTCCGGGCCCGACGACGGGCGCCATCGAGGCTACGAACGAGAACCGGCAAGGGCCTCCATCTTTCCGTCCAGGTGTTGCTTCGATGTCGTAGCGAACGAAAGGTGGCGGTCGGAGTTTGAAAAATCGCGGTCCCTCTTCGCCTCCGACGTTTGATGAACCGCAGGCCGCCGACGCCGATAAATGTATTTTCCATCCGCGTGACGAGCGGCCGTGCTTTTGCGACGATTCGTTGGCCATCGCGAGTTCTTCCCCTCACTCGGGACCGGACGCGGGTCATCGAACTGGGTATCCCGACCGGAAAGTGGGCTCGACCCAACAGGTCTTTTGCCACCCGTGGGCGTCGCCCGAGTTGTCCTCCTGAAGAGCGTAAACCCATAGTATTTCGCCGACGACGGGCAGGCACCCGAATATCTGTGCGAGGGTTTTCTGCAGAGGGTTTGTGGAGCTTGGAAGTCGGTGAAGAACAACAACATTGGATGTCGTGCGGCGGTGTTGGTTGCCGTGAGACACTCCTCGGCGCTGGGGTCGCTCGGATTCACCAGAGCAGTGGTGGCGGCTGAACAGGATGGCTGAGTTTTGAGTTTTTTTCATGAGAGGGTTGTAGGTAGGATTTTGGATCGTTGACGTTACGTTAGCCTTTTCCAAGTGCTGGACGCGGGTGGATGTAGGCTGGAAAAGCCTGAGCGGTACGTTAGCCTTTCAGGCTGACGCGGGTGGGAATGTTCAGGCTGAAAGCCTGACGACGGGCTACCTTGTCTCGGGGTCCTGAACGCTGGCCGTTTAGAGTAGTTGCATCGGCACCTTGTGGCCTCCCTCGCGAGCGCGTTCCGGTCTTCATACAGACAGACGGCGTGACGCGAGATGCACGTTCATGCCGTCTTGACTCGCTATTCGCGTGATCGAGGACTTTGCCGACCATCGTTTCCCCCGATCCCTCTTCAGACCCTTGTCGCAAGATCAACTGGATTCTGCGCCCGGCAACGGTTTGCCTTTCCACCAACAGATAAACGTTCCACACCGCTCTCGGTGTCGACGGGCGTGAGCTTGTAAATCAGTGTTTTCGATCGGTGGCACCTTGGCGAACTCGGTGGGCATTTTGCTGCCAAAAGTGTTGCGGTTAATACTGCAGCTTGGCA
>Ga0163217_1099262_pt1 | contig 11410 bp, 17 predicted proteins | sample SynspAceP_FD_185933 | JGI IMG/M metagenome (GOLD analysis project Ga0163217, IMG submission 185933) | Saline lake microbial communities from Ace Lake in Antarctica - Synechococcus sp. Ace-P (PacBio error correction) | ecosystem: Environmental > Aquatic > Non-marine Saline and Alkaline > Saline ... | reverse complement strand
GCATTCTTAATGACATGTTCAACGCGCTATGGACCGATGGCCGTGGTCGGCCTGATGGACCGGCGCATGCTGTGCCTTTTCGTGCAATAACCAGTGGTGGTGGCGGCCGCTTCGGTAGGCCTGAAGCGGGAAAGAGAAGCAATTCATTCGACAGAGCGCGGCTGGGCGATTGAGCGGCATGCGCCGAGCTCGAACTCGAAGGCTCTATCGCTGGGGTATCGGCGACAATGTGGAAACGGAAATTCGCTTTCCAGCTGCGGCTTTTCGCTGGGAAAATCATTTCCAACCGAAAAGACCGCCTGCTGACGCTGACCTGGCCTGACGCCCGGAAGCGCCCAAGCGCCACGCGCATCACCCAGTTCACCTGGTGGACGGCGGCGCCCGCTGCTTGAACCTGCAGTCCCCCTTGCCATCCCGTGGCGAAAAAGTTCCCTGCGCCAGGACGGCGACATTGGTCGACCTGCAGAAATGGGCTGCCCACCAGAAGGCGATGCTCTGGATCGACGATATCGACGTGCAGGCCAAATCGGTAACAGCGCCTGAAGCGGCGAATGGAGGCCGAGGTCCCGCACGAGGGCCGTGCCTTCGCCAACGCCGATCGAGCCGCGTGTGCTCACATGGGATGAGTGAAGGTCCCCGCGACGGGGAAAGCGGAAAAACAAATGGGGAAAAAGCAAGCTGTCATTAACCTCGACCGCCTGATAGGTAGGGCCCATGACAGCGACGATTCGGAATCCTCGGGATTGATCCCGGCTGCGCCATTACCGGCTGGGGCGTGTGGAGCAGGAACCGGCGGGCCCGCCTCGTGATGGTGGGGCGCATGGCGTTATCTCCGGTCGACACGACCATGGAAATGGCCGCGCGGTGGCTGCATTTTTTCAACTTGCCGTCGGCTGAAATCGCCGCCTGCATGCGCCGCATGCAGCGGGGATCGAGGAAACACTGGTCAATTTGCAAACCCGCGCCGGCGCTGGAAACTGGGGCAGGCGCGCGGCGCTGCCATGGGCCGCCCTATCGCTGGCGAGCCTGCCGGGGCCGAATTTGCCCGCGGCAAGATCAAGCTGCGGTCGTCGGTACGGGCACCGCGGGACAAGACGCAGGTCATGTTCATGGTCAAAGCGCCTGTTGCCGCGCGCCGGGGAATGAGGAAAGACGGCCGGCCGATGCGCTTCGCCTGGCGCCAACTGCGCCGCGCCACCACCTGCCACTCGAGATTGACAGCGGGGCGCGGCATTGATTGATGAACGTTGCATCGTACGGCTCGCCCTTTCGACTTCGCTCAGATGACGCGCTTCATATCAGGCTCACCGTGCGCGATGTCGAAGGATAAGATGCAGGGGGGTTCAGAGCCATGCATTATCGGACGCCTGACCGGAACGATTGCGGCGCTCGGCCTCGATCATATACTGATTGACGCACGCGCTCGGCTATGTCTGCCGGGCGGGTACGCGCCTGCTGAGTAAAGCGTTGTGCATTGCAGCGAGACCCGCTTGTGCTGCATGTTCGAAAACGAAAGTGACGGAAGCGGCGATCACGCTTTATTTGCCTTGGGCGGACGAGGGAAGCGCGCCTGGGGTTCGTGCGCCTGCAGGGGATGTGCACGGCGTGGCGGGCAAGGCGGGCCTGCATGGGCCATTCTGGATCGATTTCACCGGCCGAAACTGAGGACGCGATCGCGCTCGGCCGGATGCCGCAGGTTGCCTGGAGCGGGCCAAGGGCGCCGTCGGGCAAGAAAACTGGGCTGAGGCGGATCGTGCTCGACCTGGGCGGCAAGGCGCCGCCCATGGAGGCCGGTTCGGCAAGTTCGATTGCGGCCAGCGCCGCAGGCATGGCGAGCGCGCCTGTGGCTGGCAAACCGGATCCGCGCGGCGAGGCGATCTTCGGCGCTTGGTTAACCTTGGGCTATGGCCAGAGCACGCGGCGCGGGGCCGTTGCGGCCGCCGCCTCTGCGGCTGGGCGACTCGACGTCGGTCCGCTGGTCAAGGGCGGGCCGCTGAAGGAACTTAGCCGGTGAGCCGCGAGGGGGGAAACTGTCCGGACCCGAAACCGGCGGGCAGGGGCGAGCGATGCGCTGGACCGTGCGTGTGCGGGCCGCAAACGTTCGCTATTATGTCGGCAGCGCGCAAAGTCAAAGGTCGAACCTGAAAGTTCTATGTCGAGGCGGGCACCGCGGGCGCTCCGAAGCGCTCGACCATGTGCTGCTGTTCGGGGCCGCCGGGGCTTGGAAACAAGACGACGCTGGCGCAGAATTCCTGGGCGCGGGAAATGGGCGTTCGGCTTCCGGGCGGACCTCCGGGCCGGTGATCGCCAAGGCCGGCGACCTCGCTTGCGATCCTGGACCAACCTCGAAACCCAATGATGTGCTGTTCATTGACGAAATCCACCGCCTTGCCGGCGATTGTGGGAAGTGGAAATTCTCTATCCGGCTATGGAAGATTATGCCCTCGATATTGTGATCGGCGAGGGGCCCGTCGGGCGCGCTCGGTTCGGTGGACTGTCCGCCCTTTTCACGCTGGTTGGCGCGACGACGCGGGCGGGCCTCTTGGCAAACGCCCTGCGCGGACCGCCCGGTGTCGGGGATTCCGCTGCGGCTCGAATTTCTATGAGCCGAGGAACTGGCACAATATTTGCTCATGGCAGCGGCCCGGAAAACTCGGCGCCGCCATTACGGAAGGACGGGCGGCTGTCGAGATTGCAGCCGCGCCCCGGGGCAACGGCCCGCGTTATCGCGCTGGCGCCTGTTGCGCCGCGTGCGCGACTTTGCCGAGTCCGAAGGCCGAAGATCGATTGCCGCCGCTGCCGGGCGGGTTGCGCTGGAAGCGGGCTGGAGATTGACCAGGACGGCCTCGATGGCGCTTGACCGGCGCTATTTGCAGCAGCTGGTTGCACACTTATTGCAGGCGGGACCCGTTAGGGCGGTCGAGACTTTGGCTGCCGCCCTCTTCGGAAGCCGCGTGACGCCGTGGAGACGTGATCGAGCCCTACCTGATGCAGAAGGGCTATGTCGCCCGGCACCCCCCGTCGTGGCCGCACGGCGGCCCCGCTGGCATATGAACGGACTGGATTGCCGGTGGCCCGGAGCGGCGCGCAGTTCTGGCCTGTTCGCGAGAAGTTAAGGGCCTAGGTAGAAAATCGACATTCACCTCATCCATAGCATTGCGCATTTGCGAGGAAAGATGAAGCTGGCCAAAGTAGGTTGCCCTCCGGTCGTTTACCGGGTGGCGATGCGCTGAAAGTGTTTGAGGCTTTCTGAAGCATCTTCTCGACGTGTTGCGCAGCTTGTAGGCCTCGATATCATAGGGGATCTGATGCTTTTCCCGTGTTGATGTGCACGGGATTACACTCTGGGCTCCCATCGTCAGCAATCACAGTGCGGATTGGCCATTGCTGTCATAGGCTTTAGTCGCCAGCACGCGGCGCGGTTTCAGTTCTTGCCAGCAACGGCCGGGGCGAGTGGGGCATCGCCGCGCTGGCCGAGGTGTCGGATTCAGGCGGTAACGGACGGCCTTTTGCCATCGACAGCCATGTGATCTTGGTTGTCAGTCCACCTCGGAACGCCCCAAAGCCTGGTCCCCCTTTTTGGCCGCTGCCCTTTCCGTGGCGGCCTGCTGGTGGACACCGCACCAGGTCGAGTCGGAGCGAGAATGTAGTCATTGTTCCGGCTTCATCTATTCAGATGTTTCAAAACACGCGCTCCAGACGCCCGCCTTCGCCAGCGCGTGAAACCGCCTTGTGCAAAGTCTTCCATTGCCATAGCGCTCGGCAAGTCGTGCCAGTGAGCACCAGCAGCGAAGCACCCATTAAGACGCCGTTTATAAACAGCAGATTGTCCACCCCCAGGACCGCCCCGGTCGGCCCGTCTGCGGGCAAGAGCTGGGCAATTCCTGCTCCCACTGCGCAGGGGTCAATTCATAGCGCTTCGGTTTGGCATAACGGGTCTTCCAGATAAACGAAATCTGGAATCCATGAATCACAAGATCAAACCGAATTTGAAATCCTGAATGTTCGAATGTGACCTTAGCTGTTTGCCTGGCATTCCGCCAGAGGAGGCCCAATGGAAGCACCTTTGATGCGGGTAGCAGGGAAAAGGACTGCGCCGATTGGCAAACGCCCCGAGCGCCGAACAAGGGCTGAGCCCAGAGGCGGCAGGGCCACCTTCATCGAGACGAGAAAAGTCCAGCGCGCGAGAAGCGACCGAGGATCAGCACGGTCAGGCCAGGGGCGTGGGCCATTCCTCGGCGCGGATCTGCCCGTTGGTTCGCCGCATGGGGAAACAGCGTGGGCGCCTGCCGCAGGTAACGGTTAAAACAGGCGACCCTTGCCGCAGGCCGGCCAAGCGTCCGCGCAGGCGCGTTAGTTATGGGTGAGAGGACGTGCGGGAAGGGGCCGTCATGACGTCTCTGCTTGTTTGCATTGAGTCGGCTTCGCATGCGGCGCGCCGCTTCTGGCCAGATTGGCGGTTGAAACCGAAAGGCGTTTTGCGCTATACAGCGTAGAGAGGACTTCACGATTGATACGCCAACAGCTGTTTGCCTTGATCGCTGCCCTTTGACTCTCTGGCCTGCACCAGCCAGCCGGGACTACGCGCCGCTGAACGGGCCCCGCCGACCGTGCCGCAGGTCGAACCTGACGCGCTATGCGGACTGTGGCATCTGAGATCGCCCGCTTATTTCCCAATGGCTTGTTGAGAAGAACTGCGCCGGAGCGTGACAGCGGGAATATGTCCAGCGAGGCGATGGCCGGATCGACGTGATCGAATACCCTGCCACAAGGGGCAGGCGTGGATGGTCGGTAGAGGTGGCCAAGGCGTGGCCGGCGGGTGATGGAACAGTCCGGCAAATGGCGCGCCTGAAGGCTGAAATTCGCGCCGTCTGGGTCCCTTTCGCCCTGGGGCGATTATTGGATTCTGCATTCTGAGCCAGACTACTTCGGGCCGTACTCGTCGGTGACCCAGCGGAAAAGTATCTGTGGATACTCGCACGCGAGAAATCTCTCGACGCCGCGGGACCCTGGCGCGGTCAAACCACGCAGAAAGCGGTTGCGGGGTACGAACCGGCCCGCTGGAGATGACGGACCAAGGGGTGATCTGCTAACGCGGGGCATGACCCAGCCGATCCTCGACGCAAGAATTTCGATGACACCGCCAGCACTGGGATCACAGTGCGTGTCTATTACGAAGACACCGATTTCACGGGCATGGTCTATTCACGCCAATTAGTTTGCGTTCTTCGACGCCGGCCGGTCGGATCTTTGCGCGATGCGGGGATTTCTCACCAGTCGTGTGGGACGTGAGGATCCTGCCGCCTTCACGCTGACCAATGTGAATGTCAGCTACAAACGCCCCGCGAAGTGGACGACCTTGCTGCACATCCGTCGCGCTATCTGGCATGGGATGGGGGCCACCGAATCCGGTTCGAGCAAGCCTTGCCTTGCGAGACGGCCAGTTGATTTCCGAAGCTGAGATCACCGCAGTTTCATGATTCTCCATTAGCTGACGGGCGCCTGGCGGGCGCACCGCATCCGTGGAAGTGGCCGAGGCAACCTAGAAGCTTCGTCACACGGCATAGCGCCCTGTAATTCAAACATATTTCGGGACAATCGCCCTGCTGTCACGGCGGCAGGCCAGAACTTTTGCTTGCCCACCACTTGTATTTTCGATATATCTAAAACCGATTTTTATGTTTGATATATCGGAAAGGAGCATCTAAAATGAGAGATTCAAGATCACATGACAGGCCTGCTTCTGTCAGGCGAACTTTTGGGCAATGGCGATGATTCGGCCGCCAGAGCGCCAGAATAAGGGAGGAAAATATGCACGGATGCAACGAGAGGGCGCCGCGGGCGCGTGGCACATTGAAATGGCAATGGGCGGCGGGGACACCTTCATGGTCGCGGAGCCAAGGCCGGGGCGGGACGCCGTGGTGGCAGGCCGCTTGGTCACGCGACCTTGTCTCCTCATCCCTCAGCCTGATCAACGAGACGCGCGCCACGGCTATGACATGATTCAGGAAATCGAGACGCGCACCGGCGGCACCTTACAAGCCGAGTCCGGCGTCATGTATCCGGCGCTTGGAAAATCAATCCAGGACCCTTGGCTGGGCCGAAGTGCGCACCGAGGACGGAAAGAAAGACGTTCCAACATCACGGCTGACGGCAAGGCTGAGCTTGGAGCGCGAAATGGAGACCGTGGGCGCCGATCCATGCGCGCCTCGCTGACCTGCTGCAAAGCCGAGGAGATGCATCCCACTGACGTGCGTACCGCGATGCACCGGCTGCGGCATTGCCATCGTAAAGTCGGCGCGTGACCGGCTTGCTGACGACGCCCGGCAACGCCGGATCGTGGACAATCCTGGGAACGCGCGCCCGCGACGAAATATGCGTCGCTACTTAGCACTACAAGCCTGCGAAACCTTGAGGGGGCTTCGGAAGGGGCCCCGTTTTGTTATATCTCGAAGGGGTCAGAGTGGTATTTCAGCCGAGACAGGCAGGTTATCGGGATAGCTGAAGCGCCGTGGCTGCGTCGGTGTTTCGAGGCTTACCAGGTCGGGAATAGGACGATTATGATCGAGATCGCGCTGCAGGGCGCCAGGATGGAAAGTCGGGATTTCGGATGATTGGGGCAATCTGGGCCCGGGGCCGGGCGGGGCTTCGCCTTCGGCGAAACGCCTTCGAGATGAGTGGAACTGTTTCGTACAGTGGAGTCGCCCAACGACCAGGAACGGGTTCTTCGAGCAGGGTGCTGGCCGATGCTTCGAGCTGTTGGCGCCTGGTCGTTCGCGCGCCAGGCTTGAGGTTGCAGTGTTTGCGGACTGAATCCCCTGTCCACAGCACATTGTGCGATTGAGGCAGCCGCGCCCCTTCACACGTCCGGGCAGGCTTGAAATCATGGATATCCAGACAAGGGCGTGCGACTGAGAATGGCGTTGCCATTGTTTGTTGAGATGCCGGGGATTCGTCCGGTTGCGCTGAACGCGACGGTGGGAAATGGCCCGACAGTGTCGCAATCTGCTCGGCCTGGCAGGAAAATCCGGATCGGCGCCCCCCAGATTCGACCTCCGCAGGCAACCACGTCGTAGGTTCTGGACGATTCCGCGATTTTTCCCACGTCGAGCGCTTGGCGCTTGGTATTGAATACCGATAGGCGCGCGGGGTCAGGTATTGTGAATACCGGGTCGTGCCAATGGCGGCCTGGAATTCCAGGTCAGGATTTCGAGAGAGTGGGCTTTCATATTGCTCATATGGCGGCTGGAACACAAGTTCCATGCCGGCGTTTCGGCCAGTACGCGTTTGAAGGGGAACCGCCTTGCTACCAAGTCATTGTCTTTGCCCTTCATATTCCTTGATCTCGGTTGGCCTGACCTTCCGGTTGCTCTACAAGCTGTGCGTCAGCACGACGTGGCCTGGATCATCATTGTTCCTGTTCTCCTGCCTATTTCGGATCTTCTTTCTACTTTCTGTTCGGCGACCCACCGGATGGGACGCGAAGCGTCTCAGACAGGCGCGCGTATCCCAAGCCCAATTCTACTCGCGCCGTTATTGGCATTGACGAAGACCCCTTGCAGGACGTGGTGCTCGAAAAAGCCTCGCACACCGATGCGGCGCTCAGCCAGAGCCGTTGCGAACCATTCCGAGTTTTCCCGGTGACCCACCCACAACAAACTGGAACTGCTCGAAGACGCAGGCCGCATTACTCGACCGGATTGTCGCCTATATCGATTCAGGCGACCAATACATGTTTCCTCGAATTCTACATTGTCGAAGCCGGAAGGCCGCGTGATCGCCTCGTGATGGAAGCACTGGTGCGGGCCGGCCAAGCCGGGGTCGACTTGCCAAATCTCCTGGCAGGACAGTTTTCGGCAGGCAAGGCGCTCTTACCGATCCAAGGGCGGCTGCCAAGCGTTTGCGTCAGGCAGCGGCGTGGACGTGGAAGCCTCGCTGTGCCGTCGGCCTGATCAAGTCGCTGTCCCAGCGCTCCGAACCTGCGCAAACCATCGCAAGCTGATCGCGATCGACCAGGCGATTTGGCTATATTGGCAGCTCAACCTGGTCGATTCGGAAATTCTTCAAAGAAGGAACAAGTCGGTGGGTGAGTGGGTCGACACGATGTTCCGACTCGAGGGGCGGAGGCGTTCGATTCGCTCGGTTGTGTGTCAATGCTGACTATCTATTCGATTGTGTGGGCCTGCGACGTTGACCGGGAGCGCTTTGCGCGACCGTGCGACGACGCCCGGAAGTGGGCGCCGGCGGGGGACCGTGGCCGCTGCAATGTTACCGTCCGGACCGGAAAAACGCGCGACAAGCCCGATCCATGAATGGGTCGTCTCGGCATCTCTCGCGCCCATTCGCGCGGCTCGTGTCGATTATCACGCCCCACTTCATCCCTGATGAGACGCTGACACTGGCGCTGAAAAGCGGGCCCGCAAGCGAGGCGTTGCCGTTAGATGTGATTCGTCCGAGCAAATCGATTTCGAAGCTCGCCCAGTTTGCCAAGCGAGGTCTGTGTTCGAGGAAACTCCTGGCCGCCGATATCCGTTATTGCGCGCTATTCGGACGGCCTGTTGCACACGAAGTCTGTGCTCGAGATGATACCGATTTCGATGTTCGGAACGCGTCAATTATGGACAACGCGCAAGCTTTCTACCTGCAATCCTTCGAAACTGACCCTGATCGTTTATGACCGGGTCGTATCGGCAGTTGGACCGAGATTGCGCGACGTTATCTTGACCTATGCACCTATATCGATCCCGAAGCCTGGGCAGGCGATCGAACTGGGCGGCGTTGACAGAGGGAACATTCGGCCTCGCTGCGCCGCGATCCCTCTAGACCCGTTTGCCTGCGTCGGTTGCTTGGCAGTTTGCAGCGAACCCAGGCGGTCGGCCACCAATCCTTAACCAAACGTCCCTTTATCGGCTTAACCAGCTGCCGGAAACTTCGCGGGCCTGCCGTGTTTCCGCAGATTTGGTTGTGGAAACAGGGGCAGACCGGCCGAGGCCCCCGCCGACGGGCCCACAGACTCATATGCGGCGCGCTTGCAAGCCCGCAGACTTCAAGGAGCAGGGAATTCATGGAATTCCGAAGCCGATTGGCACGGCCGGCCCCAGCAATAGTGACTTTTCGCTACTCTCCACTGGTTTTCGATGCAGGGACCGATTGTCAAAACTGGTGGCTCCTTGTGCCTGCTGGCCTCCTTCGGTCTGGTTCGTGGATGGTGATCGCCGAAAAAACGTTCTCGCTCGCAGCGCCCGCAAGAAAGCCAAGCAATTCGAAGCCGCCATTCTGGAGCGGTCGCAAAGGAAAGATTTCGACATGCGCCCCGGCGCCAGGTCGCTGGCGACGCAGCCAGCGCGTCTTTGCGTCGGCTGCGCGCGAAGGGTCGGATGCAAAGCGCGGGCAACCGCAACCGGCGAGGCAAGCCGCGGCTCCGTCAGGCCGAGGCGGAGCGATCCATGCGCGCGGACGCGTCGACCGCGAACTCGGCCAAGGCCGTAGCGGACTTGGCGTGTTGGCAACGATCGGTTCAGCGTTCGCCCTTCATTGGGGCCTGTTCGGCACCCGTTGTGGGGGCATCATGAACGGCCTCCTTCAATATCGCGGGCCCAGGCAGGACACCAGCCTTCGGCACCGTAGCCGCGCCCGATTGCCGAAGCCCTGTTCGGCGACCGGCATGGGTCTTGTGGCCGCTAATCCCGGGCCGTTATTTTCTACAACAAAAGTTCTACGAGCGACCTGACCAAGGTTCGGCGGCGACCCAGCTCGACACATTTTCGCAGGGATGTCCTGGTGCGGCCTGTCGCGCGTGCGTCCACGACGCAGCGAGGGACTAGGGCATGGGGACTCATCCTCGGATCCGCGGCCAAGGGGCGGGACGGCGCGGACGCCGCGCGCTGGGAATGCCGAAAATCACGGTCACACCCCTTTGTCGACGTCATTGCTGGTGCTGCTGATCGTTTTATGATTCACTGCGCCCCTGCTGGTGCGCGGCGAGGATGTCGCCTTGCCAAAGGACGGTATCTGGGCCGATCAAGACCGAGCCGAACGATTGCGCCGCTGGCCAATCTCGGTAAAGGTGACGGCACCATATTCCATTCAGAACACGGAAAGTGGGACCGGGATGAAGCTCGGGCGCGGAAGCTCCGCCGCCATCATCGGCGGAAGCACGAGCAGCAGATTGTTTACCTGGCGCGCCGACGAGTCCGTTCCGGTATGGCAGGGATTAATGGAAAGTTGACGTCCGAAGTGCGTGCGGCCGCGCTGTTATACGGCGCTCGCCTTTCGTTGACCGGAACAGAATGAAAGAAATAGCGAGGGGCCTTCAGCACCCATGCTTCGCGTTTCACCCTTTCGGCCCTTCTCCACGCGAGGGCGTGCTCGCGCTGGGCAGTTGATGTCGTGGCCGAACCAAAGAAATCCGAGTGTGACCAAGGCCGATCGCCAAGCTCGAAACGCGACGAGCCGGGGCCTCGGCCCGGTCGATATCCTGATGCGCCTTGCCCGAATGTGCCGAGCGCAAATTCCGATGTTGCCGATCGAATTTCTCGACATCGGGACTCGTCACCAATGTGAGCGCGATCCAGGAAAGGCCGAGCCTGAAACCGGGAGCCGAACCGGTGCGGAAGAAGCCGCCCGAAGGAAAGAGGCGGAAACCCAGACGACCAGAAAGACTCCACGGCTGACGAAGTCGATTGCCAATGACAACCCGCGCTGAGGGAAACCGAGCGAGGATGACATTGTTGGTAGAAGACCGAGAAGGCTTGAGGCCCGGATCCTGAGCCTGCGCCGCAAGGGAGCCGGAAAAGAAGAAAAGCCGAGCCGAAGGAGGAAGAGAAACTGCGTCCAGAAGACGAAGCCGAAAGACCGAGTCCGATGGACCTCGATTTCCTCAACGATTTTCGAAAAGGACGTTTGCTGAAGACCAAGGCCCAGGAACGAGCGCAAGGGCGCCCCCCGGCGCAGGAGGGCCGCCCCACCGATCAGAAGGCCCCGTTGGCTGGCCCGATGCCCAGCAAACCGCGCAAGGGGCCGCGGGTGGAGCGGAACCGGTAAACACTGCGGGTCCGCTGGCAGGCGGCCGTGCGCCGGGCAGATCGGCTATTGCTGGAACCGGGAATCGGGACGGAACCTGCCCAAGGAAAGGGAACCAGATCAATGGGGTCGTTGGTGCGCCCTGAAAGCTTGGCCCGCGATTTGGCAGGCCTGTCGAAACTCGGGCGGGGGAAACTGATTTTTTTGCCAAAAAAAGTCGCGGGCCCGTTGGCCGCGGTCGGGCCCAAATTTTCCGGGGTGGACCCTTTTGCCCCTCCCAGGGGGGGGCAAAAGTTTTGCCCGCCAAGGTTTTTGGCGGGCCCCCCCCGGGCCCAAATTTAAAATTTCCTTTTTTTTCCTCCCCTTTTCCTTTTTTTTGGGGTTGTGT
>Ga0163217_1081431_pt1 | contig 11410 bp, 6 predicted proteins | sample SynspAceP_FD_185933 | JGI IMG/M metagenome (GOLD analysis project Ga0163217, IMG submission 185933) | Saline lake microbial communities from Ace Lake in Antarctica - Synechococcus sp. Ace-P (PacBio error correction) | ecosystem: Environmental > Aquatic > Non-marine Saline and Alkaline > Saline ... | reverse complement strand
CCTTATGAGTAAGATCTGATATCATTGCACGGGTCAGCTGTTTTAAACCACAATCTAGCCGAGTAAAAAACTCAAATTGCCGCAAGAGGTGGGAGACAAAAACACTCTTGGCCCCTTTCCATTCAACAGATATCCTATTATTTACAAAACATTCCCACTGAAGAGGGCAGGTTGAAGCACATTCGTTTGATGGAAAGCAGACGCTCATTATTGGAGATTTTTTATATTGACAATGGAATTAACGGGGAAATGCAGTAGCGATTTCAGAAGTCAGAACAGCTAAAAAACCTTTATTCATGGCAGGGCACTTTAACACCCATCAAATCAAATCCCTTTACAACCGATACAATTAAACTTTAAAATTCAATTCGCCATTCATCAAGCGGGATTGAATTTTTGAAAATTTAGTGGGTTTAGCACTTAGATCTATCAGAATTAAAGCCTTTCTTTAGACCCAATTACAATTTTTAATCACGTGGGACCTCAAACAAGATAGATTATAAATTGGTTAGTACACGTTAGCTAATTATTCAACAGAAAGTTGAGTTTTCCATGCCTAGATTTCTCAAATCTTATCCACTGCTATATTCCTTTTATAGTTTTAAATGTTTCATCATTTATAAAGTCATCAGGATTGGTGCTTAAACGATGAACAGGAAAAAATGGGATGACGAAATGCGAAGGTGTCTTTCCTCGAGTGATGATTCCTGTCTTGGATCCTGCCACCAGAGTCAGCCTCCCCAAATTTCACCTAAAGAACCTGTTTAATAGATAATCAAATAATACTAATTACACCACCCCTCAAGCAATCCAAGGGATTTTATATCTCTTCAATATGACCAATTTAGTTTATTATAATAATTTTTCAGCTTTTGAGTCTTACCCTTAGTCTTCTCTATCATATTGATCGATAACCTTGGTGTGTTCATTTGCTGGGGGCTGAACATGATGATTTCCGCATTTCTGAATTGACGCTTACATTGTGCCCAGAGGCCATAAAACGATCATTGTGGGATGACAACCTCTTTGACTCAATTTGCATCAGTGGTTGTTAGCTTGGTCCGTCACGAACGCAATCCAATGAGGACAATTGACAACATATTACCTTCAAAGTCCTATAAATAAGGGCGTAGTATCACACCCCAGTGAGAGACTAAAATACTCCCCGCATGATTCTTACCGATCCAGTAGCATCACCAAAAATCAGTTTTTGTTGCCGGAGAACAGTCCCGGATCTTATCAGTTTTTTCTGAGAAAAGTATCAATCTTAGAATATTTGATTACGCTCGTCGAAAATAAACTTGTTCATTTTGGATGAATTTTTGCGTTTATTCAAAGTAATTCACTGTAGCGATTCAATATTGCCACCTCACTAATACACTGAAGTATTCCTAAACAGAACATATAATTTCTTATACCCCCTAACACCAAGATTAGGTAAGATATATTTTACTTCCTTCGACATGGAATCCTTAAACCGTAAACATTATTAGAGATCTTAAAAGAGTAGAATACTTCCCTTTCACCCACTCTCAAAAAAACATGGATCTCATCAGAATAAGTTTGGTAAAAGGATTAATGGTAATTCGGGGAATTTCAGATCAGAATACCAACCAATTCTAGAAAAACATAGTTACAAACAACCTGCTACGTCATTTTTTTAAAAATCTTCCTCAAAGTTTGGCAAATGTGTGGATATATTCAGCAAGATTTGAAGATTATTCTCTATTCTTATTACTATTTACTTTCTTCGAATTAATTAAGAAGTTAGGATAAATCCAATTACTAAATCTTTCTATGACGCTCAGGACAAAACCTAGAATTAGTTCAGACAAAGATAGGCCTTATACATTAAGCACTATAGAATCAAATTTAAGTAAGCTAAAAAACAATCATAACAAATTATGAACAAATAGATAAAAGCCTGGCACTTATTTTTCTCTTGCCTTAAAAGCTATTAATTCAGGTGTAGTTACGGGGAAAGCACTACGAGGTAATAGGAGTTGTGATTTCAACAAGGGTAAACAATCACGTTTGGGAAATAATGTATCTCTTTAATATCTATCCAGATGGTGATCTATATATTACAGGATTAAATACCTATTTCATGATTCTGAGATTATCCATGGAACCGATTGCAATCTTAATGAACTAGATCCATAAGCAATATAAGCGTGAATATAGGAGGATTACTGTATGTTTTGGACCTTGGACAAAGATAGTCGACAATGACTCACATAGATATCATTAGACATTATTAGAACGTAGGAAACCGACCAGTTAGAATCCCAACTAGCATTGAAATTAATGTTGGGTAGGAATGAATTCCCTGATTCTAAAAGGGTGAATATTGAGGCGAAAAACTCGATTGGGCTGCTTACTCAGTCGTCACGAAAGACGTCCTAAATGTTATGTTGGAGGAAAATCCGGCAAGAAATAATAAAAACAAATAGAAAAACTGATATCGACTTAAATTACAATTTTAATACTAATCTATTTATCTTAATTAAAAGAAAATATATATCAATTTATTTCTTATAATAGTTAAAAGTGTTCTACACAGAATTTATGACCAGTCAGGAAAATAAAAAACTTAAACCTCATTTAGATTGCTTTTAAACAAAACGAATATTCGCGCCTACAATAATAATATTTAGAAATTTATCTATTTATATTTAAAACCTAAACGAACCATACGATTCATCAACATAAAGACTAGGAAATAATAAGATTTAAAAGCCGATAAAATATCACTAAGCTTACCTTTCGCTTTATAATTCTTTAAGTACTTCATCGAGTAAATTTTTGATAAGTCAAATTAATGGCAATTTTTGTGTTAAAGCATGATTTTTCATTTTTCTCAAATTTCACCCTCCTGCTCATTTCCTGAAAATATCCGATTGAATGACTTCTAGATTTCTTTCTTCCGCAGCTTAGAGATGTTCATTATTTTGACGGTCCTCTCCACTATAGCATCATTAAGAAATTAAAATGCTCAGGCATTGTGAACCCAATGGTGGCAAACTGTCCTTTGAATCCTTTTTGGGTGACGCCGAAAATCATAATTGAGCCATCAACACCATCCAAACTTCGTTTTTGATGCCTCTCGGGCGGGTCGAGAAAAGTAGGCCCAGTTCGTCCCATGCCTCGGGACTGTTTAATTTTCTTGAAAGAGGCTCAAATTTTCCCAACGGTATTCTTTGTGGAGCATAACTGTAGTTTGGGATTGAAACTAAACAGATTGGTCATAAGGACGGAATAGCTTACCGTCAAGGAGACCTTTGTTAGCTGCCTAAACGAGTTTTTAGTGGGCTTTCCGCTAGCTGTCTAGCCGGTTACATTAGCTGCGTCTGTTTTATAAAACTGAATGCCTGCATACAAAGGAACACTTCATGGGCATCATGCGGAGCTTGCTGATTACCTCATAATTCGGCGTTTTGCGTGAGTCGAAGTAACATAGAATGATCCTATGCTCTGTCCATTTCTCTCTAAAACAGTTTTAGTTAACTATCCTTTTTGTCACAAGCATAAATGCTGCCTTCTGAGGGCTTGAGCGTCCGAGAATTCTTGTCTCAGTAGTACCTTCGCCGGTGGTTAGCCAGAACTCAGCTCTGGGACCCATATTATTCAAGCAGAAGACTACGTGCTGCCTTACAGTCCGCCGGTCTCAATGCCACGACGATTGGGTTACGTCCTGCCCTTTTGCATACATCTATGATGTTGGACTCTAGTCTGTGAGGTCGATCAGACTTAATTGCCATCAACATTCTAGCTCCATTATTAATAGGTAAACTCAGAGGAACCTCCTATAATTCTCCCTTTATCATAATCTTACTAATGCAAGCCATATATATACCACAAATACTTCGTCGGTACCCACTTGCTGTTACACTGCTACAGTGTGATGCTGCGGGGAGCGCAGCTTCTATTACGATTCACCCAAGTTAGGTAACGCTTTCCGTTCCCAAAAGTAGTAAAAACTTGCAGAGACTATATGATGTGAATCATTTTGGATATCACCCCGCAATAGCATGACCAAAGCTATTCTCAGCTTAGTCATAGTCTTCTTAATAGTCGATCTGATTTAAAGTTTTCCGTTTACTGATCTCGCCAACTCCTCGAAGGTATAAAAGAAGCCAATTGCCAGATTAACTCGGCTGTCCAGATAATTTTGTACAGTTTGTATCGCGAGAAGTTTTATGTGTCCGCGTAGCGAAACAATTCCTACCCAACGGGAATTTATCAAATCGGTGGTTCGGCTTTTTCTACTTCTTTCACTATTCTGACTAATCATAATACTTAGCAGAGGAGAGCTTTATTCGGATGCCACTAATTTTAATTAAAAACTCCTAAATCAATTCGATATTGATTAAAAATTACTTAAAAAAGATACTTTCTATTCAAATTACGTTCGGATTTGGGAACCTTGTTTATGGTATTCAAGCTGTTGGTCAAGGAAAATAATTTAAACAAATGGGAAAAGGTATCTACGGAACTGATAAAGTAGGAGGATCATTTTTCATACTTCTCATTATAGACTTCATTCTTAAAAGATTCAAGTATAAAAAAATTCACCTAAACTGAAATAGGAGTTGGCGGCTATGGAAAAGTCCAGATGTTGAGCAGAGAATCTTACGAATGTGGGAAAAAAATTTACTTCCCCTTTGGTATAAAATTTTCAGCCTAGACATTCTATGACAAATCTTACTCCAGGAAAATCGTATTAAATTTTCAAAGGCAGTCAAATTGATATTGAATTTTTGAACATGTTACAACCGTACAGGTGATTTAGATATCTAATGATGATGGTATCATATAAATGAAACCGTAATAGAAAACATTTAAAGTATTATTTTCCAAAATTGAAAGAATGGATGGGGTATATGTACATGAAGGACCTCAACAATCTTATTGGGAAGAATATGGTGAGATAGTGAGAATTTGAATATCCGAACAATGACGAATTTTTTTAAGAGTTTAAAGATCTTAAAACACAAGAATTTAATATTAAAAACTATGAACAAACTTATACACAAGAAGATAATTTCAATCCATTTTTATCACAATCTAATATTCATCTAATAAAAGGATATAATGATGAAAATCAAATCTTGTGATGATAATCAAATCTAATAATCCTAACTGTTTCATGAAAAAATCAGTGAGTAAACAAAATTGTTATCAAAAATTTAAATTTTACCTTTTCCTTACCTTTAACTTGTATGAGTAACAGTCAGAAAACTACCATTACACTTCATCCTATCGTGTTGGTGAAGGAAAAAACCTTAATTATGACAGTAAAAAATTAAGTAGTTATTAACCCACACTTTCCATTATAAGATGGCTATTTTTTTACGTATTGCATACAACGTGATCCCCATTTTGCATATCCTCAACCTTTCGTGCATTATTTGACATTTTTCATATTCTCCCTAAAGTGAGGAATAATTTCCCTATAATGTGTGGCATATTGAAAACTCAATCTCACGAAAGTATCTAATTCTTAAACCTTTTAAATGCACTTTCTTTTTACCGCATGGTATTTGACCTTATGCTGGAATGTGGAGTCTCTTAAATCATTTACCAAGTAAAATCTCTCACTAGGGAAGAAAAAATCACACATGCTTTGTCGATAGCGCCTTTCTTTCACCAAAAGGATCGTGATATGATTATTAAATAGGCAAAGACAAAGTATTTAATGTGAATCTAAGAGCGAAAATTCACCTGTTTTATGCCTGTTTTAAATTAAAATTAATAGAAAAGAAATGTCTAATCTAAAACTTAGCGTACCAGCACATTTCTTTTAATAGTAAACCATAAACTATATTAGAATGTTATTATTTTAACGTTTTTTCTAAAAAAACATCCTCAACAAAAATCCATATTATGAAACAACCTCAGTTGACAATCTCTTTCTAGATCCAAAGCAAAGATCTTTTTTGGATAGTCAACAGTGATTTAAAAAATTTGATCTTATTGCCAATAAAAGTCCTAAGCTTCATGAAAGAAGCGTCTGGGACAGAAAAAAAGTTGAATGAATCAATAATTTACGAAGGCTTTAGTGTTGCATTGCATACTTGAACTTGGGAAGACTATTAGTTCCAGGGCACTTAAACGGAGTATTTTGAAGTAGAGAGCATTACTATTGATGCAGAATCAAGTTTGAAACTAGGATTTGGTTCAGATACTTTTGAGCCTTTAACGGAGATGATAGAAGGTCTCGCTGTAGCATGCCGAAGCAAAAGATATTACCGTTATCGTGAGGAGAAAATGAAGAGCTTCAATTGATTGATGCCTCCTTAGACGTTTTTTGTACAGTTAATAGCAGGCGCAATTTATGTATGTAAGTGCTGCCTTCGCTTAAATCATTGGGGATTTAACACCCGAAGAGCTATTTGGCAAATCTTACCTGATTTGATTTTGGAGAGGATCTGCTTTTAAGAAAACGGAATAATTGAATCTGATTACAATGGTCAGAAATTTCAATCATTCTTTAAACCGATATAAGAGAAAAAGATGGTGGATTATTGCCTTTATTTTTTTTGGTCAGCAAGGTGGGCATAACACTACAAAACTAAGGTATGCTGTCGCCAGAGATGGAGGAAAAATGCGCAGGAAGAAGCAATGCTTCAAAGTGAGAGACGATTTAAGCGTTGGTACAAGAAAGGCTTACCTGATCGCAATCCAAATACGGAAGAACATTATTTATATGTTTAGCCCGCAAGCAGCTCAATTCTTTGGGTTTTCACCCGAAGAGCTTTTTTTGGAAAGAAATTGCGCTTGAAATATATACACCTGATGATTTAGAGAGGAACCTTAACCAGTTTAGGAAAAATAGCCATACTAATCGAGTAATTGTGGCGCTTTTCGTTTTCAAAAATCATAAAAAGGAATGGCGAATGGATGGAGTCAGTATTGGACTACATGTTGGAGTAATCCTGCAGTGCATGATCGTTAGCCAATTCAAGAGACATCACCGCTAAAAATTGAGGAAGGAACATAAACAAAACTCTTGAAGTGTGGTCACGATACCAATGACGCTTGTTTTTAATCACCGAAGCAGAGCCCAATTTGATAAGTCAGGCCCTCGGATCATTTTGTGAATGAGGCATTACTTAAAATGGACGGGGTACAGTTACTGAGGAAATTCATTGGTAAAAACACCTAAATTCTTCAAGGACCAATTCTGACAAGAAGAACTGCAAAACTAGCTTGCAATTAGAAATTGGGCAGATCATGAAATCACACCATCAACTATAAGAAAATGGAGAAGAATTCTCGATGTACAACTTCAACCGAACACCCGTGTGGCAAAATTGAAGAAGGAAAGTACACGCACTGGATTTGCATAGAGGCGAGATGTGACCGAACAAAAAAACCATATGAGGCTGGAAAAAGATTAATAGCCCAAATCAGTATAAACTTTCAATACTGAAAATGATCTAACTAGCGCTTCAAACGAGTTATGTAAATCAATTAGTAAAATTCGGGATATTTTGACTGGGCTCGAATTATGGACGACCAACCTGATAAGAGGCAAATGCATGTTTTTTAGCCATTTATGTAGCAGCCCAACTGTACGGAAAAATTTGATGACGATAGCCCTGGAATTTATTCGCCTTAAAAGGTTCAGAGGGGCTACGGGCAAGGTTTGGACTGAGGGTACAACTCCTTTGGATGATGTGAAAAAATCAAAGATTTTATACGAAGATTATTGCGGCCGAAAAAAATAGGCTTAAATCTGCGATGGGTATCCCTTTGATTTACAATGATGAGGTCATAGGAATATTTACCATGTGAGGTCTAAACATTGATTCTCCTATCTAAAAAATTATGCGTTAATATTTCAACGACTTGAGGGATTTATTCGGTTTGAATGCTCAACCGAAAAAGCTGAAAAGACTGAGAAATTTTGTTCAAAGCATTCCGATATTAATTTGTTTTGGTTAGATTTCAGGAAAGTTTTCTGAAGATCAATAAAGCCGGTTGTGACTTGCTTGGCTATAGTCAAGAGGAGCTCCTCTATCATACTTTTGGACGAATTTGTTCATCCGAATGACAAAGAGATTTTTTCGAACCAGGTTAAGTTCTGGAAAAGTGGAAAGGCAGAAAATTGATTCTAAATTCGAAAAAATAGATTTTCATACGAGTAGCGGGCGATATTGTTCTGTTAGGTATGTATTGTTAACTTCTACCTTAAAGGAGGGCCTCATCTATGCAAAGCCAAAACATTTACAGAGAAAAGAAACGCTGAACTAAATGCCAGGCAAGAGTATTGCGAAAATTGGGTGGAGTGGATGGATTTGGCAATCAAAGTATTTTTGGTCCACGAGGTTCATCAAATGCATGGACAGACCCGAATCATTTGTTCCAGATTTTAAAAGGAGCTTAAATTCTTTATCCAGGAGGATTTCGCCAAATGGTGCAGTCCAGTATCTCGGATGTATTGCCACGTGAGCCATTGATTTGAAGCTGTTTTAGTCACTGCTACTAAAAAGAAATCTGGGTTCGTGCCATATGGGAATCATGAATTCATAGAAGGTGAGTGCAGTCGATTTACGCAGTTTTTCAAACATTAACGACCGCAGGAATCGAAAGGCCAGGCTTTCGCTATTTCTGAAAATTACCAGGTGTAATATCCAATACAATATTCATCCGGATGGATCAGACTCTATTTAAGTATGTTTCCGAGAGGGTTCAGCAACTCTGCGGTTTTTACTGCCAAAGAAATATCGGAGAATATACGCTGCTTCGGATTCAGATAAGTCTGGGCGGCGACTTTGAGGAATTTAGGCAATCATCCTTGAATCATCCAAACTAAAACAAAGTTCGATGATACGCAAAATTACGTACCGTAATGCGGACTGTGTGTGAATTTGCGAAACCATCTTACTTAATGGACTCCCATTTTTTGGCAGACGGCACCTCTGTACAAGCAATTATTAACTCGACATACCGAAGAAGGTGAAAAATGAGCGCAAATTATAGACAGGCGGCAATTTGTCCCCGAATAGCAGTTGGAGATGGCTTAATATAAGAAGACGATCGTAGTTACTGGGTCTCCTTATGTTAGTTTGAAATACTGGAATTAGACGCATAATTACAATCCTACATTACTGGGGGCATTAGAATTTCATATTGAGGGGAGTTAAAGCCGAATACAAAAAAGATATTGGATTCTTTTGATTAAAAAGGGGAACTGAGTTTTGATGAGAGGATCTTATTGTCACAGCCAAGGGAAAACGGAGCGATGGGTGTCGGTGCATGGTTTAAAAAAAGTGAACTACTGTGAATAACAAAGCGTATTTAAGTTTCGGAAGCCTACCAGGACATCACCAGAGTAAGAAAAAAAAGGGGGGGGCCTGGAAGGGGGGGAAGGAAACTTTTTAAAAGGGGGGGGGGGAAAAAAACGCAGTGAGAAACGAAACAGGGCTTATCATGAACCCTTGCATTGGAGCCATCATTTGTATTTGAATGTAAGCAGGAATTGTGACCTTCTGGAATCCACCTTGCTCGAAAAACTATTGGTTGCTGTCAATGAAGATCATGGGGCAAAAGCTTTCTGACTACATTACCCCGAAAATTTTCCGAGTTGCACGATAAAGGTATGGATCATTACCTGGAAAGACCGGAGAAGCTAAAATATTCAACCAGATTGGGAGCTATCCGCTTTAAATCAAAAAAATGAGAAGAATTATTTCTGTCGAATTACAATAGTTCCTATTAAGCAGGCAAGGAAGAATTTTTCTGCTCATTTATCGAGATTATTACAGCAAGCAAGAAAAGCAAAAGAAAGTTATCCTCAATCCAATGAACGGTTTGAAAAGTAACTGATGGCAACAAACGATGCCATTTGGATTGGGATCTAGAGAAACAACCTATTTTCGTTCCAAAGCGTTGAGAATTTTTTGAAAAGAGACTTCAGGAATATTTCGCTGACATGAGATATGGCAAAAGAGCATTTTTCATCCAGAAGATCTTGCCCCAAATTAAGCATAGTTCTTTACAAAGGCAATGTTCTTGGACCCATTGTGTTAACAGATGGGAATCAGAATACCGGGTAATTAATGAACTCGGAGGAAAACTCTATGTAAATAAGACGGAGTTATTTTTAGAGATACCAATGGGGAAGGTTTAACCCCGTGTAAATAGGCGCGATGACGATACGTCGGAGTCCAAAACGCATGACGCTAGAATTAAGTCAACTTAATTAATCCACTTCAAAAGGCCAAACATACGAGCTTGAAAACGCTTCGAATGAAGAAATTAGAGCCAATTGCTTTTTGTTGCCTTCTTTCATGATTTTGGCAGGCGCCCTTGCGGAATGATATCCAGCTTTATGGATTTATTTACAGCGAAAAATATGGAGACCGATTGATGGAAAAAGGGACGATCAGTTATATTCATTTTTGCAAATTAGATTGGTTGCCAAACGAATGAAGCAGATGTATTCTTGATTTATTTAGAATATTCCAAGGGCAAGTGGGCTCACCGAAGGAAAAGGAGAAGTGGATTTAAATGAATTGTTGTTCAGAATTTAAGAAGTTAAGAATGAAAAGTAATTCAGAACAACGCTTCAATAAAATCCAAGAATTGCCAGTACTATATACTTACAAGGTAGCAGTCAATCCAGATTTATTTCATTGTTTGCTCGGGACAATGCCACTTTCAAGTTATATGAAGCAGGCAACCCAAACCAATAGTTTAAAAATCATGGCTGTGGGAAAAATGAAAAAAAGAATGGGAAATTTTCTATCAAAGACAATGGAATAGGAATTAAGAGCCTCAATTCTTATGATAAAATATTTGTCCTGTTTTCAACCGATTACACTAACAAAGATGAGTGAACAACGGCAACAGGGAATAGGTCTTTTCTATTGCTAAAAAAAACACGTGGAATTTTTTAGGGGCGCGGGATTTGGCTGGAAGTCTTCGGTAGGAGGAAGGCACCACGTTTTATTTCCACTATTCAAAAATCGAACTTGATATTTGAAAACTAAAACAATATAAAACCTGCCACATTATTTTCTCTTGGTGAAGACCAAACGAGGGAAGAATGGTTTACTCACACTGGAAGGCCATTTGCAAGGGATTGTATATTTTTTTAAATTAAGAAACAGAAATCAAGTGTCGCAAAAAAAAATGGGGCCAGAAAGCCCTTTGATTTTATCTCATTATTAAAGGGAAAGTGCGATATACCAAAACGCCAAAAAAAAAAAAACCTGACCTTTCCATCCTTTTTTGGATATTCAACATTCCCCATTATTTTTTAGGTTTGGTTTCAATGGGAAAAAAAAAAAAAAAGGTTTTAGGAAAAAAAAAAAACGGGGATTTTAATCCGATCCAGAATCTCAAGAAAATTCCAGTAATCTGCTAAGCACTCGACTCATCAAAAGCGACTTGGACTCTT
>Ga0163217_1028573_pt1 | contig 11410 bp, 10 predicted proteins | sample SynspAceP_FD_185933 | JGI IMG/M metagenome (GOLD analysis project Ga0163217, IMG submission 185933) | Saline lake microbial communities from Ace Lake in Antarctica - Synechococcus sp. Ace-P (PacBio error correction) | ecosystem: Environmental > Aquatic > Non-marine Saline and Alkaline > Saline ... | reverse complement strand
TGCTCGAGGAAATTGAAAGCGCGGCGAGGGCTAGCGACGTGCAAGGACCTGCCGCGGGATTTCCAAGGCGATGGAGCAGGTGATCAGATGATCCCGGAGCCCATCCAGGCCGCACCGGAATGGGCGATCGCCGCACCGCTGAGCGTGAAGGAGTACGAGCGGCTACCACCCATATCCGAGCGGGCTGGAGAGAACTGGGGCAAGCCCCCCGGAAATCTACAAACAGCCGATGGGCACCAAACCTGACTGATCTACGGCCGCACTTCTGAAATATTTTGTGGGCGTGGCAGCCACCTTCGAGCTACGAAGGCGATCCGATGCCGGGCTGCTCTATTATCGCGGCAGTGCCAGCCCGCCCACCACGGCTTTTGCCAGCGTATTACACCTATGGAAAGTCATGGGGGCGCCGATGCGGTGCTGCATTTCGGACCCTACGGCCTCGCTGGGAGTTTCATGCCCGGCAAAGAGGAGGCATGAGCGAACCTGCACCCGGATTCAACTGATCGGCGCCCTGCCGAACTCTATTTACTACCGCCGCCAACAATCCGTCGGAGGCCCGATCGCCAAGCGGCGGGGCTTATGCCGCCACGATTCAGCTAACCTCACCACCTGTCTGTATAACCCTTTCTTTACATGGTGTATTTTTAAGTGTGCTTTCTTAACTCATTTTCTACCATTCATCTTCTCTATAATCTCCTATTCTTTTCTATCGATTCCAATTTCTATCTTTAAAACATCCCTCCATCAACCTCTACCAATATTTACCGATTCTTCCACTCACTCATGATTTTTTCAACGCCTATTGTGTAAATTTTAAGTTCTGCGTCCCAGTACATTTGACACTCTAATCCGTCCTAGCCCAACATTTCAGGGTGAACACCATATTAATTCACACCGCGATGACCCGTACTTAATGCTGTCTGCTATTACACGCGGCCCGGCTCCACTCGTGACGCTTCCATGTCGTTTGACGCATATCACTGACCTTCGCATCGCATCTTGAACGCGATAATTTCATTTGCAGCTTTGATGCTCCGGTGGCTTTAGCGAATGCTTCTCGACTTTCGCTTACCTATGCCAAATCCTACACCCCTTTAGTCACCAACACTTAACAAGTTGCAGCGAAGGCCAAAGCGTCTTACACCTTAACGTTTGGAAACCCTGGTGATGCACATATTAGCGGTGATTGAATTCTGGTTCTCGTTCGCGTTGTGCGGCGAGTGGCCAATAACCCCAGTGTCTCTCTTGCCATGCGTTATCATCCTTTTGTTATTGCTGCGCTTGCGCGCTCATAATGTAATCCAAGTGCCAACCCGGATATCGAACGGCACGTGAACGTGCCACGCCTACTTTGCTTAGATTTTCAGAGCCTTTCGCGGGCTGCATCGCAAAAGCTTGAATTTGCGTGGAAATAGGAAACCACCACGGTCAAAAATTATGCTTCATTACACCCGGATTTTTGAGCACGCTCGGCGATTGTCCGTGAAAACAATACCATTCTCACGCTTGTCGTCGATGGTTTTCGCTCGACAAACACTGAGTACTTTTCCATACGAGAGATAGCGCGAGAGCCTAGTTGAACGTTTACGTCCGTCGACAACTGTCGCTGATGTTCTTGTCGAGCTCGGTGAACGAGAACGAAGACGCCCGCGTATGTACCCGGCGTGAATGTTACCGACACTAGAGTCATGCCGTTTCAGAAACGTTTCTTTTGGCTGACTCTCCATCTGGAGCATCCTTACTTCTTCTTGCCTTCTTTAGCGCGGAAGTACGCATCAGCTATGATTACAGAATGACCTCTGCCATTGTAGGCTGCTTGCGCCACGCGAAATTCTTTAACGCAGCGACCGTTGGCATACCAGTCAAGCTGTTCGTCAATGCCTTGCTACAACCAATTCGTCTGTTTCGGGGCTGTTGCTCTGCCATTCTGGTTGCCACGTAATCCCAAATCATGAGAAGACAGGCAGGTTCAGTCGCAGCGTGATTGCCATTCATGCAGCACGATAACCAACACTCCTGGGATCTCAAGCTCTAATGTGTTGACAGGCCAGTCACGGGCCCCCCCCCACCGGCTGGTAACACTCGTATACAAGATTTAGTCGGAACCATTGTAGCGGCTCATGCCCCATGGTGTGCGCGCGCGCTTGGATTGGCCCGCGTGGGAAGAGGGCTATCGCAGCCTGCCGGCTATGAATGTGACCACGTTGTCCTCGTAGCAGTCAATATGTACACGTACGTCAGTCGCCTGAAGAATACGGAGTTCCCTTTGGGCCTCCTTGACTTGCAATGGTACTAGCCCGTACACGCGATCGCTGATATCAACCGCTTTGGCAGTCGACCGGTTTTTAAACCAATTACGAAATTTTGTTCTCCGCTCTAGAATACGGTGCAGAGCACTTCCTCGCTCATGCACATTGTGGCTGAGTGGTGCATTCTGATACGCATAACCTTGGTCTACCGGCTCGGAGAACAATCGACCACCAAGGGCCCTACGGAAACGGGATGTCATTGACAGCCATGTAGAGCACGACGGGTTTGGAAGACGTTCAGTTCGCGAATAACAGGTTCGCCATCGTTATTACTTGAGGCTGATTTCGATGCGGGGATGCCATCGGCACCAGTGTTTGCTCGTAACCACGATGTAGCCTTTCGATCCCGCAAGGCACTGTCCAGAACCATGCACGCAGCTTGGAAGAGTTCATGACGGTGGAGTTGCGCGCATCGAAGAGTTACGATGCGTCAGCATATCTGCGATAAGGATTCTTTATCTGATGCCGCTCCTTACCAGCTCGACATGACCATGCGGGGATTTGGCGCTCGAGCCCAAGATTCCGCAGCGCGATCGCGAAATTTTCGTTTACAGGTAATAAAGAGTGTGGAAGGCCTGTCAGCTGGTCACGCTCGTGCAGACGCAACAGACGCGTTGAGGCAGTTGCAGGGCGCAGTTCGCCAAGATAGGGAGCGCGAAAACGGCTTCATTGGCTTGTGGACTTTTCTTCGCTGTACGATCTCTTTCAAGCAGCGCTTGTCTCCAGGATGTGCGTTACTTTGACAGTGCATTCGCGCTTCTTTTTCGCGCTCGTATCTATGGATTTTTTAGCCAATCTAAATCCTTCCGCTGCTTACGATGTGAAGGCATGTTGTAAATGGCTTTCAACATGTGCCATTCAGCTTCAGCGATGCGGTTTTCGCCTGTGGTAGGCGATCAACGATTTCCATTTATCCAGAGTCTCGCGAACTTTATATCAAATCGATTTCGCGATCAGCGTGAACACTCACCATGTGTCCTTTCACAGCCCCATTCGTATTGCACGCGTCAAAAGCTCTTTGCGTTGATGCGCGGAAGTCGCGGATACCGAGGCATTTGCGATTCGTGATCAGGACATTAGGAATTCGCTTACCATACTGTGTGCGCCCGCATGCAGGTACTTTCGCACTAACGGTCATGTCTTCACTAGCGGGAAACAGCATGGATTTCTTGCCAATTGTTCGTCAGCGCGCTCTTGTTGGCGGGCAATCGGTTTGTCAGATCTTCCTGTGGGATTTGCTCTTCTTGCTGTCACGAAACTGCTGCGCACACAGACTCGAGCTTCAGAACGTATTTGATCCAAGAACAGCGGTATGCTGGTCATTCGTTATGTAACGACTCTTCTTAAGCGTCGCACGGTATTCTTGTCCTTGTACTCGCCTTTTCAGCGGGGTGTGTATGTTGCGTTATTTCAAAGCATCGATCAACGTACTCCCAGTTGGTTTTTCAAAGCACTTTCTTGTCGCCTTTCGATTTTGAACCTCAACTCGACGTAGCCTTTCCGTTGGCATTGCACACAACGCAGGTTTGCTCAGTGACTGGCTCCTTTGGGAAATACGGCGCCTGGACTTGGGACTGAATGTGTTGGGCTGAGCGATTGGCCATGTTGATAGTCCATCTACGATTGCTTTTGTTGCCTTGGCGTAAAGAACAGACGCGCTGGAACAACGTCTGGTGCCTTGTCATTGCCAGCAAGTACGAGACTTTTGTAGCTTTGCGAGTATTTCAGCACCTATTACAGACCGGGCGCAAAATCTCAGCGGAGGATAATCTTCATGAAGTTTTTGAGCGCCAGTTTCGCGAATCAACTGGAGCGAAGATCGTGTACCTACGGGCTCATTCGGTATGTTTGTTATATGACGGGATGCGGCGTTTGCTCGATCGATTGAAAGGGTTAATGGCTTGTGCCATGTCTCTACGCGAACTTCTTTGTCGCTGTGGAAACGAAACGGACCTCTTACGCGTACCTTTTTTCCAGAGCCGCGTGAAGGGTGGCTTCCTTGACCACACGAATATGTGCGAACGATGCGTTATTTACGTTGAACCACCCAAATACTGATGCATGAAACGGCGAAGCGGCCGCTTGTTCAGCAACATCCCAGGTTGGTCTGCAGTGCTGGATAATTTGTTTCTCGCCGACCTTCTGGGTGCGATGCGTGCCTCTCCCAGTGGGGTTTTCGATTTAAGTTGGTCGCCGAAAATGGCATTCTCGCTCGATGTCTTTGCGCGAGCGCTACTCATGTTCCACCAAGGGGAACAAGACGTTCAGGCTCCGGAGCCGTAGCAGGCGGCCTATAAAGCCTCGCGCGCTTGCAGCATCTTCCAAGTTTGGTTTTCATTTGTGCAAATTCGATGATGCGAATAGTCGGCCATGTGGATGTGTTGTCTCTCGTGAGCCCCGTCTACTTTTTGGACTTACGATGGTGTTTTCAGAACGTGTGGTTGTTAAAAGCGACGCTCTACGCGATTCGTTTACTGTTGTTCAGTTGCATAGTTTACGGGCTGTTAGGATACGTTTGGGATTTCTCTCAGGGTGCTAGTTATTCCTGAGGATTGCCGCGCAGCGGGCTTTGATCTTAATTTTTGCGTTGAAGTTGAGGGTTCTTTGCACGTGCGAGACTCACGCTTAACGGTCTGTTTTGATAATCGCGGGGGCATATTCCAAGTCTAGCAGTGGGCTTGCTGGAAAATCGCAGGGTTGAAGGATTTTCTTTCTTGAGGTTAACAAGCTCATCCGTGAGTTTGCGCTCCGCGTTCTTTGTCGAGCAATATAAGAGTTCTTGGCGTCTGTTCATGCTCATTCCTTTCGACATCACCAGTATGGCCCCCTTTGGGATGACCAATTATTTGGTTGTGGTGTTATATTGAAAAGCATTCTTGTTATGAACATCCCGATACCCTTGTGCGCAAGCTGGAGCGTTTTCTGGCAAACCGTATCGCGATCGCTCGCGCTACGCTGATGGTAGAAATGCTATGTCTACAGACAGGGGTCCATTTTTCGTCACCCTCTTTACGCGCCGTCTTGTCTCATGAGCACGTCACATCGTCGCCGTCGAGCTTGAGCCGGTGCCTGTCCATCGCCAGAGGATGACGAGGGCGGCATGAGTGGTGCGAAGGACATAGATTCCACGGCTACACAGCTATGCGTCAGTTGACCAGATTGCCATGGCGCGTTATCCATGCGCTTTTATTCGGTCACCACGAAAGCGCTGGGATGAACACGTCCAGCTTTGCCAAGGGATCTGGGGTTATTTCGTCTGGACACTGGGCATGCACAGCTGCAAAGAACTCGAAGAATCTCGATCGTATCTCCCGAGGGCGGCATCCTACGCGGCGGGCATATCCACGCATTCGGTATCTCTGGCACAAACCTATTGTGGCGATGCCGAAGGACATGTGAGTAAGCTCGAAGATAGCGTCTGCCAATGATGATGGCGGCCCCGGTCGCCAAAAGACGCACCCAAGAGCTGCAGCAGTTCGTTTATGCATAAGCCACGTCGTCGTGACGTGCTCGTTGTGGGAATAAGGTGGTTTGTGCGCACGAGGTGCGGATGAACATGTTCCGAAGAAGACACGTATTCGGGTCTCATTCAACTACGCCTGGGGTTAACGCGTGTGCGGCGGGCAGCTTTGCGCGCCGCTCTTGCTCTTTCACGCCGCTCTCTTCTTTGGTCAGCTTGTTGCCCCACTGATTGTTGCAAGCCAAATCGTCCGGCATCAGCCTTTGCTTACCTTCTTGTACGTACCACCTTTATTCCAAAAACTCTGTGTATAGAGGATCTCGAGTTCGGTGGTCCTATCGCACCCTGTTTTTTCATAATCAGGTCACTTCTCACGCAGCGTTACCCAAGCCTATTGCGGCGATCTCCGGCGCTGACTAGGCCTGCAACCGCTACTTTATTCCCGACGACATTCAGTTTCCAGAAACAACGCGCGCGCATCACGTCAGCGCGACGGTTTGCCTAATGTTGGACTGCAATAGCTGTGCCGTCGGGTCTCCTCTGCGCCGATAACGAGCAGATAGACGCCACACAAGGGAAGCCCACTTGAGATACGAACAAGCCCCCGGCACCCTCTTGCCCTTGCCGGGCTGATTGGTGTAACTCACCTTCGAGCGTATGGCATGGTCGCGTCACCGATCCGTGTTTGCTAGCGTCAAGCTAGAGACGCAATCTTGTCACTTGTTCTCAGCAAAAAAACTGGGAGCGTCCACCCTGCCTATGCCACGCTTGCCATCCAATTCATATGGGCATTGGGGATGCCCGCCGTGGTTTTCCTATCCAAGCGGTCACGAATCGTTAGATTTCTTGGTCAAGGCGCTCTCGGAGGTATTGTTGTTTGTTCCAGTGTGGGCCCCAGAGCGAGTGCTGGCACGCTAATGGGGGCAAGATTTATGATGGGGTCCCGAGCTATAGCAGTTATCTGGTATTGTCGGACATGTCGGCATGGGACAGAATCGTCGATCGCTGACTGTCGTAATCGCAAACTGAAACCTGAACCAAACCGCGGGTCCCTCGGTGAGACGAGGAGGCAAACCACTTAAAACGAAAAAACCCGCTGATTACTCAGCGGGGGGTTTTCCCATTTTCTTAAAGCACATTCTCGGCGCGTGGCCGGAGCGATAGGTTGTTATCCGAATTTTCGCGTAACGTGACGACGCGCGTTTTGATCGCAGCTTCATGGCGGGCAAGACGCAGAGCTTTTGTTTGCAACAGTTCTCGGAGGCACCGTCGATCTCGAAAAATTTACACGTGCCTGGATTTCGACTTTGACCCAGGAACCACCAGAAACAGTATATCACAACCTTTAAGCCTACTATTACGCTCATACGGAACTGTCGATGTGCCTCTCTTGCTCGCCAGATCCTCTGGTGGAGCAGGTAACATTCCGGTTAAAACATACGTCCTGCCCAGACACGGCGTTCGGACGTTGCCCATGTGACGCCGTATGCACGACGAGAGCTTCGATTATGGCATGCGGTTACGCTCGGGATCGAGAGCCTTCAGGGACCGTAGTGCCAAAGTTCAGTCAGACCCGCCTTTGCAAGACCTTTGATCGACCTTTGTGCGGTTTGCGGAATTTAGTACGTTTGGTTGTAGCGATCTCTCATATCCCCCCTTCAGGCGTAGCACGCGCGGCACCAGAGTGTTGCTGCGGCCGTATTGCATTTTTTCTGTCCTTGAGCGTCAGCGCGCTGCCGGGTCATGTTCATGATCTCGCTTTGAGAACAGGTCTTGATCCCGATTGATCCATGAGCAGCATCGCTTCGACATGTGTATATCGATGTCTCACGCAGATGTGGAGCGGCACGCGGCCATTCACATAATTCGGTACGCGCAGATTTCTGCACCACCCAGACGACAGGCAACGTTCAGCGGATACCAGGGCACCCCTAGCATGGCGTTTCTGTACCGCACGCTTTATTGCACGACGGAAAGAAACCCGAGCGTTCCAGCTGTTGTGCGATGTATTTCACCAACCTAAGGGCTGGTCAAGCTCTGGCTGCGAACTTCAACATGTTGAGGTGAAGGTCAAAGATTAAGGTGATTCTCTGGCAGACATTTTCATTGGGGCGCAGACCTTCGATAGTGCTGCATTTCTTTGCGTTATGATATCGACCGGGTCCGCTGTTGTGGATAGTAATCGTCGGCATTTTGTGTGGCGTCGATATTCACAGGCAGATAACGAAGGCCTTATGGCGACTATTTCTTTCTTATGAGTCACGGATGCAGGTCTTCGAGCAGAAGATACCATAGTCCTTCGTTCGGACGTACAGCGGCTGTCCAGTTCGCGGGTTGACCCTGACGCATCGATCTGATTTCTACTCTCTGGCGTTACACACTTTCATCGCTTGCTCTCAACGTATGACGCTAGTCGAGCGATCGTGATTTCGAAACGGGTTTATAATCTTGGAAACGCCCCACGCGCACCGCGGACGACCACGATTTTAATGAATCAGGTTTTGCCGACTATGCATCAGGCAACGACAGTTAAATTCCACGTCAAGTGGTGTGGTTGTTTTTCGCACTCGTTGATTCGCGATGGCGTGCTGAAGCATTTTTTCAGTTCCTGGTCTCGATCTCTCGCTTTTTGGAGTAACGGTTAGGCTCAGCGATCAGGGCATTGTATACTTTGTTGCCAAAGGAATCTCAACTCTGGCTGGCGGACGGATTCATTTTCGCGGGCTTGATGCCGAAGCATGAGCAGTTTCACGGGCTTCGTTTATCAGCACGCGGCAGTGGTGATTGTCTATCCTTGCTCTATGGGCTTATTTCACGCTTCTCTTTGTTTGTCGGATCCAGGACCTGCGGACCATGAATAGGTGTCGAGTTGGCGAATACTCACCAAAACTTTGAACCATTGCATCTGTGTTCGCTGAAGTTATTACAGGGATTGTGCTTGTTTGACCGTTGACACACGAAGTCAGGGCCCACAACGGTGGCAGATCTGGTGGAACGGGCGCGACCACACTCCTTGGCTCACTTGTGCGACCGCTTTCGAGGAGGGGCTTCGGCCTTTTGAGGGAATAAGAGTATAACAAAAGGGACCTGTCCATCTATAGTGAACGAGAAATCTATAAACGCCCTGATTTGTTGGTGGGCGAGGGTTGTAGATAAGCTTGTTGGAGCTTTGTTAGTTATTTGGCGAGGTTCTTTTTTGACTTTTTGTGGGCTTGCCCGTCAGAGGCGCCGTACAGAAGGTTAGCACGACCACCGATGTACGGCCTTCTACCACACGTGAGGTTGGCGATTCGGTTCTATACAACACCACGTCCGAAGGAGCGAGTGACACCCTCTTAATTGCACCGCGGTGCCGCTTTACCGAAGTTTGGTTGGAGTTGTCAGGTGGACAGGGCACAACGGTGGCATGCATTCCTGAGCACCGACGCAGTTCGCCCGCAGGACAAAGAGAGGAGTCTTGAGTAGTTCACCATCACGGCTAGAATGTGCGTAGTTACGGCGGCGCATCTCTCTGGCGCTTTCGCCTGTGCCTTCATTTCGCGATGTTTGAACATTGACGATAGGCGCATGCGGGAATGGGAATGAGAGCATAGCGGTGGTTGGACCAGGCCTTATTCGGCTTGGCCGAGGAAATCTTGTTCGCGACAGCATTCGCTTGGTGCAGGAATGTAGGCTGTTCGCCGTTTTCGTACTGGTATCAGTGCGTATGAATGCGTTCCGGTTAGGTCATTATTCGTCGTGCGACAACAGCGGACGATTGTTCAGCTTGTTGCGTTTTGAAATCGAACGTACGTAAAGCGCTTTGCCCCATCGCCTGTGCGACGCATTCTCGATCGTACCGGTACTTTCTCGACGCTGATCTTTGTCGAACCTGGAGTAAGGGATTTGACTGGGCGGCCTTTCAAAGCTCCGAACGGTCGATCATATTACCAGCCACGTGGCTGGCGTCGTCGTTTTTGTAGAGTTGCAGTCCATTTCTCTGTCTTCCGTTTTGCTTGTTCCTCGGCCGTGTGATTTGTGCCGAGATGGTATGATAGGTGCCCCGAAGTCTACCCCGAGTTTGAAAGTTGCGGCAGACAAAAGAAACCTTTCCGGGCTCGTTTGAGCGTGTGCGGCGTAAGACCTACCATACGTCGACTCTAAACGACACGGCCGTGACGAGAAATATCCGGTGGTGTCACGCCGAATGGAGGGTCTTCTAGATGGCGGGTGGATTACGCTGTGCAGGTCAAGGGAAGCGTCGGGGAATATATCGCAAAAAGCCCACTCATCCTGACAATTAAAACGCGTCTTATTGCGCTCATCGACTTATCTTGCGCGCACGTTTGCCGGACGGATCAGCCGCTTCGGAACAATCCGTACAGTTCACAAAGCAAAACAGCTGAGAACTTCAGACCCTGCGCAGAGAAGCCAACCAGAATGCGCCCATAGGCCTGTGGTGCAACATTCAAAAGAGCATTCAATGCCGCAGATCTGATGATGCGCGCTCATCGGCGGCGTTATACGATCAGACGCCGATGATACACAACGACCCCCTGCGCGGCGACACATGCGCAAGAAAAACGTGGTTCCAGTGATGTAAAGTTGTTAGCCTCCGATGTTCGCGATATGAACTGCGAGCTGCTTTTAGAAATAGTAAATCGTTTCATGGTTGACCCCCAGTCGACGCGCGAAACCCACACGCGGCTGGCGTTTGAAGGAGATGGTTCAAGAGCTCTTTGCTGCTAGACCCGATGACGGACACTCCAGAACGGACTGCCAGAGACCGATTGCGCCTATGGATGACGCCAGTCACAAGCATCCCAGCCGCGCGGACATACTTTGCCCCGACCCGTAAGCTCAAGATCCCAAAGAATATCAACACGCGCCAGATCGCATTAGCGAAATGCCCCGTAGCAATGGCAAAAATCACGGCAATCCGTCGTCCGTCCAACGATTCAGTGTAGTTTTTGTGCCTCAGCCTGCCACCCGACAGTTACGACCACAAGGATAGTCAAGCGACACCCGATAAACCAAACCGCGTCCGGGGGATAGCGGTTCGCATATCGCACGGCCCAGAGAATTCATCGGGCGTCGATGTGAGATTAGAATTTCCGATACGGTGGATTGATGAGCTGTGGCTGACATAGTGACGATATCCTTTCGCCAAAGGCCGGCTCCGGAAGCGGGGCTCCTATTTGATTGCGTGTGGGACGACAACGACCGCCGGTCGGCAAGTTCCACGAATGAGTAAAAACAGCCGTCATCAAACGCAATCGGCATATAGGAATAAGGCCCCCACCTGCGGTGAGGGCTTTCATTTTTCGCGTCAGTCTTGGACTACAGACCCCCGGTGGATACGTCATAGGCGTTTACCTTTCGAGCATAACGTAAGCTTTGACGTCATTCGGCGATCATCTGTGCGCGGAAACGCTTGCTTGCCTTTGGTGATAACGTGTCACGGCATCACATGACGCACCAAAAGGCTTCATACGTTCTGGTTGATCATGGCTTGTTGCTGTCGATCGCGACTTCGAAACGACTGGGCGTTGATGCTCGGAAAGCCATCGTCTGATTTGTATCGCACAGAGTTTGATGATCGGGTTTCGGTCAATCCGTGGAGTTTTAGTGTGGCGTCGTCATTTTCACAACGCGGGCTCTC
>Ga0163217_1015995_pt1 | contig 11410 bp, 5 predicted proteins | sample SynspAceP_FD_185933 | JGI IMG/M metagenome (GOLD analysis project Ga0163217, IMG submission 185933) | Saline lake microbial communities from Ace Lake in Antarctica - Synechococcus sp. Ace-P (PacBio error correction) | ecosystem: Environmental > Aquatic > Non-marine Saline and Alkaline > Saline ... | reverse complement strand
TTCTCGTGTTGTTGTTGGAGAGATGGGTCTATTTAGAGTTGCTCAGTTTTAGATAGTTGGCGATATTTTAATGGATTGAGAGCCGAATTTGTATTGGTATTTTAGTTGATGGGAACGTATGATGTTGTCTTAAATGGGTTAAATGATCAGTCGAGGAGAATTTGGAATGCAACTTAGAGTTTATCTGATTAAATTGGTTTACTTCCCCGAATTCTCGAGGAAGAATTATGGCCATTGCTAAATGGGGGAGCGAAGATGGCGTTAGGTGGTTTGGTTTCCCACTAACCAAGACTGACTACAGGGCATGGCAATTACCCCAAGATGTGATGATCTGAAGCCTAATTAAGCGTTTCGGATTGTGTGATTGATTAGAGGTTTCTTGATGCCAGTTATTGGATGTTGGTTTTTAGAGTAGAGCAGATCCATAGTACGGTGTACGGATGACAAATCAGTGAGGTTGATCATGGCGTGGACATTGCTCGGACAAGGATTGCGCCGTGTTTAGCAAATTAAGCCGAAGGGTATTGTGTTGTAATTGTTTATGGATTCTTGTGCGAATATGGTTGTAGCAAAAGAGGGTTGCGAGATTGTGAATGGGTTGGCTTTACGAGGCGTATGCATGATTATGGAAAAGAAGGTTTTTGACCGATGTTCTGGCTGTTTATTCAAAAACGTCAAGCAGCTTTGAGTTTGGAGTTTGGCCGGTGATGCCGGCCCATTAGGACTTCATATGTTCAGGCTTTGTGTGAGACGGAAATGGATTAATGGAGTATCGAATTTGGGCATGCATTTTACGAGAAGGCATTAAGATTTTGGTTGGGACAATGTTGTGAAGAATTACCTGGCCAATTTGCCCGTAATTGCAAGATGAGGCAGAAAAGGGCGTATGTGGTGGCTGTGGTTTTTTAGTGACAGTGTGTTTGTGAATGGGTGCCTAGGTATTACTCTCTAAATATAGTCTCCCTACAAGATCACGAAGGAGGCTAAACAACGGGAGAATACTGTTCACTCTTGCGGTTAGCTTTGACGTCAGTGGGTGTTTTAACGGAATGTAGACGTTGAAAAAAATGTATTATCAAGAAGACTGTTTAATGGGTTTTGAGTTTTTCTTGTGTTGCGCTGTATGCGTGGAGAGGTCTTACGGGTGGAGAGGCGGTCTGAGATTGAAGGAGTTGATTTTTCTTGATGGGGATTGGAGTAAGGCCAAAACTGTATTTTTACCAAACCTTGTTGGTTTTGGAGCAGTTAGTTTTTTAAGCCGCCCGATAGGGCAATATTAAGATTCGGAAGTTCGCCAAACAGATACAGTCGTTATCCACTTAGAGGTTGTGATATATAGTATTGGGGAAGTGCAGGGGATTGATATGCAGACACTACGAGAATTACATTGTTGGCTGCAAAGGTGGCAATGGAGAAAACAACGTGAGTCATTCGATTGATGGTTGACGCGTTTTTTTATTAAGTAGCGCCCTCCTGACATAAAAAAGAGAAATCAGGATATTATGAGCACCAAAAAGAGATTGAAGCGCCCGTTTTACGTCGGGCCTTTTGAAACATCTGACGAATAACAAATCGGTGCAAAAAATCGACAGCTGAATGAGTGTTTTGGGGGTTTTTTGCGTAACTGTTGAGTAAAATGTTATGGGCTGGAAGCCGAGCAGCAGGCGTTAAATAGAATTACCGCAGTGACGCTCGGAGAGTTAGTGTATGGCGCCTTATGGACATTGGGAAGTAAGTTATAACCAGAAAGCCACCCGAGAACAGTTGACGCTTTAATGCAAAGTCTAAGTCCGTAGTAATTTGATAGAAAAGCCCGATTCATTCGTTTTTTTCTTTTCTAAGTCGCGCCAAACGGGTTATGTTTGGTGCTTCTTATTGTTGTGTTTCATATCCCACGTTATGGTTGTTGCCTTGTTTCGGGAATATCGAAAATTGGTAGCAGACGGGATGTTACTTGGTTTCGAGCCCCGTGAGAAAGGGCATTTGGCGTGGCGCCGACCTGATAGATGACTTAATCACTGTTCAATTTGTCGATAGGCTTACGCAAGTTATAATTTTATTTAATCAATGGTTTTGTTGACGATTTATTTAAGTTGTGGGCCAAGATTAATTGGGCAACCATGAGTTTTTATTGGAAATGCAGCAGGCGATTGTGAGGACTTTATAATCGCAAATATTTCAATTAGGAGAGACTTGGAGGTTTCAGATGGCAGTGCGTTGGTATAACGTTAGGCTAGTTACGCTTCATCACATCATATGGTGTTGGCGTATTATCACAAAACCAACTTCCATCCCTAGTTTTGCTCGAAAATTGTAAAGATTGAAACCGGGTCAAGCGCAATGACTTAAGTTACCTTTATTCTTTTATTGCTTGAAACTAGGCTTTCAAAAGAAGAAGGGCGCGGTGGCTTTGGTAGGAGGTCATTCACGATTGAGATTATGGACAGATTTAAATTATTCCGACTTAATACGATTACAATTAGAGAGAACATTAGATGACCGCTGTTCCGCAAGTAATTGATGACCGATAATCGCCTATTTTCATGATGCTTGCGGTGTAAATGGGAATTCAAAAACCTTTACACCGAAAAGGTATTTAGTCGGACAATTTGGAGAAGTCGACAACGCAGGATTCAGCAACATCCATTTAGCAATGTTCTGTGTCGATTTTATGGCGTTAGAGGATTAATGTGATTGTTGAAATAGCACAGCCGTGGTGTTCGACAGTGGGTTTTTCTGAGGTCGAATTAGTTTTACATTTATGATGGGTATTGTTGTTCAAGAAATAAGATTGATGGTGTCCTAATTGGTTTTTTGATACTTATTGATTTAAGGTTCCTGTTTGCAAGCGGTTATTTCAAATGGCGTGGAGTGAGTCGGTCAGTTATATTAGGGCCCCCGTGGCTGAGGTATGGTTAATTAATCGCTTTGGCTTGCTTTTACTGATTTGTTAATATTCATTTTGTCTATGAGTTCGATTACGTAATTTTAGGGAAGTATTGCGTTTCGTTATTTGTTTTGACTTTAGTTGGCTTGAAAAACAAGCCAGAAGCATAACGCAAGCGCGTTTATCAGGTGATTGATGTCCAAAGACCGGGAATGAATCTGTTGTTCTTCGATGAACGTATGGTTGAATTTAAAGAAGGAGTTTGCGTGAGTGGGGAAGCATCAATGGTTACAGGCTAAAGCATATTAAAGATCTGTCAGATGAGGTTAGGCATAGAACTTATTTCGAAATCAGAATGAAAATCGCTTTAGAGAGAGGAGCGAGGAATAGGATGGTCTTGCATTGGTTAGTTTTAACGGATTGGGCAACTTATAACGAACGAGGCTATGAATGGGGATAGTTTAATTCAGTTCTGTGATGTTATTAGCAAAAAATATCGAGTAATATTCTTATATACCTTGGCCCGTTTATCTTGAGTGATTTTGTTTTTATTAATTCCAAATATTTGACCGCTCAGCTTAAGGCAGCGTTGTCAGAGGAGTTATGGTTAGACGTTGATGGAAATGATATTGCTAGCAATCAGTATTCGGATGTGTTGCTAAAATTGGTGCGGGTCACTATTGATGTTCTGTAGAGCGTTCAAGGCGCCATGTCGCAAGACGATGCAGGCATTACGTGAAGCGAACGTGAAGGTGCAAATACCAGTAAGGTGTATGGATCTCAATAAGGTCAAAGCATGGCTAATTAGTGTAGTCTGAAAGAAATATTGAATCAGCCATACACATCGTCTTTTAAGCTTAAAAACAAAAGGGTTAATGTGACATAGATGGAGCTCCAATTCAACTTCTGAGGGAAGTGTTTATTGGGAGTTAGACAGCAGGTAAAAATCTACATTGCAGGGTTATTTCATTGGCTTAGAACTGAGCAGATTTGTTTAGAGGAGCCAAATTGATCAAGGTTGATTATTAGTCGGGTCATTGAGTTATTAAGTACTAGAAGTGGAGGTATCTTTAAACGGTGAATTATATCGCTTCTTCTATATGCTAGCCAGCTTTATTGAGTGGCTAAAAAAAACGTTAAGTCGTCTATGAGGCGGTGTAAAAAGTTAAAACTGATGTTTGAAATTTCGAAAACAGAGCGTTTTGGCTTGACGAGAACAAGCCAGCTCATTGGCACAATGGTGAAGACACAGATGTCTTATTCCGGTAATTGATAATAAGTGGAGTAAGCGTTTTTCGGCACTTCAGTATTTGAAACTATATGCCAGACTATGTTCAAGTTGGATATCTAATGTAACTCGTATGGCATGCTGGTAAGGAGTCTGAATCTTTCTTTATTGCACACGCTTTGCAAGATGTTCAATAGCTTAAATATCGAAAGTTATATGGCACAGGTGTAGAAAAGAGAAGCATTAGTTGTTTAAAGCGTTTTGACGCTTGCTGGCGGACAAGGGTTTATTGTTAGGGCGCGCGAAAGATATTGTAAAAAAGCCGAACTTATTATATGATTTAACAAGAAAGTGATGGACTTCAAATCAAAGAATCAATCACTTCCATCTATGTTTATGGGGCATCGGGACCATTAAACTATCGTCTTGTTGCATTGTGGTACGACCACGAACCATTTAATTACCAAGTTAATTTCTTCTTTGGGGACAGGACAAAGGAAATAGCTCAGGTAAACTGTATTAGCGCTTTTGTGAATAGAAGATCGATTTAATCTTTAAAATACGACATTCATCTTCACTGTTGTTCAGGACAGATTTTGAGGTACTGGTACTTTGTCGCAGTGAATTTTTTTTTATAGATATGCTCCGCAACGACGGTTTAATTTGGTTGGCGACTAATTGTGAATAGTCGTCTGGCTGGGATGTAGGCAACATCAATAATCTCACATTTTTCATTGATTTTTGGTATAGATAATTGATTTCCTTTAGATGGTATGCCAATTTTTGTAGTAGGCGAATTATTCTCTTCCATAACACTACTATACAACTATTCTTAAGCATTAGTTGTCGTCATTGTATTGTTTGCTTTGTAATCAGATTATTTGGTGTTTAGAGAAAAGAGGGTATGTGGGACTCTGATCGTTCGGAACAAGATGTTTCGTCACCTTAGAAAATGATTTCTCAAGAAGAAAGTGAAAATCATCAACGGAATTGACGAAGGAATTAATAGAGAAGCTAAACACAGAGACTCTAAAGTGGATGACTTTGCAATGGAAGACGCAAAAGGTAGACGTTCAGTTAGATACCCGAATCACTGCTTAGATTGCTGTAGTTTATTGAGTAAATACTTCCATAACCCATTACAGCAGATGGCATGTGATGCGGCTTGGCCTTTACCGATAAACGCGATGACGCCTAGACTTTTTCCAGCGCGCTTTCAACGTAATAAGGAAAAATCAGCTCACGCTTTGTTTAAGGTGGTTTTAAAGAAAATTCAGATATAGCGTTGCTTCCTTAGCTGTACTTTTGTGAAAGACAAACAGCCTGTAATTTTATTGGAAGTGCGACAAATGCGAAGGGAAGCCAAAAGATACTTCGCCCAGAGTTGGAGAAGAGTGAGATAGTACTGCCGGCTGGCAGACCTTTGATGAATCTTTACGGTTATTGTTTTTTGTATCGTCGTTAGTATCAATTTGATAAACGTTCTGAAAAAAGTGACGAAGAAGGGGTAAAAAAAGGCCATTGGTTTTGGGAGGGGACCTCCGTTGGATTCTTGGGTAATTATACGCAGTATTGTCTTTTATAGGCCTCATTACTCATCAATATTTTTGCAGTTGCTAAGGACCCGCTTTTTGTAAATGAACGTGTTATGATCGATATGTACTAATAATGCGTTTGATACCTTGGGTTGTTGGCATTTTGGTGCGGCTGTTGTCTAACTTATTTGATTTTTTTAGTGCGAACACTTAGAGAAATATTTTATCGATATCGACGGGGAAAATCCGGATATTTAGGTATCAAGCCATATCTTCGCCAAAGTCAGTAATATTCTATGGCGTCACGACCCAATCTGTTGGTGCGTTTGCAAAAAAAACTTCAAGGGATTGAAAGTATTTCGTGCTTATAATTTTACTCGGCTTACATCACGACCTTAGTGAGTATTCCTTTCATGTTCTTGAAATTACAGGCGTGATTGGGTTATGGCGGGGCCCATGTTGGTTATATTCAGATTGTGACGATTGCATTAATCGATTTTATACAGCGTTATTATTCAAATACGTTACGTCGTCGATAGAGAAGGTCAAAAACAAGACGTCGCAGAAAAATGCGTCTTGATTTTGAAGCTTAATTATACGCAGAAAGCGATTAGCTTAATAACGCAGGAAGGTTGTGTTTTCAAAAACATGGGGAAATGTGTTGGAAAGTATTGCAGAATTGGGGGTGAAAAAAAACTCGTCAAATTATCTACAAGTCCTCTTCATTCTTTTGCGATTGGTGACTCAGAGTAACGGACTGTGATCATGTAATGTTGGTGTCTATCAGATATCTGAACCGGTTAACATGTATGGGTGTTTGGTGCTGCTGTCATGGTTAAACTGGTCGAGCGCTCGGTCAATGCACAGGTCGCCGTTTTAGACGGACGCGCTATTAACAAGCAAAATCAGCTCTTACTTCGCTTAATGAGATCCATGAGCACCTCGCGGTAGGAAAAACCAGATAACGTTAAAATTTGTTCATACGGCCCTTTGTTTAAAGGCGAATTTCAGTTATGAGGCGGTAACTTTTATTATCCGACAAGAACAAGCCGCATGAGTTGCCATAACTTAAATATTAAGCAGGGCGAAAAAGTAAGCAATTATCGGGCTTATCGGATTAGGTAAAATCGACACTTAGGATTAAATTGGATGCAGGGGCTTTATACGCCGGAAGTGGTATGCGATAAGAATTTGAATGGATAGTGAATGTGGACTTGCGACAAGTTAATCGACAAAGATCTAACGTCGAACATGGGTTTGTTTCACAGGATGTTAGTTTATTGGCTCTCCAAAGGACAAAATAGTTAAATGGCGTTCCCTTACCATGGAAGACGAGGCCATTAAATTCGAGCGGCAGATCATGTCAGGCCGTCTTAGAGGTTTGCTAATACGAAAAACTAATGGACTGAGATAGCCTTGTTGCGTGAACAGATGGCGCGTTACTTTCTGAGTGAGTTCAGCGTCAACGCATTGGCTATTTGCAAGGAGCAGTTAATTATATTTAACCCACCTATTCTAAATTTTTGGGAACGAGCCGACAGCTCTCAATGGACATACGGACCGAATGGATGAAGCGTCGTTAATCGAAGGAGAGTGAAAGAAAAGACTCTTATAACATTATACACCACAAGGGCTTTCTAATGCTTCGACAATGGTTGACCGGAATTATTCGTAAATGGGATAACGGTTCGCTTGATTGTGATTGGTCAAAAGCGCAAGTACATGAGCACTGGTTCGTCAGGCAAGTGAAGGTCAGCTAAATTATGAGTAAAAAATCCCCAAATATTCACAAGTTGACTTTAGAAATATTTGGACGGACGTTAATAGCGCGTTAATGCTTAAACCCCTCAGGCGGCAGGATTATTTTGTGGGTATTATTCATTTTCGTCGCAGCTGACTTGGTGTGGGCACAATTACACAGGCATTGGATGAAGGTTACGGATTTGGCGAAAGATGTTTAAAAGGTATGCCCCACAGTCAGTTTTTGCAAGGCAAATACAAAATTTTGAGGGCGGCATTATAAAAGAAAATCAAACTGTCAAAGGTGGACCAAGTTGTTGACAGTTGGGACAGGTTTAATGACTATTGAAAACAACGGAAGCGTTTGTCGTCTTTGCGAGAAGCAGCAAAGGCAGAGTTATATCAATTTGCAAGTTACGAGCTTATCGCCTGCAAAGCGGAAATCTATATAACCTTAAAGCTGGAATTATGATGCGGGACCGCTAGGAAAATATACCCTCTAAAGTAGCAATCAGAGGAATTAGATTTATACAATAGTCGATATAGAATCTATTGGTATTAACCAGCGAGATTCAGCAGCAAATTGAGCAAAAGAAAACAAAAGAGATTGTTAGAGCAACAAGCAAAAGTTAGACAACTTAAAACAGGAGCTATGTATTTTTCGAAAAGAAGAACTTAGATTTAACGGTCCAGCATATTGAGACAGGGTGCTGTTTACTAGAGTTGAAGCTATTGCAACCTTGGAGACGTTGCAAGTGAATCAGCTTGCAAGGAGAATTTGGAGGCAGAACAATTAGCGTTTCCTCGCGGGCTCGTTTCCGCACTGAAAGAAGCACAAAGTAATTTAGAGAGAGCGATGCAACAGTTACGCGCGGAGGCTCAGGAGGTTTAACGGGAACATCACCGTAAAAAGTAAGTTAGATCAGCTTAAAGAGTCAGATGTCTCACTATGAAGACAAGTTTCACAGAACGGCAAGTTCAGATCCGTGCTGAAAGGGATTGTAAAACAAATTCAGTTTAAATACGATCGGTGGGGGTTATTAAAGCTGGTCATGAATTGATGGATTGTAACCCATGAAGAACTCTTTTGTTGATTTGAGGCGAAAGTTTCGCCCTGAAGGATATATGGCTTTAATTTAAGCCGGGCCTTAGGTGCTGTGGTGAAACTTTCCGCCTTACGATTTTTGCTATTTTGGACGCAGTTTTGCATTTAGCACGGTGGAAATATCAGGCGCGAACACTTCTTGAAGGAAGAAGGGAAATAGCTTTTTTTTAGTCAGAGTTAGAACGATAAAAACTATTACGGGAAAAGAAGGCCCCAGTTAGCGGTATATCACAGGATATGAGCAACGGAGGAATTTATTTACAGGTAAAAGACGTTATTGGAACTTACTTGCTAAAAAACCTATCTGAACAAGCCAGCAAAAATGCGCTTTCAGTGAGCAGGGTTAATTTACAACAAAATTAATTTAGGAAATGCTAACGAAAGTAAACAAATGTTAACACTTAGTTTTTTTACTTGGTTAAAATATCCAAATTGCACTGATAAAAGCGAGATTCATTTTGAAATTTATGTTTGTGGGTACCGACCAGCGTATGGAAAGAAACTGGAGTTAAGTGATCAGTTGTGATATATCATTGGTTCGTGTTCGAAGGGCGTTAGAGTGATGTATACGAAACGCTTCAAAACGACGTCGTTCAGAAATTCATTACTGTTTTATTTTTTTAGAAGATAAGTCGTTTTCGAAAGGTTGAGGATGTGGTATGCATTACGTTCGGTTTTCACATTCAAAAAATTCATTGTGTTTCGAATCCAAAACGAGCCAAGCCCGCAGTTAAGGCTCTTTCTTGATTGGTGTGAGTGGGCAATGATTTGCGCCTATATATTGGTAAAAAGATCAGTTTGGATCTTGTGTTGATTGTTGTTGACTCTGGTGAAATTGGGTGGAAAAATATTCATCAGCAGCTTATTCAGCAGTTGGCAACACGGCAACAGATAGGTTATTTGAAAGTGGTTGGAAGAACTTATCTTGAGCGTGAGTGAGCGTGGCTCAAATATATTAGCGAAAGGATGTCGATAAGAAAATTGCTCTGAAATGGACATTACCGAGCGTACGGTAAGGCAACATTTAACGTCCAATTTTTCAAAAAAACAAATAACAAAAAAGGACCGAACTGCTGTAGCATTGTTGGCGCAGAGCATATTATTCTGTGCTTTAATTTAGTTCTTATTTGAGTTGTGCTCCGCATGCTTTCGTGTCGTTATTTCTCTTATTTTTTTATTCCTTTACGTTGTATTCAATATAGAGCTCCTCTACAGGGGCTTTTTCTCTCCTATTTATCTTTAATTTCTAGTGTATACGAAATGGCGGCTATTTTGCAGCACCTTTAAAATGTTTATTTTTTACGTTTTTAAGAGAGATGCACATGTCTGCGCCCCCAGTAAAAGATTAACAGTGATAGTTGCTTGATTTAATGGCCAAGGCCAAGAGACTCTATGTTGAGCAAGCAATGATGTAAGATTAGCGGTAATATCGCGTATATTAGGGACGCCTTGATAATGCCAAAAATCTGACGAAAGCAGTAACCAAAATTTCAAACCTTGATTATGGTCATTATGAGTCGAAATCCCTAGATCGAAGATGTGTTGGAAATAATGGTTCTCGAACCATTCAAAAATTCCTCTACCCATCGTGATGTTTGCTGAGGAAGATGAACTTCAATCATGTGAGCGGCTATAAGGGGCAAGGTGATTAGTGGCTTAGTTGTAGGCGAGTGTTAAAAAGAGGCAGTGTCAAGCACATATGCAAGTATGCCGATTGCCGATTTCGTGAATTTCATGCGGGTCCCGTTCTGAATTAGAGACGGTGAAAAGTCAAGCTTGAAGATAGAAAAATTGATAGACAAAGCGAAAAGGCTGATTATATGAAGCAATTCAAAAAATGTGGATGAGCCTGACGTGCTTTTTCAAGCACCTTAGAAGGGCTGGGCGATGAGATCGCAAGTACAGCGTCATGACCGACGTATGCTCGAAAATATTATCAGGTGATGGAATTAATGGAGGTTCAAGTGAACCCTAAATAACCAATGGAAACATAATTAATTCTTTAATAGCCGAGCCTGTCCGGTGAGGTTTTTTATCCATTTAATTGATTTGCGGCACCTTCTGTTATGCTCACGGAAAAAAAAGGGATATTCTTCATCAGGAAAGGGTTGAGGTTTAGTTCTTTCTAGTAAGAAGCCTCTTGGAGCTAGTATCCAGGGATAAAAGTTTGCGTTTCCAATTTACTGGACGGTGCACAACATGTTGGAAATCGGTCTATTTGCCAATTGAGGCAGTTTTTAGGTAATATGGTACGATTAAAAACCGCCAAATGCGGCAAACAGTTTTTACCGTTTAGTCATAATGGGCAAATGGGCTTTTTTACGAATTAGGCAATGATTTGTATTAAACAGCTTCAGAAATTACCGCTAATTCATCTAACTGAGATTCGTTTCAAGGAATGTTGCATTAAAACGATTCATAAAACAGGTTCGTTGAAGCCGCAAAATCTGAAGCCACTGCGTTTTTTGCGATGGATTTTTTACACTTAACTCATTCTCATAATGTTATTCAATGAAGAGGATTGGCTTGGTTGTTTGCGGGAATTTGATTCAGAGACAAAAGAATGTTACAGATTATTAGATGTTCGCACCGGTTTAAAAAATGGTTGAGGATAAGACCTAAACAAAAGGGGTGAAAATAGATGAGCTTAATTTGTGTTGGGCGAGCACTTTGGGAAACACAGGTTCTTTGCGGATTAAGAGGCAAGGGCGCGGTCAGTATGCTGGTTACTGGCTATTTGAATTTAGGGGAGCACGCCGAGAAAAAGATATTTTGGTAGTGAATTCTTATTCTGGGCCAGAGACAAATTCCAAACAAGAATTTATCTATGGCAATGATTTTCGAAGCGTTAGGGAGGGAAAAGCTGTAAACTTGGGGTTTTGGGGGAATTATCTCTCCTTTCCCCTATATGCCCC
>Ga0163217_1069569_pt1 | contig 11411 bp, 16 predicted proteins | sample SynspAceP_FD_185933 | JGI IMG/M metagenome (GOLD analysis project Ga0163217, IMG submission 185933) | Saline lake microbial communities from Ace Lake in Antarctica - Synechococcus sp. Ace-P (PacBio error correction) | ecosystem: Environmental > Aquatic > Non-marine Saline and Alkaline > Saline ... | reverse complement strand
TGGCCCGGACTGGGCTTCCACGCTGCGGCGGAATCGATTGCCGTGGACAGTACGGGGACCTTCGATTTTCAAGCGGTTCGGCTCGGCAACCACGCCGCGCCGCAGAGCGAGGCGGAGGCGCAGGTTTCTCGATTCCGTTCTGCCTCGGCGCCGTCGCGGTGCATGGGTTGGGCGTACTCACGCACTGGACCCGAGCTTGCTGGCCAATGCGGCGGTTATTGACTTCGCTAAGAAAGTCCGGGTCGAACCGCGCCGAAATGAACGCTGGTCTTTCCCGGCAAGGCCCCGGCAATCATAGAGATCTTAGCTGGCGGGCGAGGTTTCCTCAAGCACGTGGATTGCCGCTTTCGGAGATTCCGACCAATTCGTTGCGGCGGAGGATCTTGCCAGCGGAAACTCACGCCGGTTTACCGAAGGGCAGATTACCTGACGGAGAGGGCGGAGCGGATCATGAGGGCGCTGGAGACGGCTTTCGGAGCAGGCCAGCAAGGGGCGTTCCGCGAGGCGCTGTCGGCGCGCTAGATAAACCCAAGCGATTATCAATTTGTTACGCACTGGCAAGCAAGCTTCTGTATTAACTATAATATCACAAAGAAGTTATGCAAAGAGCGCCAGTGTTGCACGGGCGCGAGGAAGGGTTCTTCGGCGAAAAATCCGGCATTGGTGTTTTCTAAGCGACCGCTCGATGTGGTTCTGGGATCGTACAGGCCGTTCCGGCGGGCTGCCCCGGAGGACGGGGAGGGCCCGACGCTAGTGAAATCGTCGGGATAGTTCGCGCGGAAGACGTTCATTGCCGCCAGTTTCGCGGCAGAGGAAGCGACTTGGACAGTCGCCGGCCTCGTACGAATCGCCTCAACCCGCCTCAGGGTTTGATCCGAAACTAGTTTTTAACTTCAGCAGGATTGTGGTTCCGTTCGGTTGCCAGATGAATGGAGATCGTGACGACTGGACTGAAGTTCACCCGCAGTCATTATGAGCGCAGCGCAAACAGCTTTCGCAAGGCCGATGCGAGCGACGCGGAATTGGGTTATCTGTTGGCCCCCTGGGGGGCCTGCGCTCCGGAGGGTCGACCAGCCCTCGGGACGAACTGATCTGCGCGATTATGTTCGATGCGATCCTTCTACATCGCGAGGAAAGGCGTTGTCCCGTTTGAGCGTGTTGCCCAACGACTTGCCGTCGGGTTTTCATCGGTCCAACGCTATTTCTTTACGGTTGGCGCAATGATGCGACTGCTGGATGAGATGAACCGTGAGCTTGTTCAGGCCCGCGTTTGGCCCTGCGTCGCAAAGCCCAGCCAACGGCGGGGAATGATCGAACAGCCAAAGCGTCAAAGCCATCGAAAAGTGGTGGGTTAGGGGTATTGGACGCCGGAAAGAGTGATCAGGGTTCGCGAACGCCATTATAGTCACTGACACCCCTTGTGGTGCTGGTCGGTCTCGCGTGAATAGCACCATATTCAGACTTTGACGGGACGCCCGATTTGCTGGAAATCCCATCGCGACCACCTAATATCCGCTACTACGCCATATTTTCGCTGATTTGGCGGGCTATGCCGGAACTTCAAACTGAGGGTGCTTGGGGGGAAAATCGGGGCGCTGGATGATTACAGATAGTCAAAACGCTCCGGACACCGCGCAGGACTTCGAAATCAATCCGCGTTGGTGGGTTGTCGAGCGCACCTTAGCGTGGCGCGGCGCGCTGCCGCAGAATGGCAAAGGATTGGAGAAATCCCTTGGCAGTGCAGAGCTAAGGCTCCTCATCGCTCGCATTCAGGCACGGTCACCCGCATACTGGCAGAGGTTGAAATCATGCGAGTAGTTTGAATCGGACTTCAGTCGTCAATGCGGGCCAGCGCTCCACTGTGCGGACCGCGGGCGGCCGGTCAAAGATCTGCCTCGACTTGGCAAAACAGAGCGGAATGACCGCGGGCGCGAATTTCGTAGCCAGGAACGAGGCAGGACTCCGGCCGGATTCGAGCAGGTGCAAGCTGAGGCGTTGTCAGTTATTTCAAGCATTGACGCCACCCGGGGTGCGCCGTCCGAGCAGGTCGGCGCCACCCGATAAAGTGTAGAACGCGCCCTGAGGCTGCGTGGAACACTAGGCGGGCACATCGCGAGTGCGGTTCGCGAACCAGATCGCGGCGGCGTGCATAGCGGCACGCCAATCGGCGATTGCAATCCTGCGACCTTTCGAGCGCGGCCAGTGGCAGCGGCCTGACTGACCGAACCAGGCGGGGTGTCGACTGCCCTAGAAGCTTAGTCATCGCGGCGATCAGGTCGGCGGGACCGGAGCATAGCCGGAATCCTTCCAAGCCGGTTCATGCTAGGGATTTCGACCAACGCCGTCGGACGGTGAAGTTACGGTCGCGCAGATTTCCGGCGCAACCTCGGCCCATGGACGCGAAAACCGACGTTGTCGCACAGGGATGTCCTGAAGATGTCGTCGCTCAAGACTGCGACCTGAGCGCGCGCGCGCAACACCTCGGCCAGCGCCGAAAGTTCGTCGGCGGACACACCGCACCGGTAGGGTTTTACTGGGGGAATTTAGGATTCAGCCAGCGCTCCGGGGCGTGATCGCGGCCGCGAGCCGCTCCGGGTGTCAGCCTGAACCCTTCGGCTGCCGGACAGTCACCAGCACCGGAACGCGCCAGCGATCACCACCATATCGGGATAGCTTACCCAATGGCGGCACCGGGACGGACGACCTCGTCGGCCCGCTCCAGGGTTCGCGACAGCGCATTGAATATCACTGCTTGGCGCCGCTGCCCACGATGATGGACTCTGGGCACGCTTGTCCGATGGCGTTCTTCTGGCATCGTGAACGCTGGCGCGATCACCTTGCCGTTAGCGCTGTAGTGCCCGCGACATTGGTGAACGGGTTGCACCATGTTCGCGCAGCGTCGAAGGCTTGCGTTCGATAATTATGGGAAGGAGGTGTCGAAATCGGGTTCGGCCCCTCCGCCCAAATCGATCACTTTTGCGCCCTGCTTCCTGCAACGGCGCGAGCCGCCTGTGCTAGTCTGATTCGTGCCCGAGACCCGAGCCCGGCCGCAATCTGGTTCGTTGATCTAGCATGAGTTTCCGCTTTGCACTTCAGAGAACTATATTATATATATATCGGATTATTTCATTGTCTATCTTATCAGGTTACTAGCCAATGATCTTGTTATCAGCCTGAAACTCCAAACCTACGCTGGGATTACGGCAACGCAAGGAACCTAGCGTGGAATACCGCAGGATGGATTCGTGGGCCCATTCGGGTTGAGGTGCAAAAAACCTCGCCGGATTGCCGCTCGACGCCGCTACGCGGGCGACTTGATCCTACTGGTGCTGGAGGCCGTTCAGCTATGGGCCTCCCCAGGCTTGTCCGGAGAACGGTGTTGTTCCGCCGGTGCGGTGGAAGCTCACATTACGCCTCGATGGGCCGAGGGGTGAATGGGACATCTTCAAACGCCGCTGGGAAGATTCTGACCGGAGTTGCCGGTGACGGTTGGGGAGAATCCGCACGGATGACCCAGCACGACGGGACTGCGGCTATGCCCAGCCTTGTGGTGGTGCGGGCGGGCGAAGCAGGTGGCGTTCCAAGTCTCTTCAAACGGGCCGGCGTTGCTGCGATCTGGTGATTCCTGCGGGTGATCTGTGGGGATATTAACCCCGAGGGGCCGGGTGCCGATATGAGAACTGGACTGGGGCAGGGCACAGGCGCTAGCGTTGGCGCCACAGCCGGTTAGGCACCGAATCCTGCGCTGTGCGGTTTCGGCGCCGGAGGTTTGGACCGCGACCGGGCTGGAGCTCGAGTGCTGATATTTCGACGCTGCGGGAACCGCGCGCCACATGGTCGTGTTTTCGTTCGCGAAACCTCACGTGTTACGTTTGGTGCCCGAAGGGCCGGGTTGGTGGCGCGGGCGGGGAAGGCCGGGTTGGCTGTTAGCGGGCAGCTGGATCTGCGGCAGTGGTATGACGTAAAAACGCTGCGGATGGTGACCGGGCGGCTATCCGCTGGTACCTGCGACCGACTGCGGCCCCTGCAGGCATGGCGGATCGCGAGAGTGTCGGCGCGGCGCTGGTCGGGGAAGATGCCGGGGGGCATCGCTGCGATGTTCGCCGCGAGTCCGGACGAGCCGTTCCGGGGGCGGCCGATGACGGCACCATTTCAACGGCAAGATCGAGGCACCCCGGCTGAGCGATGCCTCGGGGCGGGTGCTCGCGGCTTGGACTTTCACACCGGCCAGGGGGACAGCGCGGGGTGGCGACAGCGGCCCTGAAGGCCATGACTTTGGGTGCTTCGCAACACTCCGATGCGGGGGGCAACTGGCATTTGTGGAACGGCTCGGTGGAGCATTGGGAAGCTTGACCCCGAGCATCGCCGCGATCCACCTTTCCACGACCGACGGAACTGCCACGACTGCGGAAGGGGAGACACCTGGGAGGTAACGGTGCCGAAGGTGCGCGCTCGCGGCTTTCATGTCCGCGCGGCTGACGGACGGGAACGGATCGAGAGCGGATGTGTCGTTCTTTGTTCGGCGCGGGCCGGATGCTTCCGACTGCAAGGGTGCTGTTCTTAGTACCGACGGCGGACTTATCTAGCCTATGCCAACACCAACATCAAGTCGACCAGTGCAATACCGAAAACCTCTACGATGCACCGACTTGTGATCAGCGAGTACCTGAGCTGTACCCAACCTGCATCGGGAACTGGGGCTGTTCACTCTACTTATACGCACGGCGACGATTCGGGGAGTGATCTATTGGCGTCAGCCGGCGGCGATGCTGAACGCACGACCAGGACTCTATTACATTCAACTATTGTGAACGAACCCCATGTTGTGGAAATGGCTGGGAGTTACGGGGATACACCTATGACATGCCACGACGGAGGATTCTGCATCGCGACGGGCTCGGGTCTGCTGGAGTCCTATGACGTGGTACTCACGGGGTCGCACCCGGAATACTGGTCGGAACCCCGATGTGGGGACGCCTCTGGACGCCTTTCAGCAGGGCGGCGGACGGGCACATGTATCTGGGCGGAACGGATCTACTGGCGGATTTTGCGTGGGTCGGGCGGAAGCACCCTGAGGTGATCGAGAACCGCGGGCATGTTCGGGGTGCGAACCTGGAGGCGAGCCGGCGAGGCATTATGCTGAGTTCACCCGGGAGAGCCGGGGCGGGCTTTGGCGTAGCTTGGGCTGGGCGCCGCAGCGGCTGGTCGGGGTCGGGTCAGCCGCGACACTGTTCGTGCGGTCGAACTGGTTCGGCGGCGGAAAGAGTCGATGCGGCCGGGCCCTGGGGGTCGTGTTCGAGGGCGTCCAAAGACGCGGTAATCTGGTGATTTCGGCCTATCGCGGCGGCGGCTGCGTCGGTGGCTGGGAGAATCGACCGTTGGGGAGGGACCGACCTAGGCTCGCCGGGGAATGCGGTGATCCTGGCCACCTCGAGGGGGATCGACGCCGGTGGGCTGCTGTCGGGCGAGGAAATTCATCCACCACGACACGTGCACTCGGGACGGGACGGCCAGAACGCCAATGTCCGGGGCCGACATGGTGATTTTGTGCGAACCCCTGGGGGCGGTGCCGTCTGGTCCACCGGCCGATCGCCTGGGCGACCTCGCTGCTTGTGGAACGGCGGCAACAATTCGGTTTCGCGGGTGACGGCGAATGTCCTGATGTTTTCTCGATCCCGAGGCGATCGGAACGTTGTAAACCAACAGAGAGTTGAGACCCCCCAAGTGCTTTCAAAAAGCCCAGTTGCTGACCAAGATCCGCAGGACAATTCACCATGTGGACACCTGCCCGTTCCAAGGGCTTCGGGTTATTCTTTCGAGATGCCGGCGGGGCGCTGACCCTCGCATCGGTGGTGGAGACTTCGGCCGAGTATTTGCCGCGATCCCTGACAAACCAAGGCGCGGACAATTCCGGCGTCGAAGGCGCTAATGGAAGCAATCGCCAGGCACGGCAGGGACGCGCGGTGCCTGTTCAATGCACCCGGACGGCGAGATTTTTTGCTGGGCGAGAGCGGCACCTAAGCTATTATTTTCGGCTGATCCGCAACGCCTTGCACCGCGACCGCAGACGCCAGCGTGATCGGTCGAGCGTCGAGCATCGGCTTCGCGAGCAGCGCCGCGACCCATTGGGCGGCCCGCCAGACCGGAAAGCCCTATATTGACGTGCCCCATGACGGTGCCTCGGGCATGTCACGGCCGGACGAATCGCGAAAAGGTCCGTCCGGAAACACCCGCGTTTGCCACCATCCTGCACTGTTCGGCCGGGACTGGGTGAGCAGTGATATCGCAGCGATCCTTGCGGCGATACGGACGTCGCTTCCGGACTGTGCTGATCATCGTCGACGGAATCCAGTTCGCGCAACATGGCGCGATCGATGTCTCGGGTGCCGCAGCATCGACGGCTATGTGATCTCGCCCTACAGGTCTTCTCGCGGGCACGGCTACGCGGCTCGCTTGGGCTTCGGGACCGGCTTGACGCCCTTCCCCATGAACGCTTGACGGCAGCCCGAAAACGCATGGGAAATTTGGCACCGCGACAATGGTGCCTATGCCACCTTCTCACGCGTACGTCGAACCTCGAACTTGGCTGGGCGGCGAGGTTCTCGGAAAGTACCGATCGCCGGACCGGATTGAAAGCGGCGACGGCGGCGATCCAAGCGCAGGAGCACGACTTGTTGCGAGGCTGATGCTGCCACGGCAAGGCAGCCTTGCGGGCTCACTGACTGCCGGTATTCAAGTACTGGCCGGCTCGGCAAAACCTCGGGCGCAAGGGTCTGGGTCTTGGCTATCTGGAAAGGAGGGCATGGCCTCGGCGAGATCGTCGCGCTGCTTAATTGAGAATTGGCGGTTTGGCGCACCCATGTCCGCAAAAACGATCATTATTCCGGCAATATACTTGACCGCTTGGACCAGCCCGACTGCGTTTCGCCGTTTCGGTCTGCCACTACAATTTCCCCGAGCCGATGGGCAAGCGGATGCTGAATCCGCTCCAGACTCTCTACAAATAGGGGTGAATCCCGTCATTTTGCAGAACCGGAGCGGGACACCTCCCTTCGGAGTTATCCTGATTACAAGTGGCCCTCGCGGGTAAACGGCGTCGGTGGGTCTGGGCAACCCTGCAGCAGCACAATACAGCTGCGACGTGCCAGCGGATTGGGACCAGGCCCGAAACCTGCCTGCGAAGCAGTTGAAACCACCCTCCGGATCGATGCGGGGCAATCGGGCGCGCAGGTATCGCCAACAATCACCATTTACGGAGGCCCACGAGGCGTTTTGCCACTTTGATCTGGGAAAACGACGGATTATTTTGTTGATTTTAAATATATATTTGATATATTTTTAGCTCATCGTCTGGCGATCGCAGCTGCCGGTCTGCGAGCTTTCAAAAACTTTGAACGGGAGTCCGCTACAATGAAACGATCGTCACACGGCCGCCAAACTGCTCAAAAGTCGCCAAGCCGCCAACCGCTGCGGGGCGTTACTCGCCACACCATATTTCTTTTAGCGGGCCCAGCCGCAGTGATCCGAAGGGTGATCCGCTTCTACGCCTATTGACGGCAACCTAGGCGATCTCTACATGGCGCCGATTGGTACGAGCCCGCGAAGAAGCGACCGCAAGCCGGTATGTGCGCGCCGGCGCCGGGCACTGGGAAAAGCCATGCGTGCAAATCAGCGCGTGTCGCCCTTGAGGTCGATGTGATTCCGTTGCAGCCACAGCAGCGACGGGCGAGGCGCAACGACATGTGCTACCGATCTCGTAAGACGACGCCCAGATTACGTAAACCTCTACGACGAGTACCATCAAGTCCCTAGCCCCGGGAATGGTGCTAGGTGCTACGGCTCGCCTGTAACAATGAGCCGTGACGCCAACGCCACGCTCGGAGGCGCGGGACAGCCTATGGGGGCAGGGGAAAGGTCGGCCCTGAACGAACGCGCTATTCGAGCAGACGCTCCAAATGATGAACCTTTGCATTCAAGGGCGCACCCCAATCCCGTTAGACGGCGAGACATTTTCCCATCTCGACGCGATCCGGCAACTAGTGACCGCTGTGGAGCAACGGCTGCCGATGCCAGCAGCCCCACCGCAGGACTGATGAACACCGTCGGAACGGGCGGGTGACCACGCTGCAGAAAGAGGGCCTGCCCGCTGGAAATTTCATCGTTTCCCAGACGAAGGGCTTCTTTCGTGCGTTATTCCACCTACCGCCATCCCGCGCAAATGCCCGGAAACACCGATATGGCACTGTCCTTGGCTCGACTTTGTGCTTGGCAAGAAGGCCACAAGCGTGCCTCTGGATGGAATTCGGCTATGGACGCCAACAAGACGATCACCTATTACCCCGGAAAGAAAGCCAAGCGGTGATCGTGGCCGATCCGGAAATGGTGAAGAGGCCGTGCCTGAGAATTTCGAGATGATGGTCGACGATGGTGCGAATGGCGCGACATGTGGACTGCTTGGAAGACACGCTTTGAACACCCCCCCCCCCCCCCCGAATGCGCTTTGCGCCTCCTCGTCTTGCGGCGGGGGAGGCGCGATTATACTTTCGGGGGCACATGTGCCGAGAGCGCGCCGCGCCGGGGGAAACTTTTCCAGGGATAAATACAAATGGCTTGAAGACGGCGCGCCCGATTCGGAACTGGTGGTTGCTGTTTCCCGACCGGGTTTGCCTCTATGCGGGAACCTTTCATTGATCCGTTTCGGAAATCTACTTTCACGAGCTTCTTTCATTTCGAGGGCGGGTGACAACGGCCCGGTCTCTATTTCGGACAACTTATCGCCAAGGGTATTTACCCCCGGGGGGATTGGCGTGACCATGCAGGTTATTCCGCAAAACTCCGTCATACTTTTCAGCTTGGATCACCCGGAATCGGCCTTCTGATCGCTTATCCTACCGCTATACTGTGCGCAAGCCTTGGGCCAAGGGCGCGGCTAGTGATGATCTATGTACTGGTCTCGCCGCTGCTGACCTCGATCATCGTGCGCCAACCTCGCCTGGCTTGTGATCCTCGGCCGCACCGGGATTATAACGCTGGCTGATGGACATGCATGATCTCGCCCCAGCGCCGCTGCATGTATAAACGACTTCGGCGTGATCGTGGCGGTGGTGCATGTCTATTTGCCCTTTGCACCGCACTGCTGCCGATCTATAGCGCGCTCCTCAGCCATTCGACCGGCGGGTGGAGGGCGGCTGCAGCGAGCTCGGAGCGGGGCGGTGGCAGTCGTTCCTGAACGTGACCCTAGCGCTCAGGCAGCCGGAGGCGTGGCGGCCGCATGACCCTGCTCTTTCATCCTGTCAATGGGCCTATACGTACGCCAGTCATCATCGGCGCGTTAACTTCGCCTGGTACACTGCCGATGCTTGATTCACCAGCCGCGTTCGGGACCAGTACAAACGGCCCTGGGGCCTCGCGATGCGATTCGTACTGCTGAATCATCGATATGGCGGTTGTGCTGCTATCGACGCTGCTCACCAAGGTTCTCGCGGAAGGTTAGATGAATATACCCTACACAACCAACACTGCCTTTCGGCTGTGTGCGGTCTCGGCGTGCTAATCGGCAGCTTCCTGATCCTGCCTCTGGCCAATTTTGGACACTGCCAATCCTTCACGCCGAGTCCTACCTCGCCTTCCCGCCGCCCAGTTACGGCATCCGCTGGTTCGCGAGGTATTCAACCCGGCGGACTGGCGCGATGGCGGCGACACCAGCCTGCTTCGCCGCCATCTCCAACACCGATTTCGGCTGGTGGCTGGGCACGATGGTCGGCGCTGGGGACTGGACCGGAGGAACCGAGCGCCGGACGGGCGGCGCTCTACGCGCTGATGATCTCAACGATGACCCTTGCCGCCATCTGTGCTGGGTCTGGGCCCTGTTGCAGCTCGCGCTGAAACTCGAGATCGACGACACGTCTGGGCCTTCGTAGCCAGCGCAGTCACCGTCTGCGTACCTTTCGTCATCATCTCAGTCGGGGCTAGCCTAGCAAGGCTTCCGCGACCGTCGGCTGGAGACTGCGGTCGCAGAGCCAGGTGCCCCGCCGCTGACGGCCTTCTTGCTGAATTCACCCTGCCGATCTGCGGCCGGGATCGTGGGCGGCGGCAATCTTCGGCCTTCATCACTCGTTCGACGGAGTTCATCATCACCTATTTCCTAGCAATATACACCAAGACCCTGCCAAATCGAAATCTACTCGTCGCTGATGTTCCAGGTCTCCCTGCCCATCGCCGCCCGATTTCAGTCCTGACCATTGCGCCCTCTCGGCGCTCGCTTGATGGTTCATTCTCATGCGCCCGGGTGTCAAGTGGTCGGAGGCGGAGCGATCGTTAAAATGACACAGCGTCACAATAGACAAGGATAGCAAAGAGCTACGGCAGCTTCATCGCGTCCGGAAATGGACATTCGTGGTGGAGAAGGGATGAGTTTCCTGACCTTTCTCGGCCCCTCAGGCTGCGGCAAGAAACCACGACGTTGCAGATGGGTGGCGGCTTCGTTTTCCGCCGAAGCCCGGCCGGATTCTCGTCGCGATCAGGGACATAGACGCGCGGCCCGCCGCACAAGCGCAACGTAGGCATGGTATTTCAGAACCTATGCGCATGTTTCCACACATGAGCGTGCGTCGAGAATGTCGCCTTCGGGCTGCGGATGCGCCGGTTTGGCCGGAGCGAGCGCGACAAGCGTGGCGGCGAGGCCTGGCATGGTGCGGATGGCCAACATCTCCGCGCGGTTTCCCGACCAGATCCTCGGGCGGGACAGGACCCACGGGTTGCACTGGCACGTGCGCGGTATAATCCCGGCCCGGACGTAACTACTGCCTCGGGACGAACCGTTCGGCGCGCTCGGACAAGGCAGTTGCGCGACCACATGCGGGTCGAAGCTGCGCGAGTTGCAGGCAGTCACTTGGGGATTCTCGACGATCTTCGTCACTCATGACCAGGACGAAGCCCCTGTCGATGTTCGGACCGGCGTGGTTGTGATGTTCCCACGGTGCTGTGCCATCAGCTCGCGACGTAACACGTGAGCTGGCCCGCTACACGGTTCGTGGCGGAGTTCATGGGAGCTGTCGACATACCTTCCGCGAATCCGAGCGAAGAGCTGGGGGGCTGCTTTCTGGCCGGAGGTCTGTCGCTGCCCCACGCCGCCTCGCGGGTCCGGAGGGTGGCGCCGTATCGGTCGATCCGGCCAGAAGGCCCTGCGCTGCGTCCCGCTAACGGACATGGGCCGACAGGCAAGATCGTGGGTGAGAAGCTATATTGGGCGGCGACGATTCCACTACGTTCTGGAGTTTGGAATCGGGACCGCGCCTCTCGGTGTGCGCCAGAACCTGAGGGACGGCGGGACCGCTAAGGGTCGGCGACGAAGTTGCCGTAGAGGTGGCTCCAGGAGGCTGCCACCTTTATGGCGGGACTGAACGGGCAGT
>Ga0163217_1061876_pt1 | contig 11411 bp, 7 predicted proteins | sample SynspAceP_FD_185933 | JGI IMG/M metagenome (GOLD analysis project Ga0163217, IMG submission 185933) | Saline lake microbial communities from Ace Lake in Antarctica - Synechococcus sp. Ace-P (PacBio error correction) | ecosystem: Environmental > Aquatic > Non-marine Saline and Alkaline > Saline ... | reverse complement strand
AAACGATCATGGGGAATCCCTATAATACATATATGATACAGATCAGGGTTTGTTTTGCCGATGGTGACCGGATATTTATTTATTATCGTTATTCTGATGCGTTATTAATGTATGCTGAAACAGAAAATAGCCTAATGGTCCAACTGATATAGCATATGAATATATAATAGGGTAAGAAGAAAGAGCAAAGCAAACTCCGTATAACCTGGAGGACCATTTACTAGGAGGAATTTGCGGAATTGAATCTTTACCGAAAGACTTTTAGAATTTACTTTTGAGTGTCAGGATGGCTTTATGACATTCGTAGGTTTAGGTAAAGTTCAGGAAGTTATTGAAATGGCACCTCTGCCAGTGCTGAAGGAACTGTATACAAGCTGCATTGAGGTATGGCCAATTCCAAATACTGGAAATTAATGGCAAAATTCTAATTTTAAGAGCAGAACTGGCTGGTAACAAATTAACATACAGTTTTGGAACCTAAAGAGGCTACCTGCTTTACTAGAGTAGCCTTTTCTATTAATAACATAGCGATTACCGATGAGACTAAATATTTTTCTTTTTAATTACAATATTTTTATTAGGTAAGAGGCAATTCGCAAAATAAGCCAATGATGCCTCTACAACTACATTGAACCAAAGTGGAGTATCTGAAAATCCTCAAGGAATCGACGTGGTTAAGCCCAGATTAAGTTGGACTTTGACAGGGGAAGCAAAACAGAGTGGCAATCGGCATATCACGAATTAGGTCTCTTCCTCCAAAAAAATCTTAAAGTGAGAATAATGGTTGATAAATGGGCATGGGAAAAGTTATATCAATAGTACAATTCCAAATTATATTATAATGGCGAGGCTTTGCATCGGGTACAACTTATTATTGGAAAAGGTAAAGGTTTGGGATGAATCCGGTACTGAATCTCCTGGAGCAAAACTGACATTGTCGATGGGCTATTTTAATTTTCAAATTGGCAAGGCTTTTTATCAGTCACGACGTTGTTAGATAAAACCGTAAATTGTAGTTTGTACTTTACCTCCGAGATCTCCGTAATCTTTCAGAGCTTTCAAAAGAAAATAACAAAGCGACAGCCTATACTTACTGCTTTTACGTCTCTATGAACTCGCCTTGAAATGGAATAAAGTTGGAGGCGATTTATTTTGCTCCTGGATGCAGATATAACAAAGCGATTGTATTATCAAACCTATGATGTAACCCGATAATTATTAAGCAGGGAGGAACGTCATTTTGTTAGCGGTTATAGCAGAACCGGCATGGTATGCAGGATATATGGATACGGCTTATTGGTGCGCTTAGATTACAGGTTGCGAATATTATGGCGTTAACCCAGGGCCTTTATGGGTCAAAATACATTTAAGGAGTATGAGGGATGGACAATGAGGTTATTGCAAACGTACTTCTTGGAAATCTAGCCGAGGAAACACTCGAGAAGCTGATTTCTGATGGGGGAACATACGACGCCAGATGGAAAAATTCCGGGTTGGGATGCGGCGTTCATTGATGTATCCTTAGGAAAAACCCCAAAGTATTTATACTATCCAAATTGGGAAACTACAGGTTGCATTCCTGGGAATTGTTCGTTAAAATACGATGCGAAATACTTGCCCGTATAATTACAGAGCCTAAGCAGGAACTTATGTTTTTGTATGGGTTAAGATATTGCGGGTATTGCAGATTAAAGGTTAAAGGTCAGCGGGTGGCACGAGTGTACAAGCTACGTTTGGGGGAATTTTAAAAGGGGGATGGAATATTACAACAGAAATCTTAGGCTGGCCAGAGCCACAGATACCTATGTTTTAAAAGGTGCGATTGGAGTAGAGGTCTTTGGCAACCAAAAATTTACGTACATAGGTTTTCAAATGTTGAGTAATGGTTTCCCTGGTAAACCACCCTATGATGCCATTACCGGTTTAGTTCTGAGTTCTATTGAGACAAATTGCCAGTACATTAGTTGATCGAATGCTATGAACCAACAAACATTTATGAACTTAAAACAAACAAAGTGCTAATTTTTTTGATATACCTACGATTGCCCACAAGAGATGAGCGCCTTGGTTGGTTGGGTTGATGCACAAACCTTATGCGTTCGCGACTTACAAATCGATGTAGCTTGCTTTTATGACCAAGTTTAATTGATTTGGGACGATGTTCAACGCTAGGTTTGGGCTTATCCTAAATTTTGCGCCATTTCCTTATTTCACGGCCGGGACTTCAATATGCCCCCGCTTGGATGGATGCCGCGTATTATACCCATATTAATAGTTACAAGGTCTTACAATGATACTCGGCATCGTGGGAATAAATGTACAAGGGGATGGAAAAGAAATTTATGCAGTTTCAGGAGATGCCAGCACAGATTATTTAAGCCCGGAGGAGGTAATAATTGGGGGGATTGGGGCTTGCGGTAAACGGGAGAGACAGCATGATTTTGTAGGAGTTTCTTATTACCGGTTATGATGCAAAAGACTGATGGCAGAAATGGCGAGGCCTTGTGGGAAAACCGAAGATTGCAGCCAAAAATAGGGCACTTTTCGAAAATATTAAAAAGGCTTTTTCAAAAAAGTATATTTTGGGAAAATGAGCTATACTTCCGAAGATACACAGACAACCTATGCGCATGGCCCTATATTTTGATTTATTTCCTGAAGGTTTTTGCCCAAAAAGGAGCGGCTTAGGTTAGCGGAAAAGATTCAAGAAGAACGGGTTTAAATTTTCTACTGGGATTTTAGGTACTAAACACGTTATGTTGGCTTTATCTAAATTACGGATTTAATTGATCTTGCCTATAGCCTATTTAAAACAAAGGAATATTCCTAGTTGAGGGGTAATTCTGTAGAAAATGGCCAGTAACTTCCTATTGGGAAAACGATGGAAGACAGTTATTTACCAAAGACGATTATGAGGAATCAGTTCTGAACGCAAAAATGAACCCTTACAGCATTATGCTTTGGCTCAGGTAGCGATGGATGTTTTCAACATGCTGTGGGAATTGATACAGGGATTGCTGGTTACGAACATTGTTATAAAACTGCAATAAACAAGGAGATTGGGCTTTATGAAGGAAGTTACAATAGTTCAATGGCACCAATTATCTTCGGCTGGGAAACTGGAAAGGAAATTAACTTGTTATGAATGTAGAAAAATTCAGTCAATACATTTGCAAAAGCCATATTCAACAGAATATTTCCTGTATCAAAGAGGGATAACCAAAAACTTTCCAACATATCAGCTATCAAAAATATTAGATCGAATGAAAAGGAAACAGTTTTCTCGAGATTGGTTACGGGACCTATTCTTTTTTACTTGTGAAAATGGTAACATTAATTTTGAGGCTTAATTTTTAATTTGGGCAATAAGAAATAAGCCTTGAATTCTATTCGCGTATTTAGGCACCTTCAGAAGTAGGCATAAATATTTGATATGTCCGTATATTAATTCCCGTTTTTTAGATAAACAAAACCCGAATATGAGTTGCCAGTTAAAACGGGGTATTTATCTTAATTACGTATGTAAATATACGCAAGATTTCGCACAACTTTCAGCACACTTTTTTATTTGCATCCCGCCACCGAGCAGTTCGAACTGTTCTTCGATCGCTATTTGCGACTTACTATATTTAAACCGGGACATTAAGTTAGAGCGCGTATCCAATTAATTAACTTTTAAAAAATGTTGCAAGAGAAAAAGAAATTTACTGCAGAGTTAAAGGAAAAAGCTTGTTGAACTTAGTTTATGCACGTTGGTAGCGTTGTCGAGATTTGCCAGGGAACTGGGACATCCCCTACATCTGTATTGAGCCGTTGGGCAGGGAATCTGGATGCCTATGCAGGAAAGTTCGCCGAACAGGGGAAACCCGAAGGCAGCCAGACAGGGCGGCCAATGAAACCAGGAAAGAACCACGCGCCTGGAAGGAAGCTTTGGCAAGGAAAAAAGAGCACTTACCACCTAAAAAAGATCAAGGCCCAAGACCAAGAGACAAGGGAGAAAAAATTTCTGTGGATATTCTTCGTATCCATTACCGCAAATGCACTGGAGATCGTTAGGGCAAATGGGGGCAGGAACACTACACAAGAGCATAATCCAGGACAGATCAAAAAAGAAAATCATTGCGGATAATGGCCAAGTCCTCTCCAAAATCGATCCAGAACAAGGACTTTTGTCCAAAAATCAAGATCAAGCATAAAAAAATGCCCCTAAAACAAAAAATTTAAGGGCAATTTATATTCTATGTGTTCTAGAAAATTAGGCCAACTCCTGAAGGTGTTCTACCTATTTCTCTTTGATATTATTTCTATTTCATTTCAGTTACATCGGAGACATGTTTGTATAAACAAACTATTTTAATTTCCATGTTTCAACTCCTGGATGAGCCATTTCGGCAAAACCCAAGGTAGGAGATATGGGTCCGATCGGGACCTACCGGCCCTTGTATTTCCACAGCCATGAGGAATGCATTCAAATAGTAATACATGTGTCTTTATGATGCTTTAGGGCAAGCCTCTTTTCCCAAAAAAGCCACTGAGCCATCCCTTTCAAGAAAAATCGGAATGAAGTATCCACAACCTGTATACTGATACGGTCCGTAATAGAAAATATTATCCATTCTTGTTCCGAGTACCCATTTTGGCGCCCTTTGCTTATCTTCAGGGAATTTGAAATTTCATTAACCCAATGGCCAATACGGTTTAAACTGATGTGATTTCAATACAGATTCCATCCAATCGTGACTAACAGAATTTCTCTTGCCTTAGAGATCGTCCGGGAAAAAACGCAGGATGAACAACCATTTGTATGAGCTTGTAATTGTTTCGTGTTTTGTTAATCCAAGGGTGTGAGCATACTCTAAAATACCTTTCGCGTATCGTCAACTCTCGTTGATGAGTATTCTAGGTCACCATTCAATTTTGGTCCAGTATCACCATTAACTTTATCATATAGCACCCTCGCGGCAAAGATTATATGCTTAAAACCTATCCCCTTCTTTTCGTAATCACGAATTTTTTTATCAGACTATTTGTTTCCGGATTGTGTAATCTACCAATCGCCTTCCCTGTTGGGTACTGTAATGTTCAAAAAACGTTGTTTGGTTCTAAGACGCATTATAACCTTTAACTACGCTCCATATTCAAGCTATATCATTGCTTTCAGCACATCATCATTAATTTCCCGAATGGCCTGGCTTCCCAGTTGGCAAACCCTATCACCACCTAGTCATTTCTGAACATGTCCGCGTGGATTATGGCCTGTACCAACTTTAGATTATGTCTTGCGAGCAAGGAGATGCGGGTGGGTGTTAAAAGGAGACTAAGATTAAACGATATGCAATTAATACTATTCTTTGTCATGTTAGTTTTTTATAGCGTTTCTTATTAGTCAAATTGATTAATGTTTGCGTTATGAACCTGGTCCGGGTTTACTGTCGCTTCACTGTTTTATTTTATTACTTTTTTTTAATTCTTCCTATTGTTGTTTTTTTAATCGTTAATATCTACTTATCTAAATAATCAAGTTAAAAATTAATTTGTCTCCACATAATACGTTTAAATCAAATCAATAGTAATCTCGGATTAATTGTATCTATTTGGTTTTTTCGTTTTTGCTTAGTTCAGCTATTTATTTGGCAGTGCGTTCCAATCGTTTAGAGCAATACATAAACCCTATATGTCCTTACCGTATTTTAAGTCGCGACACTAATGATTAGAATAAAAAAAAAATTGCAATTTTTAAATCAGAGGGAGTACTTCCATTTTAAAGTTCATGATTTCATTTTATATCCAGGATTTTTCAAAAAGGATTTAACTCGCTAGGACATTTCTAAATCCTTAGACCAGTATCCAACCCTTCTCTAATCTGAAAGCACATTTTAAAAATCATCGCATATTTTATCAATGCCTCTAAATTCATTGCACTTCTCCAAGGCTTACAACGTCGTTCCTGTGGTTTATGCGTCAACATAATATTCGACCATGCACCGGTATGTCAGCTATTTCAAGCGTTTGTCATACTATTCATGGCTCCTTATTATGCCGATTCAATCAGAGGAAGTACAGAACCTAATCCGTAATCATTACCCAACAGATTTTGTTTCTTTTAGAAGTGCTTGTTTTGATATTGAGGACGGACCGCGATGATTTATTATGAATTGTAAATTTCACTAACTACTGGCTCAAGTTGATTATTGAAATGAGAGGGGTTAAATAAGTAGCTGTTTAGCTTACAGAAGTAAGATTATAGGATTTTAGAACAATGTTTGCGGAAAGTTGGCCCAATTGGGATCACAAATAGCCACATTGGTATCTGCCATTAATATCTTTCACCGTCCAAATCGATCACCTCCAAACTCAATTCCAAAAACAAAGACAATTCGGAAACCCCCCCTTTCACAAACGCCATGTTCTGAATTCAGGGAATGTGGGCATATCCAAGCACGAGGATGGTTGGTTGGGTAATAAGAGTATTGTCGATCCAAAAATTCTTTTTGAACTTTTCACGGGTGTCCGATATTACATTCTTGTGATTCCTTTTTGATCCTTGCTCATCCACTTCTTTCCTTCTTACCCAGTCCAAAAAACAATCTGTCCCACCATCTATTAAAATAGCATTGTTGCTTCAGGCTCTTGACCCATCATTTTAGGGCTTGATCGAGAAGTATTCCTCCTGCTACTAGTTCATCACATTAAAGGGCCAACATGCCACAGCAAAGATGCCTTTCTGGACCTTCGAAGCCACCAATTTCAAGCATTGGGAATAAAACTTTTTTAAGAAATTTCTTGTTCGCCCGTAGCCTTGTAATAATCAAAGGGGCTTGTATTGATAAGTATCCCGGACTTTTCTACTTCTGTCATTTTCATGAATATGGAAAAATTCCATCAACACCGATTTCCTTTGTCCGACAATGCAATTCGCCGACCGCCCCCAAACGTTCTTATAAAAATCTAGGATATTTTTCGCCTCTTTATGCGACCAGTGCAAGAGACCCCTGGAAAATACCGTACTGGTCTCGTACGTACCCCAAGGATATGGGTTAGCCGCAACTAACGGCTCCCCAGTAGCTTGCTGGGACTTTATCATAACAGCAACGTTATCGATGGACCCTTATGTGAAGTTTATCTCGCATAGGCAGGTTTCGGGAAGAATCTTCGAAAATCGTCCGAGAACGGGAAAATTCCGTTCCACCATTCATACTCTGGTTCTTCATTTGGTTCAAGCTACCGAGGCAAACTACATTTACTATTACTGATTACGTCTGGGTACTCAGGCCTCCAATGAAAGATAGTCAGATTTGCCCTAATACAAATTCAAACAAAAAAATTCATTATCTTGTTATCTACTTTTTACCTGGGACCTTTTCCCTTCCAAGCGATTTGATGTAAAGTGGCTTCGGATATACTTACTTTGATAAATTTTTGCCCGGGTTGGGTCATAAGGAAGCATATTGCCACTGCCCGTATTTTCATCCCAAATTTTGCTTCAATATCGTAACTTCTTCGTTAAGTTTCAAACGAAAATGTAATTGTCCGGAAAGATTTAATTTGCCGGTTTAAAAAACTGGGCATGTCCACGTCAATAAAGTCCACCATATTACAAATTTCCCCATCATTGTGGTAGAAATCGTGTGTCATATTTGCTGAACCATTTTCTCCAATGATTTTGTTCCAAATCTCGGGTTCCTAAACTAGAAATTGACAATAATTGAAGGAGGTAGAAAATGGACCAGGATATATTGGTCCTAATTTGAGGTCCCTGACATAAAACAATCATTTTTCCATTCCCCAGTGGAATGAATTGTTCCATTCATCCACTTTCTTATTGTTCCATTCTCGGGCGTTGCCCCAACACCTTTCATAAAAATCAGCAACAACAAGACTAAAAGAAGTTTTCCAATATGCTTTCCATTGTGGTATATACGACATTAATTTAATGTTTAATTGTTCTCCAAATAGGTCCAATATTTCCACTTTTTATTCTTATAGTTAAGTCTAATATTATTGGGAATTTGTCGACAAACTATTCATTTCATTTTTTTAATTTGAAATCTTTTGGTATAAGAATCTCTACGGTTTAAAATTACTAAATCACCAAGAACTAATTCTTCAATTGCGGTTTCTTTCTTTCTCCGATGCCTTCTAAGATAGATGTCCTGTAGAACCTTTCTAAAATTTATAACGCTCTTTGAGGTTTTGGGTTGCGTGCTTTTCCGATAATTTCAGCATAGTCTTGATTTTTTGATTTTCATTGTGCCTTCATTGGGGGTCTTTGTTATGGTCATTAGAGATTCTTCGGACTATCGTTGTTTTATTGTATAAAACGATAACGTTCGATAGTTATAGCGTACGTAGTTACCTGCGTCCAAAACTGGTTCGGCATAATTGCGGCCATTTCAATTCTTCCATTTATTCATAAGGGGCGACTTAACGAATCCTTTCCGTGTTTTGGATCTGGTTTAGGATTACTTAACTTCGAGCAATGTTGGTAAATATCTATTAAATTTGAACGGGTTTATGAATGACTTTCCCTTAGGGATTCCGGGCCCATTATTTAATCATAGGTTTACTCGTGCGCGATCTTCCCATTAAGCTCCCGTTTGCAAAGCGTTCTTTTCGGCATAGGTTGAAAGCCAATTGATCACTAAATAGTACCACATAGGTATTTTGCCTAGTCTCCATTGTCCCAGTGCGTAAGAACCGACCCACTTGTTCATCTACAAAACTGGACACAAGCCAAATACGATGCACAAGGGTTTCCCTTGATAAATTTTTCCGTTACCCAATTCATGGGTCGGTGATACGTGTTTTAATCTTGTAATTATACTTCCGTAGGATGATCTGTCATTTAGGTCATCTGCAATTGTTTTTGGTAGTTGAAGCGACTCTAAAGGATACATGTTCAAACCATTTTTAGTGCAAATTGTGGAAACATGTGGACGATTTTTAAAAACCGACCCCCATCAGAAGGACTGTTCTTGCTTTATATGCCAATTTTTCTCGCCCAGCGGCAATTTGATAACGGGCAGGCTGATCATCACGTTCGGGATAACACCCCAGTCCCATATGGATGACCGGGAAAAGACTAATTTTTTTGTTCAGGCATGGGCCAAACCCACCCAAAATTGCCCTGCATAATTTGGAATATGCCTCTCATTGATTCCTTCCCCGTTTTATGGAAGATGCTGTACCCGCTGCAAATGTTAACTGTTCTATGAAACGTGCCATCACGGAAAATTTTTACTGGCAACTGGAGATTCTTGAATAATCTGGATTAAAAATTAAAATTCCAGAAGTGCTTGGGTATAAGAAGTCATTAACTAGCCGACTTGGGTTACATTACTGGTTGCTTGACACTGGGGCCATTACTAAAGGACGCCCGATTTGCCAAGGGCGATCCATATGTGGTGTTTTGCTTGAGGATGACCGGCCCCAAACCCCCGATCCAATCGTTCGAGGTCGTCTTACTGCAATAAGTTTAAACATTTGGTTTTATTGTTTTCAGCGATGGCATCCTATTTTTTTTATTGGAATTGCCAAGAAATTAGAGGTTAAAAATAGTTATTGCTGATTAGAAATACTTATATTTTTTCTCATTTGGCCAATCTATTTATTTAAGCATTACATTATTTTTCGGAATGAATAGACTCAATTGATGCATACATATTAAGTTCCCTAAATAAAAAAAAACAAAGACCAATAGTATCTGTAGTATTACTGCTTTTGATACCTGTATGTAGAGTTCGAATGCAACTCAATAAAAGAATTGGACTTACTATATTTAAACTGGACATACAGTTATAGCGTGTTTGCTTTTAAAATTAAACTTTTGAAAAAATAAAGAGAAATAGGAATTACACCGGTAGTAGTTTAAAAAGTGGACGCTAAAAGCTGTTGAACTAGCTTATTCATTGTGGTGGCGTTGTGGAATATGTACAGAATTGCATACCTACCACCGTATTGAGCCAGGGCAGAAGATAATTGATAAGTCCGGTGAGAATGGTTTCAAGCAGGGCAAGCCCCAAAATGGACCGATTTGGAAAAAAAGATTTAGGCAGAGTTGAAGAAAAATATTAAGGAATGCCAAACTAGGAGCGCGACATCAGTAAAAAAGGCAATGACATTCTTCTTTCTAGGATTGAAAAATATGGTTTTTAAACATCGCGAAATTTTAATTGTTCAGTTGAGAGAAGATGTGCAAATGTTCAGGATATATTAAAAGTGATTAATTACAAATTGGTTAGGGCGGGCTCATCCAAAAGGTGGTCTTAAATGAGATTATAACGCGGCTATCTATGGATCTCGAACGTATCCTAGGGAGTTGTGTATTTTCAAGATAAAGTCAGAATTGTTTAAAAGAGGTCATCGTCTGTCGTCAAGATGTTCTAGTTGATTAGGAAGTTGAGGGTCAATAATCAGTTTGCCAGAAGAAGGCACAATTCTAATTATCACAATCAAAAATACATATTTTATTTTAAGGTTACCTTCCAAAAACAAGGAATGAATTTTTGCAGTGGAACTAAACAGGATTTCTCCACGAGTAATTGGAAGATTGTATCAACTGGAACAAAAAGGAAAAAAAATTATTGGCAGCATAATACTTATTGGCAAGGTGGTTAGAATACGGGCATGTTTGATGTTTGGAAAAGGAAAATGCGAAGCAATTTACGTCTTTATTGCTTCTAATTTTTTAGGCGTTGAATCATCAAAATAACTGATTGTCCTTTACCAATTAAGACAAACACACGGTTCCGGTTGTGCTTTTCGCGTAATCTTCCTTTCCAAAACCATTCCTGAAGATAATAGGATTTTCACTTCAACCAGTATTAGTACAGGATGGAGGATTAAACAATGTTTACTTTACGTATTTAAGACGAAACATTATTAATAATTTAAATAAATGAAAATCCGGAAATTTCCATTTTACCTGATATTTACCAACCTGTGTTTAATTTATGTTTTTTTTTTTTTTTCCTGTCCAACACAAAAGGGAAATGACGTCCGAATATCAGCTCATAAAATTATATTTGATGGTGGTATATTAGTTACCCTTTCCATGTCGATTTCAGTTCACAATTTCGAGGGGATTGGTTGGGAGAGTGGGTAGATGCTAGTACGCAGATGATGGGGGCAAAAGTTTGACGTGTCGCAGGACCGTGAAGGTGTAGTAGGATGGTGGTGTTCTGGTGTGGTGGTTGGCGATTGGGGGGTGGTGTGTGAGGCGGCCCATGCATCGCGACGATGTGTCCGGTGGCTGGATCATGACATCGTATCTGGGGTCGGCTCGAGGTCGCCCGGCTCGGGTTGGTGGGGTGGAGGGCTCAGAAGGGTGGTGCCAGGCGAGGCCGTGAATAGTAGCATTGATCTCTAGGTTTCCGAACGCGGTTGTGGTGGCAGCTGACCGCGCAGAGATT
>Ga0163217_1111866_pt1 | contig 11412 bp, 7 predicted proteins | sample SynspAceP_FD_185933 | JGI IMG/M metagenome (GOLD analysis project Ga0163217, IMG submission 185933) | Saline lake microbial communities from Ace Lake in Antarctica - Synechococcus sp. Ace-P (PacBio error correction) | ecosystem: Environmental > Aquatic > Non-marine Saline and Alkaline > Saline ... | reverse complement strand
CCCCAAGCGGGGATTAAACCCGCAGATCGCTGGGGACATCTCCCAGCCATCACCACAGGGGGATCGGGCATGGGTGGCCACTCAAAGCTGCAGCCGCTCGCCTCAACAACATTTCGGCTTGGTCATCGATTGCGATCCAGTGGATCCCGAAGTCCTGCAGGCAGTGATCGGTGATTCTCAGCTTCGTCATTCGAAGCAAAATCGGAAGGTTTCGCTTCCGGCTTCCCTTCAAGGCTTGAGCTTACCGCCTCCTGCTCCAGGCGCTCGGCCTCAGCCACCATCTCCTCTTGGTCATCGATTGATCCAGGGCGACGCCGTAGACCCTCCAGGCAGTGAGATGTCATTCTCGGTCCTGGTCATCGCGGGTGAAAACCCAGAGAAATTAGGGCTCTTGGGCTCGGGTTCACCCTCGCATCTTTGGAATCAAACGGGAGCAGATCATCTGCGGTGGGAGAGGACCTCAAGCATCCGCCGGATCACTCTGACCCGCGCTATGAACAAGACATCACCCGGCATAATTGGCCGTCTGAATCGCGCTTGAATCAAGAATAAAACTGCACTCTGTGTCGCTTGTATAGGTTGTTAATTAGAATCAGCAGATTGCAGCTCCATTCGAAAGATCACCCTGTTGCCCGATGCCCGGTGCCGACCACTGACACGTTCACAGGCTTGCCCTCACCTCCAGAGAAGCTCCTCGGGATTGAGGCTCAACGTCACCGGCTCAGCACCGGGACCAGGGCCGGGGTCAACGGGATCAGGTCGGTCCGGGGTCGGTGCGCCCATCGCCCCACTGCGGTCTGTCGACGCTCGGCAACACCGCCTGCCACTCCGCTTCAAACACAGCCCCTCCAGGGTGGCAGGAATGGAACGAGCGATCCACCTCGGCCTGGCTTGCGGATAATGCGCAGCAATCCCCTCCGGCCGTCTCCAGATAGGGCGCGCTCGCCAAGGACCGGCTCGCGCACGGTCGGATCCACAGGTCGATCCGGTCGCTGATCAGGTGTTCAAGGGTCATCAGAAGGCGGCGCCAGCAGGTGCTCGTGGCCTACTATCGCTTGCAGGGCACGAAGTCATGACTTCGACGTAAGCCGGCCTCGATCAGCGCACGCCGCTCTACCGCTTACTGGCCGAAGCTGGCTGAAGACTCGCACACCATAGTGAGCGTTGAAGGGGTTCAAGCTGGTGTCGAGTCCCCCTCGAGCTACTCTTCGCAGTACTTCGCAGGTCGACGGCTTAGGACTATTGGAGGGGCTGGAGGGTTTCGCGCTTTCGTCACAATAACCCCAAACGCGCCGACCACTGTGGTTGCGGGTCCTCGTTCTCCGTCTGATTAAGCCACGCGGCTGTTTCGGCCGAAGCCCTCTCGTCAGCGGCGGTAGATTGCACCCGAACGCGCGGACCGCGGCGCCCGTTCACAGCAGCGATTGCGCCGGTTGCCTCCTGCGTGAGCGCCACCGCCAGCAGGGCAAAAAGCGATTAGCCTCCATCCAGTCCGGTCTCGCCAGGGACGATTCGTGGCCCGTTTTCGGTTAGCATTCCATGTGCGGCAGATGAAAGGACGCTAGGCGCTTAGAGATCAGGCAGGAATATTGCGCGCGCCACCACCGCACAGATACAGCGCCCTGCTATTGGCTGGCATGCTGCTCGCGGCTGATGCTGCATTTGAGCGGGCGCTGAGACTCAGTCTTATGCAGTTAGTTGTGACTTCCCTCAGTCGCGGGCTAGCATTGCCAAGTCACTCCACCAACACAGGTCTCTGTGACAGGCGCCGCGCTTCATTGAGTATTCACGCCGGGTGCTTTTTCGCGGGGCCGGTGCGCCTGGAAGTAGGCTTGGTCGTTCAGATGGCCCCGCAGGTTCTGGCGTGGTGGTGTGATTACCGCGAGTTCGTCGTAGGCCTTGTCCTGAAGCAGGTTGATTCCAGTAATCGATGCAATGGGTTGCCTGGCCCGCTGTCAAAGCCGTCGCGGGCGCCTGCCCTGGAGCCGAATGGATTGGTCAGTGTTGGCGAACCAGCCGAGTTGACCAGTGTTCCGGGTCGTGACTGGGATCTGAGCCGCCAATGTGGAACGCGGGTACCAGTGGTGCGCCTTGCCTCTCCCCTCGGGCGAGGGGCCTTTCCGGGCGGAGGCGTGAGTGTCCTCCGGCTACGAAGCGTCGTGCGACGCTAGGGTGTGCCGGTCAGTCGGCAATAGGCCGCTGGCGCGGCCCATTCTGCGCCAGCTGCGAAAACTACCACGTAGGTGATGGCGAATGGCTCTGGCCATGGGTGGTCATATGCGTGGCTCACTCTGGTCGGGGCTCCAGTTGTCAGCTCAGATCTAGGAGGTCTGATTAACGCGCCGCCTCGCGCCAGTTCGGGCCAGCTCTGCCAGCCAACCCTGGCCGATGATCTCATTGGGGCCGGGCTGCAAGGCTAGGAGGTCTTGGCGCTTGCAGATACTCGGAAGGGGTACAACAGCAGGTGAACAGGACGCACTGTTGTGGGGGGAGGATGTTCGGGTGAACGGCCGCAATGTCTGGGATGGCGATCAATGAAAGCCACATGAAAGCGTTGGAGCACTCTATTCCTCCAGCGAGCCTACTGCGAGGTTGTCGCGTTTGTTCAGCTGCTGGGCATAATCTGTTGCTGATAGCCCTGGTGAACTGCGGTTGCGCTCATGGCGTCCGCCACGGGAAGTCGATCTCCACGGCACCGCCATTTGGAGGGTGGCGGCACTTCGACAGGTCTCGATGATTCGCAAATGCGGGGCCGTGTCGCGCGCGCGGTCATGCCGAGTAACCATAATCTGACCTTGGGACACATTGAGCCCTTGACGAGGTTGTTGGATAGCTTTATTGCGCGGTACCGTGTTGGCAAGGGATGGTATAGCACCCTTGCGACGGCATGGATCGATCTCGCCAGTGGCTGATCGGCGTGCCAGTAGCGGCTGCGTAATCACGCCGTTGTGGGCGCGGGATCTTGTTTTCAGCACGGGTGCCGGGGCGATTTGGGGTTGAACTGGAACTGATGCGGGCAAATTCCGGACGGCGCGCCCATTTGCCGGATGGTCACGGCTGTGGACGGTTAGCTGCATATGCAGCTTCTTGTCGCGGTTATAACGCACTGCAGTTAAAGGTCTTGCCGGCGGTTTGCTGAAGCGGGCAGCAGCTGTTTATGTGTTTGCGTGTACGCGCTTGTCAGCCTACGTGCCGGTTCTTCGTAGATGGACTTCAAAACTGGTTGTGCTCTTGGCGGATGTTCGCTGTGGGCAAAATTTCCACGTCATAAGCAGATATTCGGCCATTCGCCTGGCTCAGGTTAATGCGGGAATTGCTTCGCGCGCTGGCCGACTAATGCGGAAAACAGGAACTTGTTGATTTCGCCTTGAGCAAACTGGGTACGCACAGTTTCCGGCACCGGTCGATCAAGTCGTCGCGTGACGCCATGCTTTTTCGCCTCCGTCCAACGCAGCGTCTCGAGGATCGTTCGCTTGGGTTTCTGAGGCGTTGAGTTCGCCGTTCGCTTGCCCAGCTGAAGTCCGATTTGGCCCCCCAAAGGGGGGGGGGCCTTTGGGGGAAGGGGGCGGGGGCGGGCCGAAACGTTTGGCGTACGCGGTCGGCTGTTAGGGACGCGCATGCAGTTGTATTGGCAGACAGGGCCGAGACGCGATTTGAATACCACAGACAGGTTATGCACTTTTCTACCCGGTAACGTTTTTCCATTCGAGGCGTGGCTGCGCTTCGGCGAACCATTGCCATTGGGCAGTTTTTACCGGCAGCGCTGGTATCACGGCGCGCATAGGGAAGGGTTTCGCGGCCAGGGGGATAGTAGGTCTGTTCATTTTCGTCGGCAAGGCGAATTGTGGACCGTTTGTGATCAGGGCCATAGATCTTTTAGACGAGCGCTGTAGCCATGTGGGCGGTAAGGTGTCGAGATCAAGTGACATAGGTTTGCGAAGCTTGAACATCCGAGGTCGGAATACACGAGCCGAAGATGGCTTCCGCGCTTGCTGCTATACGTAGCCGCCCTACAGTGTATGGCTTTGGTGAGGCAAGAAAGGGTGAAGTGACCCGCTGCATCCGAGGTACAGTAGGGGCGGTTTTGTCTTTTGGGAGGCATTAAGCGCTTTGTGGTCTGAAGTTTTGAATAAAGTTGTATAAGTCGCTAAATTATAACTTGAAATTGCCTTGTTGAAGTCTTCCAGTGTCACCGCTTGTCAGTTTCCGATTAAGGGCGTGTCTTTGGTGGCGCTCAGCATCGCTTGGCCAAACTTGTAATGATCAGCAATGTTGTATGTTTTGGTTCCTTTTTTACCCTTCCTCGCAAAACACAGGTCTTCTGATTTATTGCGCGGTGTGACGGAGGCATGTTGGCGCTGATTTAAGCGTTACGCGATGCGGCTACGGAATTTCTGCGTGGGAAACCGAGTCTGCGTTATCCAAGCCTGAGTGCGGCGGCGATTTCCCGTTGCGGATATAAAGGCCGGTTTGACCCCCACGTGCGCTGAAATCTGCACCTGGGGAACACGCGGAGGTGCTGATTTCAACAAAATTTGCGTCAGTTTTCAGGAGCTCGGTCACAGGTGCTTTTTCCTTATATAGGTGATTTTACCGGCATTGATCGGGGTGCCCTCGGGAGAATGTTCACCCGCCTGCGTTGACCGTGTGAGCAGGTTTTGGGAGCAATGCCGGGACGTATAACGCGCATGGATGTTCAAGATCTCGATCCGGCGCTGACCGAAGTCCTGTTCAATTTCCACTGGTGGACAAGATGACCTTACGGCGGACATGATCCAGCTGCGAAGTACCGTGGGCGGATGTTGGCGTGAACGATTTCGACAAGCGCTTAAGGTGGGCAGTCGTTGCCTTCATGGAGTTTCTGTATCCGCTGCGCTTTCAGGGCTTGATCCCGTGGCCATGCGGTCGGACTGCTCGAGTGGTGGGTGGGGTACCGACCAGAAGTTTCTAGACCCTGTGTGCCGATGGGTCTTGAGTTGCCAGCAGTTCATATACGGACCAGGGGCCGCAGTCATTTCTTACCATGCCGCTGTTGAAGGGCCTAGAGATGCGTGAGAAGATTGTCCCGAGTTCCCTGGGTCAATACTGGTATAAGAATCAATTGTGACGCCGCCGGTGAGGATGTACACCAGATCGTGTCCTTGCCAGGGACAAGTCTTTACTCTCGGCGCTATACTTCGAATTGCTTCCAGCTATTGCGCTCAGGGATGTGGTATTGAGGTATCGTGGTCCTCGCCAGGATTATGGACAGGTGCTCTGACCGCAATCCCCGCATGATATCAAGATCGCAGATGCCTCGGCGGAGAGGCTGGTTTTGGCGCTTTATCGCGTTGCGTGAAGCTGCAGCTACAGCTCATCGGTCGGCGGGTAACGTTTCTCTTGAGAGGCGAGTCTGCACGGACGATTCCCAGAGGTCGTTCGGGTGAGGGGACTGTTTGATGTGCCGTTGTCACGCGGATTTTCGGTTTAAGGTAATTGAACACCGCGCCGGGGCTGGTAAAGAACGCAGCGGCGGCCAAGGATTTCTGTCCGCTGGTTTCTGTCGGTGTATGATGGTTGTCCTGGTTGGGCTTTAGTTTGGATCGTGAGTTCTGTTCCAGCCGGGTGTTGGTACGTTCTGTCAGGCAGGAAGAAAGAAGTTTGCCACGCATACCGCCCCTAAAAAAGCCCGCTTGACCCGTTTTTTTGAGCCCCTATAAATGCGGTCTGCAGTCAGGGCCGCCTTTGATAAAGCGTTTAACCAATAACGTTAGGGCGATAGAGCTCTTAAGCGAGGTTTGACTAGCGAGCAATCGATAGGGGTCGAGGTGGTATAGACTGAGGACTGACGTCATACAGTTAGACGAGTCGACCCGTCGGCCTCGCGGGGAAGGTCGAAGATTGTATTTGGCCAACCCAAGGAGCCTCTGCTCGCTCCGAGATCAGAGGAGTCCTCTACGACCTGGCCAATAGCGCCACGCGTGCGAGGTGGTGTTCGGACTAACCCGTGTGTGAAGGTGCTGCCGCTACATTCGCCGAAGTTCCCGCAGCGGGATGGCGGCGGATAAGGCAGGACTCAGTCTCCTTCGGACGGTGGCGCCTCAGCAGCAGGATTGTGGGTCATAGATATCCTCAAGAAGTGTACTCAACCCAAGGTGCGCTTGACAGATAGCATGGATAGAAGGCTTAGGTGGTGAGTATAGGCGCGTTGCGGTTTACGCCAGTGGCGAAAGCCGCAGACACCCTGGGTTTGCCGCCTGTCTGGAGCGTCACTGTGCATTGCATCACAGTAGTGTTCTGCGATGCTGTCGCGTCTAGCACGTGTGGCCGGCGCATCCACCACTTGATTTGATGTTATTCCGGCCGCAAAGCAGTTATCGCCTTAAGCCAAGTTACTCCCTGTCGAATTTCCACCTGAGGTTTTTTATGTAATAAAGCTGAAGCCCAAGTTTAGGGTTTTAATCGTGCGCACACGTGTGCTCGTGTAAGGCTCGCGCGTTTGGTTCATGTAGTCCTAGGCAATTGAGGGAGCGCAGCGCCGTGTGGGTGGATCTCGACCCGTGTTCGGAGCCGAGCCCGTGGCGGTGATCACGCGAATATCGACCTCTCCTAGCTGATTCGCGGAGGGCTTGGTGGAGCTTCACCGAGCCCCTTCAGCCTGGATCGATGGTCTGGAGCAGCAGGGGGGAGACGCTTGCTCATGCCGGTTGAAAGGTACGTGGAATCCAAGGTTGGCATGCGCGCGTTGTCTAGTGATCCTTCGCTGCTCGCTGCGGTACGAGGTTGCGGCTGTCATGGAAGACGGACGCGACGCCATTCGCTACTGCTATCCGGGTCTGAGCTTAGGCGTCTGGGGAAGCAATACAGGGGGGCGCATGTGAGGTGTCCGAAGCGTTCTGAGTCGCGGATTCCCAGCGTGGATTCGACGATAGAAGATAGGATGCAGGTGTATAAGCTTCCGATATCGTTCGCGTCGAGACGGCGCCGTAATCCGTGGTCAGGGGCTTAAGCCCCAATACGGAGTGTGAACACGAGCTGCGTGAAGTCAAGAGCTGCTCGAGGGAGGCTTGCACCTCCTTTTTGGCGAATTGCAATCTAAGCTCAACTCAGCGCGAAGAGTTAAGTCGCCAAAGGATCAATGCGGGTCAGATAGCTCATGTTCCCGGCGCTCAACGGAAGGTCTATAAGTTGACCGCAGGCGGTGCGTGCAACTCAATCTTGCGTACTATCGAGGTGAAGCAATGTGCTAGTCTCGCCTCGATTCTAGAAGGCTGAGGCCCATTGTCACTCGGGGCGCTGGCCCCTGTGGTGAGAGCAGAGTCCTTGTGCCTTGTAACAGACTTCTTAAATGTTGCCCTCGGGAGGAAGAGCGACGCATCTGGTGCTAGAGTGCTGGAATGTGGCATAAATGTGGGTTGAACGGCGTCTTTGAGCCCTGAGGACAGGCGGCGTGCAGGAGGCCTGTTTCGATCATCTCGGTGATGACGGAAGCGGCGCAAGGGCGCGCAAGGTCCGCGAGGCCGCTGCGCGGGTCGCGGCCCCTTGCCCTCGCCGTTGGTTTCGCTCGAAAGTCCGCCTCTCATGAGACGCCTGGGCTGTCGACAGCGTTTTCGGAGGCCCACTCCCGCAAAATTCCTAATCTATCATGCGCGCGCTTTTCACGCTCGTGCAGTCGCGAGGTGGCTCGCGCTCGCGAGCGTACCAGTTAATGTGCAATCTCGCAAGGTGTTTCAGAGCGCTCCAGTGGGCCCGTGATGGTAATGCGCTCACGCGCCTCCCTCGCGTAACTGCCTCTGCCGTGGCTGGTTCAAAATGCCCGCTTGCATTGCACTCCTGGCCTGGGCGTGTGCCGAATACTGGTTGGCCAGTGGGCGGCGAGTGGGCCGGGCGCCACGAGCTGGAAAAGCTTGCGCTGGGATCAAAGGGGCAAGCCACGCGATTCTTCCACGGTTAGGCGAGGCTCGCTCCATGCCCGATGAGTATCACCGGCGGCTGGCGGGCACTCACTGAAGGAGAAGAAGCCGGCTGATGGCCCACAAAGATCTCTTGGGGCTTGATGAAGGGGCCATCCAACCCAGGCCAAAATGCCGCTCGAATTTCAACTTTCATATGTGAGGTCTCAGCCCCCAGGGAGCTTGAAGGCCTAGTGGAAGCGGCCGATGAAGCCGGCAGGCGTTGAAATTGCGCCATCGCGGTCTCTGGGGTGTTTCAAAGAGCGCCGCAAAGCAACGGCAGCTGCCATCGGGCTTGGGCGGCCTGAGGGCCCAGAGGCTACCGAGGAGAGCCTCAATCCCGGCACCAAAAACACCGTGTGGCGGGCGGCCAGGGCGGGAGGGCATCAGCAAGCAAGGTGCAGTAAGAGAACACGGTGACGGCGGGGCGCGCTCGGTTGTCGGCCTTGGATGTGGGCTGCGCACAGGCCCCTTCTAGTGTCGGTGGGCGGCCTTCAAGGTCTGCGCTAAGGGCCGAAGGGTCTAATGCGTTGCTCGCCGGGCTGCGCCGGCTGTGGGGACTGCGCAGGCGCTCCGCACGGCCGCTGGGCCGCGGCCCCTTGACCCGGGCCCACCGGCCTGCTTCTGCGTATCCTCGCTGCGCCACCAATGGAACCACACGCCACCGCTCCACCCGCTCCCGCTTTCCGTGCCCTTGAGCTGCCAGCCGCCTTAGAGATCTGCAATGGAACGCTCTCAGGGGTCAGCCGCGCCATGCCGCCGTGTCGCGGAGCTTGGCCGGGCAGATTTCCTCTTTGAGCGCCAGCTGCGCCACTTTCCGGCCCGCTGCCCGGTGGGGGGTAGGGCTGCAGGGAGCTGCCCTTCTAAGGCGGCCAGGGGCCGAGGCATTCAGCGGCGGGGGCTTTGCTCGCCCCGCGCTTTTGGCTGACACCTGGCGGCTATGGCCGCTTAGGCAAGAGGAGGAGAACGTCGCCCCAACACGGCAATTGCCACCCTGGCCATTGACCGTGGCGCGGTTGAAATGAACGCTTCCACCGTACTTCTTAGGAGCATAAAACAGGCAGCCTGAGCAAGACGCACGTCGGCGATTAGCTGCACGACGCTCGATTCGGCGGATTCGGAGCAGCAGCAGGGCCAGGCCGGAAATCCGCTGGAAAGAAGGCGCCATGCGGCTAATCTTTGCGGTTTCAGGCGAGTCACCGCCAGCACCGCCGGCACCAGGCCTTCGCCAACCGCTGGTGGTGCCCCCCTACTTCTCCGCAGAACGGACAACGCCAGCGGCACCGGCTACCGCGAGTTGCTTCTCCTTCGAGCTGGCCATGCTCGCCGCCTACTGGGGCAAGGTCAGCAGCGATGACGCCTTACAACTTCATTCGCGCCCAGTTCACGGCACAGCACGAGGCCCAGGCCCAGCTCAATCAGCCTTGCGTTCGCTCGGGCGGAGGAAGCCAAGAACTTTTCACCAATGGCGTTCACCGCCGACTGATCAAAGAGATCGACCGCCGGCCGGGCCCGTTTCGCACCGGCTTGGCTGCACAAGGCCCCAGCTCCAGCCCATGCGGGCATCGGCCACTGGACCGTGTGACGGCTACGAAGCGAGCGGCTGGATTCACAACGATCCCATACGGTGAGGGCCAAATCTCGTCGGTGGTGAGGTACACCAGCAAACCTTCAACGGCAAGGGCCAGGCACTACAGCGCCAAGAACTGGGACCCCGCTGGAGGCCAGGCGGCAGGCGGCGGCTGGTTCCTTTGGATTGTAACGGGCTGAGCAGAAAACCATGGCCCGACCTCAGCAACCTGCAGCCCAACTGGCTGTCCTTCTTCTGCACAGCACGTCACCCGGGCCAGCCTGGGTGCCATTGCGCACTGAGCCGCAGGGAAGCCGCCGGGTTTCATCGGCTGCATGATCGGTGGGAGACAGGCTCCACTGATCTCTTCTGATCTCGATGTGATCGAGGCGGGCAGCGGGCGCCGGCCGCGGGGGCCATTGAGTACACGGCCTTTGCGCGACCGCCCTACGACAGCCGCCAGCGGAGCAAGCACTGAGCGAGGGGATTGATCCCAACAGCAATGAAGTGGCAGTGAGATCTTACTTCGCCCAGGAGTACGCCGGCCTGCACGATCCAGCCGGAAGGTTCCCTGATCGGCTGGTTGCTGCGTCTTTGAGGACCGCCCGGCTGGCCTGGATCCAGTGCTGCTTGCCGGCCTTACTGGACCGGCTCAGCCCAGAGCGGTGAGGGCTTACTTCAGGCCCCGGCACACCCCACAGCGAACGTCGTCAGCAGAAGCGTCTGGCACGTCTGGGGCCTGATCGTAAACCGGAGACCTGCTCATCCCCAGGCGAGCCAGACCATGGACGGACGATCTGAGCCCGCACCACTACGCAGAGCTCACCACCAGCGAGCCGGGAGGGGGAACTGCGCCGCGTAAAACACACCGTTTCGAAAACCGCGAACGCTTCCTCTTTGTCCTTGGGCTTCGCAGCGGTGAATCATTCAGCGAGTTCTCGATCTATTTCTTCTCGCTGAAGGACGGAGGTGTGCGCCTGGCGTTCTGGTCTTCCTCGATGCCCAAAAAGCTACTCCCCAGAGTTTCTTGATGCGGCTGCCTCATTTACAGCCACTTTGGTCGCCTCCAACTTGATCCTCGCCCTGCTCGGTTGTTGCCGCCATTCGGCAGCAGCGTCAGCAGGGGCAAGCCGTAAATGGCAGGAACGATTCCGGGCAAGAGCTGCACAGTGTTATCCACAGGGTCCGTGGTGGCCGCCAACTTCATCCGCTCCCAGCTTGCCCTTTCTTCTGCGTTTCGGGCTTGGTGGGCGCGGTTTTTTTTCGCACACCAGCCATTGCCCCGGTTCCCTCTCCGCACGCGATGCCCTGATTCTGGATTCCTGCCACTCGCGATGCCCAGCGGCGGGCGGCTTCTCTCGCGCTAATTCTTGCCGCCCTGATCGAGCGGAGGGAAGATTGCCGCATCCAGGTCGCCAGATTGGCTCCACCAACAAGCAGTGAGCCGGATCAGGAAAAGCGCAAGCACAGCCCAAGCCTTCCTTCAGGGCCACCATCGCGGGGCCCTGCCTACTGTCGCTAAAACACACATCTACCGCGAATCGCGTTTCGCCTTGGATGCGCGGGTTGGTCCACGCCAATGTGAGCGATGAGTGGAACTAAGGCAGCCACCGCCGTTTCCCGGCACGAAAAGCTTGGATCAGCCGGCAGTCCCTTAAAAAACCGGTTCTGGCCTGGGCTGGATTTGATTCCCTGCTTGAGCCAGCGCAGAGCAGAGCGAAGGAGGTCAGGCAAGTCGAAAGCGATGCCTGGATCAACTTCCGGGCCAATCAGGGCCGCCGTGCTCAGCTGCACATCCCTCGGGGAGGGCTCTCGATGTGCGAACCAGGGCGGCATGAAGCCATTTGAAGTGTAGTCCACACCCACAGCCCACGGTGCTGGAGCGCAAGGCCACTTGGCCAGCCTTTTCAG
>Ga0163217_1093950_pt1 | contig 11412 bp, 8 predicted proteins | sample SynspAceP_FD_185933 | JGI IMG/M metagenome (GOLD analysis project Ga0163217, IMG submission 185933) | Saline lake microbial communities from Ace Lake in Antarctica - Synechococcus sp. Ace-P (PacBio error correction) | ecosystem: Environmental > Aquatic > Non-marine Saline and Alkaline > Saline ... | reverse complement strand
CAGTGGCCGTTTCTCGGCTTCGGGTTTTCGGGATAGGAAAACCCCGGCCCGAGGCAAAAAACCCGGGCGAAGATTCATTTTCGGTTTCAGGATTATTAGAGGGGGCCTTTTTTCAGGGGGGAAACACTTGTCGCCAAGGGGGACCGATTAGGGGCCTGGGGGAAAAACCCCAACCGGTTTTTTGAAGGTTGCCCCATGATCAAACGAAAAAACCTTGGGGGGACGCGGCCGGGGACCAACAGAATAATTCCCCGCTGGAGGGGGTGCAACCAATCCAAAAAATTTTTCGGGAATTCAAAAAAAGCGCCCCAGGGTTTTTTGCCACGCCATTGGGATTCGGCTTGGGATCGACCGGACCGGTGCCCCAAACCCCCGCTGGGTTCCCCCAATTGCAGGGGGGGTCGGGCACAGCTTTTTTTTGCTGCGTTGGCCCACCGGGGGGGGGACTTCGGCGGGCAGGATTTGATTCGGGGCTTGACGGTTTCGGGGGCCACCCCATTTCCAACCGGGGCATTTAACGGGGCTTAGACCGGGGGGACTTGGGTTTTGGTTTCATGGCTACAAGATCAAAATTTCTGGGATTTTTCTGGTCACGGCCGTTTTGCGCACGGGGGTCTGGGGTTTTGTTTCCGCTTGCCGCCCACCGGGGGGGGGACATTAGGCGGATTACATTTGGCCCTTGGCGACAAAAAAAAGCTTTTTTTGTACCCTTTTCAAGGTCCGGAGGGCCATTTGGGCAGAACCCCCCCGTTTTTACCGGACGCGGGCGGGCGCACGTATTTTTCAAAGCGGCGTAAAATTCTTTTCCCACAAACGCCCCGCCCGCGGGTTCTTTTTTTTTGCAAACAAACGTTCGGAATTTTCTTTCGGCGATTTTTTTCAGGGGCCGGATGGGCACCTGGTCGTTTTGGCGGGATCAAAACGACGCTGCGGCTTTGAATTCAGAGGCCCGCCAAACTGTTGTGTCATCAGTTTCCAGCCGCCGCGGGCGGCATGACGGGGATCGTTCAAAAGCTTTGGGATTTTTTTTTCAAATCAGATTCCAACCGCTGGCGGCCACTTTCTCTGGGTCCCGTCGTGGGTTTCCCGGGGCAAAAACCTTGGTGACAAAAACAAACCCGTTTTTTTTTTCCCTTGCGACGTTACCCTGAAGGGCTGCTGGGAACTTGGGCCAAAGATTACCCGGCCATCGACGATTTGCTGTTTAAGGATTGGGAAAGGGCACCGAACAAAAAAACCCCGCCCCCTAGGTCCAAGGCAAAATCGGCAGGCAAGAAAAAAGGTGGTAATCAAAGGGCGGCGGCGGGGGGTTCGGGTTGGATGGCGGGGAAGCTTTGGAACTTTTTTCCTTGGAAACCAAAAACTTTAATCCTTTCCCGGATGGGGGCAGCCAAAAAAACTTGGCGTTTCCGTTGGCCCGGCCCAAGTTGGGGCCAGGGGCCCCCAAAAAAAAAACCCGATGATTTGGAAAAAAGGGGCCGGGCATATAGGCGATTTTTTGATTCCGCGAAACATTTGAATTGAACATTTTTTTTTTTGGGCGGTAAGATTTTTTTTGGAAGGGGCGGGCGATTGCCATAGGAAGGACAAACCATTTTTTTACGGGCTTCTGGACCAAGCCGAGGGTCACCTTATTTTTTCGGCTTTTTCGCGGCATTTGCGTTTTAAGATTATATCGTTTGTTATCCAGGATTTTATTTAAGATTAGGTTTGTTGTGGGGATCCGGCCCTGCTCAGGGTTCGGGGATTCCTCGAATCCAAGTCGGCAGCACGTATTACCCCGTTCCAAAAAAAAAGCGCAAGCCCAAAGGGGGGTTGCCGTTTTAAACCGGCAACGGTTTTCGGGGGAAAACCCCACCATTTCCAGGGGGGGGCATGAATTTGGAAGGGGCCACCGCGTGGGGGGGACCGCGGCCGGGATTCAGGCATTTAGCAGACAAAACAAATGCGGGAACCGAGGGCAAAAAAGCAAGAAAAGGGGGCTCGATTTTCATGGGGATGGGCGATACCCCGGCCGACCGGCATTTTTATTTTTTGGGGCGGTATGTGCTTTTGTCGGCGCCCAGGGAGAAAGGGGCCGGCCGAAGGGGCGTTTCGACCGTTTTAAGGGCCACCGGGGATTTCCAGGGGGGACCAAGGGAAAAAAAAAACAATGATTTTTCCGGAATCCTTTTCATTTTGGGGAACTTTTTTTTCTCCGCGGATTCTTAACGGATAGCCGTGGGAAACCCCCCAAATTTCATGTGGAACGGCTTTGGGGAACACGGGGATTTTAGGGGACCCAAAGCCACCCCAAAACGGGCGAGATTGGCCAGGGTTCAAAAACCCGGGTTTCCAGTTTGATGGGTTTGTGGGTCAAAAGGGCACCCAATTTATTTTCATTTGCCGCAAAAACACAGCCGGGCGTTTCCAGGGCCCACAGGGGGGGGGCCAAAAGGGCCAGGGTTTTTCACGGCCAAAAAGGTCTTGGTCAAAAACGGGGTCCGGCACCCAAAACGGGGCCAAGGGTCCCCCGGCGAGTCAAAGGGGAAAAATTGGTTCGGGGAATTTCCCAAAGGGATCGGTGCACCAACCCGGCCGGCCAAACGCCCAAAGGGTTGGGGGACCCCCAAAAACCTTTCTGTTTGATTCCCTCCGGCTTTTGTTTGGCGCTTTGGAACGCCGGGAATTAATTTCCGCGGGGGGGGACTTGCCAAGGGAGATTTTTTTTTTTTACATCGGGCCACCAAAAGCGGGCATCGGCGGGGCTTTTTTTTTTGCAAATTTTGCCAATAGGGCCGGGGGAAATTTCGGGGCCTAATCCTTTTGGCGGGGTCGGGGGGGGCCGTTTTCCCCCAAAAAAGGGGGTGTTTCGTTGGGCCCCCAATTTATCCACAACCTCGCCAAAGCGGGGGGGGGACCCGCGTTTTTTTTGCCGATCCAGGGGCAAGGGGCCCGACAATTTTGCGGATTTTGTTTTTTTTTTTAACCGCCCGGCGGGGGGGAAAAAAACCGGTGCGGGACCGGCCCGTGGGTAGGATCCTGAGGGATTGAAAAAAAAACCCAGGGGAATTTGCGGGGGCCGCCCACAGGTTAATCATGGGCGATTAAGATATTCACCATGGGCCGGGGCGTTTGACCGTGGCTTCAGGTTTCCCCCTTGACCGTACCCACGGACGGGCGAGGGGGGAAAAAAGGCGAAAGGGGCGGGGCCAGGGACTAGGGGCTCCAGGGGGGACCCAAAGGTTTTTTTTTTTTTCATTTTGCGCAACCAAAAGCACCAGGGAACGGGGGCGGTCCATATATTTTTTCCCACACCAGTCTTGCGCCAGGGTCGAACTCCGATCTGGGGCAACCGCCTTATTCCCCCCATTTTTTTTACCGGGGAACCGCAAGCGCATTTATCAAAATCGGCGCCTTCTTTTGCGATGGGATGCTTCCGGGGGGGAACAATTCCAAGGGACCCATTTCGCGCCGGTTCAGGGCGGGCTCGGAACACGGTTGTTTGATTCCGCTTTGCCCCACGGGCGGGGGAAACCCCGCCGGGTAGGGGGCGTATTCGGGGGGCAAAAGGCGCCGCTTCAGGGACCAGGGGCCCGACCTTGGTCCGGCGGGGAGTTTCGCGAATTTATTCGCCGCTTTCATTTCCACGGGCGGCATTTTGGACCGGGGGTTAATTTTTTTCCAATTTTTTTCAGCGGGAAAATGCGAACCTGGGGAAACAAAAAACACAAATTTCCCCGCTTCCGGAAAGCGGGGGGCACAAGCGGCTGTGGGGGCTTAGGGGTTCACCAGGGGAAAAAAAAAAACGACAAAAAGCCCGGTTTAAAAGGGGGGCGCCGCGGGATTTTTGTCATTTTTACGTCCCAAAAAAGCCTTGCTGGGATCCAGCAAAAACTGATTTTTTGGCCGCGTCCGGGGGAACTGTTCCCAATTTTTTTGTTTGGAGGCAAAAGGGGAATACCCGCGCTTGCGGGTTCGGTTCACCCGGCTTGCGCCAAATTTCGCTGACTGTATTTCCTTGCTTTGCTTTGGTTGGGTCGGTTACCGCAGGCCCATTTTAGGACCGCCTTTCAGGGGACGGGGGAAAATAAATCACGGGTTCTCCCCAAACCCCGCGGGCCATTACGCGCCTTTTCTTGCACCAGGGAATCACCGGGCGCCGGGCGCCCTCGGGGGACTGGGGACAAGGGTAAAAAACCGGGGGGGGCGGATCGGGGCGGCAGTTTCACGACCCCTGTATTTTTTTACCCTTTTGCCACAAACTGGTCGTTTTTTTGGGGCCGTAACCCTTGTTTTACGTTTTTTTGCCTGTCGCTGATAAGCAAAAAGGCGACCCCCAAAAAAAAGGCGGATGCAGCGCAAAATCCCCCAGGCTCAAACCAAGGCGCCATTGTTCCGCGCAAACCCCAAAACAAAAAGGCTTAAAGGAAAATTTTTTCGTGGGGGACGGGGGAGTCCCAAAAAATTTTCTTTAGGGGGGCAGGGGCAAAACCAAGCGATTTTCTTTCGAGCGGCCCGGTTTGATATTCAGCACGGGGGGAACGGGGACCAGGACGGGGGCGGGCCTGCTTTCTTTTGCCCGGCTTTTTTTTTTTTTGCCCGGGGGGGCGCCGGCATTTTTTCCAAAAATTTTCCGGGTCGGGGCCCGGACTTTCGTTTGGGGGCCAAAACAAAAAGCATCGCCGCCGGATTGGTTCTTTTGCCTGTCTCGGTCGCCGGCACGGTACCCCCCCCCCCAAAGCCCTGTTTGCCAACCCTTTTTTTTTTTCATTTTTTGAATCCCGCCAAGCGCCGTATTTTTGCGCCGAACCCGTACCACGGGGGGGGCGGGCGGGACCCTTTTACAAGTTGGGGGGGGATTTGGGGCGGCGATGACCGCTTGGCGGTTCGGACGAGGGGGGCTTCATTTTCCCATCGCTTTTGATTTTCGATCAAAAACCGGAAAACCAAGGGGTAAAAAAGCGGCGTTTTGCCAAAGGGGTCGCAAGGGGGAGTTTGGGGGACCAGCGCCCACCCCCGGCCAAGGGGGGCCGGGGGGAATTTTTTTAATTTTGGGGCCTTTTTTTTGGGCCGCGGGGGACATTTTTTTCTGCCGGATTTCCGCCCCCACCCAATTTCGGGCAAATTTTCCAGCGCACCGGGAAGTTTTTTCAGTTCGGCCAACGGGGCCCAAGGTGGGCCGGGCTTTGCTTGGGGAAAAAAGGGGCGGCGTTTGATGCAAGGGACTGGTTGGCGCCAAAAGCAAAGCCTCGATTCCACCGGTTCCCAAACCAGGTTATTTTCATCTGGCCGCTGATTTCGTTTTTTTGCCGGGGGGACCGGCCGGGACGGCCTCTTATCCCATTCCGTTTCCCAACTGCCAAGTCCACTGGGGACGGGGGGGGGGAAACCAACGGCGGCCAGGGTCAAGTATCGGCAGGAAATTTATCACGGGACCCAAAAACGGGCAAGGACCACGGCCCCCGCGCAAAATTTTTTGCCCCCCGTCCAAAAAAAAGCGGGGCCCCCACTTTTGCAACTGGGCGGGCGTTGGTTTTCCTTGCGGGGGCCCGGATTTTCCCAAACCAGGCACTTTCCGGCTTGCCCCCTTTTTAAAGGGCCAAACCCGGTTTCAAACCGCCCGCTCGAAAGGCTGTCCGGGCGGCCCCGGGCCACTTGGGCCCCATTCCGGGGGCCCCACAACTTCTCGGGGGACGGGTTTTCAATTTTGGGTTTTTGGCCCGGGTTGGCCTTTTTTGCCCATGGGGGACGGGGGGACAAGGGAACCTTTGCTGACCCCGTGCCGTTTCTGGCTGGGCAAAAAGGGGGCCTTGCCAAACCCACATGGCGGCCCAAAAAGCGAACCTTTGCGGCCATGGTCGGTGGGCCCGCTTTGCCGCCAGGGAGAGCTTTTTCGAGCGGTTTTTTCCCGCATTTTTTCCAAAAAAAATTGGGTTTCTCAGGAAAGGGACCCGCCCTATGGGGCCTTTGGGTTAAAAACTTCGGTATTCAACAAACCGGGGACCCCCCCCCAAAAAATTTCTTTTCCCTGCACCTTCATCGGGGCCCCGGCTTTTTTCGCACAGGGAATAATATTCGAAAAAACCTAACGGGGAACAACTTTGGTTGCCAAAAACTTTCTTTTTCCAACCTTAAAAAAAAAAATAAACTTTAATTTTTTTTAATAAAAAAAACATTCCTGTTCTGCGCCGCTTCTTCCAACCAGTGTCTTTTATCTTTTATTCCCCAAGGCGGCCGGGGAAGGAAAAATTCGGACTGGATTATTTTAAAAAAGGGGGTCCAGCGGGCAAAATTTCTTTCAGGGCGGAAACAAAACTGAGTTTGGCCCGCACACATTCAAAAAGCTTCGAGGTCACTTTGAGCGCGGGGTAACAAAATTTTTCATGGGGCCAAAAAAAAGGGACGTTCAGGGAAAAAAAATTTTTTTTTTGCCTGGGGGTTCACCCATTTTTGCGCAAAGTTCCATGGTTTTCCAGATCCCGGCCCCAGGGGCGGGAAAACCAAAATAGGCTGTATTAAAAAACGGGGGCCTTTATGGGGGGGACAGATTTACCATTTAAAGGTTTGCCCCACAAAACCACGCTTATTAAAAAGCCAGCAGGGGGGGACGGGTATAAAACGGCCGTGCGGGTCGCCAAAAAGCGCGAAAACAACAACAATTTTTCATTTAGGGGAACCATTTTGCGTTTGCCCGAAGGCTAAAATTTCCGTTGGGGACCTTTGGGCGCCCCACCCCAGAAAATTGTTGTTATTAGGCCCGAGGGGGCCCGAAGATTAAAATCGGTTTCTTGGGCCGTTCACCCCCCCAAACACCAGGGATTTTAAATTTTCCGAGCCCGCCGGCCCGGCTATAGATTAACGGTGGTTGCCGCTTTTCAACGATCCATCAAAGGCTCGTTTGGCCTTGTGGTTGCCATTTAACATCCGGATTCATCGGCCCGATCCCCCCAGGACGGGGGGGAACCTTGTGAACTTGGGCAATTTTTCTTTTTTCCTCACCCATTTAAGCCGCCAGTTCCGCGGCAATTATCTTTCTTTGGGAAAAAAGCGGGCGCCATAAGCCCGGCATCAAAGCCCCGGGTTCAATTTTTCACCCCGCGGCCGCCATCGATAAAAAAGTTCGGGAACCCCGGATATTTACCCGGTCGATCCCGTCGGTCCGGCCGGGCCATGGCCGGGGGGGCCCCCAGGCGTTTTTTTAATTACGAAATCGTTTGCCCCTTTGGATTCTCGTAATTTTCCGTTCATGGGGCTGGACCCGAAAAAAACATTCTTCGAAAACCCCCCCCCACCCGCTGTGGGACAAGCTTGAAGGCGGACCCAAGGTTGATTTTCATTACCCGTTTACTTTTTTGGGGCGTCCCAACCGTTTATTTTTGATCTGGGCGGCTGCCTGGTCGCGAAGGGGCTCAGGATCGGGATCAGGCCGATCAAAAAAGTTTTAACTGAAATTCAAAAGCGCAAATTTCCCCCACCCCGGCTTTTTTTTTTGGTTTCATTCATCGGTTTCCGTTTTTCAGGGCGGCGTTTGTTTTGCCTTTTGGTTTTCTCCGAAGTGGTTTGTAGGTAAGCCGCTCGTTTTCTTCAGATGGAAAATCGGTTTTTTCTAAAAAACTTTCTTAGGGGAGGGGGAGGGGGGACGATTTCAAATTTTTGCCAAGGCTTTTGCCCCCCGCCAAAAGACATAAGGTTATCGTCATTTTCTGTAACCGCCCCCCACGCCCAAGTCATTCGGCGCCCCCGGCCGGGGCCTTTCTATCAACGTCTCTTTTGCCACCTTTTCGTACGGAAAAGGGTGAGCTGGCAGAACCCTGGGCGGATCGTTTGTTAGGGGATTCCAAAAATCCGGTTCAAAGCAATTTTTTTTAATTTTTAGTATTTTGCGCGCTTTGCCGTTGTTTCGCCGAAACCCGGTCGGAAGGCCCGATGATTATTTTGCAAAACGGGAATGATTTTTGATTAAAATTTTCGGGCGTTGTTTCGCCAAAAACCGATCGATCATTTCCGGTTTCCTCCCATTTGGGGAGGGGTTTGGTACATTTGCCATCGGCCCAACCGGGATTCCAGGCCCAAAACATTTTTTTCCCCATTCGAAAACGCCCCAACCAGAATTCGTTTGTTTTTCATTCGGCGGGTTCCGGGGCGCACCTTGTCAGGGGGGCAAAAGTTTTGGAAACCCAGCCCGCGTTTTTATTCGGAAAACAACGCCAATTTGAAAAAAAAAACGCCTCCTGCATTCCCAGCCCAACAAAGGGATCCCGGTTTTATCCATTTGGGTTCCCACCCTTTGCTGGCACAAACATTCTCTGGGGCCTTTATTTCGGCAACCACCGGGGGGAACAAATCTGGGAATTTACCAGCTAGGAGCCACGGGGGCGGTTTGTCGGCGGTGTGGTGATTAAAAACCCAAACTTGACATTTTGTGCTGGACACCCGCCGGGAATTTTTTAATGCGGCCAGCTCGAACTTTGGCATCGCGGCTTCTTTTTTAACATCGCGGAAAGATTTTCCACGGGGGGGGAACCCGTGGCCACGGGGGGGGGCAAGGGGGCTTGGGTTTCGCCATTCGGATCATATTCGATGGGGGAATTTCACCCGGGTTAAAGTTCCCGCGGGCAGCCGGGGATGCGTTCAAAGGGGCTGCAATCGACTTGGCATTTTGGGCCAATTTTAAACCAGGGACGATTTTTTTCCCGCCCATCGGGGCGCGGAGGCCGGACGTTTTTCGCGGTCTTTTCTTTGCGTCGATATTTTTATTTTTAAAAGATATTACCGGGTCATAGGATGCCCAGTTTTTTTTGCCCCATAAAGATTTGGGGCATTCCAAGGCAGGGAAGGGGGACCGGGGCGGTCTACCCACAGTTTTTCGGGGGGGGGGACCTTTGGGGGGGATTTTGGCATAGAAAACGTTTGAAACCAGGCTGCCATTCTTTTCTTGGGGGGTTGTCTTTGGCGGTTGATTTTTTCTGGTTTTCATTTGAATCTTCGGACATTTTAGGGCGGGTCCGGGCGCACATTATTTTGCTTTGTTTTTCCCAGAATTTCTGAACCGCTGTGGATTTGCGGGATTTTGGCCTTCGCTTGGGGTCCCACCCCCATGGAAGGCAAAACATTTTTCCCACCTCATAGCTTTGGATTTTTTTTTTGCTTAACCAAGCCCCCCAGGGGGCATTTGGGAATTTTCATTTGCGTAGGTTTTGGTGGATCGCCTTGAAATCGACCCCAAAAATTTCCGTCAAAGCTTTGCCGGCCGCCGGACAAAAAAAAGCCTTTGGCCGGGGGGGACCATTCAACCCCCAAAACCTTGTTCACCTTGCGCCAAAGTTTTTTTTAAGAAAGCCCCCGGCGTGCCCGGAAATTCCAAAACAATCCCGGCGGGCCCGAGGGGGTTCCGGCCAATCATTCCAACAAACCCGTTATTTTGTGTTCGAAAAAATATTTTCCCGCCACGTGGTTGGATGGTTGGTCGGTCCACCCCTTTTTGCCCGCCCACCAATTCACCCGATTTCCGTTTTTACCGGGTTCCCGCGTCAGGATTCGTTATCGTTATAATTTCCGGTTTGATGCATTCCCGACCGTTTTACGGCTTTTTGATAATCTCCGCCGCCAGGCTCGGCCCCAAAAAAAGCTGAAAAAACAGGGGGCCGGGACCGGGACCGTCCGCCAGGAAAAAACGTTCAGGGATTTTAACCGCCGGGGGTCGGCCCAGAAAACCGGTATTTTCCGCATTTTTTTCAAAAAAAAAGGCGGGGGGACCCATAATCGCATTTACGCCGGGCGGCTGTTGATCATGTCAGCCCGCCCCCGCCCCGCCCAAACGGGAATGATATTTTCCCCTCGGGGGGCGCCAACCGGGGTTTTTCAGGGGGGGGATTATAACGGTCAATCGCGGGGGGCGATTTTGCTGTTTCTTTGCACCCGTTTCTTCGAAACGTTTATCCAATCGGGTTAGGGGGGAACTGCACCAAAAACAATTTTGCAGAGCCCCGAGATCACCGGGATACCGGGGGGAAAGCGGGGCTGGGTTTTTTTCGAGGGGGACGGGGATTTCGGACAAACTTTTTCGGATTTTTTTGGTTAATTTAGAAAAAGGGCCCAACCCCCGGGGGGGGAACCAAGGCCGGTTTTGCCAAAAAACAAAACACTAGTTTCCCCCAGGAACCGGGGGCCCGGCCAATCTGGAATTATCTGCCGGGGACGGGTTTCCCCACCCCCGGCGGAATTTTTTTTCAAGGTTCACCCGCCAAAAAGGTTACCGCCCATTCCGGGATCACTGAACAAAAAGTTTAGCTTTTTTCCGTTTTTTTCCGGGAATAGGTGGGGGGGGACCCTTTTGACCGCCCCACCAGTTTTTTTGCCATTTTATTTTTGCGGGCTTGTTCTTACCATTTCAATCGGCCCGTCCAAGATTTAGGACGGTATATAGGAATGTCCCGTAAGCGGTCTCATTTTAGTGGGGGCGATTTTTCCAAAAAACCCGGGGGCTTTAGGACGTTTGGAATTGGACCACGCGCGGTCGTCGTGGGGACCGGTATTTGTTAAAAAAAAGGGAATTTAAAAGGGCCCCTTCCGTAGAGGGGCGATTTTCTCCATCCACGGCAGGGGGGAGATTTAGGGGGATTAGCGGATTTTTTATTTTCCGGCTGTGGGGTTTTCACGTTTTCATTAGCATCCCCCCGGGGGGCATACCGGGGCCCTTGTTTCGTCCCCGTTACCGCTTCCATTTTTCGGATGTTGGGGGACCGTTCACCCCCGGGCCGCCAGGGATTTTTTTTTTTTTTTGGCGCCGATGTCGGTACAGACCGCCACCCCCAAATTTTTTTTCGGGGCGGGCGTCGGGGTCGCCAAAAAAAAGATTTACCGCGTTCATCGGCCCTCAAAAGGGGGGACTCGTTTTTTTTCCCAGGGCCCGGGGCCCGTTACCCCCCCCGGGGCCGTTTTTTTTTGGGGGGCCGGGGGGGCTTGGTTTCAAAGAGGGGGGCCGGGAATTCGCCTTGGGGCCCCGGCAAAACAACGTTTTTCCTTTAACCGGTTTTTTTTTGGGTTGGTTTTCCAGGCGCGATACTTGTCATTTTGCCCCAAAATTAAAAAAAAGGGGCTGGGATTTACCCCGAAGGGGCCGAAAAACATTTTCCTTGGGGGACGGGGGATTTGGGATTCCCAAAAAGCCCCCCAAGTCCGGAAAAGGGCCCCGTTCCAAAAAAAACACCCCCCCCCAACCCCGGGCCGGTTTTTTTTTTTTTCTTCTTTGTTTAAAAAGGTTTTTTGGAATTTTCCTTTGGGGGGGCGTTTTTTGTTTTTCGGGGCCCAAAAGGGGGGAACCGGGGGGGACCGGGGGTTCGGTTTTTTTTTATGTTTTCAGGTTTATTGTCCACCGATGGCCCGCATTGATCCGCGTCATTTCCACCGTTTTGACATCTCCTCTTCTTT